>Ga0209262_10001065_pt1 | contig 11563 bp, 8 predicted proteins | sample Lowcelwee11metaG_FD_187171 | JGI IMG/M metagenome (GOLD analysis project Ga0209262, IMG submission 187171) | Freshwater pond sediment microbial communities from the University of Edinburgh, under environmental carbon perturbations - Low... | ecosystem: Environmental > Aquatic > Freshwater > Pond...
CAACGAGGTCTTCGGCTGGCACTCGACCCTCACTGGAGCCCCCACCAGCGACACCGCCATCGCCGCTGCGGACTCCTGTATCTGGGTGGTCCCCAAGGAGACCCTGGACGGCCTGCAACGCAGCTCCAGCAGCTATGTGCAGGTGGTGCACCGCGCCCTGCGCGGCCCGGACACCCTGTCCTACCTGATACAGCGCCAGGGCATGACCCCGGAGGCGGCCCAGGCCTGGCTGGACCGGGCGGCCCAGTCCCTGATGCGCGCTGGGCGCATCCCCAGCCCGGCGGCGAGCGGTGGGCAAGCCGACGGCTTCCTCACCCGCCTGCCCGAGGTGCGGCGCTTCCCCTTTCTCCAGGGGCTGCCGGCCGACGAGCTCGACCTGATTGCCAACCGGCTGATCCACAAGATACACGCCGAGGGGGAGCAGCTGTTCGTCCAGGGCCAGCCGGCATCGCGGCTCGTCCTCATCGAGCGCGGCCGCGTCAGCCTGATCGACCCCCAGCACAGCCATCGGGAGCCGGAGGTCCTGCAGGACGACGACGCGGCGGGTGGGCTCTCCTTCCTCACCGGGGCCAAGCACACGACGACCGCGGTGGCCACGGAAGAGACCGCGGTCTGGGAACTGCGCCGCCGCGACCTGGACGAGCTGCTGCGCCGTGCCCCCAGGCTCGCCGAGCGCATCCGCGGCTTCTTCTCCCGGGGCGAGGCCGCGGACTACCTGATCCGGCGGCTGCACATCCAGGCGGACCACGCGGCGCGCTGGTGCCGGGCGGCGGAGCGGGCCCTGGATCACCGCCAGCCGATTCCCCCCGCAGCGGCCCTGACCCTGGACCACGCCCAGCACGGCGGGGCACCGATCGCCATTTTCCTCGGCATCACCCTGGACGGCATCCCCGAGTCCCTGGTCATCGGCTCCAGCATGCTGCACGCGGCCATCAGCGTGTCGCTGATCGTCGGACTCTTCCTGTCCAACTTCCCGGAGGCCCTCTCCAGCTCCGTTGGGATGCGCCAGCAGGGCATGGGCTTCTGGCGCATCCTCGGCATGTGGAGCGCCCTGATGCTGATCACTGGGGTCGGCGCCGCGGCGGGCAGCATCTTCTTCGAGGGGGCCGGGCCCAATCTCTTCGCCATCACCGAGGGACTGGCCGCGGGGGCCATGCTGACCATGATCGCCGAGACCATGCTCCCCGAGGCCTACCTCAAGGGTGGCAACGTGGTCGGGCTGTCCACCCTGGCTGGGTTCCTGATCGCCATCTTCTCCAAGACCCTGGAGCCGGCGGACCCTGCCGGGCATGGCCCCTCCCCTGCGGTGCATGGCTACCGGCAGGAGGCGAGCGTGCCGGCCATGGCCCAGACGTCTGACCCGCCAAGCAAGGTGATTCCATGATCCCCAACCCCGCCATCAAGGCCGAGTTGGACGACCTGTTGTTGCCCCTTCCCGGCGTGACCGCCGGGCAGATGTTCGGTCTCCCCGCCTACTACGCCGGCGGCAAACTCTTCGCCTGCGTCTATGGCGATGGGGTCGGGGTCAAGGTCCCAGCTCCCCTCGCCCAGGCCCTGCTGGCCCGCAACGACGTGATCCCCTTCCAGCCCATGGGGCGACCCAAGATGCGGGAGTGGGTGCAGATCAATCGCGCCGTCCCGTCAGACTATCGCCTGGACCTGGAGACCTTCGAGGCCGCGCTGGACTTCGCCGGCGGCCCTGCGCGCGCGGGCTGCTAACCCGCATCGGCTCCTGTCCACCTCACCCCGAGCCTGGTACCGGTCGACGGGACAGGGTTGGGTCCACTTCAGAACGCCGGGCAAGCTCCATCCGGGCTGACGGCCACGCTGTTAACCCAATCCTTGTACCCTTGAGCCTGCGTTCCAGCACGGTCAACGGCTCGGCCTGTCCGGCGGTTTCGCCAGCGTGGCCTTTGGCTTCGCGAGTTTCGTCCTCGGCCCCGGCTGCGTCGCGGGCAGCACCGCTTTCGCCTCTCCCCGGCACGCGGCCAGCAGCTCGTCGAGCGTCGCCTCCATCTCCGGGCGGAAATCCGCGTGCTTGTACCGGCGCAGAGTATCGGGCAGGTCGCAGTCGGCTCGCAGCGGGGGGACGAGGCGCCGGCCGGTGTTGGTCGGGTCACGGAACAGAACCGTGTTGCGCCGAATCGACGCCATCCCGTAGGGCGCAATTTGCCGGGCGGTGGTGCCTTTCTGCTCTCCTATCGGAGGCTTTACGTCGCCTCGGTCGCGCTCAAACGCAAGAAACCCGGTCCGAGGCCACAACGGGCGAGCACGGCCGCACTCAACGTTCCTTCGGTTACACTTCGAACCCGTGCCTCGAGCTGGAGCCCAAGCCATGAGCCGATCTACCGCCCGCATCCTGCCGGAGGGTCTTGAGCCCGCCTGGGAAGTGGCGCGCCTGTTCCCGCCGCAGGGGGGCTGGAGCGAGGACGAGTACCTCGGCCTGCCCGGAAACCACTTGACCGAATTCGATCACGGGCGCGTCGAGGTGCTGGATATGCCGAGCGAGCTCCACCAACTGCTGGTCGCCTACCTGTACCGCGCGCTGCTCGCCTTCGTCGAGGCATCCGAACTGGGCACGGTGCTGTTCGCCCCATTCCCGGTCAAGCTGTGGGAAGGAAAGCTGCGCGAGCCCGACGTGCTCTTCATGCGCCGGGAGCACGCGCAGCGCCGCCGTGATCTGTACTGGCAGGGGGCGGATCTCGTCATGGAGGTGATGAGCCCCGACGACCCCAAGCGCGACAGTGACACCAAGCGGCGCGAGTATGCGCTGGCCGGTATTCCCGAATACTGGCTCGTGGACCCCCGCAGCGAGACCGTTACCGTGCTTACCCTCCCCGCAGACTCGGACAGCTACGCCGTTCACGGCGTCGTTGCCCGCGGCGCGGACGCCAGCTCACCCAGCCTGCCCGGCTTCGTCGTCGACGTGGAACGGCTCTTCGCCCAGGACGCCTGAGCGCACGTTGCCACGGCCATCCAGACCGCCCGGGCGAAGGGCAAGGCGCCCTCGAAGGTGGGCGGGTGCGGGGGACTCGCCATTCGCGTCATCAATGGGGCTGGAGAGATGACGCTCCAAAGGGCAACGTCCACCCAGTGCGTGGGATAAAAACCGGCGCCGGCGCCCCACCAGCGGTGCTTCGGGTACGATAGTGGTCTGATCCCCCCTCGCCCTCACCAGACGGCCCTGGCCCGTATCGGAGGTGTACTGCAATGGAAACCGGTCCCCGCGAGATCCTGACCCCCTTCCGCCCCATCCCCTTGGAGGTCCCGGAGGGCATGAAGCCCAACGAGTTCTTCAACAGTACGGAGAACCTGAACGATCTGGTCCACAACAACGGCCTGCTCCTCAACCGGGAGGACCTGCTGCTCTACCGCAAGGCGTTGGGGCACTCCAACGCCTTCGACTGTTCCATCATCTACAACACCTCCAAGACCATCCTGAACCCGTTGGGGCGGCCGGTGCGCCGCACCCAGGTCCCGGAGCACGCCCGGCGGGTATGGAATCGGATGAACCAGGTCATCATCGACTGGATGGTGGAACGGTACCCGAACCCCGCCGAGGCCCTGATCCTCGCCGGAGAGGCGAGCCTGGATGCGACCTGGCCCCTCACCTCCCCGGGCGTGCCGAGCATCCGCATGCTCCACAATCACTTCATGGCCTTCCCCATGGCGCAGCTGCGCTCGGCGGCCCTGGCCGACCCGGGCAACCCGAACCTGACCGATGGGGGCCAGAACAGCCTGTTCCAGGCCCACATGCGGGACGTCTACCGTGAATTCTTCGCCGCGGCCCTGGACCTGACCATCCTGCGTACCCTGCACACAGAGGAGTCGCGCCTGGGGCTCACCGGCTACCCGGAGGGCCTGCCCTGCTGGGAGATCCAGGGCGGGGTGGATGCCCTCAAGGAGGTGGCCTTCTGGCGCGAGTACGACGCCATCCTTAAGGGCTTCCTGGATTTCTACCGGACCTTTTTCTCCCAGGTCTCGACCCGCAACGCCGCGCGCCTGCCGGACCTCCACTTCCCGGATCAGGTCGATGCGGTCCTGCTGTTCGACAACGATTTTCTCAAGACCGCAAAGAAGGTCCGGGATCACTGCATCAAGGACCCGGCCTATGCCAACTCGATCCGCTGGGAGCCGGCCTTCAAGCAGCTCATCTACCGCGCCGACGACGGCAAGCTGGTCGTGACCATCAGCCAGAACTCCATCGGCAACGCCATCACCGAGCTCCTGGGGGTCGTGGTCAAGCGGGTACCGGACGCCGCTGCCTATGAGGCGTCCGAGCCCGAGCTGATCGAGCGGCTCCTGGAGGTGCGGACCCGGCTCATCGAGGCCGACCTGGGCGAGGGCATAGCCACCACCTACTGGCCCGCAGGCTAAGGCTGGGCCGGCCCAGACCCCACGCCAGTGGTGGGACGCGTTTTCATGGGGTTGTCATACGTTTCTAGACCTTTATCTGATATTCTGACCACGCCTCATCGATCAGCCGGTCGCCCCTGCGCGACCGGCAACTAGACCCCCGCCGAATCGGAGAGACCCCCTGATGCGTCTTGCGCCCCGCGCCTTGTTCGCGGCCATCGGCCTGGTCGCGGCCCTTGGCCTGGCCCTGTTCCTCGTCCGGCCGATGCCGGGTGCCGGCCCAGCTCCGCTGCCGAGGGATACCGGACCCGTCGGGGCCGCCCCCAGCCCGGCCGCCGGCGATCCAGGTACCGCCCTCGGGGGAGCCAGCTTGGCTCTGGCGGAACCAGGGACAGCCGAGCGCCCCACCCCCGCCCCCCGCCTCGGCAAACCGCCGGCCATCCGCGCGGACGTCGCCCTGGTGGTGGACGAGGGCGGTACCCCGGTGCTGGCCAAACACAGCGATGCGGTCAAACCCATCGCCTCGATCACCAAGCTGATGACGGCGATGGTGGTGCTTGACGCCGGGGTCGACCTTGGCCAAACCATCGAGATTACCGACGCCGACCGCGACCAGTTGCGCCACAGCCGCTCGCGCATGCGCACCAACGCCGCCCGCCTAAGCCGCCGGGACATGCTGACCATTGCCCTCATGTCCTCGGAGAACCGCGCCGCCGCGGCCCTGGGGAGGACCACCTTCCCCGGCGGGACCGAGGCCTTCGTCGCGGCCATGAACCGCAAGGCCCAGGCGCTGGGGATGGCCGACACGCACTACGCCGACGCCTCCGGCCTGGACGGGGCCAACCGCTCCACCGCCGAGGATCTGGTCCGTCTGCTCCAGGCGGCCAACCGCTATCCCCTGATCCGCGAGGCAACCACCCGTTCGGAGCTGGCGGTCAAGCCCTACCCCGGTGGCGGAGCTGTCCCCTACCGCAACACCAACCCGCTGGTCCGAAACGCGGGCTGGCAGGTGGAGTTGAGCAAGACGGGCTATGTGAACGAAGCAGGGCACTGCCTGGCCATGCAGGCCCAGATCGCCGGGCGGCGCTACTGGATCGTGCTCCTGGATTCGGTAGGCAAGCTGACCCCGGTCGGCGACTCCAACCGCCTGCGCAAGTGGATCGAGGCGGGGCTGAAGGGGCAGTCGGCGCAGCGGGGGTGACAACCGGTCAACCTGGAACGAGCAGGCGTCAGCTGAAGGCTAACAGATCGTTTCGGCAGCAAGTCCCTCGGCGAGGCAGCGGCTGACGGAGTCGCGGAGAACGGAATGTACGACGGTGAGCGGTTCAACAGCATCACCCATCTGGTGGGCGCGGTCCTGGCGCTGGTCGGCGTCACCGTGATGGTGACGATCGCCGCCATGAAAGGCGAGGCGGTGCGTGTCGTGACCCTGACGGTCTACGGTGTCACACTGTTCCTGCTCTACCTCTTCTCGACCCTCTACCACAGCCTGCGCGGGCGGGCCAAGGCGATCTTTCAGGTCCTCGACCACCAGGCGATCTACCTGCTGATTGCGGGGACCTATACCCCCTTCACCCTGCTCGCCCTCAAGGGCCCGATCGGCTGGTGGCTGTTCGGGGCGGTGTGGACCCTGGCGCTGATCGGCATCCTGCTCGACTCCATCCCGCGGAGAGGGGGGCGCATCCTGTCCCTGCTGATCTATTTGGGGATGGGCTGGCTGGTCCTCTTCGCCCTGGGGCCGCTGATCGCAGCCCTGCCCCCCGCGGGCTTCTGGTGGTTGGTGGCAGGCGGGGTCTTCTACACAGTCGGGGTCATCTTCTACCTGCTGGACGATCGCTACCCCTGGTGCCACGGGGTCTGGCACCTATTCGTCCTGGGTGGCAGCATCAGCCACTACTTCGTGATTCTGCTGTATCTGTAAGTCGGGCTTGAGCCCGACTGCGCCCCTTCCGGCACAGCCGACCCCGCGTCGGGTCAAAGCGCGAGCTACAGCCCCCGCTGGACCGTGGCCCGCTGCTGGGCCTCCAGCGCATTGTCCACATAGGCCAGGGACAGGCCGAACTCCCGTGTCCAGGTCAGCTCGATGCGCCAGGTCTCCGCCGGGGCCCAGACGTGGATCGCCTTGCCGTCGCCGCGCCGGATCGAGCCCTGGCGACTCGCCGGGGTATCGGCATAGCCAGGGAACAGGCTGCGATCCTCCCCCGGGCCGTACTTCTCCCGCAACTGGTTGTAGATATCCTGGAACTTGAGCTCGGTCTCGACCCGAAACTGCCGCACCAGCTTGTAGACGGTCCCGCGAAAGGCGAGGACATAGTCCTGCTCCTGGCCCTGGTCGTAGATGAGGGCGAGGCGCTCGCCGTCGCGCTCCTGGTCGGTCGGCGGGCGTTGGCGCAACAGGCCATTCACGTCCGCGCCCAGGCAATAGAGGCCGAAAACCTGCTTGACACAGGCGTCCTGGGCCTGAGCGGGCGGCTGTACCGGGCCTGGGGCCGCCGCCTGCGTCGGGGGGGCGACGGCTGCCGGGGCGGGTGCCGGACCGCGAGGCTGAGCCTGGACCGGGGCCTGCCCCTGTACCGGCGCCACAGCCGCCGCCAGCAAGTACACCCCCATGGCCCATGGCAGCCCAAGACCCCTGTTCCTCGTTCTTGCCCTCATATCACCCCTGTCTGGCGTTGTTGTTTCGGCGCAAGGATACCCCATCCGACTGCGCGGGGACCGTCCCGGTTGGAGGTCGGACCCAACTGGCACTTCAGGCGGTGATGCGCCGATAGATGTCGGAGACCCGATAGGGCAGCTTGGCGACGTTCTCCACCAGCGTGTAGCCCGAGGGTCCGAAGATGTGCGGCAGATAGCCCTGGGCTGCGTCGTCGATGGTGATGCAGAAGGGGTGGACACCCAGGCTGCGGGCCTCCAGCACCGCCTGGCGGGTATCTTCGATCCCGTAGTCCCCGCGGTAGCCGTCCTCGTCGTCCGGCCGCCCGTCGGACAGGACAATCAGGACCCGGGTACGGGCCTCCACCGCGAGCAGCTTCCGGCTCAGGTGCCGGATCACCACGCCCATACGCGTGTAGTCCTGGGGCCGGATGCCGCTGATGCGGTCGTGGACGGGCTCGGCGTAGGGCTCGTCGAACCCCTTGACCCGGAACAGCTCGCAGCGCATGTGCGTATAGCCGGAGAAGCCATAGATCGCGTAGCGGTCGCCGAGCAGCTCCAGGGACTCGCAGAGCAGAACCAGGGATTCGCGCTGGACCTCGTTGATCCACCCCTTGGTCGATCCGCTCATGTCCACCATGAACAGGACCGCCACGTTTCGGTCCAGGCGCCGGCGACGCTGGAAGAGCCCGGCGCTGGGCTCCAGGCCGCGGGTCGTGTCGGCGTAGGCCTCGACGATGGCATCGATGTCCGGGTCCTCGCCGTAGGGCTCGCGCTTGACCAGGCGCTCCTCCCCGCGAAGGGCTTCGAAGGTCCGATACAGGTGCTTGAGGAGCCCCCGATACTTATGGCGGGTGCGGCCGACGAAGCCGTCCGGCTCCGGGTGGACATCGCGCTCCCGCAGCTGGCACCAACCCTTGCGGTAGGACTGGCGGGTATAGTCCCACTCGTCGTAGACCTGGGCATCGGACAGCGCCGGCGGCCCGCCCTCGGTCCCCGCCGCACCGCTCCGGCGGTGATAGACGCCCTGCCCTGCGGCCTCCAGGTACTCCGGCGGTATGTGCCCGAAGTCCTGCACGATCGAGTGCATCAGCTGGACCGCCTCGACCCTGGGCTGTACCGGCTGATCCCCGAGCACGAGCTGGAAGGCCATACCCCCGGGCCAATCGTCGTCCGGGTGCTGCTCCAGGCCGAAGGCCGGCGGCTGGCCCTGGGGGGCGGACAAGTTTCCGCCCTGCTCGTCGGCGATCGCCGCCAGCACTTCCGCAAGGGCGGCGCGCTCGCGCTCCACCCGAGCCTTCATGGCCTGAGCGACCTTGGCCGGGTGCATCTCACCCTGGTAGCAGGGCGCCTGAGGCGGCAACGCCCCGGCGGCGTAGAGGTCGGCCAGCAGGCGCCAGCTGGTGACTGCATCGGCGGCGGGGACCACCAGGGTCCCGGCCGCCTGGGCCCAGTCGGCGCCGAGGGCCGGGGTCTGCGCCAGACCGCGCATCTCCCGGGCCAGGCCTGGCAGCTCCCGGGTCAGGCAAGCGTCCAGGCGCAAGGTCTCCAGGGCCTGGAACAAGGCCAGGGCGCGCCCCTGGTCTGGGAAGGCCGCCAGCCGTTCGAGGAAGGGCCCGCGCCAGGTCCCAAACCACGCCTGTGCCCAAAGGTGAGCGATCAGGGCCTTGTAGAGCCGGAAATTGGCCTCCCGTGCGGGCAGCCTGGCCAACGACGCCGGCACGAATAGGGTTTCGGTATCCGTGTAGGCCCCCTCCCCCTCCGCGAGCTTGAGCCGGCGACCGGCCAGTCCGGCCACAAAGGAGTCCAGCACCACCCGGGCCTGATCCAGGCGCAGGGAACCACGGTTCTGCGTGAGCGCCTCCGCGTAGCCCGCCACGGCCTGCATGGTCCGAATGCCGCCCTGGGTCCCGGAGCGGTCGTAGACGTCCAGGAGGCCGATGACCCAGTCGGGCACCTCTGCGTCCGGGAGGTGCCGCAGGACCTCGGGGGCCTGGGTGCAGAGGTGGTAGGCCAGCTCGACGCTGGTTCGGGCGACCCGCTCGATCTGCCCCAGGATCAGTTCCACCCGCCCCCCCGGGAACCAGGACAGGGCTTGGGCGCTTGGAATCAGGCTGCGGCGCACCGAAAGGACCATGAAGACCATCGCCTCCAGACGACCCTGAATGACCTCGGCATCGAGGGCATCCGGGGCCCGGCGCCCGTCTTGCCCGTAGCGCCGACCCAGATCATCCCGGTCCGCACCCTGGCTGCGCGCCCGGGCGATCAGGAAATAGGGCCCGAGCTGGGCCGGATCCGCGTTCGGGTTCGGGTTCGGGTTCGGGGGATCGGACATGACGCGATTATGACCTGACCGGGGCGGGAGGCGAAGGGAAGGCGACTGGGCACCGCGACTCGGAGTATCCCGATTCGCGCAGGACTGTCCACATTCGCTGTGGTCGCCTTTGTGGATAACCTGTGCCTAAGAGACCCCGAGGCTGACCCGACCAGGAGTTCGGGGAACCGCCCAGAGTTTGGCCACAGGACCGCCTGCCTGCCCCCGAGACTGGGGCCGGAACGGCATACCGACGAGATGCGGTGGTTTGTCCCGACCCACGCACCTTGGCTGCGCAATTCCCCGCAAGGCGTCATGGCGCCAGGATCGCCCGCTCGTCACCTTTCCGGGCTAACCTATATCCTGCCTTCCCGCGCATCACCCCTAGCCACCGCTCATCAGTCTCCGGGGTCCCCATGTCCACCCGAACCTATTATGTCCTGCCGGGCAATCTGGAGCAGGGGGGCGCCCGTCCCGTGGCTGGCGGGGTCAACTTCTGCACCTTCTCGCGCTATGCCACGCGGATCGATCTGTTGCTCTTTGATCGCCCGGACGCCCTGGAGCCCTTCCAGACCATCGAGCTCGATCCGAAGGTCAACCGCACCTTCTTCTTCTGGCACGTCCTGGTGGAGGGACTGCCAAGCGATGATATCTATTACTGCTGGCGCGCCGATGGCCCTCACGACACCCAGGTCACCGGCTGCCGTTACGACCGGTCCAAGGCCCTGCTCGATCCCTGGGCCATCACCATCGATGACCGCCTGTGGAGCCGCCGCAGGGCGAGCGAGCAGGGCGACAACGTGGCCACGGCCATGCGATCCCTTGTGGTGTCTGACACTTACGATTGGGAGGGCGACACGCCGCTGCATATCCCGATCCAGGACGCGGTCATCTACGAGCTGCACGTGGGCGGATTCACGCGCCACCCCTCCGCCGGCGTGAGCCACCCAGGCACCTTCCGCGGCCTCTGCGAGAAAATCCCCTATATCCAGAGCCTGGGCATTACCCATGTCGAGCTCCTGCCGGTCATGGCCTTCGACGCCCAGGAAGTCCCGCACCAAACGACGGCCCTGGGCCTGGAAAACTACTGGGGCTACAGCACGCACAGCTTCTTCGCCCCCCACCCGGCTTACAGCGTCGAGCCTAGCCATGCCCGCGACGAGTTCCGCGACCTGGTCAAGGCCCTGCATCGGGCCGGCATCGGGGTCATCCTGGACGTGGTCTTCAACCACACCGCGGAGGGCGGCCCCGATGGTCCAACCATCAGCTTCAAGGGCCTGGGCAACGAGATCTTCTATCACCTGGACCCCACGGATCGCCGCCGTTACCGCGACTACACAGGCTGCGGCAATACCGTCAATTGCAATCACCCCATGGTGGCCCGGTTTCTCTTGGACGCGCTCCAATACTGGGTGCGCCGGATGCATGTGGACGGCTTCCGCTTCGACCTGGCCAGCGCGCTCGGCCGCGGTGAGGACGGCCACCCCCAGTACCATGCCCCCATCCTCTGGGCCATCGAGCTCAGCCCCGTGCTGGCGCGCACCCACCTCATCGCCGAGGCCTGGGATGCCGCTGGACTCTATCAGGTGGGGGACTTTCCGGGGTTCCGCTGGGCGGAGTGGAACGGGCGCTACCGCGACCTGGTCCGGGCCTTCGTCCGGGGCGACCCAGGGCTGATCCCGGAGTTGGCAACACGCCTTGCCGGCAGCAGCGACTTCTACGAGCCCGACGGGCGCCTGCCCCGCAACACGGTGAACTTCGTCACCTGCCACGACGGCTTCACCCTCAACGATCTGGTCAGCTACGACACCAAGCACAACGAGGCCAACGGCGAGGACAACCGCGACGGCAACAACCACAACCTGAGCTGGAACTGCGGGGTGGAGGGGCCGACGGATGACCCCGCCGTCCTGGCCCTGCGCCGCCGCCAGACACGAAACCTGGTCGCCATCCTGATGCTAAGCCAGGGGGTGCCCATGCTGTTGGGCGGCGACGAGGTCCTGCGCACCCAGGGCGGCAATAACAACGGATACTGCCAGAACAATGCCGTCACCTGGTTCAACTGGGGCCTGGTGGAGACCAACCGGGAGATGCTCGACTTCGTGCGCGGCATGGTCGCCCTGCGTCGCCGCCACCCGAGCCTGAGCCGGGAGCGATTCTTGACCGGCGCACCCCAGAAGGGACAGACCCTCCCCGACATCGCGTGGCACGGCACCGAGCTGAACGACCCGCGCTGGGACG
>Ga0209262_10001067_pt1 | contig 11561 bp, 11 predicted proteins | sample Lowcelwee11metaG_FD_187171 | JGI IMG/M metagenome (GOLD analysis project Ga0209262, IMG submission 187171) | Freshwater pond sediment microbial communities from the University of Edinburgh, under environmental carbon perturbations - Low... | ecosystem: Environmental > Aquatic > Freshwater >...
CGTGCTCAACAGCCACGACGTGGAAGCCACGCGCGCCTTCATGGAGCAGGTCTTCGACTTCTCGCTCTCGGACCGCACCCGCATCATGGCTTTCATGCGCTGCAACAGCGACCACCACAGCATCGCGCTGGGCGACACCGACAACGACGCACTCAACCACATCGCCTTCCTCATGCCCGACCTGGAATCCGTCATGCGCGGCGGCGGCCGCATGCGCGACGCGGGTTATGGCATCGAGTGGGGGCCCGGGCGCCATGGCCCCGGCGACAACGCCTTCAACTACTTCGTCGGTCCCTTTGATGTGGTCATCGAATACACGGCCGAGGTCGAGCAGGTCGACGACAGCTACCAGGCCAGACAGCCCTCGGACTGGGCTTGGCCCCCGGGCCGCGTCGACCAGTGGGGCATCTCGCAGCCGCCCAGTGCCCGCCTCAAGCAGGCGCAGAAGGCCATCGTTTTCGTTTCCTGATTTTGTTTCTCTGATTTTTTGCCAGGAGTTTTCATGCGTTTCACCACTTACACCCAGGGCAGGGAACAGCGTCTGGGCGTCGTCACCGGCAACGAGGTCATCGACCTGAACCAGGCCCAGCCCCAGATCAGCGCCGACCTGCGCACCGCGCTGCGCCTGGGCCAGGACCTGGCCGGCGCCGCCCAGGCCGCCATCGCGTCCAATGCGCCGCGCCTGCCGCTGGACAGCCTGCAACTGGCCCCCGTGCTGCCCGAGCCCGGCAAGATCGTGTGCCTGGGCCTGAACTACTTTGAACATGCCAAGGAAGGCGGGCACGCCAAGCCGGTCTACCCCTCCTTCTTCATGCGTGCGAACTCCTCGCTGCTGGCGCCCAATGCCAAGGCCCTGCGCCCCAGGGTGTCCGAGCGCCTGGACTACGAAGCCGAGCTGGCCGTGGTGATCGGCAAGACCGTGAAGCACTGCACCCTGGACAACGCGCTCGACGCGGTGTTCGGCTATTCGGTGTTCAACGACATCTCCGTGCGCGACTACCAGAAGAAGACACCGCAGTGGACCATCGGCAAGAACTTCGACCGAACCGGTCCCTTCGGCCCCGTGCTGGTCACCGCCGACGAGCTGCCCCCGGGCGCCACCGACCTGCGCATCCAGGCCCGCCTGAACGGCCAGATCATGCAGGACGCCAACACCCGCGACATGATCTGGGGCGTGGCCGAGACCATCATGCTCATCACCGAGTGCATGACGCTGGAGCCAGGCGACCTCATCATCATGGGCACGCCCTCCGGCGTGGGCCAGGCGCGCACGCCCCCGGTGTGGATGAAACACGGTGATGTGGTCGAGATCGAGATCGAGAACATCGGTCTGCTGCGCAACACCATCGAGGACGAGGCCTGAACATGGCGGGTGTGAAACAGGCGGCAAGCTACGACGTCGCCATCGTTGGCTTCGGCCCCTCGGGCGCGGTTGCGGCGGGCCTGCTCGGCGCTTTGGGCATCCGTACGTTTGTCTGTGACAAGCTGCACGAGGTCTATGACAAACCCCGCGCCATCGCGCTGGACCACGAGATCATCCGCCTGTTCCAGCAGATGGGCGTGGCGAAGAAGATCAAGCCCTACCTCGAACCCTTCACCGATTCGGTCTATTACGGCGTCGACGGCCAGGTCATCAAGCGCATGTCCACCGTGGCGCCGCCTTACCCGCTGGGCCATACGCCCTCGGTGGTCTTCACCCAGCCGCCGACCGAGCGCATCCTGCGCGAGCACGCGCTGTCCTTCCCCTGCGTCACCGTGGCCCTGGGCCAGACGCTGACACGGATCAAGCAGGACTCCGACCAGGCGACGCTCACCCTCAGCGGTGACGACGGCAAAACTTCTACCGTGTTGGCCCGCTACGTGATCGCCTGCGATGGGGCGTCGAGCACCGTGCGCAGCCAGGTGGGCATCGCGCTGGAAGACCTGGACTTCGACGAACCCTGGCTGGTGGTGGACGTGCTGGTCAACGAACAAGGCCTGGCCAAGCTGCCGACCACCAGCGTGCAGTACTGCAAACCCGAGCGCCCCAGCACCTTTCTCATCTGCCCCGGCCGGCACCGCCGCTGGGAAATCTCCATCAACCCGGGGGAAGACCCCAGGCAGGTCGCCACGCCCGAGGGCACCTGGAAGCTGCTGGCCCCCTGGCTCACGCCGGCCGACGCCACGCTGTGGCGCCAGGCCAGCTACCGCTTCCACGCACTCGTGGCCAGTGAATGGCGCAAGGGCCGGGTTTTCGTGGCCGGCGACGCCGCCCACCAGCAGCCGCCCTTTCTGGGCCAGGGCATGTGCCAGGGTGTGCGCGACGTGGCCAACCTGTGCTGGAAGCTGCAGGCCGTGCTGCAGGCCGGCGCACCCGAACGCCTGCTCGACACCTACGGCGAGGAGCGCAAGGCCCACGTCATCGATCTGACCACGCGCATCAAGGCCATCGGCCAGATCATCGGCGAGCGCGACCCGGTTCGCGCGCGCGCGCGCGACGCCAGGCTGCTGGCCGAATGCGGCGGCGTGGTGAAACCCACGCCCCGCCAGGACGTGCAACCCGCGCTGCGCGCCGGCCTGCTCGCCGCGCAGGCGCACCCTGCGCGCGGCACCCTCTTTCCGCAACCCTGGCTGCAGGCCGGGCAGGGCGAGCCCCGGCGCATGGACGACGTGCTGGGCAGCGGCTGGCGCCTGGTGCTGGCCGCCCACGCCGACGCCACCCTGCGGCAGCAGGCGCGCGTGCAGGCGCGCCCGGGCCTGACCGTGGCCCAGCTCGGCACACCCGGCTGCACCGAGACCGAGGGTGTGCTGCAGCACTGGTTCGAACACCAGGGCTGCGCGGCCGCCCTGGTGCGCCCCGACCACTACATCTACGGCGTGGCGTCGGACGCACAGCAACTGGCGGCGCAGCTTGCGTCGCTCGCGGCTTTCTGAGAAGTAGCAAGTTCAACAACGACAACCCAACGAGGAGACACCTATGCAACGCAGAAACTTCATCCAGGCCAGCCTGCTGGCCACGGCCGTTCCCGCCGCCTGGGCCCAGGCCAACGGCGCCTTTCCCGACAAGCCCGTCAAGTTCATCCTCTCGCAGCCGCCGGGCTCCGGCCCCGACAACGTGGCGCGCCTGCTGGGCGACCGGCTGGGCAAGGCCCTGGGCCAGCCCATCGTGATCGAGAACAAGCCCGGTGGCCAGAACATCATCGGCGCGCAGACCGCGGCGCGCTCGCCGGCCGACGGCTACAGCTACTACTTCGCCACCACGGCCGCGCTGGTGACGAACAAGTACCTGTTCAAGACCATGCCCTACGACCCCGAGAAGGACTTCGTGCCCGTGGCCTTCATCGCCAAGAGCCCCTTTGCCGTGGTCGTGAAGGCCGAGTCGCCCATCACCTCCATGCAGGACCTGATCGCCCGCTCCAGGGCCGAGCCCGGCAAGGTCTCGCTGGCCAACGAAGGCCCGCGCACCTTCGGCGGCATCATCGCGCGTGTCATCAACGCGCGCACCCAGATGCAAGCCAACCTGGTGGGTTACGCCTCGGTGGGCGTGGCGGTGCAGAACATCATCGGCGGTCATGCCGACGTGGCCGTGGCCGACGTGGCCTCCACCGCGGCGCTGGTGCGCCAGGGCCGCCTGCGTTACCTGGCCGTCACCGCTGGCAAGCGTGTGGCCGGCTGGGAGCAGGTGCCCGCCCTGTCCGAGCTGCTGCCCGGCTTCGAGATGGTGGGCTGGTTTGCCGTGGTGGCACCCGCCGGCACGCCGGCCGCCGCCATCCAGCGCATGAACAGGGAGATCAACACCCTGCTGGGCGACGCCGACGTGATGCAGCGCATGGCCACCATCGGGCCCATCGCCGAGTCCATGGGCGCGCCCGAGCAGACCGGCGCCTTCCTCACGCTGGAGCACCAGCGCTGGAGCCGCGCGGCCCAGGAAATCGGCCTGCTGCCCGAGTAAACCGCAACCGTCCGAGCACCCGGGCCAGCCTGCGGGCTGGCCCGGCGCATGCTGGCGTTACAGTACATGGCATGAAGCTGTGCATCCGCGACGAGACCCCCCTGGACGTGGCGGCCATCACGGCCGTCACCGAAGCTGCCTTCCTCCAGGCCGCGCACACCGCCCACACCGAGCAGTTCATCATCCAGGCCCTGCGCCGCGCCGGGCAGCTCACGCTCTCGCTGGTGGCCGAACACGAGGGGGTGGTGGTCGGCCACGTCGCCGTCTCGCCCGTGACCGTCTCGGACGGCAGCAGCGGCTGGTACGCCCTGGGTCCCATTGCCGTGCGGCCCGAGCTGCAGCGGCAGGGCATCGGTACCTCCCTCATGAACGCCGCGCTGGCCTGCCTGCGCACGCGCGGCGCGGCCGGCTGCGTGCTGGTCGGTGACCCGGCGTATTACACGCGCTTCGGTTTCAGGCCGCCGGCCGGCCTGGTCTACCCCGGCATCCCGCCCGAGTTTTTCATGGCGCTGGCCTTCGGCGTGTCCGCGCCGCAGGGCACGGTGCGCTTCCACGAGGCCTTCGACGTCACGGCCTGACACATATCCCACACACTCCGTGCCGGGCGCCGCGGTACCATAGCCGGATGTACCAGAACGAGTCAGGGAGCGGCGCAACTGCGCCGGACACCGCGGGCCGCCCCGCGCGCCTGTCGTTGGCCCTGCTGCAGGCCGAGAACCGCCGCCTGCGCGAGCAGCTCGACACCCTGATCGCCGAGGCCCGCCTCAACCAGGACAAGCTGCGCCGCTTCGACCAGCTCGAGCGCAAGGTCATCGGCGCGGCCTCGCTGGCCCAGCTGCTGGACACCCTGCTGCACGATTACCCCGCGCTCTTCGAGCTCGACCGCGTCACCCTGGCCCTGGTGGACACCCAGTACGAAGCCGCGCGCGTGCTGGGCGAGGGCGGCGCGGCCCAGCCCGGCAACCTGCTGCTGCTGCACAGCGAACAGGCGCTGCAACAGCTGTATGCCGATGGTGCGCGCCCGCTGCTGGGCGCGCCCGCGGCCGCGCACGATTTCCTGTTCGAAGGGCCCGGCGCCCCCCTGGCCACCGTGGCCCTGCTGCCCCTGGTGCACCGCGGCGCCTTGATCGGCAGCCTCAACCTGGGCAGCCGCGACGCCACGCGCTTTGCCGCCGGCAGCAGCACCGATTTCCTGGAGCGCCTGGCCGCGCTGGTGGCCGTCTGCCTGGACAGCGCCCTGGCCACCGAGCGCCTCAAGCTCGCCGGCCTGACCGACGGGCTGACCGGTGTGCACAACCGTCGTTATTTCGAATCGCGCTGCCTGGAGGAAGTGCAGGCCGCGCGCCGCAGCAAGCTGCCCCTGGTCTGCCTGCTGCTGGACGTCGACCACTTCAAGCGCATCAACGACAGCCACGGCCACCCGGCCGGTGACGCCGTGCTGCGCTACGTGGCGCGCCTGATCCGCGCGCAGCTGCGCGGCAGCGACGTGGTGGCCCGCTACGGCGGCGAGGAGTTCATCTTGCTGCTGCCGGCCACGCCCCTGCCGCCCGCGCTGGAGATCGCCGAGCGCATCCGCCGCGTCATCGCCGCGCAGAGCATGCCCGTGCCCGTGGCCGAGCCGCTGCGCATCACCGTCTCCATCGGCGCCTCGCTGTTGCCGGCGGCGGGCGAGGGGGATGCCGCCGTGTCGGCCGCGGCCCTGGTGCAGCGTGCCGACCAGGCCCTGTACGCCGCCAAACAGGGCGGACGCAACAAGGTGCTGGCGGCGGACTGAGCGTCGAATCGGCACGCTGCGACCGGGGCCTATGATGCGTCTGGCCTGCGCTCAGGTCGCTTTTCCACCCACAGGGGCTCTCGTGAAACATCCGCTTCTGAAGCATCTGCTTTTCTGCCTGTGCATCGTGTTCCTCGGCGCCGGCAGCGGCGACCTGCAGGCACAGTCCAAACCTCGCTACATGGTCGACAAGATCGCCTTTTATGAGGTGACGGAAGTCCAGAAGACGCCGTTCTGGTGCTGGGCAGCCTCCATCGCCATGACCCTGAACGCACAAGGCGTGCGCTGGCGGCAGGAAGACGTGGTGGTGGCCGTCAAGGGGCAGCTGAGCGCCCAGACCGCCACGGCGCAGGAGATGTCGACCTTCCTCGGCAACTGGACGCGTATCGACTACGACAACTCTTACTGGACACTCGAATCCCGCTACTACCAGGGCGCTCCCCCGCTGCAGGCCATGATGCGTTCGCTCGAAGCCGGCCGGCCCATGATCGTCACCTACCGGACCGCCCCCGGCATGGAGCATGCCGTGGTGCTGTACGGGGCCAACGTGCTCGACGGCGACACCCGGCTGCATTCGGTCTATTTCTTCGATCCTTACACCGGCAAGAAGGGCGCAGCCCTGGCCAGCGACTTCAGGCGCAACACCACGAACACCTGGGACGTCCGGGTTCACAAGCGTTAGCCGGTTGCCTGCTCCGCCGGCACGTGGATCCGTTCGCGGACGGATCCAGCGCCGCCTGGTTGGCCCGTGCCGGATCTCCTACGCATGGAGACGGGTAATTGCGGCGGGCCGTCTTGTGGACTAAGCTGCTTTCCATGAAGCCCGTCCGCACCCTGACCGCGCCGCCGGCCGGCCCGCCTGGCCGCAGGCCGGGCCTGTGGCTGGCCCCGGCGCTGGTGGCGGGCCTGCTGTGGCCGGCCGCCGCCTCCTGCGAGGAGCGCGACTGGAGCCTCGGTTTCTACGGCGGCCAGTACTACGACTCCGAGCCCGCCGGCCTGACGCAGGGGCGGGCCAACTTCCTCCACCAGTACATCGTCGCCCTCACCGCCAGCAAGACACTCTGGCGCGCGCAGGAGTGGCCGCTTTCGCTGGAAGTGGACGGCATGGTCGGCCACCAGTACGGCACGGCCACCCTGCAGGAATTCGCCATTGCGCCCGTGCTGCGCTGGAGCGGTTTCCCCTGGAACGGCGTGCTGCCCACCAGCTTTCGCGCCGGCCCCCTGGGCTACTCCTACACCACCATCGTCAGCCCGCTGGAGCGCAGCGCCACCGGCGAAGGCAGCCGCCACCTGAACTTCCTGATGCTCGAGCTGACCTTCTCCTCGCCCAGGGCGCGGGAGCACGAAGTCTTCCTGCGCCTGCACCACCGCTGCACCATCTACGACCTGCTCAACAACTACGGCGCCAACGGCCAGGATTTCCTGGCCATCGGCTACCGGCGTTTTTTCTGAGCCGGGGATGCCGCCCGGTCGGGCCGGCGTTCAGACCAGCGGCGCGGCGAGCTGCTCCGACAGCGCGCTCATGGGCATGGGCCGGGCATAGAGCCAGCCCTGCGCGTACTGCACCTTGTGTTCGCGCAGGTAGTCGGCCTGGGCCTGGGTCTCCACGCCCTCGGCGATCATCGACAGGTGCAGCGAGCGCGCCATGTCGATGATGTGGAAGACCACGTGCGAGGTGGCCGAGCCCGTGCCGATGCTGCTGACGAAGGCCTTGTCGATCTTCAGGTAGTCCACCTCCAGCGAGGTCAGGTAGGAGAGGCTGGAGTAGCCGGTGCCGAAGTCGTCGATGGCGACGTGGAAGCCCATCCTGCGCAGGTCGCGCAGGTTGTGCTTGGCCGTCTCGGCGTTCATGAAGACGCGCTCGGTCGCCTCCACGTGCACGTTGCCCGGGCGTATCCCCATCTCGCGCACCGTGCGGCCCAGCCGTTCCACGCTGCCCGGGTCTTCCAGGTCGGCGGGGGCGAAGTTCAGGCTGATGAAAAAATCCGGATGGGTGCGCAGCACGGCGCTGGCATCGCGGGCAAAGGTCCGCAGCACGTAGGCCGTCAAGGCGCCGGCCATGCCGCGCTGTTCGGCCATGGGAATGAAGACCTCGGGGCTCACCATCGTGCCGTCGCGCAGCTGCCAGCGCAGCAGCGCCTCGGCGCCCACCCAGCGGCCGCTGGCCAGGTCCACGATGGGCTGGTAGACGAGGAAGAGCTCGCCCTTCTTCAGGCCGTGGCGCAGCTGGGCCGGCAGGCCGATCTGCTGCATGGTCCCGAAGTAGATGCAGAACACCAGGATCAGGCCGGCGACGGTACCCACCGGCAGCATCCACAGCAGGTGCTGCCGGCTCCGCTGGGCGATGACACCGACCGGGATGGCCGCATAGGCCGCGTAGTTGTAGGCCGTGGAGCGTTTCATCGCCACGACGTGGTCCTGGTCCACCCAGATCGCCTGCACGTCCTGTCCCAGATGGCTCAGCCATTGCGGCCGCCAGGTGCCGTGCTGGAAGAGCAGCCGCTGGCTCTTGATGCCGACCAGGCCGACGGACAGATCCGGGTCGTCCAGCGTCATGGTGGAGGCGAGCTCCACATGGGCAAAGGCGGCATAACCGCTCTTGGCCGATGTGCTCACGCGGAACAGGCTCCCGCTCAGGGGCAGCCTGACGTCCTTGCGCACGTGGTAACCGAAGATGCTCAGGAAATCGGGCGACCCCAGGTCCAGCCCCGCGCCGTGTCGGCCCAGGGAAGAGCACATCAGGCGGTTGCCGGCGACATACCCCACGATGTGCAGCCGGCTGGAGGAGAGCATCAGCCGCTGCATCAATGCCAGGTTGGCGTCGGAGCAGGGCTCGGTCGCACCGGCAGCCTCCAGCTTCTGGACCGTGCCGATGACCTGGTCCGAGATGGTGACGTTGTCGCGCAAGACCTCGGTGGCGATCGTGAACGCGCGCTCCTCCAGCGCCAGGCGGCCCTGCCGGTCGGACAGCATCAGCGACACGACGATGGGCGTGACAAAAGCCAGCAAGCCCATGCCGTAGGCCAGCGTCAGGACGACCATGCGCCTCATGCAGCCTCCCCTATGGTTTGTTTATAGGTATCAAGCTCTGCGTGGGGAGTTCTAGCACGAATCCACAGAAAAGGCCACCGCTGCGGCGGCGCCAGCGTTCAGTGTGCTGAGGCCGTGCTGGCGCGCACCACGCCTGCGCGGCTCGTCCGGCCTCAGGCCCGCGGTGCCGGTTTCTTCAGCTCGAAGTGGCCGTGCGCCACGGTGAGACCGTTGACCAGCAGCTCCACCGCGTGCCGCCCCGGGTAGTGCACGCGGGTGCTGAAGTCGGCGATGGTCTGCTGCTTCTCCAGCGCCAGCTCGGCGCCGCCTTCGAGCGCCAGCGTGCGCAGCTTGAAGACCTTGCGGCTGGTCTCGCCGCTCTTCTTCACGTAGTGGACGGCGTAGTCCACCACCAGCTTCTGCGGCCGGTCTGCCGTGGACCGCAGCGTGGCCTTGAGCTGCAGCGCCTGCCCCAGGCGGAGCACCTTGGGCGCCAGGTCAAAGGACGTCAGCTGCACCTTGGCGCCCAGCGTGGCCCCCACCGCCTGCAGCGCACGCGGGTGGCCGGCCTTGATGAGATTGCGCAGCGCGTGCCTGGCGATCCATTTCGTCTCGGACTGCTGCGTGGGCCAGTCCTCCAGCAGGTCCAGCACCCACTCCGGGTGGTCCTTGGTGATGTCGTTCAGGTGGTTGGCCACCGAGCGGCGCACGTAGTCGCTGGGGTCCGCCTGCAGCTTTTCCAGGATGGGCCGCGTGCGCTGCGGCTCGGCCATCAGCAGCGGCAGGCGCCGGGCCCAGGGCAGGCGCGGGCGGGTGCCCTCGCTGGCCAGGCGGCGCACGTGCTCGTTGGCGTCACCGGCCCAGACCAGGGCCCGGGCCAGCACGGTCTCGGGGTCCTGCGCAATGTAGGGACGGATGGCGAACTCCGCGCTGCTGTAGGGCGTGAGCTCGCGCAGCGCCTCCAGTGAGAGTTCGAAGTGTTCCAGCCCGTGCCGCCCCACCAGCTCGGGCAGCACCATGTCGGCAAAACCGCCGGGCAGCAGCGGCGCCATCCTGCGCACGAGCTTCAGCGCCTTGGGGTAGTTGTCCGGCAAGTGCGCGCGCAGGCAATCCGCCGCGCGGCTCATGCGCTGCATGATGGACAAGTCCTCCAGCCCGTCGCGCGCCATGGCCAGGTAGGCCCGCTCATCAAAGCCCGGGTGGACCTGCGCCGCCGCGCGGCCGATGCGCGCCAGGGCCTGGGCGTTGAGCAGGTCCTTGAGCAGGGGGGCGGATTCCTTGTCTTGGGCCATCGGGGTGCTCAGGCTGCGCAGGCCTGGGCCGTGCGTACCGCCATGTGGGTGTAGGCCAGGCGTGTCAGGTCCATGGGCAGGCCGGCGCGCTGGCCGCGCCGCACCATGTCGCCCAGGATGTGCTCGTGCTCGGTGCGCTGCCCGCCCTGCAGGTCACGCAGCATCGAAGCGGTGAAGGCCGAGCCTTTTTGCGTCAGCATGGCCAGCGCCTTGTCCTGCTCCCCGGCATGGATGGCATGGCCGCCGGCCTGTGCCACGGCGCAGCACTCGGCGTACATCTGGCGCGTGAGCGCCTCGCCGTCGGGTGTGGCCAGGATCTCGCCCACGCTGCCCTGGCACACCGTGGTCATGCCCGCCAGCGTGGCCAGGAAGACCCACTTGTTCCACAGCACCTGCTCGATGTCCTCGCTGTAGGCGCTGTCGAAGGCCGCCCGGCCGCACAGCGTGATGAAGTCGCGCGCCAGCGCCGCGTGCGCGGCTTCGCGCGGCCCGGCCGTTAGGCGGTGCAGCTCGCTGAGCTGCTTCACGGCGCCCGTGGGCGTGATGGTGGCGGCGATGTGCGCCACCCCGCCCAGCACACGCGCGCGGCCGTAGCGTGCGTCCAGCACACGCAGGTGGTCCAGGCCGTTGAGCAGGGGCAGCAGCGCCCCGCGGCTGTCGGCACCCGCCAGCGAGGCCAGTGCATCGTCCAGGTCGTAGGCCTTGGGCGCCAGCACGATCAGGTCGTACTCGGGGCGCACCGTGGCCGCCGTCACCGTGCGCGGCTGCACGCTGAAGTTGCCCCTGGGCGTCTCGATCTGCAGGCCCGTGCCGGCGATCAGCTGTTGGCGCTTCTCGCGCACCAGGAAACTCACGTCCGCGCCGGCCTCGATGAGCCGCGCACCGAAATAGCCGCCGATGCCGCCGGCCCCCAGCATGAGTATCTTCATGATCCCTTCTTTCCGTCTGTTCAGAGCGCGCCGGCGTACTCGCCGCGCGCCGGGTAGTCCTTGGCGATCGCGAAATCGATCGCCGCCAGCAGTTCGTCGAAATGCGGGCGTGCGAACGGCATGGTCTGCACCGCGCCGTAGTACAGCGTACCGTCCGGGCGCACGATGAACACCCCCGGCTCGCTGAAGAGTGCCGGCTCCTCGATGCCGATGGAGGTCGTACCGCGCGAACTGCTGATGTACAGACCCCAGAGCCGTGCCACGGCCAGCGGCAGATCGTAGCCCATGCGCAGCGCCGGTGCGGCAAGCTTGTCGGCCATGGCCTGCGCACGCTCCCGCCCGTCGCTGGAGAAGGCCAGCACGCCCACGCCGCGCTGCTCGAAGTCCGGCTGCAGGCGCGCCAGTTCCAGCAGGTACTTGTGGCAGATCGGGCAGTGCAGCCCGCGGTAGGCCACCAGCAGGCTGAAGCGCGGCGCCGGCTCGCGGGCGAGCTCGTAGGGGCCGTGGGCCAGCGTGGGCAGGGCCAGGGCGGGAACGGGCAGGCGGGGCATCAGCATGGTGGCTCCTGGTGTTGGATCGGATCGCCTGCATCGTAGGCCGGGACC
>Ga0209262_10001068_pt1 | contig 11560 bp, 11 predicted proteins | sample Lowcelwee11metaG_FD_187171 | JGI IMG/M metagenome (GOLD analysis project Ga0209262, IMG submission 187171) | Freshwater pond sediment microbial communities from the University of Edinburgh, under environmental carbon perturbations - Low... | ecosystem: Environmental > Aquatic > Freshwater >...
GCCGAGCTTCTGCTTCTGGTCGGCGTTGAGTTCGAGCTTGCTGCTGATGCGTTCGATCGCCTTGCCGCGCACCTCGGTGATGCGCTCATCGCTCCAGCCGCGGGCGTGGTCGCCGCGCGAGCCACAGGCCGTGAGGCCACCGAGCACGACGGTGGCGGCGGTCAGACCGATAAGAGAGCGTTTGATCCAGGTTTTCATGACGGGGTCCTTTCAGAACCTTGTTGAACATGTCCGTCATGGTGCCCGCGGGCAGCGCCTGGGGGGTGTCAGCGCGGTTTCGGTTCTTTTCGTTTTGTTTCAGCGCTGGCGGGCACCGACCACACCGCCTCCCGCCGCTCAGAACACCTCGGTGTCCACCTCGCTGTTGGCCTGCGCGTTGTAGCGGTCGCCGTGCACGGTGTGCTGGTTGATGTGGGCGTTCAGGTGTGCCATGACGTCCAGAGACAGCTTGACATCCACCGATGCCAGGTCGTCTTGCAGATGCGCCAGGCTGGTGGTTCCGGGGATGGGCAGGATGTCATCGCCCTGGTGCAGCAGCCAGGCGATGGCAAGTTGCGACGGCGTGCAGCCCACCTCGGCGGCAATGGCGTTGTAGGCCAGCAGCAGGGTCTGGTTCTTCGCATAGTTCTCCGGCGAGAAGCGCGGCATGCTGCGGCGGATGTCCTTGAGGTCGAAGGCATTCACATCCATCGGACCGCACAGGAAACCACGCGCCACCGGGCTGAAGGCGACGAAGCTCACGCCGAGCTCGCGGCAGGCCTGCAGCACGGCGATTTCGGGGTTGCGCGTCCACAGCGAGTACTCGGTCTGCAGTGCAGCGATGGGGTGCACGGCGTGCGCCTTGCGCAAGGTCGCGGCCGAGACTTCCGAGAGGCCGATGCTGCGGATCTTGCCTTCGCGCACGAGGTCGGCGAGCGCGCCCACGCTGTCTTCGATGGGTACGTTCTTGTCCCAGCGGTGCAGGTAGTAGAGGTCGATCACGTCGGTCTGCAAGCGCTTCAAGGCGGCTTCGCACGTGGCCTTGATCGTCTCGGGCCGACCGTCGATCACGCGCACTTTCACACCCTGCTCGTTGGGCACGCCTTGCATGCCGCACTTGCTGGCCAGCGTGAATTTCGAGCGGTGCTTGGACAGGTATTTGCCGACCAGCGTTTCGCTGGCGCCAAAGCCGTAGAGCGCCGCGGTGTCGAAGTGGGTCACACCCGCATCGAGCGCGGCGAGCAGCACGTGTTCGGCCTGCTGCTCGGAGACCGGTGCGCCGTAGGCGTGGCAGATGTTCATGCAGCCCAGGCCGATGGCGCTGACTGTGAAGGGGCCGAGTTGGCGTTGTTGCATGGTGTGAACTCCTGAAATGGAAAACGGCCCCAGCCGTGAGGATGGAGCCGATGACATCAAATGATAAAACGATCAGGCGTTCAGTTGTTTTTCAAGGTTGTGCAGCACCTGGTAACAGTTGAACACCTTGCCCACGCTGGAGTTCGGCTCGCGGCCCTCTTTGATGGCAGAGAAGAACTCGCGGTCCTGCAACTCGATGCCGTTCATGGACACAGCCACCTTGGACACGTCGATCTTCTCTTCCTTGCCGGTGAACAGGTCGTCGTAGCGCGCGAGGTAGGTCGCGGTGTCGCCGATGTAGCGGAAGAAGGTACCGAGCGGGCCGTCGTTGTTGAAGCTCAGGCTCAGCGTGCAGATGGCGCCGTTGGCGGCTTTCAGCTGGATGCTCATGTCCATGGCGATGCCGAGCACGGGGTGGATCGGGCCCTGGATGGCGTTGGCCATCACGATGGGGCTGTTGCACTGGTAGGCGAACAGGTCCACGGTGTGGGCGGCGTGGTGCCACAGCAGGTGGTCGGTCCAGCTGCGGGCCTGGCCCAGCGCGTTGGTGTTGGTGCGGCGGAAGAAATAGGTCTGCACATCCATCTGCTGGATGTTGAACCGGCCGGCCGTGATCTCGTTGTTCACGTACTGGTGGCTGGGGTTGAAGCGGCGGGTGTGGCCGCACATGGCCACCAGGCCAGTCTGCGTCTGCAGGGCTACCACTTCTTCGGCACCCTTGAGGCTGTCGGCCAGCGGGATTTCCACCTGCACATGTTTGCCGGCCTTCAGGCAGGCAAGGGTCTGCTCAGCGTGCATCTGCGTGGGGGTGCAGAGGATCACGGCGTCCACTTCCTTCATCGCCAGACTGTCGGCGAGGTCGGTGGTCACGTGGTTGATGCCGTACTTGTCGGCGACTTCCTTGGTCTTTTCCAGGTCGCGGCTGATGAGCGACACGACTTCAACGCCGTCAATATTTTTGATGCCGTCGAGGTGTTTGATGCCGAAGGCACCGGCGCCGGCGAGGGCTACTTTGATGGTCATGGTTGTTCTCCTTTGAAGGGTTTGTCTCCCTCTCCCTTTGGGAGAGGGGTGGGGTGAGGGCTCTTGGTGCGCGAGGCCCTCACCCCTGCCCTCTCCCGCGAGCGGGAGAGGGGGTTAGTCACGCGTTTTCGAGTATCAGATGGCCCACAGCGGTATTCGACGCAGGCACATGGTAGAAGCGGTGCTTGACGACAGGCGCGGGCCCCTGCACCTTGCCGTCCACGATGTCGGACATGGCGCCACGGGCGATCAGCCACATCACGAGTTCGATGCCTTCGCTGCCGGCTTCGCGCACGTAGTCGATGTGCGGCGTGTTCGCGCAGCCCACGGGGTCGGCAATCATCTGGTCGAGCCAGGCGTTGTCCCACTCGCGGTTGATCAGGCCGGCGCGCGCGCCCTGCAGCTGGTGGCTCATGCCGCCTGTGCCCCAGATGTGCACGTTGAGGTTGTCGTCGTAGCTTTCCACCGCCTTGCGGATGGCCTGGCCGAGCATGAAGCAGCGTTTGCCCGAGGGCACCGGGTACTGCACCACGTTGACGGCGAACGGGATCACCGGGCAGGGCCAGGCGTCTTTTTTCGGGTCCAGCTCGCCACACATCAGCGACAGCGGCACGGTCAGGCCGTGGTCCACGTCCATCTTGTTGACGATGGTGAGATCGAAGTCCTGCTGGATCACGCTCTGCGCGATGTGCGAGGCCAGGTCGGGGTGGCCGATGACTTTGGGCACCGGGCGCGGACCCCAGCCTTCGTCGGCCGGCGTGAACTCGGCCGCCGTGCCGATGGCGAAGGTGGGGATCATCTCCAGGCTGAAGGCCGTGGCGTGGTCGTTGTAGACGAGGAAGACAACGTCGGGCTTGTTGTCCTTCATCCACTGCTTGGAGAAATCGTAGCCCGCGAACACGGGCTTCCAGTAGTCCTCCTGGGTCTTGCCGAGGTCCATGGCCGCGCCGATGGCGGGCACGTGGGACGTGAAAACGGATGCGGTGATTTTTGCCATGGTCAAGCCTTCTTTCCTGCGGCGCCCTGGGGCTGGCGGTGCGCCTGCGCATCACCGTCTTCGCCCACGACGCGGTTGCCTTCGGCGCTGCGGCCGCCGCTGATCATCATGTTGCGGTATTCCTCTTCGGTCATGCCGGTCATGGAGCCCGCCATCTGCTGGAAGCTCTTGCCGTCGGTGGCGCCGATCTTGGCCAGGAAGTAGATGTTGCCGCCCGTGCGCATGCACCAGTTGAGGTCGCGCGCCAGCACGGCCTGCTTCTGCTCTTCGGTCATCGCCCATTCGTCGAGGTAGGCGCGTTCATCGGCCTTGAAACGCTCTCGGTTCTGTGCCTTCATGAGCGACATGCAGAACTGGTTGAGCCAGTAGCCTTTGCGTGACTGTTCGGCATCAAAAATGATGGTGCCGGGTACATCCAGGTAGGGTTTGTCGAGTGACATGGACTCGTCCTTTCAGGGGATGGGAACGTAGATCTCGGTCACCCAGTGGTTGCTGTCGGGCTGGGCTGCGGGATCGGTGGGATAGACCTCGATGCAGGGTCGCTGCATCTGGGGTTTGAGTTTCAACATGCGCACATGGCCAAAGGCGTTGTGCCAGGCCAGTTCCATGAAACGGTAGTGGCCCTGCAGGGTCACGCGGTAATAGCGGCCCGCGGGCAGGTTGCGCTGCGGCTGGATCGACGATCCCGGGGCCACGGGCAAGGCCATGTCACAAACGGTGGTGCGTTGCTTCATGTCGGTCTTGTCGTACACGGTCAGTGGCGCACCCGTCTGCTCGGCGCCCACGCGCTCCCGCAGGCGCGCACAACCCTTGTCCATGGCCGTGCCGATGTCGGCCAGTGGGCCGCTGTAGCGCTCGGTGGCCAGGGTCATGGCCTCGCGCTGCACGGGGCCATCAAACGTGATGCGGGGCACCTCGGCCTGGGGGTCGAGCAGGCCCGCCAGTCGCAACAGGCCCAGCTCAAAATCCAGCCCGATCATGCGGGTGAACATGGCGAGCCAGGGTCGCATGAAAAACGGCAACTGGCTGCTCATGGTCCAGCTGATGCGGACCTGCCCCTCACCCTCGGCGCGCAGCGCGAAGCGGACCTTGGCCTCGGACTTGAAGGGCTTGATGAAGCTCAGGTCCATCGCGAGCGACTCGCCGGGCTGCATCGCGGTGTGCATGACACGGCCCTCGCCGATCAGCGCGCTTTTCCAGGTGTAGAAGCCGCCGATGTCCTCGGGCTGCTGGAACTGCAGTTCACAGGCCGGATCGTGGATCAGCCAGGGGCTCCAGTCCTTCCATTGCCGGAAATCCCGCAAGACCTCGAAGGCTGCCTTCGGCGTGGCGCGCACGAGCAGGCTGCGCTCGACGGTGTAGTTCGCGTGCAGTTTGCGCACGGCAAACCACGCCACGACGAGCACCAGAACGACGACGAACAGGGCTTGCATGAAGAATTCCTTGGCGGCTCAGCCGGTCCCGGAGATCAGGACCAGTACAGGCGCATCGGATTGTCGACCAGCAGCTTGCGCTGCAGTTCGGCGGTCGGCGCAATGTGCGGGATGAAGTCCACCAGCAGACCGTCGTCGGGCATGTGGTCCTTGAGGTTGGGGTGCGGCCAGTCGGTGCCCCAGAGCACGCGATCGGGGAACTGCTCGACGATGCGTTTGGCAAACGGGATCACGTCGGTGTAGGCGTTCTGCTCGCCGTTCAAGGCCTTGGGCCCGGTGACCGACAAGCGCTCGGGGCAGCTCACCTTGCTCCACACGTTGGTGTGTTCGCGCATGAACTTCTCGAACAGCGCGAACTGCGGGCCATCGACCGGCAGCGACACATCGGGCCGGCCCATGTGGTCCACCACCACGGTGGTCGGCAGCGCGGTGAAGAAATCCCACAGCTCGGGCAAGTCCACCGCCTCGAAGTAGATGACCACGTGCCAGCCCCACTTGGCGATGCGGCCGGCGATTTCCAGCAGCTCGTCCTTGGGCGTGAAGTCCACCAGGCGCTTGACGAAGTTGAAACGCACGCCGCGCACACCAGCGTCGTGCATGGCCTGCAATTCTTCATCGGTCACCGAGCGCTTGACCGTGGCCACGCCACGCGCCTTGTCGCCGCTGCTGAGCAACGCATCGACCATGGCGCGGTTGTCGGCCCCGTGGCAGGTGGCCTGCACGATCACGTTGCGGGCAAAACCCAGGTGGTCGCGCAGGGCAAACAGTTCGTTTTTGGAGGCGTCGCAGGGCGTGTACTTGCGCTCGGGCGCATAGGGGAACTCGGCCCCCGGGCCGAACACGTGGCAGTGCGCGTCCACCGCGCCGGCAGGGAGCTGGAACTTGGGCTTGGCGGGACCGGTGTACCAGTCCATCCAGCCCGCGGTTTTGGTGAAGTCACCTGAAGTGGGTTTGCTCATTGAAGTGCTTTCAATCTGTTTGCGTGCAGAGGATGCTGTGATGGCGGAAGACAGCGGGGCGATTTGCTGGCCGAAGGACTGATGAGCCCCGCTGGCTTCCGGCGTCGCCGCCGGACAAGCCGGAGAAAGATCAGTCGATGTACTTGAGGCCAGCGGCAGCCAGCGGCTCGCGCATCTTGTACATGTCCAGACCCAGGACACCCGAAGCCAGCTTGTCGCGTTTCTCGCCTTCGAAGCTCTCGCGCTTGATCGCAGCGGCCAGCGTTTCCGCCGCGCGCGCGGCGGGCACGCAAACCACGCCGTCGTCGTCGGCCACGATCACGTCACCGGGCGTGACCAGCATGCCGGCGCAGACGATGGGGATGTTCACCGAGCCCAGCGTGGCCTTGATGGTGCCCTTGCTGCTGATCGCCTTGGACCAGACCGGGAAGTTCATTTCCTTGAGCGTCTTCACGTCGCGCACGCCGGCGTCGATGATCAGGCCGCGGGCGCCGCGCGCCTGGAAACTGGTGGCCAGCAGATCGCCGAAATAACCGTCGGTGCATTCGGCCGTGACGGCCGCGACCACGATGTCGCCGGGCTGGATCTGCTCTGCCGCCACATGCATCATCCAGTTGTCACCGGGCTGCAGCAGCACGGTGACGGCCGTGCCCGAGACCTGCACACCGGTCTGGATGGGGCGCATGTAGGGCTTGAGCAGGCCGACGCGGCCCATGGCTTCGTGCACGGTGGCCGAGCCCAGCGCGGCCAGGCCGTCGGCCGCAGCGCGGTCGGCACGGGTGATGTTGCGGTAAACGACGCCGAGTTGATACATGTTGATCTCCTGGTTTTGATTCCCTCTCCCGCTGGCGGGAGAGGGTTAGGGTGAGGGGGCGGGCGCTCCAAGACCCTCACCCCAGCCCTCTCCCGCAAGCGGGAGAGGGAGTGAAGTCAGAGGCTCTTTGCTTTGAGGGCGGCGTCCAGGCGCGGGAACACGCGACGCGCATTGCCTTCGTACACCTTGTAGCGGTCATCGCCCACGACGATGGTCGAGGCTTCGATGTAGCGCTTGGTGTCGTCGTAGTAGTTACCGGTCTCGGGGTCGATGCCGCGCACGGCGCCGATCATTTCCGAGGCGAACAGGATGTTGTCCACCGGGATCACCTTGGTCAGCAGGTCTATGCCGGGCTGGTGGTAGACGCAGGTGTCGAAGAAGATGTTGTTCAGCAGGTGGTCCTTCAGCAGCGGCTTCTTCAGCTCCTGCGCCAGGCCACGGAAACGGCCCCAGTGGTAGGGCACCGCGCCGCCGCCGTGGGGGATGATGAACTTCAGCGTCGGGAAGTCCTTGAACAGGTCGCTGGTCAGGCACTGCATGAAGGCCGTGGTGTCGGCGTTCAGGTAGTGGGCGCCGGTGGTGTGGAAGCAGGCGTTGCAGCTGGTGCTCACGTGCACCATGGCCGGGATGTTGTGCTCGACCATCTTTTCGTAGATGGGGTACCAGGCCTTGTCGCTCAAAGGCGGCGAGGTCCAGTGGCCGCCCGAGGGATCGGGGTTCAGGTTGATGCCGACGTTGCCGTATTCCTTGACGCACTTCTCCAGCTCGGGGATGCAGGTCGCGGGGTCCACACCCGGGCTCTGCGGCAGCATGGCGGCGGGGATGAAGTGGTCGGGGAACAGCTGGCTCACGCGGTAGCAGAGCTCGTTGCAGATCGCGGCCCAGGTGGAGCTGATGTTGAAGTCGCCGATGTGATGGGCCATGAAGCTGGCGCGCGGCGAGAAGATGGTGAGGTCAGAACCGCGCTCTTTCATCAGCTTGAGCTGGTTGGTCTCGATGGACTCGCGCAGCTCGTCGTCGCTGATCTTGAGGTCCGACACCTTCGGCATCGAAGCCGGGTCCTTGATGCCGGCGATCTGCGCGTTGCGCCAGTTCTCCAGCGCCTTGGGGGCCGTGGTGTAGTGGCCGTGGCAGTCGATGATGAGGGGCTTTTGCTGGCTCATGCGGTGTCTCCTGATGCGTTTGCGGCCCATGCCGGACGGGTCTGTGAATGGCGGATTGTGAACTTCACCACGCTGTGAAACCAGCCTCCCGGCGCGCTATCAGCTAGAACAAAAAACTATATCTATGATGGAGCTATTCCTCAAAAATACAGGCCATGGATCTCAAACAACTCGAATACTTCGTGCGCGTCGCCGAGCTGGGCAGCTTCACCAAGGCCTCGCTCGCGCTGGACGTGGCCCAGCCCGCCCTCTCGCGCCAGGTGCGGCTGCTGGAGGTGGAGCTGCGCCAGAACCTGCTGGTGCGCAACGGCCGCGGCGCCACGCCCACCGAAGCCGGCAAGCTGCTGCTGGAACACGGCCGCGGCATCCTGCACCAGGTGAAGCGTGCGCGCGAAGAGCTGGGGCGCGTGCGCGGTGCGCTGGCCGGGCGAGTGGCCATTGGTCTGCCGCCCAGCCTGGCACGGGTGCTCACCGTGCCGCTCACGCGCGCCTTTCGCGCCCAGTTGCCCGAAGCCAGCCTGTCGATCAGCGAAGGCCTCTCGGCCACCATGCAGGAATGGCTGGTGACCGGGCGGCTGGACATCGCCGTGCTCTACAACGCCCAGCCAGCGCCGGAAATCGACATCTCGCCGCTGCAGGACGAAGAGCTGCTGCTGGTGGACCCCCGCCCGGCCGGCCTGGCCGAAGAACCGCCCCCGCCTCCGGTGTCACTGGCCGAGGTGGCGAAGTTGCCGCTGGTGATCCCGAGCCGGCCCAACGCGTTGCGCATGCACGTGGAATCCGAAATGGCCAACATCGGTTGCAGGCCGCTGGTGGCACTGGAGATCGACGGGGTTTCAGCGATCCTTGATCTGGTGGCCGACGGCGCGGGCGCCGCCCTGCTCTCGCGCAATGCGGTGGCCAGTTCGATCCGGCCGTCGGCTTACCGCACGCGTTCTGTCCAGCCGCCGCTGCGCACCCGCCTGTGCCTGGCCACCAGCTCGCTGCGCCCCGCCACGCTGACGCAACAGACCACACTGGCCCTGATCCGCCACACACTGGATGTGATCAACTCGGCAGCTTGAGGCTCAGCCCGCCAGCCAACCCGCGCTGTGCCGCATCAGCCAGAGGATGGCGCTGAGCGTGAAGAATGAGGCCGCCGTGGTCGCCAGCAACGCCGCCGCGGTGAAACCTTCAAAGCCATGGCGCTGCGCCAGGATGGAATAGATGCCCAGCATGGGCATGGCGGCCGAGAGCACGGCCGCGGTGCGCAGATCGCCATCGACGGCGGGCAGCCCCAGCAGCGGCAACAGCGTGATGGCGGCGAACACCGCCAGCGGGTGCAGCAGCAGCTTCCCCACCGCGATCAGCGACACCTGGCGGCGCATGCCCTTGACCTGCAGACCCACCAGCGTGCCGCCGATGATGAACAGCGCCATGCCGCTGCTGGCTGCCGAAAACAGGGTCACGGTGCGGGTCAGCACCGCCGGCAGCTGCCAGCCCAGCAAGGCCACGACAAAGCCAGCGAAGATGGCCACGATCATGGGGTTGCGCACCAGGCGCTCGCCCGTCTGTTTCAGCGCCTGCAGCAGCGAGGGCCGTTCGCCCTCGTGTGCGCCGGCGTCGGCCAGGGTGAACAGCAGCGGCAGCTTGATCAGGTTTTCCACGATCAGGTTGAGCGCCAGGATCACGCCGCCCAGCGGCCCGAACAACAGCAGCATCACCGGGTAGCCCACATAGCCGCTGTTGGCGCAGGTCATGCCCATGGCCATGTAGACGCTCTCGGTCAGGCTTTTGCGCAGCACGCTGCGCGCGAACCACAGCGCCAACCCGATCAGCGTCAGCGAACCGGCGGTGAAGGCCAGCAGGTAGCCGGTGTGCACCACCTCGCCGAGCGGGCGCGAGGCCAGCGCGTTGAACAGCAGCGCGGGCAGCGCGATCTGGATCACGAACCTGCCAAAGACACGCATGTCGGCCTTGGTGAACAGGTTCCAGCGCACGCTGACGTAGCCGGCCGCGATGCAGAGGTAGATCGGGCCGGTGATGGCCAGGATGTCGAGCATGAAGAAGCGTTCGATTTATGCGTCGTTGGCGGCGGGGCGCGCTGCCAACAGGCGGTCGGCGAAGGCCTGCCAGGGCGGGTTCTGACCCAGGTCGGCGAAGTGTCCAGCGCGCGCCTGAGCAGCCATCCAGTCGTGTTTCTCGGCGATGGCCGCGGCCATGAAGGGCTCGAAGCCGGCCTCACGCACGGTGTTGGCCACCTCGCGCATCTCCTCGGCGCGGCGCTTGCCGTGCTGCGCCACGCGGCTGAAGAAATAACTGCCCTGCTTCTGCCAGTCGATGCCGGGAAAGGTTTCCTGCAGCGTGGCGATCATGGCGTCCTCCACACCGTAGTGGCGCGCGGTGGAGTAGCTCTCGATCACCAGCGCCTCCAGCCCCTTGATCATGACGCTGCGGCACATCTTGGTGGCCGATGCGATGCCCAGCTTTTCGCTGGCCACAGTGGCGTTCATGCCCAGCGCAGTCACCGCCGGCAGCAGACGCACCGCATGCGGGCCGCCCAGCAACATGGGCACGCGGATGCCGTAGGGCGGCACCGAAGTCATGACGCCGGCCTCCACGTAGAACGCGCCCGCTGTCTCGATCAGGGCAGCGGCCTGCTGCTTGGTGCCCGGCGACGCCGAGTTGAGATCAAGGAAAAAACTGCCGGGCCGGATGTGGGCTGCCGTCGCCTGTGCCACGGCCAGCGTGTTCGAAGCGGTCACGGCCGAGATCACCAGCGTGGACCTGGCACACAGGCTGGCCACGCCGTCGCAGGCCTCGATGCCTTGTGCGGCGGCATGCGCCAGCGGCTCATCGCCCTGCGCCGGGTCGGTGAACTTGAGGTCCCACGCTGCGGCAGCCTTGAGTCCGACGCCCAAGATGCGGCCCACTTCGCCGTAGCCGATCAGGCCGATGCGCAAGGTGTCCATGTCGCGTTGTCCGTTCACTGTTTCTCTATCCCGGCACGCTGGATCACCGAGCCCCAGCGCTTGATGTCGGCGGCCAGCAGTTCGGCCGCCTGCTCGGGCGTGCTGCCGTCGGGGTCGATGTTCAGGTCGGCCAGCTTCTTGCGCACGTCAGGTTTCGCCAGCGCGGCGTGGATGTCTTTGTTCAGCCGCGCCACCACGTCACGCGGTGTCTTCGAGGGCACGGCCAACGCGTTCCACGACGAGGCCACAAAACTCTTCACGCCCTGCTCAACGGCGGTCGCCACCTCGGGCAACACGGTGGAACGTTTCCGGCCGGTGACCGCGAGCGCGCGGAAGGCGCCGGCCTTGATCTGCGTCAGCGTTGGCCCGAGGATCTCGACGGCGACATCCACCTGCTTGCCGCGCAACGCACCGACCAGGTTCGGCGTGCCGTTGAACGGCACGATCTGGGCTTCAATGTCCGCACTGGACTTGAACAGCTCGGCGGCCAGGTTCTGAGTGCTGCCGATGTTGATGCTGCCGATGTTGAGTTTGTTGGGGTTGGCCTTGGCAAACGCGACCAGCTCGCCCAGGGTCTTGTAAGGCGAGTCGGCCGGCACCAGCACCACCAGGTCGAACGTGCCCAGGGTAGAGACCGGCGCGAGGTCCTTGACCGTGTCGTAGGGCAGGCTCTTGTAGAGGCTGGCGGTCACGGCGGTGCCGTTGGACATGAGGAACAGGGTGTGACCGTCGGGCTCGGCGCGCGCCACCGTGCTGGCAGCGACCACGCCACCAGCGCCGGGGCGGTTTTCGATGGTGACCGGCTGGCCCAGCGACTGGCTCAACTCCGCCCCCACGATACGGGCGGTGAGGTCACCGGCACCACCGGTGGCGAACGGCACCACG
>Ga0209262_10001070_pt1 | contig 11552 bp, 8 predicted proteins | sample Lowcelwee11metaG_FD_187171 | JGI IMG/M metagenome (GOLD analysis project Ga0209262, IMG submission 187171) | Freshwater pond sediment microbial communities from the University of Edinburgh, under environmental carbon perturbations - Low... | ecosystem: Environmental > Aquatic > Freshwater > Pond...
CATGGGCTCAGCATAATTACCTTCATCAACCGGTTCTGCCGGGATATACTGCGGCCTGCGTGGCATCGGGGACTGACCGGACTGACTGGACGGTTGCGCCACTTTGGTGGCCGGCTTTACATCCACCGGCCTGGTCCTTTGAACAGGCCGGGGAGGCATCGACTGCTTCGGCAGAACAGGCTTCTTTTTTGGCTTGAATGAACCGGCCAGGGCAATAACAGCAAGAATAATATAAAATATGACACTGCCTAATCCGTTGTCTTCCATTATTTTCCGTATTTTTTGATCTTATGTTGTTTTAGCTTAGGCTGTTTCTTTGGATCAACCTGTTTTATCTTTTTCTGGCTCTTCGGCTGTTTTGGTTGCTCCGGCTTTTTCAGTTTTGGTTTTGCCTGAGCCTTAGGCGGTTTTGGCTGCTCCGGCTGTTTCAGCTCCGGTTTTACCTGCTCCTTCCGTTGTTTCTGCTTCTTTACCTTGTAATTTGCTTCTGTCTTCTTCCCGTTGTTTGCCATTCTCTCCTGTGTGGCAGTGCTCTGTATCTCAATATGCCTCTTTCTCAGCTTCGCAATATTCTTCTCATCTTCCCTGTCGCGTCTGGCCTCCTTCTTCGCCTGCTCCTTCATCGCCTTGGCGGCTGCTCCCCTCGCCCTGACTTTGTCATCTATGGGCTTGCTCTTCCCCGTCTTGCCGAACAGCTCTTTCTCGGCCCTGCGGCTCGCGTTCTTCTGAGCCTGAATGTCAGCTGTCGAAAGCACGAAGAGGAACACTGACATAAGAGCTGCAAACCTCAGGAATACTAACTTCTCCTTCATTACGTTTGTCTGATGTGTCTTTTGCGTAAAGAAATATCTACTTTTGTAAAAACGCAGGAATCTTATGTCTGTTTCAAATTTAAAATTTTTTTTAATCATTTCACTGATCCTTTTCCTGTCAGTATCATGTGACAAGGAGAAAAACGATGTTATTCCTGATGTTTATACTGATTTCTATGTCGACCTGGTCACTGATCCCTACTTTTTTGACATTGCCTCAGCTCTCGGGAACAGCGTGTATGTCTCCTCAGCTACAAACAACTGGGGAATAAAATCAGCAGGATATGACGGTAACGGATTGATTCTTTATCACTCACTGCCTGATGAATATTATGCTTACGACCGGACATGCCCGCACTGCTTCGTCGTTAATTCCCTCAGTAAGGCAGTAAATATTGACGGGATCTATGCTGTCTGTCCGCAGTGCAGCACCAACTATGCCCTTCCCAGTTACGGAGCTCCTTCTTCAGGCCCCGGGCAGTACCCTCTTAAGAACTATAAAGCAGTCCTTTCAGGCCAGTACCTCCATGTCTGGAACAGTTACTGATCCCTTGGCTCCTAATACCTGTAGTGATCCGGCTTGTAAGGACCTTCAGCCGCGACGCCGATATAATCAGCCTGTTCACCGGTAAGTTTTGTGAGGTTTACACCCAGCTGTGCCAGGTGCAGGCGGGCTACCTCCTCATCGAGATGCTTGGGCAGCCTGTAAACATCTGTTTCATAACCCTTTGTCCATAGTTCAATCTGTGCCAGAGTCTGATTGCTGAAGGAGTTGCTCATCACGAATGAGGGATGACCGGTGGCACAACCCAGGTTGACCAGCCTGCCTTCAGCAAGAAGGAAGATTGCATGACCGTCAGGAAATACATACTTATCAACCTGTGGTTTGATGTTTATCTTCCTGATTCCTTTATAATCATTCAGCACATCCACCTGTATCTCGTTGTCAAAGTGACCAATATTGCAAATGATTGCCTGGTCTTTCATTTTTTCCATATGTTCTATGGTAATGATGTCACGGTTGCCGGTGGCAGTGACATAAATATTACCTTCAGGCAGTGTCTCCTCCACCGTTTTAACTTCGAAGCCTTCCATCGCTGCCTGCAGTGCACATATAGGATCTATCTCCGTAACTATGACCCTGGCACCATAAGCCTTCATTGAGCGTGCCGAGCCCTTGCCCACATCACCATAACCGCAAACCACAACCACTTTGCCCGCGATCATCACGTCAGTGGCTCTCTTGATACCGTCAGCAAGTGATTCGCGGCAACCATAGAGGTTGTCGAATTTGCTCTTTGTTACCGAGTCATTCACATTAATGGCAGGTACCAGCAGCTCGCCGGCTTCCATCATCTGGTACAGGCGGTGCACCCCGGTGGTGGTCTCTTCCGATATGCCTTTCATTTCCTTCACTGTCCTGTGCCACTTCTCCGGATCCTCGGCAAGGATTACTTTCAGCGTATCAAGTATGATACTTTCTTCCCTGCTTGAAGGTTTGACATCAAGGACTGAAGAATCAGTTTCTGCTTTGTATCCTTTATGTACAAGAAGTGATGCGTCTCCGCCGTCATCAACGATCAGGTTCGGTCCTTTTCCCCCGGAGAACGAAAGAGCCTGTGCAGTGCACCACCAGTATTCCTCGAGTGTCTCACCCTTCCATGCAAATACGGGGATGCCTGCGGCAGCGATAGCGGCAGCAGCATGATCCTGTGTTGAGAAGATATTGCAGCTAGCCCAGCGAACGTCAGCGCCGAGCTCACGCAGGGTCTCAATCAGAACAGCTGTCTCAATTGTCATGTGAAGCGATCCGGTGATTCTTGCACCACTGAGCGGTTTTGAAACCGAATATTTCTTTCTTATAGAAAGAAGTCCCGGCATCTCTTTTTCAGCTATTTCAATACCCTTGCGGCCTGATTCAGCAAGCGCAATGTCTTTTACCTTGTATGGAAGTTCCTGGTTAATGAATGACATAATATCAGTTTTAAAAGTCTGCAAAGATAACTAATAACAGACTTATTTGTTCACTTCTGCAGAAGAGCAATCGTCATTTCACGGTCTTTCACCATCTGGGCTGCAAGGGCATCGACGTTTTCAAATTTCATCTCATCACGAAGCCTGCTGTGAAACCTGACGGTAACATCCCTGCCGTAAAGGTCAGATTCAAAGTCGATAATATGTGCTTCTATCGTTCGCTTTCCATCGTTCCCTTCAATAGTAGGATTTATTCCGATATTGAGCATGGCAATATGCTTCTTTTTATCTCCCCCCACCTCAGCCTCGACGGCATAAACTCCATAGGAAGGTATGAGCTTGTAAGGAAACAGAGGCTCAATGTTTGCCGTGGGAAAACCTAAATTCCTCCCTATCCTTTTCCCGGAGACGACTTTTCCCCTTAGAAAATAAGCATACCCCAGCAGGGCTGACGCTTTTCTGACCTTGCCTTCCAATAAGAGTTCCCTTATGGAGGACGAGCTTACTGCTTTCCCGTCGATCATGAATGCCTCTTCTTTCGTGACCCTGAAATCCATCCGTGAGGAACTGTTGAGGATAGTATTGCTGTCACCTTCATGCCTTCTGCCGAAATGATGATCGAAGCCGGTAATCAGATGGCTTGCTCCCAGGTGACGGCACAGTATCTCATCAATGAACTCCGATGCTGTCATACGGCTCAGCTCAGGCGTAAAGGGGATGATCACCAGATGACCTATGCCTGTTTGGCGCAGGAGATAAATGCGCTCTTCAATGTCGGTAAGAAAGTGCAGGTGTGACGGATCGCCCGTCAGAACGATGCGCGGATGAGGGTCAAAGGTGACTGCGACAGCGTCTGAGCCACTCTTTTCTGCCTCCTCAACAACACGCCTGAGAAGCATCCTGTGACCAAGATGTACGCCATCAAAGACACCCATGGTGATCACCGGGTTCCTGAAGCTCAGGTTTTTATAGCCGTGATGTACTTTCATTACTTTTCTAATAATACAAAAATAACAAAGTTAATTAATGCGCCGGGGGGTCAGGAAAAAGTTCTCTCCCGGTGATTCTGCGGTGATAATGTAAATTATTAAATTTACCTTTTACTCAGGTTCAGCCCTTGAACAAAAAAATACTTAGCTGCCTCTTTCTTATCCTGAGCATTTCTGTATTGAAAGCCCAGAATCCCCAGATGTCACCCATGGGTGCCGACGATGCCTGGTATGACCAGCTCCTGTACAGCGGAGTTGAATGGCGTCCTGCGATGCAGATGGCGGCAGGAAATGAGTTCTTCCTTACATCTGAAGCCCTTACCGGTACTGTCACAATCGACGGAATAACGTTTAAGGATGTCCGCCTGAAATATGACATCTTCAATGATGGCATAATTGTGCTGTGGAAAACCGGATCCCCGATAGTCATCGACAGTAAAAAAGTGGATGAGTTTACAGTAGTGTACAACGGCATCACAAGAAGATTCGTTAATCTCAGGGAGACATATTCCGGGATACGGGGATTTGCAGAAATCATGTACCAGGAGACCAGTTCGGTTCTCGCAAAACATATAAAAGTTGTCTCGAAGAATCCTGCCGCCGCCAATTATGCGGAGTTCAGGGAAGAAACGAAATACTATCTGGTTCTGAACGGAAACTGCTTCCAGATTAAAAACAGATCGTCATTTCTTGACCTGATGGGCGAATATGAAATCCCTGTAAGAAAATTTATAAGGCAGAAGAATATTTATTTCAGCCCCACTTCCCCGGAAGGATTTATTAATGCTGCCGCCTATTACGATTCTCTCACAGTCAAAGCGAAGCCCGAATGAAGAGGCTGACTGTAACACTGATCCTGTCAATGATGGTCATATTGCTGCCTGCACAGGAAAAAGGCAAGCTCTACAGCGGTCAGGCAGCCGGAGTGCCTTTCAGTGACTTTGTCGTCAGGCTTGAATCGGAAACCGGTACCCGCATATTCTATAAGGATGAATGGATTGAAGGGCTGACTGTAACAGGCACCTGGGAGAATGTATCGCCGGCGGAGGTCATCAATATGATCATTACTCCACGCGGATTGTATTGCTTTGATGACCGATCAGGAAATATCATCATCACCAAAGCATACAGTGTCAGGACTGACTTTTCCGATGACACAACAGAACAGTCAGTAATGTACATGACAGATACTTTAAAGACAACACCACTTAATGTTAATGAGAGTGATGTGATTACCTTTGGCCGGCCGGCAGATAAAAACAGGGCAGACAGGGCTTACCTGTCGGGCTATATCACTAATGATGCCACCGGTGAGCCGATCCCCGGAGCCTCTGTCTATATAAGGGAGCTGGGCCTTGGTGCAATGACCAACCATGATGGCTATTATTCGCTTTCAGCACCCAGGGGGTCATACAAAGTAGAATACAGGTCGCTGGGATCATATGACACATACAGGAATATAAACCTTTATTCAAGCGGAAAGATAAGTATTGCGCTCACTGAACGCATCATAGCCATTAAGGAAGCCGTAGTGACGGCCAGCAGGAGGGAGAAGATTGACAGGCTCGAGAGCGGCATGACAAGAATGAATATTATGACCATCAGACTGTCTCCCTCTTCACTGGGTGAGGCCGACCTTATAAAAAGCGTTCTGCTGATGCCGGGCGTCCAGTCCGTTGGTGAGGGTGCGGCAGGATTTAATGTGAGAGGCGGCTCAGCCGACCAGAACCTGATCCTCCTTTACGGTGCTCCTATGTACTACTCATCACATTTCTTCGGCTTTTTCTCTTCAGTGAACTCTGAGGTGATAAACGATATATCCCTGTATAAAGGCGGGATACCTGCCCAGTACGGAGGCCGGGTCTCATCAATAATGGAGATCACTGAGAAAGACGGTAATAATAAAAAATATTCGGGCAATGTGGGTATAAGCATGGTTGCAGCCCATGCCACGGTTGAAGGACCTATAATAAAGGACAAATCATCTTTTATTCTTGCCGGACGAACCACCTACTCGAACTGGATGCTGGGCCGCCTTCCAAACGCTGCCCTGAGAAACAGCGCGGCCGGTTTTTATGACATCAACGGACATGTCATCACAGACATCGGCAAAAACAGTAAACTCGAGTTATCGGCTTATATAAGCCACGACAGCTTCAGGTTTAACAGCGATACCACATATACCTATGACAACCTGATCATCGCAGCGCGGTTCAGGCATACCATCTCACAGTCGCTCTTTGCCGTCTTCAGCCTTAACAACAGCAACTTCAGGTATGAGGTGTCAAACTCAGGTATCCCTGAATATGCTGCTTCAATGACACATAAAGTGAATACCACATCCGGGAAGGCAAATTTAACATGGTACCTGGCTTCCGGTCATGAGATGCAGTTCGGCGGAGAAACAAGCCTTCATCTGATCAACCCCGGAACCCGGATACCCGCACCTCCCCTTTCAGTAATTGAAAAGAAGAAAATTGATACTGAAACAGGACTTGAAACGGCACTATATGCTGACTATAAGGCTGAGCTGGGTGGACGCCTGACCACAAGGGCCGGGTTCCGCCTGTCATCATTCCTGGCCCTTGGCCCCCGGACGGTTTACCTGTATAATCCTCTCTTTTCAAAAGAGATGAATACTTTGACAGACTCAATTATTTTCGGGCCGGGAAGCATCATCAAAGCCTATGCGGGACCAGAAGCAAGACTGTCTCTGAACTACAGGCTTTCAGGCGGCAGCTCCCTCAAGGTTAACTATAACAGAACCTATCAGTACCTTCATCTGCTGTCAAACACTATTTCTGTATCTCCTACCGACACATGGAAGATGAGCGATTATCATACCAGGCCGCAATACGGTGACCAGGTAGCCGCAGGCTTTTACCTTGACATACTCGATAACGATTATGAACTGTCAGCCGACGCCTATTATAAATGGTTACATAATCTTATTGACTATAAGGGTGGAGCAATCCTGACAATGAATGAACTCATAGAGCAGGATCTTATCCCGGCTGAAGGCAAGGCTTACGGAGTGGAAGTCATGCTTAAAAAGAACAGGGGCAAATTTAAAACCACACTAAATTATACGTGGTCACGTGTCCTTCTCCGCAGTACCGGCTCCTTTGATTCGGAAATCATAAACGCCAAAGCCTGGTATCCTGCCAATTATGACAGGCCCCATGACCTGAATCTTCAGGTCAGCTACCTTTATTCAAGGAGAATTAACTGGAGCATGAATTTTGTTTACACCACAGGAAGACCGGTTACCTATCCGGTTACGTGGTATCTTCATGACGGAGTTAATGTGATCCATTATTCTGACCGGAACCAGTACAGGCTCCCGGAATATTTCCGATGGGATATTTCGATGAATGTGTACAGCAACCTGAAGGCCTCTAAGACTTTCCGGCCATCATGGAATATCTCAGTATATAATGTAACCGGGCGTGAGAACATATATTCTGTATACTTCCGCATAGAACACGGAAAAATCCAGGGCTACAGCCTGTCGGTATTCGGCAGAACCATCCCTACAGTATCCTACAGGATTGATTTTTAAAACGTAATATGAAGATCGGTAAAATCATAATATTATTCCTTTCGGCAGCAGTAGCTTCCTGTATCAGTCAGTTCACACCGGAGATTGTCTCACAGAATGATTACCTGACTGTCAACGGTCTTGTAACGGATGAAAACAGATGTTACAGTGTAATTCTGGGTATCTCACATCCGCTTGATGAAACATCTGCCGACAAACCGGCTGTAAAGGCCATGGTTTCTGTCAGCGATGACCTTGGCAATACATATAATTTCACGGAGAAGAGTCCCGGAAAATACATCAGTGACTCAACGGTATTCATAGCCCAGACAGGAAGAAGCTATGTTCTGAGTATTGAATACAACGGAAATATGTATTCTTCCTCTTTAAGCGCACTGAAACCAGTACCGCCGATCGACAGCCTCGGTCATGAAATATTTGACCGTGAGATCAATGCTTCGGGTAAAACGGAAAAGGCGACCAGGGTAACTCTTAACACACTGGATCCTACAGGCAGTTGCCACTATTTCCGGTGGGCATTTGAAGAGACATGGGAATTTCATCTTCCCTTTAACTACCTGCCAAGGGAAAAACGCATATGCTGGATGTCCGAACTGTCTCATAATATACTTATTGCCAATACAGAAGCGCTCGCCGAAGACAGGGTCACTGACCTTGTACTGACCACTTATAATAATTCAACCGACAGGGGCATGTACAAGTACAGCATGCTTGTGAAACAGTATTCACTAAGCAGGGAAGAATATGAATTCTGGGACAAGATCAGGACCATGTCGCAAAATACCGGGGGCCTGTATGATGTCACCCCGGTGTCAGTGACCGGGAACATTCAGTGCATAACCGACCCTTCAGAAGTTGTACTTGGCTTTTTCAGCGTCTCCGGAGTAAGCTATAAAAGAATATTTATAAAGGATCGCCTTATTACTCCTGATCACTACACCGATAAATGTGTTACGGACAGGGTTGGGAGAAATCCATCACTGCCGGGTCTGGGTACCTTATATTTTGTTCTTAATGAGTTCGAAGATCCGGATACCGGAGCGAAACGGTGGGATATAACCACCATTATAGGGTGTACCGATTGTGCATACATGGGATCTAACGTTAAACCTGATTACTGGGATGAAGGCTTTGCGAAATAAATACCTTCTGACGGTAATCCCCATCCTGGCACTGGCCGGTCCTTTCTCATCAGCCGGCCCCGCCATAAGCATGGCTGATCCTGCTGATACTCTTATCAATATCCGGCAACATCCGCTTATTGAAGGGTATGAATCAGTGGTGATCATCAGTGACCGTAATACGTATATCGCCGGTGAGCAGGTATGGTATACAATGCTGGTAAAGCAGTCCGGCGATAAGGCAGGTCACCCCAGCAAGGCCGGATATGCGGAGATCCTCGATTGTCATAATACTCCGGTATCTCAGAGCCGCATCCTGATTGATAAAGATGGAACCGGAACAGGACTGCTGTTGCTGCCTGATACAATTGCTTCCGGTGATTATGTCCTGAGAGGCTATACAAAAGCAATGGCATTTCTCGGTCCGGATCACTTTTTCACTACCGTAATAAGGGTTTTCAATCCTTACATAAGGGACCCTGACTACCACAGGATAAGTTTTAACGGAGCCACTCCCGGTTCATCACTCGCTTTGTACCCAGAAGGAGGTGCTATGGTGCCAGGCACAACAAATAAAGTTGTAGTCAGATCGATCGGCCAGGGCGGTGGAGGAGTGCCGGCAAAAGTCTTCTTCACTGACCAGAACGGCACTGTCACCGATTCCGTTACCACTGATGCAACAGGACTGGCTTCGGTTAGTGTAATTCCTTCAAAAACCAGCACCCTGGTTGCCATGGCACAAATTGAATCAAAGGAGGTCAGGGCAGAAATTCCCCCTTACTCCCGGTCTGATTATTCGCTGAAATTCTCAGGCCTCCGGAACCAAAAGGGCAGGATAATAGTCAAAACCTCAGGTAGCGCAACCGGCGCATGGCACCTTGCAATAATAAGCCCGGGTAAAATAAGCTTTTACAGACAGCTCGACAGGGTTCAGGAAGAAACCCCCGTAGAGATAAGCTCAAGTGACCTTGCTCCGGGAATTAATGAAGCCCTCCTGTATGATCATCGCGGAAATCTTCTCTCATCAAGACTGTTCATGAACGATGACGACCTGAACAATGGTACGAAAAATGATATCGGTTATGTATTCAGGAACGATTCGCTGGTTGTCAGACTGCCACAGAAAATGTCATCCGCATCAGTGTCGGTGACTATCTCTGATGTGCATCCAGCGATAAACCTGCAGTCCTATTCGTTCTTAGCCAGATGGCTGACATCCGCTACATTGAACGAACCATTCATGCAACCTTTTATTTCAGGCGCTGCAGAGATCAGTGATGACCTGCTGATAACCCTGAATGACAGGCATCTGCATACCAGACGCGATGAGATTCCTGTCACCGCCGGTGAAACTCATGGCCTGGTCGTCAGCGGCGTCGTTACCGATCTTGACAACCTCCGTCCTGCCGGGGGAAAATTCCTTTTCATTAATCTTCCCGGGAAGAATTGCTTTCTTCAGTATACCAGAACCGATACAGCCGGAAGATTCAGCTTCATGGTTCCTCCCCGCAGAGGATCTGCAGAGATTGTTGTCTACCCCCGCGACACAGCTGACAATATTGTGATAAAGACCTCCACTTCTTTCTCTGATGATTATATTCCCCTTTACCATTCAGTGACAGCCGTCAGTGACGAGGCGGACAGGTCTGTTCTGCGTATGAGCATCAACAGCCAGATCATGAGGATTTACAGTATCAGGGACAGGGACACAATTGGATCTTCCGGAGCTGATAAAAGTATCGGTCATTTCTATGGAAAACCCAGCTATCACCTTTTAATGTCCGACTTTGTAGCCTTACCGAATATGGAGGAGGTTTTCTTTGAGCTTGTTCCCAACATAGATCTCATAAAAAGCCGCCGCGGGTACTTCTTCCGGATGTTCGACCCACTTTCCGGCAATGAGATGAAAACCACACCTATGTTGTTCATTGACGGCACATTTTCGACTGATCCCGGGACTATTGCGGAGATACTCCCTGAGAAAACCGAATACATTGATATCATTTTTGTGCCTTACAGGCTTGGAGAGGTCTTGCTGCCCCCGGTCATAAGCGTAGTCACCAGGCAGGGTGATTACAGGCAGCAGGTTCTGCCCGAGGCAGCGACAAGAATCAGTTACCTGTTCTCTGATCCGGAGGTGAAATTCAAAGCATTTACCGGAGACAAGACCGGAAGAAACCCCTCGTTAGGCAACACCCTGCTGTGGTCACCACTGCTAAGTCGCGAAGACGGCAATGAATTTTCATTCAGGTTACCAGACCCGGATTATACTGATACCCTCAGACTGAATATCTCTGTCTCGGCTCCTGGTCAGTATCCTTTTAACATAACCGAGTTGATTGATATAAATCGACCGTAATAACTGACATTAATCTTTATCTTTTCGTATCTTCGGAAGAGTTTCCGGCATTGAAAGAGAGGTTTTACAATATCGACCCGTGGCTTGATCCCTTCAGGGGGGTCATTGAAGGACGTCTGTCGTACTGCCATGACCGTGAAACTGTCATTACCGGAGGTTCTTCTCTTTCTGATTTTGCCAACGGTCATCACTGGTACGGCCTTCACCGGACAGAAAAGGGATGGGTTTTCAGGGAGCATGCTCCACATGCATCCGGCATATCACTCATCGGCACCTTCAACGGCTGGAAAGATGACGGTAGTTACAACCTGCATCCGGAGGGCGGTGGTGACTGGGTGATAGAGCTTGAAGAAGGCAAGCTGTCACATGGTGACCTTTACAAGCTGGCGGTCAGATGGAGGGGCGGCGGCGGCGACCGGCTCCCCGCCTATGCCACCCGCACCGTTCAGGATGAAAATACGAAGATCTTCTCAGCACAGGTATGGCAGCCCCCTCAGGGCTATGTGATGAAAAATCCCTCGCCGCCGCCGCCGCCGGCCATCCTCATCTACGAGGCACATGTTGGCATGGCCACCGAAGAAGAGAGAACTGGCACCTACCGCGAATTCACAGAGAAGGTACTGCCGCGGGTAAGCCGGCTGGGCTATAACACCGTGCAGCTCATGGCTGTGCAGGAACATCCTTATTATGGCTCATTCGGGTACCATGTCTCCAATTTCTTCGCACCATCATCAC
>Ga0209262_10001071_pt1 | contig 11540 bp, 14 predicted proteins | sample Lowcelwee11metaG_FD_187171 | JGI IMG/M metagenome (GOLD analysis project Ga0209262, IMG submission 187171) | Freshwater pond sediment microbial communities from the University of Edinburgh, under environmental carbon perturbations - Low... | ecosystem: Environmental > Aquatic > Freshwater >...
CCCACGGCGCACTGGCCACCGGCGTGATGCGGGTTTCGTCCTCGTAGCGCAGCGGCAGGTGCACGAGCAGATCGGCTTCGCGGTGGAGGCCGATCTTGGCGAGCTTCCTGCGCAACGCCTCGGACGCGCGAATGTCTGACGAAGCCTGCGCGGAAGCGGGGGCCGGTTCCCCGGCGGCGCTCATCAGCCGCTTATTGGCCGCTTATTGGCCGACATACATCACCGCGTCAGCCTCGACCAGCGCGCCGCGCGGCAGTTCCTTGACGCCGACGGCGGCGCGCGCCGGAAAGGGCGCGCTGAAAAACGTGGCCATCGTCTCGTTGACCCGCGCGAAATTGGCGAGATCGGTCAGGAAGACGTTGAGCTTGACGACATCAGCCAGTGAGCCGCCTGCTGCTTCGGCCACCGCCTTGAGATTTTCAAAAACGCGAACGATTTGCGCGTCGATCCCGTCTACCATCTGCATGGTGGCCGGATCGAGGCCGATTTGCCCGGACATGTAAACAGTGTCGCCAACGCGCACGGCTTGCGAATAGGTGCCGATGGCGGACGGGGCGTTGTGCGTGGCAATGATGGTCTTGGCCATGATTAGCTTCCTGTATCCGGATTGCAATGTCTTATTCTAGCCTTGGTAGCCTATGAATCCACGCATCGAATCACTGGAAAAAATGCTCGGCGGCCCGCGCGATGGCGCCCTGCTCCGCTTCTCGCTCGGCAACGAATACCTCAAGGCGGGCGACCCGGCGCGGGCCGGAAAATGCTTCCAGGACGCGGTCGACCGCGACAAGCAATATTCGGCGGCCTGGAAGGCCCTCGGCAAGGCGCTGGCCGAAGCCGGCGACCATGCAGGAGCACTCGCCGCCTACGAGAACGGCATCACCGTCGCCGAAACCAAGGGCGACATTCAGGCCGCCAAGGAAATGACGGTCTTCGCCAAGCGGATTCGTAAGGCGCTTGGCGGCTGACGAAAAAACCTAGAAGCCGTTCGAGTACTGCACGCCGAGCAGATGGGCGCTGTCGCTGTAGGAGCCGCGCAGGGTGCTGGTGACTCCGGGCGCAAACACCTTGGTCTGGTTGATGTCGGCATCCTTCAGATACAGGTACGCATAGCCGGCGTCGATCTTCCCGTAGGCTCCACCATTCCACTGTCCGCCGAACGAGAACCAGATGCGGTCGTTGTCGGGCACGCGCGCCGAACGGTCGTTGTTGGTAGTCGGGGTCTTGTCGTAAGCGATGCCGAACTTCACCTTCCACGCATCCGTCGCCTTGTAGGCAGCGCCCCAGGCGATGCGCCAGGCGTCCTTGTAGCCGAAGTGCTCGCTGCCGATCTGTACCCCGGTATTGCTGCTGACCACATTGAGGTTCTGCAGCGTGCTCCAGTTGGTATAGGACAGATCGCCCATCGCCTCCCAGCGATCGGAAACCTGCTGCCAGACCGACAGGATGGCGGTATCCGGCAACTTGACGTCGGCCTTGATCGGTGTCGACGTCAGCGCCGTGTTGGCATTTCCTTCCAGCGTGTAGTCGACCACCGAGCGATACGAAATGCCGACGCGCATTGCCGGCGACAGCGTAAATAGCGCCCCCGCGTTCCAGCCCCAGGAAGCGTCGTCGCCCTTAAGTTGTGATGAGCTGAGCGGCCCCGGAACCGCCGAAGTCATTTCGGCGTCGATGGTCTGATAACTGAAGCCGAGGCCGAGCGACACCTTGTCATTGACCTTCCAGGCCAGCGACGGGTTGTAGTTGACGGTGGTGATCTCGGACTTGATCGCCTGGTAACTGCCGATCCAGTTGTTGCTGTCATATTCGGTCTTCAGCCCGAAGGGCGAGGAGATGCCGAGGCCGACGAACCAGTCGGGCGCCACTTGCCACGAGAAATACGCGTTGGGTACCGCTGCCCAGCTACCCGCGTTGCCGCCGTTGCCGCCTGTCCCGAGCAGGCCGCTCGAGCCGTCGTTGCTGAACTCGAAGCTCGGCCCAACCCCGGTGACGCCGGCCGAGAGCTGGATGCCGGGCATCTGCGTCATGCCGGCCGGGTTGAAGAAAATGGTGCCGGCGTTGTCGGCCACGGCGGCAGAACCGGCATAGGCCGTGCCGAGACCGCTGGCGTTCTGCTCCCAGAGCTGGAAGGCGGCGGCTGAAGCCGCGCCGGAGAACGCGGTGGCAAGGAGCGCCGGGAGGACGCGAAGGGTTGTCTTATTAATTCTCATATTTCACCTGAATACAGTTTCGCACCCAACTGATTTTACGTATTTTCTGGTGGAACGAAACGTTTTTTCCCGTTTCCATCGATGGCCACGTAAGTTAGTTGCGCTTCCGTCACTTTTACTGTGACCGGGTTGATGTAATTCCGTTCGGCATAAACCTCGACATTGACGGTAATCGAGGTGTGCCCGACATGCACGACTTCGGCATAGAGGCTGACCACGTCGCCGACCGAAATCGCCTGCTTGAACTGGAAGGAATTGACCGAAACGGTTGCGACGCGGCCCCCGGCACGATGCATGGCGGGGATCGCGCCGGCCACGTCGACCTGGGCCATGACCCAGCCGCCGAAGACATCGCCATTCTGGTTGAGATCCGCTGGCATCGGCATCGTACGCAAGGCCGGTTGCTTTTGCGGGAGACTGACGCGGTCGACGCTCATGATTTGCCCGATTTCAAATAAAGCCTGATTTTCGCGGAATCGGTCAAGTTTTCATATACTGGCGAAAACACAATCAAGGCGAACCCCGACATGCGTCATGCAGGCTCCATCTCCAAAGCCCCGGCCGGCCAGCCGTTGGCGGAAATTCACGTGTGGCCGACGCTGCGCCTGCTGTTTCCCTACCTTTGGGCCTACCGCCTGCGCGTGCTGGCTGCGCTGGGCTGCCTGTTCGCCGCCAAGGTCGCCAGCGTCAGCGTCCCGGTAGTTTTCAAGAACATGATCGACGGGTTTTCGGTCGCCGATCAGGCGCTGGCACTGCCTGCGCTGCTGCTCATTCTCTATGGCGTGCTCCGTTTCTCGACCTCGCTATTCACCGAACTCCGCGAATTTCTCTTCGCCCGCGTCACGCAGCGCGCCGTGCGCCAGGTGGCGCTCGAGGTTTTCCGGCACCTCCATGCACTGAGCCTGCGCTTTCATCTCGAACGGCAAACCGGCGGCATGTCGCGCGACGTCGAACGCGGCACGCGGTCGATTTCCAGCCTGATTTCCTACACGCTCTATTCCATCCTGCCGACCCTGGTCGAGATCAGCCTCGTCCTCGGCATCCTCTTCGTCAAGTACGACCTCGGCTTCGTGCTGATCACGCTCGTTTCGCTGACCGCCTACATCGTGTTCACGGTCATGATCAGCAACTGGCGCATCAGCATCCGGCGCGCCGTCAACGAGAGCGACTCAGCCGCCAACACGCGCGCGGTCGACAGCCTCCTCAACTACGAAACGGTCAAGTACTTCAACAACGAGGCCTACGAGGCACGGCGTTACGACGAGCAGATGATCCACTGGGAAGACGCCGCGACACGCAGCCAGACCACGCTGTCCACGCTCAACCTCGGCCAGCAACTGATCATCGCGCTTGGCGTCACGGCCATGATGTGGCGGGCGGCCAACGGCGTGGTCGACGGGAACATGACCATCGGCGACCTGGTGCTGGTCAACGCCTTCCTGATCCAGCTTTATGTCCCGCTCAACTCCCTCGGTCTCGTCTATCGCGAGATCCGCCAGGCGCTGACCGATCTCGAGCGCATGTTCAATCTGCTCAAGGAAAACCGCGAGATCGCCGACGCACCCGATGCCCGTGACCTGCCCGGCGGGCCGCTACAGATCAATTTCGACGCGGTCGACTTCGCCTACGATCCGCAACGGCCGATCCTCCATAACCTGAACTTCTCCGTCCCGGTCGGCAAGACGGTGGCCGTCGTCGGCCACTCGGGCGCCGGCAAATCGACGCTGGCCCGCCTGCTGTTCCGCTTCTACGACGTCACCGGCGGCGCCATCCGGATCAACGGCCACGACCTGCGCACCCTGAAACAGGGCAGCCTGCGCGCGGCCATCGGCATCGTCCCGCAGGACACTGTGCTGTTCAACGACTCGATCTTCTACAACATCAAGTATGGACGCCCCGAGGCCAGCCGCGAGGAGGTATTCGCCGCCGCCCGCGCCGCCCAGTTGCATGATTTCATCGAATCGCTGCCGCAAAAATATGAAACGCGGGTTGGCGAGCGCGGCCTGAAGCTGTCCGGCGGCGAGAAACAGCGTGTCGCCATCGCCCGCACCCTGCTCAAGAATCCGCCGATCCTGATTTTCGACGAGGCGACCTCGGCCCTCGACTCGGCCACCGAGCGGGCTATCCAGGGGCAACTCGAACTGGCCGCCATCGGCCGCACCACGCTGATCATCGCCCACCGCCTGTCGACTGTCATGAATGCCGACGAGATTCTGGTCATGCAGGCCGGCCACGTCATCGAGCGCGGCACCCATAGCGCCCTGCTCGATGCGGACGGCGCCTACGCCCGGATGTGGACCCTGCAGCAGCAGGAACAGGCTGCCGAAATTGCCTGACTTTCTTCTATACTGGCGACATGATCAAGGCGCACCTCCTTCTGGTCGACAGCGATCCTCTCAGTCTTGGCACGCTGGTCGACTATTTCCGCGCCGAGCCTGGAATCAGCTTTCATGCGGCGGAAAATCTGGAGGATGCCTGGAAAATCCTGCAGGATCCGGCCGCGGCGTTCGATCTCATGATTCTCGATTGCCTGATGCCGAATCGCGGCGGACTCGATCATTTGCACCAGATCCGGGCCGATCAGCGCCTGTTCGGGATCCCGATCATTCTCCAGACCCCGCTGCCGCCAACTGCCGGGCAGATGCGCGAGGGTGCTGCGCTCGGCGCCTATCATTACCTGACCATGCCCAGCGCCCACGATGCAGTGGTTTCGATCGTCCATGCCGCGCTCACCAAGTCCTCGTTCCGAAATGCCTTGCGCCAGCAGTTGCGCTCCCGCGCCACGACACCGCAAAACCTGGACGCCTGCGAGTTTGCCGTCCGCACCCTCGAGGAAGCCGGCGAACTTGCGACGCTGGTCGCCCAGGCCTGTCCGAACTCGGAAGCCGCCCTGTTCGGCATTTCCGAACTGCTGGTCAACGGCGTCGAGCATGGCAATCTCGGCTTGTCCTATGAAGAAAAATCGCAATTGGCGCTGAACAATTGCTGGAAAAGCGAGGTCGACCGGCGCAGCGCCTGCCCGGAAAACTTGGACAAGCGCGTCCGCCTCAGTTTCCGCCGTGAGTCGCACCAGATTACCTTGCGCATCGCCGACGAGGGACAAGGTTTTGCCTGGCGGAATTATCTGGAACTGGATCCGCGCCGCGCCTGCGACCCAAATGGGCGCGGCATTGCGCTTTCAAGGATGTTAAGCTTCAGCAGCATTCACTACGAAGGCTGCGGAAATGTCGCGGTAGCAACCATTGCGCCGCTGAATTGCCAGTGAACTTGACCTGAAAAAATTGTCCAAATCATTGTTCCAAAACTACCCACCTCAGGAGAAACACGATGCACCTTAGCAAACTCGTTTCTGCGGCATTGATCGCCACTGCATTTGCCGCCACCCCGGCGCTGGCCCAGGAATCCGCCACGCTGAAGAAAGCCAAGGATACCGGGACGCTGACCCTCGGCCACCGCGAGTCCTCGATCCCGTTCTCGTATTACAACGACCAGCAGCAGGTCATCGGCTATTCGCAGGAACTGATGATGAAGGCCGTCGAGGGCGTCAAGGAAAACCTCAAGCTGGCCAAGCTCGACACCAAGTTGATGCCCGTCACCTCGGCCAACCGCATCACGCTGGTCCAGAATGGCACTGTCGATATCGAATGCGGTTCGACGACCAACAACCTCGAGCGCCAGAAGCAGGTCGGCTTCTCGACCACCATGTTCATCATCGGCACCCGGCTGATGACCAAGAAGGACTCCGGCATCTCGGACTTTCCCGATCTCGCCGGCAAGAACGTCGTCACCACCGCCGGCACCACCTCCGAGCGCCTGCTGCGCAAGATGAACGAAGAGAAGAAGATGGGGATGAACATCATCTCCGCCAAGGATCACGGCGAGTCCTTCCTGACGCTTGAAACAGGGCGCGCGGTCGCTTTCATGATGGACGACGCGCTGCTCTTCGGCGAAATGGCCAAGGCCAAGAAGCCGGGTGACTGGGTCGTGGTCGGCACCCCGCAATCGAAGGAAGCATACGGCTGCATGGTGCGCAAGGACGACCCGGAATTCAAGAAGGTGGTCGATGCTGCGCTGACCAAGGCGATGACCTCCGGCGAAGCCGAGAAGATCTACACCAAGTGGTTCATGAATCCAATTCCGCCCAAGGGGCTGAACCTCAACATGCCGATGTCGGATGAGATGAGGGCGCTATACAAGGCACCGAACGACAAGGCTTTCGAATAATCGGGTCGGTTGCGGTCAACGGGCTGCCAGGGGCGAATTCCTGGCAGCCTTTTTTGAATCGGGGGATGCATGGCTTACAACTGGAACTGGGAGATATTCGTCCAACCCAGTGCGACCGGCGAGGGAACCTACCTCACCTGGCTGCTGGAAGGTCTCAAGTGGACCGTGACCCTGTCCCTGAGCGCGTGGGTCATCGCCCTGGTCATCGGCTCGATCATCGGCGTGCTGCGTACCGTTCCCAACCGATGGCTCTCGCTGATCGCCGCGACTTACGTCGAAGTATTCCGTAACATCCCGCTGCTGGTGCAATTGTTCATCTGGTATTTCGTGCTGCCTGAATTGCTTCCCAGCAAGATGGGCGATGCCTTCAAGCAGATGCATCCGCTGGCGCAGCAGTTTCTTGCGGCGATGGTCTGCTTGGGCCTGTTTACCGCGGCGCGCGTCGCCGAGCAGGTCCGCTCGGGGATCAACTCCTTACCGCGCGGTCAGAGGAATGCCGGGCTGGCGATGGGCTTCACGCTGGGGCAAGTCTATCGCCACGTTTTGCTGCCGATGGCCTACCGCATCATCATGCCGCCATTGACCTCCGAATTCCTCAACATTTTCAAGAACTCGGCCGTCGCCACGACCATCGGCCTGATCGAGCTCTCACGCCAGGCGCAGCAACTGGTCGACTTCACCGCGCAGCCTTACGAAGCCTTCATTGCCGTCACCCTGCTCTACGTGCTGATCAACGTCACGGTCATGTTCCTGATGCGTCACGTCGAGCAGAAGGTTCGCGTTCCCGGTTTTGTCGGAGGGAAATGAGCATGTATGAATTCGACTGGTCTTCGATCCCGGGCGCCATTCCCCTGCTCGCCAAGGGCATGCTGATCACACTGGAAGTCACCCTTACCGCAATCGTCGTCGGCATCGCCTGGGGTACCCTGCTGGCCGTTGCGCGCCTGGGCAAGAACAAGGTTCTGGCTTACCTCGCCACCGTTTACGTGAATCTGTTCCGCTCGGTGCCACTGGTGATGGTCATCCTGTGGTTTTACCTGATCGTGCCGCAGGCACTGAAATCACTCTTCGGCGAAAATATCGGCGACATCCGCCTCACCTCGGCCCTGGTCGCCTTCGCACTTTTCGAGGCGGCCTACTATTCCGAGATTGCCCGCGCCGGCATCCAGAGCGTCACCAAGGGCCAGGTGTCGGCCGGCCTAGCGCTCGGCCTCACCCCCGGCCAGACGATGCGCCTGATCGTCCTTCCCCAAGCCTTCCGCAACATGCTGCCGCTGCTCCTGACGCAGGCCATCATCCTGTTCCAGGACACTTCGCTGGTCTATGTCATCGGCCTGTCCGATTTCTTCGGTACCTCCTACAAGGTCGGCGACCGTGACGGTCGACTGGTCGAATTGCTTCTTTTTGCCGGCGCCGTCTATTTCGTCATCTGCTTCTCCGCCTCACGGGTGGTGAAGCGTCTTCAAGCGAGATTCAGCCAATGATCGACATTCGCAATGTTTCGAAGTGGTACGGCCAGTTCCAGGTACTGACCGACTGTACGACCAGTGTCCAGGAGGGCGAAGTCATCGTTGTCTGTGGCCCCTCCGGATCGGGCAAGTCAACGCTGATCAAGTGCGTCAACGGGCTGGAGCCCTTTCAGCAGGGTGACATCGTCGTCAATGGAACGTCGATCGCCGATCCGAAAACGAACATGTCCAAACTGCGCTCCCATGTCGGCATGGTTTTCCAGAACTTTGAATTGTTTCCGCACATGAGCATTACCGAGAACCTGACCATCGGTCAGATCAAGGTACTCAACCGGAGCAAGGACGAGGCGCGCGACAAGGGGTTGAAGTTGCTCGACCGCGTTGGCCTCAAGGCTCATGCCAACAAATTCCCCGGCGAACTGTCCGGCGGCCAGCAGCAGCGTGTGGCGATTGCCCGCGCACTGGCGATGGATCCGATATGCATGCTGTTCGACGAGCCGACTTCGGCGCTCGACCCCGAGATGATCAACGAAGTGCTCGATGTCATGGTGGAACTCGCCAAGGAAGGCATGACCATGATGTGCGTGACGCATGAAATGGGCTTCGCGCGCAAGGTGGCGAACCGGGTCATCTTCATGGACGAGGGCAAGATCGTCGAGGATGCCAAGAAGGAGGATTTCTTCGGCACCCCGCGCTCCGAACGGGCGCAGCAGTTCCTTTCCAAGATTTTGCAGCACTGCTAAAAACGGAAAGGCCGGGAATTCCCGGCCTTTCTTCTTGCTGAACCTGACCCGCTAAAGCGCTCAGGCTGCTTCGTCGACTTCCACTGCCTCGGTCGGCTCCGGACGATCCACGAGTTCGACGAACGCCATCGGCGCATTGTCGCCGACGCGGAAGCCGCACTTGAGAATGCGCAGATAGCCACCCGGACGGGTTGCATAGCGCGGGCCGATTTCGGCGAACAGCTTGACGACGATGTCGCGGTCACGCAGACGGTCGAAGGCCAGCCGCTTGTTGGCGAGCGTCGGCGTCTTGCCGAGGGTGATCATCGGTTCGACGACACGGCGCAATTCCTTGGCCTTCGGCACGGTGGTCTTGATGGCCTCGTGCTTGAGCAGGGAAACGGTCATGTTGCGCAGCATCGCCAGGCGATGGCTGCTGGTACGGTTGAGTTTGCGAAGTCCCAAACGGTGACGCATGGTTAATCCTTTCTATGTTCTACAGGCGTCCCTTGACTGCCCGGGTCGATAAAGATCCTTAGATCTTTTCCAGACCGGCCGGCGGCCAATTTTCCAATTTCATGCCCAGGGTCAAACCGCGAGCAGCCAGCACTTCCTTGATCTCGTTCAGCGACTTGCGACCCAGATTCGGAGTCTTGAGAAGCTCGTTCTCGGTACGCTGGATCAGATCGCCGATGTAGTAGATGTTCTCGGCCTTGAGACAGTTCGCCGAACGAACGGTCAGCTCAAGATCATCGACTGGACGGACGAGTACCGGATCGACCGGCTGCGCCCTCGGCGCTTCAGGGCTGGGCGAGGTACCTTCGAGGTCGGCGAAGACCGAAAGTTGCTCCATCAGTACGCGGGCAGCGTAGCGAATGGCTTCCTCAGGCTCGACCACACCATTGGTTTCGATATCGACGATCAGCTTGTCCAGATCTGTGCGCTGTTCGACGCGGGCACTTTCGACCGCATAGGCAACACGACGGATCGGGCTGAACGACGCATCGAGCACCAGCTTGCCGATCGATTTCGAATCGCCAAGATTGCGCATGTTGCCGGGAACGTAACCACGTCCCTTTTCGACCTTGATCTCCATGGACAGCTTGCCGCCCGGGGAGAGGTGTGCAACGACGTGTTCCGGGTTGATGATCTCGACGTCATGCGGCAACTCGATGTCACCGGCACGTACGGCGCCTTCGCCTTCTTTGGACAGCTTAAGATTCACGACATCGCGGTTGTGCAGTTTGAAGACGATACCCTTGAGGTTCAGGAGGATATCGACGACATCTTCCTGGACACCATCAACCGTCGAATACTCGTGCAGCACGCCGTCGATGCCGACTTCGGTCGGCGCGTAACCAGGCATCGAAGACAGCAGGATGCGTCGCAGGGCATTGCCCAAGGTGTGCCCGTAACCGCGTTCAAACGGCTCCATGACGACCTTGGCTTGCACCGGCGAGACACTCTGCACATCGATGATGCGGGGTTTTAGAAGTCCACTGCTTTGCATGAGTTTGCTTCCTCTGTCAGTGATTACTTCGAGTACAGTTCGATGACGAGGCCTTCGTTCAGGGTCGACGGCAGCTCGGAGCGCTGCGGCATGGCCTTGAACGTGCCCTTGCCTTCCTTGACGTCAACCGCGATCCATTCCGGAAAGCCGCGGGATTCGGCAGCCTCGAGGGCGGCCTTGCAACGCAGGGAAGCACGAGCGCGGTCGGTCAATTGGACCACATCACCCGGCTTGACGATGTAAGACGGGATGTTGACGCGCTTGCCATTGACCAGAACGCCGTTGTGACGGACGATCTGGCGGGATTCGGTACGCGAGGCACCGAATCCCATGCGGTAGGCAACGGAGTCGAGACGTGATTCCAGCAACTGCAGGAGGTTTTCACCGGTCTGGCCCTTGCGGCGGTCAGCTTCGGCGAACGTGCGACGGAACTGGCCTTCAAGAACGCCATAGACGCGACGGATCTTCTGCTTGGCGCGCAGGTGAACACCATAATCGGACAAACGGGCGCCCGACTTTTGGCCATGCTGACCGGGGGCGTATGAACGGCGCTCGATGGCGCACTTGTCAGTAAAGCACTTCTCACCCTTGAGGAAGAGCTTTTCGCCTTCGCGGCGGCACTGACGGCATTTCGGATCGAGATTACGAGCCACTTGTCTTTCTCCTTAGATGCGGCGCTTTTTGGGCGGACGGCAGCCGTTGTGCGGCACCGGCGTCACGTCTGAAATCGACGTAATCTTCATGCCAAGCGCGTTCAGCGCACGAACGGAAGATTCGCGACCGGGACCGGGGCCCTTGATGCGGACTTCGACGTTCTTGACGCCACATTCCTGTGCTGCCTTGCCGGCAGCTTCGGCGGCCACCTGCGCCGCGAACGGCGTGGACTTGCGCGAACCGCGGAAGCCGGCGCCGCCGGAAGTTGCCCAGGACAGGGCGTTGCCCTGGCGGTCGGTGATGGTAATGATGGTGTTGTTGAACGAAGCGTGAATGTGGGCAATGCCCTCGGCAACGTTCTTCTTGACCTTCTTGCGAACTTTGGTAGCTGTCTTTGCCATGTTCTGTCCTTATTACTTCTTGCCGGCGATGGCTTTGCGCGGGCCCTTGCGGGTACGGGCATTGGTACGCGTGCGTTGGCCACGGCTGGGCAAGCCCTTGCGATGACGCAGGCCGCGATAGCAACCGAGGTCCATCAAACGCTTGATGTTCATCGTCACTTCACGACGCAGGTCACCTTCGACGGTGAACTTACCTACCTCGTCACGCAGACGATCCATCTCGGTATCGGATAGATCTTTCATCTTGATTGCACGACCAACGCCGGCTGCATCACAGATCTTCTGTGCGCGGGTACGGCCGATGCCGTAAATCGCGGTCAGCGCGATTTCAGCATGCTGATGGTTCGGAA
>Ga0209262_10001072_pt1 | contig 11538 bp, 9 predicted proteins | sample Lowcelwee11metaG_FD_187171 | JGI IMG/M metagenome (GOLD analysis project Ga0209262, IMG submission 187171) | Freshwater pond sediment microbial communities from the University of Edinburgh, under environmental carbon perturbations - Low... | ecosystem: Environmental > Aquatic > Freshwater > Pond...
AGCGCCTTGCGGATGCGGTCGGCCTCGGCGAAGTTTTTCGCCTGCTTGGCGGCGGCGCGCTGTCCGATCAGCGCCTGGATCGACGCCTCGTCCAGCGCGGAGCCAGCCTTCAGAAAGGCTTCCGGATCGTCCTGCAACAGCCCCAGACAGCCCCCCAGGACCTTGAGCAGGCCGGCCAGTTGCGCCGAGCCGCTCTTGTTCACCTCGGTCGCCAACTCGAACAGCACGGCCACCGCCTCGGGCGTTCCGAAATCCTCGTCCATGGCGGTCTTGAAACGTGCCGCATGCGTGTTGAGCCAGTCAATCTGCACCGCCGCGGGCTTGACAGCGTGCAAGGCGGTATACAGACGCTTGAGCGCGCCGCGGGCATCGTCCAGGTGCGCGTCGCTGTAGTTCAGCGGGCTGCGGTAATGTGCACGGATGATGAAGAATCGCACCGTCTCCGGGTCGTACCTGGCCAGGATCTCGCGGATGGTGAAAAAGTTGCCCAGGGACTTGGACATCTTCTCGTTGTCCACGCGCACGAAACCGTTGTGCATCCAGAACCTGGCCAGCGGCTTGCCCGTGGCACCCTCGCTCTGGGCAATCTCGTTCTCGTGGTGCGGAAACTGCAGGTCGGCACCACCGCCATGGATGTCGAAGGTCTCGCCCAGCATCTCGCAGCTCATGGCCGAGCACTCGATGTGCCAGCCCGGCCGCCCCGGGCCATAGGCGCTGTCCCACCTGGCCTCGGCCGGCTCGCTGGGCTTGGCCGATTTCCACAGCACGAAGTCCAGCGGATCGTCCTTGCCATCGAGCACGGCTACGCGCTCACCGGCGCGCAACTCGTCCAGTGACTTGCCCGACAGCTTGCCGTAGCCCGGAAACTTGCGAACGGCGTAGTTCACGTCGCCATTGCCGGCGCGATAGGCCAGGCCTTTCTGCTCCAGGGTGCCGATCAGGCCCAGCATCTGCGGCACGTACTCGGTGGCGCGCGGCTCGTGCGTGGGGCGCTCGATGCCCAGGGCGTCGGCGTCCTGGTGCAGGGCCTCGACCATGCGGTCGGTCAGGGAGCGGATGGTCTCGCCGTTGTCCAGCGCGCGCTTGATGATCTTGTCGTCGATGTCGGTGACGTTGCGGACATAGGTCACGCGCAGGTCACTGGCCTTGAGCCAGCGCTGCACCACGTCGAAGGCCACCATGGCACGGGCGTGACCAAGGTGGCACAGGTCGTAGACCGTCATGCCGCAGACGTACATGCGGACATGGCCGGTTTCAATCGGGGTAAAAGGCTCCAGCACACGCGACAGCGTGTTGTATATGCGCAGACTCATGGATCAATCAGAAACCGTCGCGCAAGGGCTGGCGCGGCGGCGGGAAACTGGGACGGGGCTACAATCGAACGCAGTATATAGCCCTGGCCAGCCTCCTTGGACCGGGTATGCCCCACCCCTGGAACAGGCCTCATGAAGCTTGGTAACGATCACCTACTTGCCCTGCTACGCCTGCTCGCGATGGCCGCCGGCCTGAGTTCTGGCATGGCCGTGGCCGACGAGTACAGCGACGTCAGCCAGATGCTGCGCGCCGGCCGGCTGGCCGAAGCCCAGGTCCGGGTGGATCGCCATCTGGCCACCAAGCCGCGCGACCCCCAGATGCGTTATTTCAAGGGCGTCATCCAGCGTGAATCAGGCCAACCGGCCGAAGCCTTGGCCACCTTCACCAAGCTGACCGAGGACTATCCGGAACTGCCCGAGCCCTACAACAGCCTGGCCGTCCTCCATGCCGCGCAGGGCGACTACGACAAGGCACGTGTCGCACTTGAGATGGCGATCCGCGCCAATCCCGGTTATGCCTTGGCCCATGAGAACCTGGGCGACATCCATGCCCGTCTGGCCAGCCAGGCCTATTGCAAGGCCCTGCAACTCGATGCCGCCAACAGTGGCCTGAAAGCCAAGCTGACGGCCCTGGGCGCCAACTGTCCGTGATTCTCCCGCTACCCGGCTGCAGCCGGTCCTGCCGTCTGCCATGATTCAGAGCCTGTCCCCCCTACAATTCCTCCAGTTCATGAAGCTAGGTCGCGCCCACTCTCCCACTCTGCTGCTGGTTCGCCTGCTGGCCCTGGCCGTCGGTATGACCCTGGGAACAGCGCACGCCGACGACTCCAGCGACGTCGCACAGCTGCTGCGCGACGGCAAGCTGGCCGAGGCCCAGGCCCGCGTGGACCGTCATCTCGCCGCCCAGCCGCGCGACCCCCAGATGCGGCTCTTCAAGGGCGTGATCCAGCGCGAATCGGGACGCCCGGCCGACGCCATCGCCACGTTCACGCGACTCAGCGAAGACCACCCCGAATTGCCCGAGCCCTACAACAATCTGGCCGTGATCCACGCCGCCCAAGGGCAATATGACAGGGCCCGCATCGCCCTGGAAAAGGCCTTGCGCACCAACCCCAGCTACGCCACCGCGCACGAGAACCTGGCCGACATCTATGCCCGCCTGGCCAGCCAGGCCTACAGCAAGGCCCTGCAACTCGACGGTGCCCCCCAGCCCGGCCCGGCCCGGTTGACCATGATCCGAGAACTCGCCCCCGCGCCCGCCGGCCTGCCGCGTACCGTGCTGGCTGCGGCTCCCAGCACTCCACCACCAGTCAAGCCTGTAACGCCAGCACCGGCCAAACCGGCCATCGTGGCCGCTGCCCCCCCCGCCACCCCCTCCGCAACCAAGCCCGCGGCTGTGAAGGCCGCAGCTTCCGCCCTCCCGGCCTCGCCGCCTCCGGTGGCTGTCACGGACGGCAACCGGGAGGTGGAGTTGGCCGTTCGCGCCTGGGCTCGCGCCTGGTCCGACAAGAACATGGCCCAGTATCTTGCGGCCTACGACAAGACTTTCGAAACACCCGCTCAGCAGAGCCGTAGCACCTGGGAGCGGGACCGCAGGCTGCGCATCACGGGAAAGTCGCGCATCTCGGTCAACTTGCTGGAACTGCAAATCACTGTCAAAGGCAACCGCGCCGTGGCAAAATTCCGCCAGGACTACAAGGCTGACGCGCTGGCGATCTTGAGCCGCAAGACGCTCGAACTGGTCAGGACGGGCGACCGCTGGCTGATCGTCAAGGAATCCAGCGGCAGCTGAGGCCCTTGCGCGCAGGCCTTGCGTCATTGCGCTGGATACATCCGTACTGACATGAAACTAGGCTCTCGCCCTTTGCTATTGCTCCTGGGTACCACCATCGTGCTCGTGGCGCTTGCCACCGACCGTGGCGAACAGGTGCGTGGCGAAACCATTGCGATGGCCGCCCCGCAGACGCCTATGGCCATGCAAGCAGGGCTTGTGCAGCCACCCGTGGCTGGGGGCAGTGCCCATCAGATCAGTGGTGCCGCCGAAGCGCGACTGATAGAGATCTACCGCCTCACCGGTGCCGGCCTCACCCGCGAAGCCTTGCAACGCGCCGAAAGCCTGGTGCGCGACTACCCCCACTTCCAACTGGCCCAATTGGTCTACGGCGACCTGCTGACCACCCAGTCCCGACCCGTGCGCGATTTCGGTGACGTACCACCGGCCCTGGCCGGTGGCAATGCGGGCGCCACCCTGACCGAGTTGCGCCACGAATCACAGATGCGCCTCAAGGCCTTGCGCGAACGTCCACCGACCGGCACCATCCCGTCGCAGTTCCTGGCGCTGTCACCGCGCAACCGTCATGCCATTGCCATCGACGCCTCGCGCTCCCGCCTGTATCTCTTCGAAAACACGCCTCAGCAGCTCAAGCTGGTGGCCGATTTCTATATCTCGGTCGGCAAATCGGGCATCGAGAAGATGGTCGAGGGTGATGCCCGCACGCCACTGGGCGTTTATTTCATCATCAGCAACCTCGACCCCAAGTCACTGAGCGACTTCTATGGCTCGGGGGCGCTGCCCATCAACTACCCCAACGTGCTCGATAGCAGGCGCGGCAAGACCGGTCGCGGCATCTGGCTGCACGGCACGCCGCCCAATCAGTTTTCGCGCGCGCCGCAGGCCTCCGATGGTTGCGTGGTCCTGTCCAACCCGGACCTGCAGTTCCTCAGCAGTACCGTCGAAATCCGCACCACCCCGGTCGTCATCTCACCGCGGCTGGAGTGGGTTGCGCCTCACAGCGTGCAGGCCGAACGCAAGCCCTTCGAGGACGCGTTGGACGCCTGGCGCAGCGCCAAGTCGCGCGGTGACCTGGACCAGCTGCTGCGCTTTTACACCCCGGACTTCAAGAGCTACGACAAGACCTTGGCCGAGTGGGTGCCGGCGCTGCGCGGCGAGGTGGACAAGGCACGCGGCAAGCCCATCCAGCTCAAGGATCTGTCCTACCTGCGCTGGACCGACGCCACCGACACCATGGTCGTGACCTTCGGTGAAGTGGCCGACGGCGCACGCAGCGGACCGACCAAGCGCCAGTACTGGGTACGCCAGGGCAACGAATGGAAAATTTTCTTTGAAGGAATCATTGGATGAGTCTGTCTTTCTCCTCGCGGCTGCGTCGCGGCCTGCTGCTGGCCGGCGTCTGCCTGCTGTGCAACGCCTCGGTGCACGCACAGGCCAAATCGCCGCGCGTCAAGCTGGCCACCAGCGCCGGCGACATCGTGGTCGAACTGGAAGCCGCCAAGGCGCCCAAGACTGTCGAAAACTTCCTGGCCTACGTCCGCAAGGGCCACTACAAGGGCACGGTTTTTCATCGTGTCATCCCCGGCTTCATGATCCAGGGCGGGGGCTTTGATGCCGCCATGGCCCAGAAGCCCACGGAAAAACCCATCGAGAACGAAGCCAGCAACGGTTTGAAGAACGACAAGTACACCCTGGCCATGGCACGTACGCCGCATCCCCATTCGGCGGCCGCACAGTTCTTCATCAACGTAGCCGACAACGCCTTCCTCAACCACACCGCCCCCACCCAGCAGGGCTGGGGCTATGCCGTCTTCGGCAGAGTCGTTGAAGGCATGGACATCGTCGACAAGATCAGCGCCGTGCCCACTGGCAACAAAGGCATGCACCAGAACGTGCCCCTGACCCCCATCACCATCAACGCGGCCACCGTGCTGCCCTGAGAACTACCATGAGCAATCCCCACGTCGAACTCCACATCACCGGCCTTGGCATCATCAAGATCGAACTCGATGCCGCCAAGGCGCCCAAGTCCGTGGCCAATTTCCTGGCCTATGTGAACAAGGGCCATTTCGACCGCACCATCTTCCATCGCGTGATTCCCGGCTTCATGATCCAGGGTGGCGGCTTCGAGCCGGGCATGACTCAGAAAGCCACCGACAAGCCGATCGACAACGAGGCCAACAATGGCCTGAAAAACGACAAGTACACCCTGGCCATGGCGCGCACCAACGACCCGCACTCGGCCACTGCGCAGTTCTTCATCAACGTGGCCGACAACGGTTTCCTGAACCACACTGCCCCCTCGGCCCAGGGCTGGGGCTATGCCGTCTTCGGCAAGGTCGTGGCCGGCACTGACGTGGTGGACAAGATCGCCGCCGTCAAGACTGGCCAGAAGGGTTTCCATGGCGACGTTCCCCAGGACGATGTGGTGATCGAGAAGGCCGTGGCGCTCTGATCGCGGGCACCATGACCCCGACCACCCCCCGGTTCGCCGAGCTGCAGGCGCCGGCGCATTGGCGGGTGGTCGATTTCATTTCCGACCTGCACCTGCAGATCACGGACCCCCTGACCGTTCAGGCCTGGGAGCGCTACATGGCGCAGACACGTGCCGACGCGGTTTTCATTCTGGGCGACCTGTTCGAGGTCTGGGTCGGCGATGACGGACTCCAGGCCAAGGACGAAGACGCCCGGTTCGAACAGCATTGCATCGACGTATTAAAAGCGGCCTCGGGCCGCTGTGCCGTGCACTTCATGCATGGCAACCGCGACTTCCTGCTCGGATCCGCCTGCGCCAGCACTGGCGGCTTCATCCTGCTGGATGATCCGACGGTGCTGGTCTTCGGCGGCCAGCGCTGGCTGCTCACGCATGGCGACGCACTGTGCCTGGGCGATACCGACTACCTGGAGTTCCGCGCCCAGGTCCGCGCCTCCGCCTGGCAACGCGCCTTCCTGTCCAAGCCGCTGGCCGAACGCCGCGCCATCGCACGCAGCTTGCGCCAGCAAAGTGAAGAGCGAAAACACAGCGGCCTGGGCTATGCGGATGTCGATGCAGCCATGGCTCGCCAATGGCTGCAGTCCGCAGCAGCATCCGAACTGCTCCATGGCCACACCCACCGGCCTGCCGATCATGATCTGGGCCAGGACCTGGTCCGGCGCGTACTCAGCGACTGGGACGCTGCCGCCACACCATCACGCGCCGAAGTGCTGCGCCTATACCAGCCCGGACCGACGGGAGCCGTCCAGATCCGGCGGCTTCCTGCCGGCGACATCGCCTGACACACCATGTGGGCGTGGCTCACCCGACTGCGCGAACGTGACCGCCAGCCACGCATGCCGATCCCCGCGGCACTCTGGCAACAGGCACTGGCCGGCTGCCCTTTTCTGGAGACGCTCACCCCTGCCGAAAGGACACGCCTACGCGAGCTCAGCGCCCTTTTCCTCGAAGACAAGGAATTCCACGGTGCCCAGGGCCTGGCCATCACCGATGCCATGGCACTCAACATCGCCGCGCAAGCCTGTCTGCCGGTGCTGCACTTTGGTCCCGGCGACCGGCCGCTGTGCTGGTACGACGATTTTGTCGGCATCGTGGTGCATCCAGACGAGGTCGTGGCACAGCGCGAGGTGATGGACGAACACGGGGTGGTGCACCGGTACGAGGAGACTCTGGCCGGTGAAGCCATGCACGAGGGACCGGTGATGCTGAGCTGGAATGACGTGACGTCCACCTCCAGCGAGACCGGCTACAACGTGGTCATCCACGAGTTCGTGCACAAGCTGGACCTGCGCGATGGCGTGCCCGACGGTTGCCCGCCGCTGCCGCCGGGCTTCATGGGCCAGGTCGGCGCCCGGGCGGCACGCGCGCACTGGCTGGCCACGCTACAGGCCGCTTACGACGCCTTCCGTGATGCGGTGATCAAGGCCGAGCGTTTTGGCGGCAAACCCACCTGGCTCGATCCCTACGGAGCCGAAGCCATCGACGAATTTTTCGCTGTCACGAGCGAAGCCTATTTCGTCAGCCGAGAACGCTTCGGACGCGAGTTCGGTACGCTGCTGCCGCTGTTCGACGCGTACTTCAGGCCCGAACGCTGAACAGCGTCCGTTCCCTAGTCAACGCCTGAGCAAGGCCTTGAGGGCCTGCTGCAGGCGACGTGCCTGGCTGGCGTCGTAAGCAGCCGCCAGCACACGCGCCACATCCTGCCCCCAGGTCTGTGCCGGTGCCGGATCATGTCGCCGCGTCAGCAGCTGCAGCTGCAGGGCACGACGCGCGTCCAGTTGCTCGGCCGGCGTCGGCACCTCGGCCGCGATCTCCAGCCGCAGCAAGGTTTCATCGGCCGAGGTCGAAGGCGCGGCCGAGAGAGCCTGGGTCCACAAGCTGCGCACAGCCGGCGTCACACGCCCGCCGATCTCGGCAGCCGTGGGCAGCCTGGCCGGATCGCGCTGCTCCCAAGCCCCCAGCAATTGGGTCAGTGCCTCACCGTGTGCCTGCACCGCCAGTTTCTTCAGGGCGGCCTGCGCGTGGTCGAGTGCGTCGCGCTGGGCGCGGAAGGCGGCATCCCCCAAGCGCGGTCCCTCGCGCTCGCGGCCGAACTCGCCCCGGCCTTCGCGCTCGGGCCGTCGTTCCTCGCGGCGAGGACCATCGCGTCGCTCACCCGGGCGCCCCCTGCCAGCGGGAGCCGCCGGTTCGGTGCGTTTCATGCCTGGGCGGTCATCGCCACGCACGGCCACCACCGGCTTGCGCGGCTGCGCGGCTGGCGCAGTCTCCTCGCTCGCGGTCGCAGGCGCCTGCTCCTGCGCGGCCGCCGGCTGTTGCTGCATCGTGGGACCGGATCCTTTCAGCGCGGCCTCCAACGCCGCCATGGCGGCACGGATAGCCTGCGCGTCGCCGCTGGCATTGGCCACATCCAGGGCCTGGGATGCCTGCAGGACCGCCTTGTCGTGTTCACTCATGGCTGCGGCCGCCTGCTCGCGGGATGCACTCTTGCGCGCAAAAGCCTCGTCGATAGGCTTGCGAAAGGCGTCCCAGAGCTTCTGCTCCTGGCGCCGCTCCAGCGGCACGGCATGGGCCTCGGCCTGCCAGCGTTGCTGCAATGCCTTGATGGCGTCGATTCGCAGCATGGGCGCGGCACCGAGCTGCGTAGCCTCATCGATCATGGCTTGGCGGTTCTGCAGACTGAGCTTCTGAGCGGCTTCCAGAGGCGCAGCCGCGGCATGCATGGCAGCTTTCCATTGCGGCTGCAACTCGGCAAAGGCCTTCTCGCTCAAATGCCCGGCCTCACGCCAGCGCTCCGAAAACTGGTGCAGCTCACGGTTGAAGGCTTTTAAGTCAGCGCCCGATGCCGCCGTCTGGGCTGCGGCCCATGCCTTGAGCTCCTCGATCAGGGCCAGACGCTTGGCCCTGTGTTCGGCCGACTCGGCCCGGACCTTTTCCAGCCATGCCTCGACCACCTTGTAGGCCTGGTTGCAGGCCTCGTCGAAGCGCTTCCACAATCCGTGATTGGGCACGCCGCCCTGGTCGGTCTGCTTCCATAGCTCGCGCAGTTCGCGCAAGGACTCCTGCATCTTGCGTCCACCCAGGGCCTGGCCTTCCGGTCGCTTGAGCAGCGCCTCGGCCTTGCCCACCAACTCTTCGCGCAACTGGTCGGCGCGCCAGCGCTGCCAGCCTTCAAGCTCACCGGCGGCGGCCAGCGCAGCGTGTGCCTGGCGATCCAGCTGGCCATCTATATGGCGGCCGTGTTCTTTAAACGCCTGACGCAGCGCATTGGCAGCCCCCGTGCTGGCCTTGCCGTGACCTAGCGCCACTTCAGCCTCCAAGCGGCCCAGCACCTCGCGCACGACCGCCGTGGCCTGGGCTCGGGTCTCGGGGTCGACTTTGTGCTTGGCTGCGGACACGGACTCCAGAGGCACACCTCGCGCCTGGCGCAACTCATCGGCCCACACTGGCACCTGGGGCAGAGGTGCTGCCGCATCTTCCGCCGCCACCCGGGCCTGGGCCAGTGCAGCGCTGAAAGCCTCCCAGACCAGGGCCAGTTGGGCGCGCGAGGCCTCCAGTTGGGGGGCGAAACGCAAGTCGATGCTGGCCCAATGCGGGTCACCCGGCAATGCGGCCGCCTCGACCTGCCAGTGGTTCACATCGGTTGCCAGGCTTTCAGCCACCGACTGGGCGTCCAGCCACGACTTGGTGGATAACACCTCGATGCGCTGGGCCAGCAGCACGGCGGCCTCGCGCTGCACTTGGGCCCGGTGCTGCACATCCTCGATCGCCTTGACGCGGTCCGCCAAGCGTGTCTTGAGGGTGGCCAGCGGCTCCCGGCTCAGGGGAGCCCCCGCTTTTGCGGCATCACGCTGCCAGGCCATGGCGTCGGCCACATTGAGTTTTGCCGCGTCCAGCAGGACCTGTGCTTTCTGCGCCCAGTCGGCCGCCATGCCCTCCTGGTCGCGCTGGCGCTTGAGTTCGTCCAGCTTCTCGCGCAGGAGCTTGGCTGCCCCCTTGTCCTTGACGCTGAGCTCACGGTAGACCTGCTGCATCAGCTCGCCCGCGGGCATGCTCTGCAGCCAGGTTCGCACGCGGGCAGCGCGCTCCCCCGCCGTGGGTGCGGAAAAAGCGCCGCCTGTCAGTTCATCAAGGGCTTGGGTATCGTTGCGTTGGGCAGAGGAAGACGGGGACACGGCGCGAACTCGGGGTGGCAAATGAAGAGGGTGATTGTCGCCGTCATTTGCATTGTTCCAACGGATTTTTGCCACCACAAGCAGAAAGCCCGGCCGGGTGGCCATGAGCCAGCCCGCCGGGCCTGACGGCGGGCACAAGCCCATGCCGTCTGGGTATCGCAAAGGGGAGAGTCGAGTCCCGCAATGCGAAGGAGGCAAGAGATTGCCTCCATTTGTTTGCCAGTTTGGCGCTGGCACCTGCACCCTGAAGGTGTGTGCCGGCTACTTCCAGCAGAAGCGCCTGATGTGACAGGCAAGTTCAGTTTAGCCCTCCTGCGACTGGATTCAAATCGGCGTATCAATGGAAGACATCCTCCTGATTGATCCCAGGAGCGGCTTATCTGATAGGACTAAAAACGACTGAGGTCGACACTGTTACAAAATACAGTAGAGCTAAGGCTGATTTTTATATGAATTATGTAAGTGATTGATTTGTATTGATTAAATTCAAAAACCATTGTCTTGGAAGGCATTCAATATGCCATTTAGTGATGTTGAATTTATTTAATATTATTGACTGGTTATATGGCTGGTCTTACAATTCGTTTCACCCCGTACTAGGGATTACCCCAATCCGCTGCCGACCCCGGCTACATCGGATCACACGCCGGCAACCCAAACGCCAGGCCCGATCCAGATGGCGTACCAACCCAGACGTGGTGTCTGCGGTCTGGTTCTGTGAATACACCACAGCCCCAGACGCGGCGTCACGCGAGATGAGGAAGTGCTATGACAGCGTTTCAAGAAATGGGCCAGGGCCTGCGATCCGTCGCACGCCAGATCTCCCAGATCTTCTTCGCCACCATCCACAACAGTTCCGCACTGTTGGGGCTGGCCGTCCTTTTTGCCACCATTGCCTTGGTGGCCCGCCCGGAACTGCGCCAGGCCGGAGAAACCCAGCTGATGGGCTGGCTGCAAAACCGTCAAACTGAAACCAGCGGCATTGAAGCCGAGCCGGTGGCCGTAGAACGCGCCACGGCAGCCCATCCGCATGCCCTCCCCAAACAGCAGGCTGCGGTGGCCTACTGGTTGAGCAGGAAATACCGTGTGGCGCCGGAACCGCTCTCGGCGCTGGTCATGGAGGCCTATGAAATAGGCCGCCGCACAGACATCGATCCTCTGCTCTTGCTGTCGGTCATGGCCATCGAGTCCAGCTTCAATCCGTTCGCCCAGAGTCCGGTCGGAGCCCAGGGCCTGATGCAAGTGATGACACGCGTGCACAGCGACAAGTACGAGGCCTTCGGCGGCAAGCTGGCGGCCTTCGACCCGGTCGCCAACCTGCGTGTCGGTGCTCTGGTGCTACAGGAATACATCCGGCGCGCCGGCTCGGTGGAAGGTGGTTTGCGCTACTACGTGGGCGCTGCCAACCTTCCGGATGACGGTGGTTATGCCGCCAAGGTGATGACCGAGCATGCCCGACTGACCGAAGTGGCCAGCGGTCGCGCCGTGCCCATCCATGCCGCACAGCCCATCCCGGTAATGGCACCGGCCAAACCGGCTGCGCCCGAAACCCTGGTCCTGCTCAACTCCTGATCACCCGGTCGCAGCTCTCCGCTACACTAGCCGGGCACGCGACTGGCGATAGGTGCGCCGGGCCCTTCGGGTCGGGTGGCGCTGACGTGGACAGACCACCGGGAAGCGTGCCACGGGTCAGCGCCGCACAAGGCCAGCCGTCCTGTGTTCCGCCGTTCGCCTGGGCAGCCCCCACCCCGCCGGGGGACACCTGTT
>Ga0209262_10001073_pt1 | contig 11534 bp, 7 predicted proteins | sample Lowcelwee11metaG_FD_187171 | JGI IMG/M metagenome (GOLD analysis project Ga0209262, IMG submission 187171) | Freshwater pond sediment microbial communities from the University of Edinburgh, under environmental carbon perturbations - Low... | ecosystem: Environmental > Aquatic > Freshwater > Pond...
GATCATCAACAGCACCCTGCGCAATGCGGGCCAGGCCGTGCACTGCACGTGGGTACGGGATCTCACCGACCTCGCGGACGCCCTCGCGCAACCGCATGCGCCGCAACTGCTGTTTCTCTGCGTCGCTGACGCTGGCGAACTCGAGAGCGCCATGGCGCAGCGTGCACGGCTCGCCTCGCACGTGCCGGCGCTGGTCGTGCGCGAGTCGCTCACCGAGGAAGACCTCGTGCGCGGCCTCGAACTCGGCGCCCAGGACGTCGTGACGCTCGCAGCGCGCGGCCGCCTGCAGGCCGTCGCCGCACGCGAACTGAATGCCGCCCGGCTCGACCATGCACTGAACGGCACGCTCGCCTCCGCGCGTCAGTACCGCGACCAGATGCGCGCGTTCATGACCGGCTCGACGGATGCGATCGCGCACGTGCAGGAAGGCATCGTCGTCGACGTGAATCCGGCCTGGAGCGAACTGTTCGGCCATGCGGACACGAGCGCATTGCTCGGCCAGCCACTGATGGACCTGTTCGATGCCCGCAGCCACGCGGCGCTGAAAGGCGCACTCGTCGCTGCAGCGCAGGGGCGCTGGTCCGATCATGCGTTGAGTGCGATGGCTTCGCAGACCGACGGCGCCTCGCTGCCGCTGGAGCTCACGCTCGAGCGATTCGACTTCGACGGCGAACCCGCGGTCAGGCTGCGGGTCGCAACCCAGAAGCGCGACCTCGAGACGCTGGCGCAACAGCTCGAAGAAGCGCTGCGGCTCGATTCACGGACCGGCCTGCTGCGCCGGGGGGCATTCATCGAATCGGCCAAGGCGCGCGCCACGCAGCCACTCAAGGCGGGCCTGCGCGCCGTCGCCTATCTGGCGCCGGACAGCCTGGAGCACATCGAGCGCGAGCACGGTCCGATCCTGGCCGAGGAAGCCCTCGACGCCCTCGCGCGTCGCGTGCACGAGCAACTGCAACCGGGGGACCTGGCGAGCCGCGTCTCGCCGCACGGCATCGCGCTGCTGTTCGAACGCGGCAATGCGCGCGACCAGGAAGCGTGGCTCACGCGCCTGCTCGAGCGAATCGCCGCGGAACCGCTGCTGGCAGACCACACGTCAATCGCGATGACCTGCAGCATCGGTTCGGCTCCGCTGCACGGCCACGGCGGCGCGTTGCAGCAGCCGCTCGAGACCGCGATCGCTGCGCTGCGGGTGGCGGTAGCGGCCGGCGGCAACCGGTGCGTCCATCGCGAGCCAGCGGGCGCCAAACCCGCCATGGACGACGCGGACCGCGCCTGGGCCACCCAGATCAAGTCAGCGCTGATGGCGAACCGGTTCCGGCTGGTGCAGCAGCCGATCGCGAGCCTGGTCGGCGATGACCGTCCGATGTTCGACCTGCTCGTGCGCATGCTCGACGAGACTGGCGCGGAAGTGCTGCCGTCCGAGTTCCTCGCGGCGGCCGAACGCACCGACCTGATGAAGAACATCGACCGCTGGATCGTCGGCGCCGCCATGTCGTTCTGTGCAGCCAAGCAGCCGCACCGGGTGTTCGTGCGCCTCTCCCGCGATTCGATGCACGACCAGACGCTCGGCACCTGGCTGCAGCAGCAGCTCAAGGCTTCCGGCGTGGAACCCAACCGCATCGTGTTCGAGATCACCGAAGAGATGGCGCATGCCCAGCCGCGCGAGGCACGCACGCTGCAGGGCCTGCTGTCGGCGCTCGGCATCGAGACCGCCCTCGAACACTTCGGCGCGTCGGGCGACGGTGCCGCGCTGCTGCATCGACTGCCGGTCAACTACGTCAAGATCGACGGCGCGCTGATGCAGGGACTCGCCAACGACCGGCCGCTGCAGGAGCGGGTCAAGGCGCTCGTGGACGTGGCGCGCGAACACGGCGCGACCACGATCGCGGAACGCGTCGAGGACGCCAATACGATGGCCGTGCTGTGGCAGCTCGGCATCGAGTTCATCCAGGGCTACTTCGTGAACAGCCCGGAGCAGGTAGTGATGTAAGGAGGGGGTTGGAGGTCACCTGGCCCCTTGCCCTACTCCACTTCCAGCGCTTCAGCCTTGCGCCACCCGCGCGGCAGCACAGCGCCGCGCTGACCGCGCTCGCCACGGTAGTCCCCAAGGTCCTTGTACGACAGGCCCATCTGCCGGTCGCCGCAAAGCACCTTGAGCGTCTGCCCCGGCGCAACGGCCGCGATCGCCAGCAGTGTCTCGGGCTCCACCAGCGACTTCTTGGTCGAGATGCCGAAGATCTTGTTGCCCTTGCCGCGCGGCAACTCCGGCAGGTCGGCCACCGGGAACGTGAGCAGGCGTCCTTCCGAGTTCACGGCGGCCAGCAGCGGATTCTCGCCAGCAGGCACGACGGTGGGCGCAATCGCGACGTAGCCCTCCGGCACGTTGAGAGCCGCCTTGCCCGCGCGATTGCGGCTGTGCAGGTCCTCCAGCTTCACGACGAACCCGTAACCGGCGCTGCTCGCCAGCACCCAGCGGTCCTCAGGCTCGCCGATCAGCACGCCGGGGAACGTGGCGCCATCGGGCGGGTCGAGGCGGCCCGACAGCGGCTCGCCCTGGCCCCGCGCCGACGGCAACGTGTGCGCCAGCAGGCTGTAGGCGCGGCCGGTGCTGTCGAGGAACACGGCCTGCTGCGTGCTGCGGCCGCGGGCAAAAGCGCGGTACTCGTCGCCGGTCTTGAACGACAGCGAGCGAGGGTCGAGTTCGTGGCCCTTGGCTGCGCGCACCCACCCGCTCTTCGACAGCACGACGGTGACCGGTTCGCTCACGACCAGCTCGGTCTCGTCGATGGCTTGCGCCGCCGCCCGCGCCACCAGCTTGCTGCGCCGGTCGTCGCCGTACTTCTGCGCGTCCGCCTGGATCTCGTCGCGCACCAGCTTCTTGAGCCTGGCCTTGCTGCCGAGCAGCTTCTCCAGGCTGTCGCGCTCCTTTGCAAGCTCCGCCTGCTCGCCGCGGATCTTCATTTCCTCGAGCCGCGCGAGGTGGCGCAGCTTGGTCTCCAGGATCGCTTCGGCCTGCGCCTCCGAGAGCTGGAAGCGCGCGATCAACGCTGCCTTCGGCTCGTCCTCGGTGCGGACGATGCGGATGACCTCGTCGAGGTTCAGGTACGCGATCAGCAGGCCGTCGAGGATGTGCAGCCGCGCGTTGACCTTCTCGAGCCGGTACTGCAGACGGCGTGTCACCGTGTCGACGCGGAACGACAGCCATTCCTCCAGCAGCGATCGCAAACCCATGACCCGCGGCCGGCCATCGCGCGCTATCACGTTCAGGTTGACGCGATAGGTGCGCTCCAGGTCGGTCGTCGCAAACAGGTGCGCCATGACCTGCTCGGTGTCGACGCGGTTGGACCGTGGCGTGATCACCAGGCGCGTCGGGTGCTCGTGGTCGGACTCGTCGCGCAGGTCCTCGATCATCGGCAGCTTCTTGGCGCGCATCTGCGCCGCGATCTGCTCGAGCACCTTCGAACCCGACACCTGGTAAGGCAGCTCGGTCACGATGATCTCGCCGTCTTCCATTTCAAAACGGGCGCGCGCACGGAACGTGCCGTTGCCGGTTTCGTAGATTCTCTGCAGCTCCTCGCGCGGCGTGATGATCTCCGCGCCGGTCGGCAGGTCCGGCCCGAGCACGTGCTCGCAGAGTTGCGCGGTCGTCACCTTCGGCTCGTCGAGCATGCGGACGCAGGCGGCCGCCACCTCGCGCAGGTTGTGCGGCGGAATGTCGGTGGCCATGCCGACCGCGATACCCGTCGCGCCGTTCAGCAGCAGATTCGGCAGGCGCGCGGGCAGCAGCACCGGCTCGTCGAGCGAACCGTCAAAGTTCGGCTGCCAGTCGACCGTGCCCTGGCCGAGCTCGGCAAGCAGCACGTCCGCGTAGCGCGTGAGCTTCGACTCGGTGTAACGCATCGCGGCGAACGACTTCGGGTCATCCGGCGAGCCGAAGTTGCCCTGCCCGTCCACGATCGGGTAGCGGTAGGAGAACGGCTGCGCCATCAGCACCATGGCTTCGTAGCAGGCCGAGTCGCCGTGCGGGTGGAACTTGCCGATCACGTCACCGACCGTGCGGGCCGACTTCTTGTGCTTCGCCGTGGCAGCGAGACCGAGCTCGCTCATCGCGTAGATGATGCGCCGCTGCACGGGCTTCAGTCCGTCGCCGATGTGCGGGAGCGCACGGTCGAGGATCACGTACATCGAATACTCGAGGTATGCGCGCTCCGTGAACGTGCGCAGCGGCTGGCGCTCGACGCCTTCGAAGTCGAGCGCCGCGGTCGGGTCGGTGTCTTTGCTCTTGCTCATCGTTACTCTGCTGCCACGTCGTCGATCGCCTCGATGGGCGCGACGATGCTGGCGAGATTGCCCTTCGTCTCCAGCCAGTCACGGCGGTCGGATGCGCGCTTCTTGGCGAGCAGCATGTCCATGAGCTGGTCCGCGTTGTCCGCGGCATCCACCGTGAGCTGGACCAGCCGGCGCGTTTCACGGGCCATCGTGGTCTCGCGCAACTGCAGCGGGTTCATCTCGCCAAGGCCCTTGAAGCGTGTGACAGAAGGCTTCGCGCGCGCGTTCTCGGTGCGAATGCGCTCGAGGATGCCGTTGCGCTCGGCGTCGTCCAGCGCGTACTCGACGCTCTTGCCGTAGTCGATGCGGTAGAGCGGCGGCATGGCCACGTACACGTGGCCGGCGAGCACCAGCGGCCGGAAGTGCCGCAGGAACAGCGCGCAGAGCAGCGTCGCAATGTGCATGCCGTCCGAGTCGGCGTCGGCGAGGATGCAGACCTTGTCGTAGCGCAGGTCGGTGATGTTGTCGGAGCCCGGCTCGACGCCGATGGCGACCGTGATGTCGTGCACTTCCTGCGACGACAGCACGTCGGCCGGCTCGACCTCCCAGGTGTTCAGGATCTTGCCGCGCAGCGGCATCACCGCCTGGAACTCGCGATCGCGTGCCTGCTTGGCAGAGCCGCCGGCCGAGTCGCCTTCGACCAGGAACAGCTCCGCCCGCTTCGGGTCCTGGCTGCTGCAGTCCGCGAGCTTGCCAGGCAACGCCGGACCGGCCACGACGCGCTTGCGCGCGATCTTCTGGCTCGCCTTCAACCGCGTCTGTGCGTTGACGATGGCGAGCTGGGCGATCTTCTCGCCTGCTTCCGGGTGCTGGCTCAGCCACAACCCGAACTGGTCCTTGACGATGCCCGAGACGAACGCGGCAGGCTCGCGGGACGACAGGCGTTCCTTGGTCTGCCCAGCGAACTGCGGATCACGCATCTTCATCGACAGCACGTAACTGGTGTCGTCCCAGACGTCCTCGGGCGACAGCTTCAAGCCTCGCGGCAGCAGGTTGCGGAATTCGCAGAATTCGCGCACCGCCTCGGTGAGGCCGAGACGGAAGCCGTTGACGTGCGTGCCGCCCTGCGCCGTCGGGATCAGGTTGACGTAGCTTTCCTCGAAGCGCGTACCACCGTCGGTGCGCCAGACGACGGCCCAGTCGACGCCTTCCTGCTCGCCCTGCACGTTGCCGACGAACGGCTCGTCCGGCAGCCATTCGCTCGATTCAAGGGATTCGCGCAGGTACTGCGCGACGCCTTCGGTGTAAAGCCATTCCTCAGTCTCGCCCGTCTTCTCGACGGTGCAGCGCATGCGCAGGCCCGGACAAAGCACGGCCTTGGCCTTGAGCACGTGCTTGAGCCTCGGCAGCGCGAAATCGGGGCTGTCGAAATACGACGTGTCCGGCCAGAAGCGGACCGTGGTGCCGGTGTTGTTCTTGCCGACCTCGCCCACGACCTCGAGCCTGGAATGCACCTTCCCGTTCTTGAACGAGATGTTGTATTCCTTGCCGCCGCGGCGCACCCAGCACTCGAGGTGCTTCGACAACGCGTTGACGACCGAGACGCCGACGCCATGCAGTCCACCCGAGAACTTGTAGCCCGAGTCGGCCGAGAACTTGCCGCCCGCGTGGAGCCGCGTGAGGATCAGCTCGACCCCGCTCACCTTCTCCTTCGGATGGATGTCCACCGGCATGCCGCGGCCGTCGTCGACGACCTCGAGCGACCCGTCCTTGTAGAGGGTCACGTCGATCCTGCTGCAATGGCCCGCGAGCGCTTCGTCGACGCTGTTGTCGACGACTTCGTGGGCGAGGTGGTTGGGCCGACTGGTGTCGGTGTACATGCCCGGGCGACGCCGGACGGGCTCGAGTCCGCTCAGGACTTCGATGTCTTGAGCGGTGTAGGACTGGCTCATTCTTGGATCGGTCCGCGGGCTCGCGAGTGAGGGAAAAAGCGCGCGGATTCTAACAGCAGAAGGGGTCACGGGTCAGGGGTTAGTCGGAATCAGATTGCCCCGGTTGCTTGGGCCGCGCGAGTGCTTGCGCTTTGGCAATGGCTAGCTGAGGCGCGTCGTGTGAAGCGTCTGTTCCGGCGTTCTTTCCCGCGAGCGTATCTGCCTTTCCGCTCGCGGGAAAGAACGCCGGAACGGACGCCAGGAACCCTCACCCGCACTTCGTGCGACCTCTCCCGCCAAAGCGGGAGAGGTACCGCTAAGCGAGATCAGCCACCAAGGCGTCGCGAATCACCGGCGCGACCGGCTCAACTGCATGCCAGTAGTTGACGTGGTCGACACCCACATTGACCGCGGCACCGCCCTTCGCGGCCGCCACCATGGCCGGCGCCAGCTCGAACCGCAGGAAATGCACCGACGAGGTCTTTTCGTCGTTCTCGCGTTCGAGGTCCTCGTCGGCAATCGCGAACACGCGTTCGTGCCCCGCCACCTGCACCCAGCAGCGGTCCTCGACACCCTTCAGGCCAGCTAGCGCAACCTTGCGCTCGTCCGGATCGGGGTACTCGATCAGCAACGTGGCCTTCCAGTTGCTGCCGTCCGGAATCAACGGGTTGTAGGCACCGAGTTCGTCCGCGATGCCTTCCGACTCGAAAATGCGCTCGATGCGCAGCATCTCCTGCACCTGGTACTGCACAGTCAGCCGGTCCTCGAAGCAGAACGTGGCGTTGGGTCCGACCTGCAGCGTGCGGCGCTTCTTGTGCGACAGCACCTGCGGGCGGAACTGCGGGCGTTGCTTCGAGTACTGCTCGAGGCTGAAGAGGTCCTCGGGCGCGAGCTTCTGGTAGCCGCGGACGCTGGTGTTAGTCATGGTCGTGGCGTGCATGGTGTCCCTGGAAAGTCAGATGCCGTAGGCGATGAGCAACAGTTTGAGCGGGTGCGTCGGCGGCTTCGGGTCCGCGCCGAGTCCGGATTCGATCTGGTGACCCGCCATGGGGCAATCGCTCGCGTAGTAGTCCGGCGCTGCGTTCTTGACCTTGCCGAACACCGGCCTGCCGATCTTCATCGAGGTCTCGCGGTATTCCTTTTTCACGCCGTAGGTGCCGTTGTGACCCGAGCAGCGCTCGATCGGCTCGATCTCCGTGCCCGGCACCAGCTTCAGCACGTCGCGCGTCTTGAGCCCGAGGTTCTGCACACGCAGGTGGCACGGCACGTGGTAGCTCACCTTGCCCAGCGGCTTCGCGAAATCCGTGCGCAGCAGGCCCGCCTTGTGCCGCAACGCGAGGTACTCGAACGGGTCGAACATCGCGGCCTGCACCTTCCTGACCTGCTCGTCCTCCGGGAACAGGAGCGGCAGTTCCTGCTTGAACATCAGCGCGCAGGACGGTATCGGTGCCACGAGGTCGTAGCCCTGGTCCACCATCGCGGCCAGCGCCGGGACGTTCACTTCCTTGGCCCGCTGGATCGATTCGAGGTCGCCGAGCTCGAGCTTCGGCATGCCGCAGCACTTCTCCTGCGACACGATCGTGACCGGGATGCCGTTGTGGCGGAACACCGTGGCCAGGTCATCGTCGATGTCCGGCTCGTTGCGGTTGCAATAACACGTTGCGAAGAGCGCAACCTGGCCACGCGTCTCCGCCGTGGCCGTCACCTTGATCGCATCCGGACGGTGGCCACGCGCGACCCGGGTGCGCCCCGACACGCTGTGGTAATCGGGAATCGGCGCTTGCGGATGCACGCCCAGCGTCTTGTCGAGCATGCGCCGGCCGAAGGCAGTGCCATTCACCGCGTTGACCACCTGCGAGACCACCGGGATGCCGGCAATCGTGCCGACCAGGTCGGTCGCGCTGAGTATCTTGTCGCGCGTCCGCGTCTCGCCCTTGCGGAACCTGACCGCTTTCGCGCGGAGCATGAGGTGCGGGAAGTCGATGTTCCACGGATGCGGCGGAACGTACGGGCACTTCGACATGTAGCACATGTCGCAGAGGTAGCAGTGGTCGGCAACCTCCCAGAACACTTTGCGGTCGACGCCGTCGAGTTCGCTCGTGGGCGACGCGTCGATCGCGTCGAACAGCAGGGGGAAGGAGTTGCACAGGCTGAAGCAGCGCCGACATCCGTGGCACAGGTCGTACACGCGCTCGAGCTCGTGCATCAAGCTCGCTTCGTCGTAAAACTCGGGCTCGCGCCACGCCACAGGGTGCCTGGTTGGCCTGGCGAGGCTACCCTCCCGCGCGCCACTGCTGGCAGTGTTGACGGTCGTTTCTTCGGTCATGCCACGTCTCCCGACGCGAAGGCTTCCGGGCCGGCGGTCCGCTCAAGGCAGAAGGGCGGGCCGAGGCCCGCCCTTGCTGGGTCGATGCATCACGGGCAAGCCGCCCGCCCGCATCCGATCAGAGGGTGTCGAGCGCCTTCTGGAAACGGTTCGCGTGCGAACGCTCGGCCTTCGCCAGCGTCTCGAACCAGTCAGCGATCTCGTCGAAACCTTCGTCACGGGCCGACTTCGCCATGCCCGGGTACATGTCGGTGTACTCGTGCGTTTCGCCGGCGATCGAGGCCTTCAGGTTGTTCGAGGTTGAACCGATCGGCAGGCCGGTGGCCGGGTCACCCACCGCTTCGAGGTACTCGAGGTGCCCGTGCGCGTGTCCCGTCTCGCCTTCGGCAGTCGAACGGAATACGGCGGCAACGTCATTGAAACCCTCGACGTCTGCCTTCTGGGCAAAATACAGGTAACGGCGATTGGCCTGCGATTCGCCGGCAAATGCGTCCTTGAGGTTCTTCTCGGTCTTGCTGCCCTTCAAACTGGCCATGGTCGTGCCTCCACCTAGAGTGTGCGGTCGTTGTCGAAGTTGTTCGCGCCGCGGCCCGGATTCTCCGGACGGCCCGACTCTTTTAGATCAAGTCTAAACCTGAGTCAACGGACACAGGAATATGCTCAGACAGACGGTAGCCTGATTGCGCGACGGCCGGGATTCGCGCAGTCCGCAATTGCGGATTTGCTGGCGCTGGCGGTTACCGCGCGTTGACCCTTGCGGACCCCTGTGCAAGGCTTCCTGCCCTCCGGAGGCTCCCTGCTGTGACTGAAACGCCCATCAACCCACCCGACTTCGAACGCTCCCTGGGAGAACTCGAGGCGACCGTCGACAAGCTCGAGCATGGCGACCTTGCGCTGGAGGACGCGCTCAAGCACTTCGAACGCGGTGTCGCCCTGGCGCGGGACTGCCAGGCGTCGCTCAGGCACGCGGAGCAGAAAGTCGAAATCCTGCTGCAGAAGTCCGCCACCGCCGAGCCCGAGCCGTTCGAGCCCGACCCGGCATGAGGCCCCACCCGGCGGCGGCCACGCCGCGCGAACCGCTGCCGCTGGCGCTCGAGCGCTGGCGGCAAAGGGTCGAGCGCGAGCTCGATGCCTGGCTGCCGCCCGACACGACCGTGCCTGCGCGGCTCCATGCCGCCCAGCGCTACAGCGTCCTCGGCCCGGGCAAGCGCATCCGTCCGGCGCTGGTATACGCGACGGCAGAAACCCTCGGCATCCCGCTCGGCCAGGTGGACGCCGCGGCCTGCGCGGTCGAATTGATCCATTGCTACTCGCTCGTCCACGACGATCTCCCGGCCATGGACGACGACGACCTGCGCCGAGGACGGCCGACCTGTCACAGGCAGTTCGACGAAGCCACGGCAATACTTGCGGGCGACTCGCTGCAGGTGCTGGCATTCCAGCTGCTCGCCGCGCATCCGGGCTTGCCGGCGGACGCCTCGATCCGGGTGCAGATCATCGGCACGCTCGCAGTCGCGAGTGGCACGGCAGGCATGGCCGGCGGCCAGGCGCTCGACCTGGCGGCGGAAGGCGGATCGTTGACGCTGGCGGACCTCGAGCGGCTGCATGCATTGAAGACGGGCGCCCTCATTCGCGCGAGCGTGCTGATGGCCGCCTATTGCTGCGCGGGCCTCGGGGCCGAGCAACTGTCCGCGCTGGATGTGTTCGGCGAACGGGTTGGTCTGGCTTTCCAGGTCCAGGACGACATCCTCGACGTCGAGGGCGACGTGCAGGTGATCGGCAAGCCTCCGGGCAGCGATGAAGCCCGCGGCATGCCCACCTACCCGGCACTCGTGGGCCTCGACGCGGCGCGTGCGCGCGTGCGGGAACTGCACGCCGAGGCCAGGCGGCACCTCACCAGGCATGGTTGGACTGACAGCCCGCTCTCCCAACTGTCCGACTGGTTGCTGTCCCGCAACTGTTAATCCGGCGGATTCGGGCCGCCAGCGTGTAAAATCCCCGTAATGCCGCGCCCTGATCCTTATCCGTTGCTTTCGCGCATCGAGGCGCCCGCCGACCTGCGCCAGCTGCCGGAAAGCAGGCTGGTCCCGCTTGCAGTGGAACTGCGCGAGTTCCTGATCCAGACGGTCAGCCAGATGGGCGGCCATTTTGCTGCCGGCCTAGGCACCGTCGAACTCACGGTCGCGCTGCATTACGTGTTCGATACGCCGCGTGACCGGCTGGTGTGGGACGTCGGGCACCAGGCCTATCCCCACAAGGTCCTGACCGGCCGCCGCAACCGCCTGCAGACGATCAAGCACAAGGGCGGACTCGCACCGTTCCCCAGCCGTGCCGAGAGCGAATACGACACCTTCGGCGTCGGGCATTCGAGCACCTCGATCAGCGCGGCCATCGGCATGGCGCTCGCCGCGAAGAGCAAGGGTGAGAAGCGCCGGGTCGTCGCGGTCATCGGCGACGGCGCCATCACGGCCGGCCAGGCGTTCGAGGCGCTGAATCACGCGGGCGCGCTCGACGCGAACGTGCTCGTGATCCTGAACGACAACGACATGTCGATTTCGGAGAACGTCGGCGCGCTCTCGAACTATTTCGCGCGCGTGCTTTCCGGCCGGACCTACGCGGCGTTGCGCGAAGGCGGCAAGAAGATCCTGCGCCGCATGCCGACGGTCTGGGAACTCGCGCGCCGCTCCGAGGAGCACTTCAAGGGCATGGTGCTGCCCGGAACGCTGTTCGAGGAAATGGGGTTCAACTACTTCGGCCCGATCGACGGCCACGACCTCGACGCGCTGGTCAAGACGCTCACCAACCTGCGCGACCTCGAAGGCCCTCAGTTCCTGCACGTCGTGACGCGCAAGGGCAAGGGCTACGCGCCGGCCGAGGCCGATCCGATCAAGTGGCACGGGCCGGGTCCTTTCGACGCGCAGGCGGGCACCATTTTCAAGGAAAAGACGACGGGGCCCGTCTACTCGCAAGTTTTCGGGCAGTGGCTGTGCGACATGGCGGAACTCGAT
>Ga0209262_10001074_pt1 | contig 11531 bp, 9 predicted proteins | sample Lowcelwee11metaG_FD_187171 | JGI IMG/M metagenome (GOLD analysis project Ga0209262, IMG submission 187171) | Freshwater pond sediment microbial communities from the University of Edinburgh, under environmental carbon perturbations - Low... | ecosystem: Environmental > Aquatic > Freshwater > Pond...
GCGCGGCGGCGACCACCGGCTGCTGGCGCGGGCGATTACGCAACTCGAAAACGACCCGGACGGCGATCTGGCGCGGGCGATCCGCGCCGCCACCGTCCCGCCAGCCCCACAAAAGGGGTTCCCTTCGGTCACGCCGACTTTGGGCATAACGGGTACGGGCGGGGCGGGAAAATCTAGCCTCACCGACGAGCTGATCCGCCGCTTCCGCCTCGACCAGGACGATGCGCTGAAAATCGCCATCGTCTCCATCGACCCCTCGCGCAAGCGCACCGGCGGCGCGCTGCTCGGCGACCGCATCCGTATGAACGCCATCGAGCATCCCAACATCTTCATGCGCTCGCTGGCAACGCGCGACACGGGCAAAGAAATCTCTGCCGCGCTGCCCGAGGTGATCGCCGCCTGCAAGCTCTGTGGCTTCGACCTCGTGATTGTCGAAACCTCCGGCATCGGCCAAGGCGACACGGCCATCGTGCCGCATGTGGACGCTTCGCTCTACGTCATGACGCCGGAATTCGGCGCCGCTTCGCAGTTGGAGAAGATCGACATGCTCGACTTCGCCGACTGCGTCGCCATCAACAAGTTCGACCGCAAGGGCGCGGCGGACGCGCTGCGCGACGTGAGGAAGCAATACCAGCGCAACCGCGAACGTTTCAACGAGTCGGTCGAGACGATGCCCGTCTTCGGCACCCAGGCCAGTCGCTTCAACGACGACGGCGTGACCGCGCTCTACCAGCACGTCGTCGCGCATTTGCAAACCAAGGGGCTGAAGCTCCAACCCGGCAAGCTGCCCAAGGTCGAGACGCGCCAGTCCTCGCAGAGCCGCGCCATCGTGCCCGCCGCGCGCAGCCGCTACCTCGCCGAGATCGCCGACAGCGTGCGCGGCTATCACAAGCATATCGACGCGCAGGCAATCATCGCCCGCGAGCGGCAAAGCCTGCGCACGTCCAAGGCGATCTTCGCCGGCTGCGCCAAGCCCGCGCACGACTTCGACGAACTCATCGCCTGGAAGGATGAGCAACTCGACCCGAAGGCAAAGAAGCTGCTCGAAATGTGGCCCGCCACTGTCAATGCTTACAGCGGCGACGAATACGTGGTGAAAATCCGCGACAAGGAAATCCGCACGGCGCTGACCCACGAGACGCTCTCCGGCACCAAGATCAAAAAGGTCGTGCTGCCGAAGTTCGGCGACGAAGGCGAGACCCTGCGTTACCTGATGAAGGAAAACGTGCCCGGCAGCTTCCCCTACACCGCCGGCGTGTTTGCCTTCAAACGCGAGAACGAAGATCCGACGCGCATGTTCGCCGGCGAAGGCGATGCCTTCCGCACCAACCGCCGCTTCAAGAAAGTCTCCGAGGGCATGCCGGCCAAGCGCCTGTCGACGGCTTTCGACTCGGTGACGCTCTACGGCTGCGACCCCGACGAGCGGCCCGACATCTACGGCAAGATCGGCAATTCGGGTGTCTCCATCGCCACGCTCGACGATCTGAAAGTGCTCTACGACGGCTTCGATCTCTGCGACCCGGCGACCAGCGTGTCGATGACCATCAACGGCCCGGCGCCGATCGTCCTGGCGATGTTCTTCAACTGCGCCATCGACCAGCAGCTCGCGAAATTCCAGCAAGACAACGGCCGCGAACCGACCGAGGACGAGGCGGCGAAGATCAAGGAGTGGGTGCTGTCCAGCGTGCGCGGCACGGTGCAGGCCGACATCCTCAAGGAAGACCAGGGCCAGAACACCTGCATCTTCAGCACCGAATTCGCGCTGAAGATGATGGGCGACATCCAGGAATTCTTCGTGCATAACCAGGTGAAGAACTTCTATTCGGTGTCGATTTCCGGCTATCACATCGCCGAGGCCGGCGCGAACCCGATCTCCCAGCTCGCCTTCACCCTCGCCAACGGTTTCACCTACGTCGAGAGCTACCTCGCGCGCGGCATGCATATCGACGACTTCGCGCCCAATCTCAGCTTCTTCTTCAGCAACGGCATGGACGCCGAATACTCGGTGATCGGCCGCGTCGCCCGCCGCATCTGGGCCGTAGCGATGAAAAATAAGTATGGTGCCAACGAGCGCTCGCAGAAGCTCAAGTACCACGTACAGACCTCAGGCCGCAGCCTGCACGCCCAGGAGATGGCCTTCAACGACATCCGCACCACCTTGCAGGCGCTGATCGCCGTCTACGACAACTGCAACAGCCTGCACACCAACGCCTACGACGAAGCCATCACCACGCCCACCGACGAATCGGTGCGCCGCGCCATGGCGATCCAGCTCGTCATCAACCGCGAATGGGGCCTGGCGAAGAACGAGAATCCCAACCAGGGGGCCTTCGTCATCGACGAATTGACGGATTTGGTCGAGGAGGCCGTGCTCAAGGAATTCGAAGCCATCGCCGACCGCGGTGGCGTGCTCGGCGCCATGGAAACCGGCTACCAGCGCGGCAAAATCCAGGAGGAGAGCCTGTATTACGAGCACAAGAAGCACGACGGCAGTCACCCGATTATCGGCGTCAACACCTTCCTCAACCCGCAAGGCATGGCGCAGCGCGCAGTCGAACTGGCGCGCTCCACCGGCGCGGAGAAACAGTCGCAAATCCAGCGCCTGCGCGACTTCCAATCCCGCAACGCCGCCGCCTCCGGCCCGATGCTGCAAAAGCTCAAGCAGACCGTCATCGACAATGGCAACGTCTTCGCCGTGCTGGTGGATGCGGTGCGCGTCTGCTCGCTGGGGCAGATTGGCAGTGCGCTTTATGAAGTCGGCGGCCAATATCGCAGGAGCATGTAATGAAGGCATTTCAAGACTACTACCCCGAGAACGTCGCCCACTGTTTCGGTTGCGGCGCGCTCAACGCGCATGGCCACCAGATCAAAACCTTCTGGGACGGCGACGAGACGGTAACGCACTTCACGCCGGAGCCCTACCACACCGCGATTCCCGGCTACGTCTATGGTGGGCTGATCGCCTCGCTGATCGACTGCCACGGCACCGGCTCGGCGGCCGCCGCCGCCTACCGCGCCGAGGGGCGCGAGATGGGCAGTGAACCGGCGCTGCGCTTCGTCACCGGCGCACTGCACGTGAACTTCCTCAAGCCGACGCCGCTCGGCCCGTTGGAAATTCGTGGCCGCATCAAGGAGGTGAAGCCGAAGAAGGTCGTCGTCGAGGCGACCGTCTATGCGAACGGTGTGGCGACGGCGACCGGCGAGGTCGTCGCGGTGAAGATGCCGGAGAGTTTCGGTAGCTGAGCCGGCCGCTACCCGGCGGACTGTCGCTCCGCGTAGCCAGCCTCGCGCTGGCTGCGAATGGCCAGCACAAAGACGATGTCCATCGCGGCCACATAACGGTACAAGGCCACATAGCCATGCGACCGTCGTCCGATTACCAGTTCGCGCTTGCCGTTGGTCACCGGTCGCCCGATCAAGGGGTTGTGTTCCAGCACGTTGATCGCCTCGATGATCTCCCGGACGCGCTGCCCGGCGTTTTCCACCTGATGGCGCGCCAGATGATCGAGGATGCGGTCGAAATCCGCGCCAACCCCGGCCGCCAGTTCAATGGCGGACACCGTCAGCGCGCCAGCTTGCGTGCTACGGGCGGTTTTGCCGTCTTGCCGGCAATCCGCGCTTCGAGATAGCCGCGCATTTCCTGCCAGGGGATGGTCTTGCCAGTCGCCACAACGTGGGCATACCGCTCTTCCGCTTCGGCATCGAACCCGGCGCGGAGTTCTTCCCGTTCGGCCTTTTCCGCAATGGCTTCGAGGATGAATCCATGCGCCGTCGTCCCTGCATGTTCCGCCGCCTTGGCAACGCGGGCTTTCAGATCTTCCGGCAGGCGGATAGTGGTGGTGGACATGACGGGTTCCGATGGCTGAATGGGGATTTCAATGTAGCACGGTAGTGCTACATGGCGCAGTTTCTCAAAAGTCGGCGCTGACGGGACGGCGACTGACGACCCAAATCGGAAGTAGCGATCCTCGATCTCTACGTCAGCAGTGCAGCGGTTGTGGCCGATGGTAATTCTGAATCGCGGGGGACTTGAGTGGCCGGTGTCAGTGGCGGTAACCCGCCGTTCCAAGGGGTAGGTTATTACTGCTGGAGGCAGACCGTGCCCAACCGTAGGAGGTAAACCTTTCGAAGCGTTCCCTATACTGGCTGTAGAGTGGGTGACCTGCTCAATAGGATATGATTGGTATCATCTTCCTTTAGATATAGTGGTGCCACGCGATAAGAAGATGTGCATGCGCCGAATTCTTGAGCTTTTTTTCTATGTTTTCTTCCTGTGCATCACGCCCCTCGCGGCGACGAGTGCACCAACGGGTGCTGGCGTATCGCAGGCTGCCGGAGCCACCCATAAACGGATACTGATCCTCTACCCCTTTAACAACAATGTACCCACACTGCATCAGATGGTCGCTGGCATCGACAGGGTGATTGCGAGCCATAACTTGCGATCCGCCGACTTCCTGCATGAATACCTGGACATTGCTCCACCCAAGTATCCCGAACAGCGGTCCCTTCTCAAGGAACTGCTGCTGAAGAAATACACCGGGCAACAATTCGATCTCATCATCACGTATGGCACCATTGCAACGGAATACCTCCTGAATGAAGGCAAGGAGATCTCTCCCGGTACTCCCTGCGTTGCGATTTTTGGTGACAAGAGCAAGAACGCCGGAGAAGCGTTGCGAAAGCTTGAGTACGTCCCCTTGCAATTGGATCCGCGCGGCACACTGGAGCTTGGGCTGAAGCTTTTTCCTGGCACCCGCAAGATATTGTTTGTCGCTGGTAACAGTGCGAACGATTTGAAGATCGAGAATCAGGCTCGGACCGATTTTGCGCCCTGGCAAGGGAAACTGGAGTTTGAATACACCAGCAATCGGCCCGTTGAAGAAATCTTGAAGCATGCTGTTAATTTGCCACCCAATACTCTGATCATTTTTTCCAACGTCTCGTCCGATATCACTGGAAAGAGCTTTGTTCCACGAGATTTGGTGAAAGTGCTGGCGAGCAATACCAATGCGCCGGTTCTAAGCATGTTTTCGACGCAAATCGATACGGGCGTGATCGGGGGGGCCATGATCAACATGGAACTGGCTGGCGAGTTGATCGGCAAATTCATGCTGGCGCTCGACAGCGGGAAACCGATCACGATTGAATCGCCCACAAGCTACATCAAGCCAACGTTCAACTGGGAGCAGATCAAGCGCTGGGGTGTCAATCCGGATTCCCTTCCCGCTGACAGCGTGTTTGTCAATCGTCCGCTGACACTCTGGGGGCAATACAGGGCAGAGGTCATCTCGGCGCTGCTGGCGATCCTTGTCCTCAGCGTCATGAGCATCGCTCTGCTGATTCAGAACCGGCGACGAAAAAGCGCCGAAATATCGGTACGCTACCACGCCGATCAGTTGGCGGCGGAGCGAGACCTGCTGGAGCAGCGTGTGGCTGAGCGCACCGCACATCTTTCCGAGGCGCTCGAATTCAACGAGACCATGCTGCTCAACTCACCCCTGCCGATGGGCATTTATGCCGAAAGCGGCCAATGTGTCATGGCCAACGACGCCTATGCCAGATTCGTCGGTGCAACACGCGAAGCGCTGCTGGAGCAGAATTTCCACCAAATCACCTCATGGCAAACAACCAGCCTGCTTGGCGACTGCCTTGCCGCGCTCAAGCTGCATGCTCCACAGCAGCGCGAAGCGCATGTGGTTACCACGTTTGGCAAGGATGTCTGGTTCGAGTACCGCATCCTGCCGCGACACCTTAAAGGCCAGGATCATCTACTGATTCAGTTCTTCGACCTGACGGAGCGCAAGCGCGTGGAAGAAGAACTGCGGCATCTGGCGTTCCATGACTCCCTCACGCGATTACCCAACCGCCGTCTGCTGCTCGACCGTTTGCAGCAGGCGTTGCGCCTGGGTAAGCGCGAGAACAGTTTTCTGGCCGTATTGTTTATTGACCTAAACAAGTTCAAGCAGTTGAATGACACCTACGGCCACGATATGGGCGATCAGATGCTCGTTGAAGTGGCCCGCCGCTTGCAGGCAGTCGTGCGCGATTCAGATACCGTTGCCCGGCTCGGTGGTGACGAATTCATTGTGCTACTCGTGGGACTGGGCACTGATTCCTCGCTGGCCGAGCTGTACGCCAAATCCGTGGTCGAAAAGATTCGCGGCGCCTTGAGTACAGAATACCTGTTCGAGACTACCCGCTATCAGGGGGCGGCCAGCGTTGGCATCAAACTAGTGCGCGGTGGCGACCACGATCCCGATCAGATTCTCAAGGAAGCTGACGCGGCCATGTACGAAATAAAAAAATCAGCGGGTTGAAATCGCCATTGCTCCGTAGCAAGATATGGCGGGAATCTTGGAGGTATGCTTTGGGCACGCTTCCGTCACGCGGCCAAGTTGATGTTGAACGGCAGAAAACTGGGGGTTGCAGCCAGTGGGGAATGCCATTGTCAGAAGTCCGGATTCAGTCTGTTGCTGACCTAGCCTGAGAAAACTCCACGGCCAGCTTCTGGCCGCCAGCAGCCTTCCGAAAACTCGGCGCTGGTAGAGCGGCGGTGGATGACCCGTAGCGCTCGTTTATCAGTCGGACGGCGCAGCGATCAGTAACCGGTGCTGAGCGGAGAGGCCGGGCCGGCAGGAGTTGGCGTGGCCGTTGGTGCGGCTGACGGCGACAGCGGCGGGGCCACGGCAGGCGCGGGCGATGCCGGTTGTTCGTCGATGGCGCGGGCACCGGAGACGAAGTATTCGGTTTCGCCGAAACAGTTCGATGGCACGAACTTGTGCTGCTGGTAGATGAGCACCACGCGCTTGCCGGCCAGCGCGTTGATCTGTCCGGCAACCGCGTCGTCGCGCACCGAAAACGCGAATCTGTCGGGGATGGCGCCGGGCATTGTTACCATGGCGATCTCGCCTTCCCAGGTCTTGCATAGCCAGCCCTTGCGCGAGAATTTCTGCACATAGCCGGCGCGCTCGCCCTCGGAATAACTCCAGGTGAGCGTGAGCCAAACCCACAGGAGGGCCAGCACCAGAATGGCGACGAGAGCGATGATGGCGGTGCGAATCAATTTGGTCACGGCGGTTTTCTCCGGATGAATGGGCTGAATTTACCCGATTGACCCGCTGCGTCCAAATCCCGTATGCCGCCGGCCGCAGCGGGTTCCGCCAGCGGCAGCTAAACCCGGTCCAGCGCCGCCCGCAGCCGCCCCACCGCGCCATCGATGTCGGCGAGCTTGTCGAGGCCGAACAGGCCGACGCGGAAGCTGCGGTAGTCGGCACCCTCGTCGCATTGCAGCGGCACGCCGGCGGCGGTTTGCAGGCCGAGACCGAGGAATTTTTTGCCCGACTGGATTTCCGGATCGTCGGTGTGGCAGACGACCACGCCGGGCGCTTCGAAGCCGGGCGCGGCGACGCTGGGGTAGCCGCGCTCCGCCATGAGCGCGCGCACGCGGCGGCCGAGTTCCCATTGCGCGGCGCGCAGGTTTTCCAGTCCGCGCGCGTCGACTTCGCGCATCGCGTCGCGTACCTTGGCGAGCGCGTCGGTGGGCATGGTGGCGTGGTAGGCGTGGCCGCCGGCCTCGTAGGTTTCCATGATTTGCAGCCACTTCTTGAGATCGGCGGCGAAACTCGTGCTGGCGGTGGCGTCGATGCGCGCGCGCGCGGTGTCGTTCAGCATGACCAGGGCGGCGCAGGCTGGGCCGCTCCAGCCTTTCTGCGGTGCGCTGATGAGGATGTCGACGCCGGTGGCGGCCATGTCTACCCAGATCGCGCCGGAGGCGATGCAGTCGAGCACGAACATGCCGCCTTCCGCATGCACGGCGTCGGCGACGGCCTTGAGATAGTCGTCCGGCAGAATGATGCCCGAGGCGGTTTCGACGTGCGGGGCGAACACGAGGTCGGGCTTGTCGCGCGCGATGGCGGCGAGGACTTCATCGAGCGGCGGCGGCGCGAAGGATGCCTTGGGGCCGGCGCCGACGGGGCGCGCCTTGAGCACGGTGCTCGCGGCGGGAATGGCGCCCATCTCGAAGATCTGCGTCCAGCGGTAGCTGAAAAAGCCGTTGCGGATGACGAGGCAATTCTTCCCGGTGGCGAACTGGCGTGCCACGGCTTCCATGCCGAAGCTGCCGCCGCCGGGTACGACGATGGCCGACTTGGCGCGGTAGGTGCGCTTCAACTGGGCGGAAATGTCGTTCATCGCGCCCTGGAAGCGCTTCGACATGTGGTTGAGGGCGCGGTCGGTGTAGACCACCGAGTATTCGAGCAGTCCGTCGGGATCGACCCCGGGCAGCAGTCCTGGCATGGCAAGCTCCGTTCGTTGCGGTTGGTTTCAGGACCGGGATATTACGGGATGCGCGGCGTGCGCCGTTCTGCCAGCGCCGACTTTCGGTAGATCGATGTCGCGGCGCGGGAACGCGCGAGCGGCGCGTTCGCCGGCGAGCACCCAGTCGGCGTCGAGGGAGCAGATCGGCACGGCGATATCGGCCGGAATGTGGCCGGAGGCTTGCAGTGCGAGATAGCGGCCGCAGCAGACGCGCAGGAAGGAACTGAAATTCTCGCGGTCGCCGTCGGCGGCGGCAAGTTCGTCGTGCAGCTTGGCGATGAGCCGCGGCACGCTCATGCCGTCGCGCGTGCCGATTTCCTCCAGCACGTTCCAGAACAGGTTTTCCAGGCGGATGCTGGTGGCGACGCCAGCGAGCCGGAGTGAGCGCGTGCGGCAGCGGTAGAGGTCGGGGGCGGCGCTGATGAAGATCTTGCACATGGAGGTTCTCCTCGTCGCCGGGCAGGTCGCGCCTGCCCGTGTCGTCCTCAATGTACCACCGCCGCGCGGCGGGGCGGTTTCAGGGTTCGATGCGCGTGCCGAGCAGCTTGAGGAATTGCGCCATCCAGGCCGGATGGGCGGGCCAGGCGGGGGCGGTGACGAGGTTGCCCTCGGTCACGGCACCGTCGATGGCGATCTCGGCGTATTGCCCTTTGGCGAGTTCGACCTCGGCGCGGCAGGCCGGGTAGGCGGAGCACTGGCGGCCGGCAAGCACCCCGGCGGCGGCCAGCAGTTGCGCGCCGTGGCAGATGGCGGCGACCGGTTTTTGCGCGGCGAAGAAGTGGCGCACGATGTCGAGCACGGCAGGATTGAGGCGCAGGTATTCGGGGGCGCGCCCGCCGGGAATCACCAGGGCGTCGTAGTCCTCCGCCTTCACGTCGGCGAAGCTGGCGTTGAGCGCGAAGTTGTGGCCGCGCTTTTCGGAGTAGGTCTGCTGGCCCTCGAAGTCGTGGATCGCTGTGGCGACGCTGTCGCCGGCCCGCTTGTCGGGGCAGACGGCATGTACCGTGTGGCCCACCGCCAGCAGGAGCTGGAAGGGCACCATCGTTTCGTAGTCTTCGGCGTAGTCGCCGACCAGCATCAGGATTTTCTTGCTTGCCATGTCGATCTCCTCGTTGTTTGAGTTTGAATCCGCTGTGGGGCGGTCGGGAGATTCTGGCGCTACGCTGCGGTCGCCGGGTGTTATCCGGCTACCGCAGCGGGCTTGGGCGATGATCAGTCGTCGTTGTCGTTGTCCCGGTCGCCGTGGTGGCCGGAATGATGGTCGCTGCCGTGGTGGTCGTCGTCACCGTCGTTGTCGTCGTGGTCGCCGTCGTTCTGGCCCGCGTTGCCACAGTTGCTGCCGGTTGAAGATGTGTTGCCGGTTGTGTTGCCGGTTGTCGGCGTCAGGCCCGCCTGGCTCAGCCAATCGAAGATGTTGCCGATATCCAGCAGGCCATCGGTGGGGCGGTTGCCATCGTAGAAATAGATACGGCCGTTGCGGGAAGCCAGAAAGACGTTCGCGTTCGGGTAGTGGCGCACAATGAAACCGGACGTTTTCTCGGAATTGGATTTCCCGCCGAAGAATCCGGCGTAGCGATCTTCGGCCCAGTTGTAGAGGCGATCCGCGTCGGCATCGTCGTCCGCTTCCGTTCTGCCGGCGGCGCTCGCCGTGCAGGTGGCGCCGGTGGTGCCCGTCGTCCCAGTGGTTCCTGTCGTACCCGTTGTTCCGGTGGTCCCAGTCGTCCCGGTGCTGGCGGTTGTGTCGGTGCCTGTGGGGTTCGCCATGTAGGCTGCGAGGTCTGCCAGTACGGTAGCGCTCAGGCTGGAGAGACGCCCCATACCGCCGCGGTTGCCTTGAATTGCGCTTTGGATGGTCTGAGCGCTGGCGTTCCATGGCGAGCCGAGCGCGCCATGACAGCTTGCGCAACTGCTGGCATAGGCGTTGCGGCCGGCATCCAGGCTGACGGCCTGGGCGGTGCCGATGGACAGCAAGGCGTAGAACAGAATGAACAGCAAACGATTTTTCATGGCGATCCCCTATCGAATTTGATCCGGCACCGTAGGCCAAGTTTTGGCATGGCCTGCGAACGTGGGGAGGATAGTGACGGCCGAAAATTAAACGCGGCTTAAGCTTGGCGGTTTCGGTTTCAGATGATGCCGTCGGCGGCGAGCCGTTCGATGCGCTCCGCCGGCAAGCCCCAATCCGTCAGCACGGCTTGCGTGTGTTCGCCGATCAGCGGCGGCGGCGCGGCGACTGCGCCGGGGGTGCGCGAGAAGCGCGGCGCGGGCGCGGGCTGGACAATGCCAGCGATTTCCGTGAAGACGCCGCGTGCGACATTGTGCGGGTGGCGCGGCGCTTCCTCCAGGTCGAGCACCGGGGCGACGCAGGCGTCGGAGCCCTCGAACAAGGCGCACCAGGCGTCGCGGTCCTGCGTGGCGAAAACTTGTGCCAGCTTTTCCTTCAGCGCGGGCCAGCGCGCGGCGTCGAATTGCGCGGTGAAGTCGGCCTCGTCGGCGAGGCCCAGGCGGGCGAGAAACTCGCGGTAGAACTGCGGCTCGATGGGGCCGACAGCGAGCCAGCGGCCGTCGGCGCAGGTGTAGGTATCGTAGAAGTGCGCGCCGCCGTCGACGATGTTGACGCCGCGTGCGTTGTGCCAGTGGCCGCCGCCCTTCAGCGCGTAGATCAGCGCCATCAGCAGCGCCGAGCCGTCGGCGATGGCGGCGTCGATGACCTGACCGCGTCCCGACTTTTGCGTTTCGAGCAGGGCGCAGACGATGCCGAAGGCGAGCATCATCGCGCCGCCGCCCATATCGCCGGCAATGGTCGGCGGCGCGCTGGGCGCTTCGCCGGCGCGGCCGCCGGTGTATAGGGCGCCGGCCAGCGCCATGTAGTTGATCTCGTGGCCGGCGCGCGCGGCGAGCGGGCCGTCCTGGCCCCAGCCGGTCATGCGGCCATAGACAAGGCGCGGGTTGCGTTCCAGGCAGACGTCCGGGCCGAGGCCGAGGCGCTCCATGACGCCGGGGCGGAAGCCCTCGATCAGCGCGTCGGCCCGTCCGATCAGGGCGAGCGCGGTCGCCACGCCTTCAGGATGTTTGAGGTCTAGCGCGACGGAACGCTTGCCGCGCCGCGTCACGGCGGCACGACCGGGCGTGAAGACATCGACATCGGCGGTGTGCGGATTGGCGCGCTTGCGGTCGATCACCACAACCTCGGCGCCCATATCGGCGAGCAT
>Ga0209262_10001075_pt1 | contig 11511 bp, 12 predicted proteins | sample Lowcelwee11metaG_FD_187171 | JGI IMG/M metagenome (GOLD analysis project Ga0209262, IMG submission 187171) | Freshwater pond sediment microbial communities from the University of Edinburgh, under environmental carbon perturbations - Low... | ecosystem: Environmental > Aquatic > Freshwater >...
CTCGGAGGCTACATTGAGCCTCTCTTTACCAGGCAATTTGTCAAGATTGCGTATCATCAGCAGCCTCTCGGCAAGTGCAATAAGTATGACCCTGCCGTCGTCAGCCAGGGTCAGCAGCAGCTTCCGGAAGTTCTCAGCCTGGCCGGTGAAGTCACGTCCTTTCAGTGATGTCACCCTGGACAGCCCCGAAATAATGCTTTTTATAACCGGGACATTCAGCTCGTCAATCCTGCGCCATCCGTCGCTATCCTCCGTGATGCCCGACAGCAGAGCACTGGTCACAGCCGGCAGCGTAAGTCCTATCTCGCAGGACGTGACCCTCGCAAGCTCCATGTAATACACCGGCAGGGGCATGCCAAGGTAAGACTGGCTGTCGGGATATGATGACACCGCGATATCGGTCGCCAGCCGAAAGGATCTCTTCTCCTCGTCTGTCACAACCCCCGGAAGGCATTTAAGGGCCTGGTGCTGTTTATTGCGTATCTGTGCCCCTGTGTCAGTCATTTCTTTTACTTTAACGGAGAGTCGGGCTCCCTCCTCATCTCGAGATAATAGGCATAGTCGACAAAACCCGGTATGATCCTCTGGAAGAGAGCAGTAAGCCGGCCGATCCATGTCATTATCTTGTTTCTTTTCCTCTTCCTGATCCCTCTCAGCACCCACCTGGCTACATGTTCAGGTGACATAAGCTTTCCCTCCTCCCTGGGCGAGTTACCCTGCTGTGTGCCGTCAGCTTTAAGGGCATTCCTGCGTATCTCGGAGGTTGTGAATCCGGGAGCGATGATCATTACATGCAGCTTTTCCTTCAGGTACTCTATCCTGATTGTTTCCAGAAAGCCGTGCATGGCAAACTTCGAGGCAGAGTATCCTGTCCTTCCCGGTAATCCGTGGAAACCAGCCACCGACGAGACACCGACGATAGAACCTCTGTTCCTTACGATATATGGAAGTGCATATTTGGTGCAGTAGACTGTACCCCAGAAGTTGACGTCCATAAGTCTCTTGAGCACAGAGATATCTACATCCTCGAATAAAGCTCTCATTGAGATGCCGGCATTGTTGATGAGGATGTGTATGGTACCGTATTTACCTACAGCAGTCTCTGTCAGTCTGCGGCACTCCTCCTCACTGGTCACATCGGTAACGCAGGAAAAGGCTTCGTAGCCTTCGTCACGTATCTCCTTCTCAAGAGACATAAGTTTATCAAGGGAGCGTGCTGCCAGGACGACCTTGCTGCCGTTGCGCGCAAATTCCTTTGCTATTGCCCTTCCGATGCCTGTTGAGGCTCCGGTGACTATGACTACTTTGTCTCTGAAAAAGTTTCTCCCCATGGCCATTATGATGACCGATAAATATAGTGACAATTTATTGTCGTCTGAAAGGCAAAGTTTTTTTTCGTAATTTTATGGAAAAGTCATTTTTTTTCTTTGTTCGGAAATTATTTTACCATACATTTGCACACGCAAAAAATGCGACTGATTCAGTAGCTCAGCTGGTAGAGCACATCCCTTTTAAGGATGGGGTCCTGGGTTCGAATCCCAGCTGGATCACAAAACATACAATGAGGCTGTCACACAAGGGACAGCCTCATTTTTTGTTTAACGAAGGGGATGAGACCCTGGTCTCAGATTCCCTGAGGAAAACAAAAAATGACAAGGCCCGGCGAAGCCGGGACGGCATTGTATGTTTTGCAAGTCCCACCATAAGGGATCATGCCGCCGTCAGGCGGCATAATCCCAGTCTGCTTAAAAGGCAATTCCAGGTTTTTTTTAATCAAATGGGATCGAACCCGCCGCCCTGCAGGCTGGCCCCTTCGCTGGAATTGCCCACCGGGCAATTCCTATACGCTCGGTCCGGTTCGAATCCCAGCTGGATCACAAAACATACAATGAGGCTGTCACACAAGGGACAGCCTCATTTTTTGTTTGACGAAGGGGATGAGACTTAATTGTTGCCTGTCTGCCGCAGAAACCCGATCACTATCAGAAACTGTCCGACGACATAAGTCGACATTATCAGAAGCGAGGCTGCCGGAATAGCATAACTGAACTTATTGACCGCCAGCAGCGAATCAGACATAACAAACAGCGCGGCTCCCGCTAGCACCAGCCAGAAGCTGGCGACACCTGTTTTCCCCACCCTAGTTATGGCAGCAGCAAGCATCGACAGAATCACAATCGCATAGATAACAACAGGCAGCCTCATCTCGCCCAGGTCGCGGTAAAGAAACGCCAGAAGAAACATCCCGTAGATAACCACAGGTAATGTCATCATTATCAGTTTCTTCACCGGCCGACCCTTTCCGGGGGTCATGCTGAATACAATGACGTAGGAAACCTGTGCCAGAAGGAAAAATGACAGCCCGGCCATAAACATTATTTCCTGGTTCTGATCAATCTCAAGCACAATATCTCCAATCCAGCTGAAGAACAAACCAGCTAACATCATCCGCTGTTGCCATGTGCTTATCTTTCCAGAACTGGCAAGAAACAATACTATCAGCACGAGGATGATAAGCCCCTTTGATATCACGTCGGTCAGGAATGGAGGCCTCAGCTGCGGGAAGATGAACAGGATCGCTGCCAGGAAATAGAGTGCGGAAAGGATTTTCGTCCTCATTTTTATGATGTCATGTAACAAGCCCTGTTCCGGGGAGCAAACCTTATTTCGAAAGTACGGGTATCTGCCTGCTTATCGATTCCTCGAGTGATATAAGCGTCTCAGTCCTGACAACGCCGGTGATGGCCTGTATCTTCTCTGTGAGCACTTCGCGAAGGTGCTCGTTGTCGCGGGTATAGACCTTGATGAACAGCGAATAGTTGCCTGTTGTATAGTGACACTCTATTACCTCCGGGATATCCTTCAGCTTCTTTATCACCTCCTTGTATTTGCCCGGATTATCAAGGAAGAGTCCGATGTAGGCACATGTTCGGAACCCAACCATGACAGGGTCAACCTTGAATTCTGATCCTTTAATAACACCAATACGGATGAGTCTCTGCACCCTCTGATGTATCGCTGCACCCGATACATTGCAGTCGCGCGCCACCTCGAGATAGGGTATCCTGGCATTCTTTGTGATTATGTCCAGAATTTTCCTGTCCAGATTGTCAATTTGCAAATTTTCAGCCATGATTTCTTGTTTTATTAAGTATATGAATAGTATTCTCTGCTTTATTTTACAAATTTAAAGCAAAATAGTCTCTTTTCCAATGAAAGGGAAAAACTGAATTCAGAAAAAATGAAAGTGATCAGTTCAGATTGATCGGGTGATGACTGGACGAAAAAAGGATCACCTGTTTATAATTCCGGTAACATCGCTCACCGAGGCGAATCCCCGGCTGTCAAGGAATGAATCTATCCCCCTAACGACATCGAGTGCTGCCAGAGGCTCTATGAATGAAGCCGTTCCGACCTGCACGGCAGTTGCTCCTGCCATAATGAATTCAAGGGCATCATCTGCGTTCATGATGCCTCCCATACCGATGACGGGTATAGACACTGCCCTAGCGGTCTGCCATACCATTCGCAGTGCAACAGGCCGGATGGCAGGACCGGATAAACCGCCGGTGATGGTTGCCAGCCTGGGTTTCATGGCTCTGACATCTATGGCCATGCCGACAAGGGTATTTATAAGTGACACTGAATCAGCCCCTTCACCCTCAGAGATACGGGCAAATTCGGTTATGTCAGTTACATTCGGTGACAGCTTCACAATCAGAGTTCTTGAATATGCCTGCCGTACCGCAGCAATGACTTCCCTGGCTGCGGCAGGATTGGTCCCGAAGATCATCCCTCCCTTCTTGACGTTAGGGCATGAGATATTAAGCTCTATTGCCGGTATAGAATCAAGATTGTTGAGACGGCGGGATAGTTCCGTGTAATCCTCTACCGTGTTGCCGTTAACGTTTACTATAATATGCGTATCGTACTTTCTGATACGCGGATATATATTTTTCTCGAAGTAATCAATGCCCTTATTCTGCAGTCCCACCGAATTGAGCATGCCTGCCGGCGTCTCTGCCATCCTGGGATAAGGATTACCCTCCCTGGATTCAAGGGTGGTTCCCTTGACAATTATCGCGCCAAGGGCTGACACATCAAAGAAATCATCGAACTCCGATCCGTAACCGAAGGTCCCCGATGCTGTCATGACAGGATTCCTGAACTCCAGCGTTCCTATCTTTATCCTGAGATCTGCCATTTTAGGTCTCTTATGTTAAACACCGGTCCGTCAGTACATGAGCACAGGTTGCCGGAAGTGGTTGGCACAATGCAGCAGAGGCAAACGCCTATCCCGCATGCCATGAGGTTCTCCAGCGATACCTCGCAGAAGATATCACGCCTGAGGCATGCGGCTGCTACCGCCTTCATCATGGGCTCCGGCCCGCAGCAATAGACCCTGTCCCAATCCTTGTCCCTGAACTGTGGCAGGTCAGTGACAAACCCCCTGTATCCCTCCGAACCATCCTCTGTAGCGAGAAACACTTCACCCAGTTTCCTGAACTCATCATGGTCAAGGATGCGTGAGCGGTTGCGGAATCCGAGGGCAAAGGCCGGCTCTATGCCTGCCTCCCTGATCTTTCTGCCGAGATATAACAGCGGAGCCATGCCGCATCCGCCTCCGGTGAGCAGTACTTTCTCACCTTTAAGGGGAAGTGTGAATGAGTTCCCGAGAGGATAGATAATATTGATCTTCTCCCCCGGATTCAGTCGTGAGAGACGCTCTGTACCCGCTCCGGCGATCTGTACCAGGAGTGAGATGGTACCCGTACCCATGTCAACATCATGTACTGAGAGAGGACGGCGAAGAAACGTAGCAGGACTGCCGGTTACAAGCACCTGGACAAACTGCCCCGGTAATATATCGGGTAAACCTTGTGAAGAAGAGGCATTTATCACAAAAAAACCTTCGCCCAGCCTGCGGTTTTGAGTTACAGTAAGATCTTCTATCCTCTTCTTCATCAGAGCTCCTTTGGCGCAAAATTAGCTATTTTGACGGGATTTGTTCAGGATGGTCTGTATTCTGTAAAAGTTTTGTCAGAATAAAACATAAGTACCCTTGTCAGCCTCTTTTCCGCGCGCTCAGGCTCAATCTCCTGCTGCAATTCAATGCCTGAAGCTCTTTCCTGACCTTCAGGCGATGGCATTGCGCCAATCTCCCTATCCGGTGCCTCACTGAACGACTGGTCCTCAGAAACGGTGATATGAGGCTCTGTTTCGAAAAGGGTAGGCTGTGATGCATATTTGTACATGGCCCCCCGACCGAACAACAGCCACTCAGCAGACAGTGACGTATACCTGTGCAGCATCTTAACCACAAAGTCGAGGCTCGGATTGTTCCTTCCTGAAAGAATGTGAGAAATTCCGGAAGGCTGAACCCCTATTTCCTCGGCAAACTGAGCATAGCTTTTGTTTTCACTCTGTAAAAAGGCAAGAATTCTCTCTTTCATGATAGAAATCTGTTTTTACAAATGTAACTAATATGTTATTTACTTCTGTAATGTATTGTAATTTACATCTGTAATTCAATGTGATTAATACTTTAATATATTACTGTAACCTGTCCTCCCGGAGCCGGTCTGATTGAGATAAACGAGCTTAATTATCAGCTTAATTACTATACTTTAGATATCATGTTTAATTGATTTACAATATATTAAGTATAGAATATATGTGAATTCTAATCAAAATGCCAGGTTCAGATCACATTTACCATCATTAAAAAGTTTATATAACATAATTAATTGATTGATATATAGTAATATATAAGACTATATATCGTAAATCAAATGAACTTTACATCAGTACGTCAGATTCGATTACATCTGTAATGAAAATCTGACCCAATGTCTTGAATATTCCTGTTTACATTTGTGAATCGGGTGCATTTATCCTGTTTTCAGACCTGGCTGTATTAATTACTTCGTGTCTTATGACGATTAAAATATGAAGTGGCTCAGAATTGAATTTTTCAGAAGCCCCTCTCCCCCGCTGTTGAATTTTGAATTCTCATGACATAATCAAAAACATCTTTTCTGCTTAATTCTTTTAATTATCTTCATCCGGACAAACATTTGCAGGGCTCCGTTACGGGTGCTGCATTCAAATCAGGTAATCATGGCCAGAAAACGATTTTCACTTGCTCTCCCTTATCAGATACTTATTATGCTGGTTCTTGGTGGGTTCTTTGGGTATTTCTTCCCTCAAGTCACAAAATATACAAACTGGATTGGGGAACTCTTCCTGCGAGGACTTAACATGATCATCATCCCGCTTATTCTCTGTTCTATAACAACGGGTGTAGCCAGTGTCGGTACGGCTGATAACCTGGGGCGTCTCGGAGCCAAGACTATGGGGTATTATATCTTCTCAACCCTGATTGCCATTGTCACCGGCTTCTTCCTCGTGCAGCTGATAAAACCCGGTGTTGGTGCTGAGCTGGGTTTCCAGATGCCTGTTGAAGACATTGCTGCAGGCACTGAAAAGTTCGGGCAGACACTTCTTAAGATCGTTCCCACCAATATATTTGATTCGATGGTTCAGGGCCATATGCTTTCAATAATCTTCTTTGCCATCCTGTCAGGCTTCTTTATCACTCAGATAAATGAAAAACCGAGAATTCTGCTGATGGATGTACTAAACGCAGCACTGGATGTGATAATGAAGATCACGCTCTTCGTCATCAGGTTCACTCCTCTTGGCGTTTTCAGCATCTCAGCCAAGGTAATTTCTCAGCAGATACTCATGGGGAATGAGGTGAGTGAGGTAATCAGCAGGCTTGGCCTGTACTTTATAACAGTCCTTCTGGGTTTGTTTATCCATGGCCTTATTACTTTACCGCTGACGGTGAGGATACTGGGCAGGGCAAATCCGCTAAAGCATTTCAGGAACATGTCCACTCCGCTGCTGACAGCCTTTTCAACCTCCTCATCGAACGCGACACTGCCACTTACCATGGAGGCTGTGGAATTCAAAGACGGCGTCTCAAATAAGATCGCCAGCTTCACCCTTCCGCTGGGGGCTACGGTAAACATGAACGGGACAGCCCTGTATGAGTGCGTGGCAGTGATGTTCATAGCACAGGCTTACGGCATCGATCTCACAATGGGGCAGCAGATTGTGGTGATATTCACTGCCCTGCTGGCTGCAATAGGTTCTGCCGGAATACCCATGGCAGGCCTGGTGATGATGACAGTGGTCCTTAACGCTGTCGGCCTCCCCCTGGAAGGGATAGGTCTGATACTCGCTGTAGACCGTATCCTCGATATGTTCCGCACGACGATCAATGTCTATGGCGACACGTGTGCGGCTGTGATCATAGCAAAATCAGAGGGAGAAACTTTAAAAGTTTAAAGTTCAAAGGTTAAAGGAGAAAGGTCAGAAAATCTGAGGTTCTGATTCCTCTGGCAGCTTTTGCCGGCAATCAGCCGCATGAGCCACCGCAGCCGCTGCTTCTGCTGCCGCATGATGAACAACCCGAGGGACCCATTAGCTCTTCAGGGGTTGCCTCACGGATACCTGTGACCCTGCCTGAGAAATGGAGAGCGGTTCCTGCCAGCGGATGATTGAAATCCATCCTGATGAAGGCATCTCCTATCTCGGTCACGACACCATTCATTCTGTTACCCTGCGAATCCATCATTGGGACGGTGTTGCCTACATAGCATATCTGGGTGTTCAGAACCCCCTCATCTTCAAAAATATTCCTCGGCAGACTCACAATCATCTCCTCCCGGACCTCTCCGTATGCCTCCTCGGCTGAAAGACCGAATTCAAATGAAGAACCCTCCTCGAGCCCTTCTAGGTTAGCCTCGAAACCAGGTAAAAGCCTCCCGCTGCCGAACACGAATCCAAGCGGCGCAGTCTCCTCTACAGTCTCAATCACCTTTCCGTCACTGCCACCCTCATGAAGTGTATAAACAAGTGAAACAAATTTGTTATTCTCTAATTTCATAATTACTTATTTAACAATATTATAAACTATATTACTTCAATTAAAAGACAAAGCTGATCCTGATCTCCGGATTATCATAAATCTGATAACCTGTGCTTGTCAGAACCCAGAGAAAAGAGAGATTCATGCTTGATCTCATTCCTGTAGGTTGTGAGATTGTCACTCCACCCAGGAATGCACCGGAGTAGACCCTCCCCGTTTCACCCGGGGTATTGCTCACAAGAGCCTCGTCGAGACTCAGTCCCTCATACTCTCCGTGAAGGTGAATGCCGGTATTGAGTCCCAGCGGAATTATGTTGTCCAGACTTTGTATCAAAGTAAACTGAATGTACCCTTTTCCGCCATAGATAGTCATTTCGCCAAATTCATCTGCAAAATACTGGAATGTTGGTCCGCCCGCAACTGCCAGGCGGGGCAGCACCCTAACCCCAACGATCGGCGAGACTTCAATATTGGTTATACTCCCGAACGTTAGGCCGAATCCACCACCGAAGAATAAGCGCTCTCTCAGGGGCGGACGGTTCTGGAAAGCCGACTGCCCTTCCGAAAGGAGAGTTAATGCAAGGAACGCCACGGTCAGTATGCTCCTTTTATGATAGTGCATGTTCTGCATTTTGAGGGTACAAATAAAGTCAAAATTAGTACATTTACGGTAACAGACATTTAGTTTTTAAAATCATTACCAGCTATAATACTGATAATAAGATGAATATAGTCATTACTGGAGCTTCATCGGGCATCGGAAGAGATATTGCCCTGAAACTTGCCGAAGAACAGGGCAACAAAATATATGCCATATCCAGAAACAAATCTGCGCTCATAAGCCTTGCCGGGGAGTGTGCAAACAAAAACATCACCCCGGTGGTACTGGACATTACAGGGGGGCGATCATCGCTAAGGGAGCTTAAAAACAGCATTGCGGCTGAGGCAGGATCAATAGACATAATCATCAACAATGCCGGGTTCCTTATAAACAAGCCATTTACGGAACACAGTGATCAGGATATTGCATCAATTGTAGCTGTCAACTTCACCGCCCCCGCTGCTATTGTTTCTGAACTCCTTCCGCTGATGAGCAGAGGATCTCATGTGGTCAATATCGGAAGCATGGGGGGGTTCCAGGGCAGCATGAAGTTTTCGGGTCTCTCCTTCTACAGTGCAGCAAAGGGGGCGCTGGCGGTGCTGACAGAGTGTCTTGCGGCGGAATACGCTGACAGGGGCATATCGTTCAACTGCCTCTGTCCCGGAGCGGTTCAGACTGAGATGTTCAGCAAGGCATTCCCGGGTTACACGGCTCCTGTATCATCGTCGGAGATGGCGTCGTTTGTCGCCGATTTTGCAGTAAACGGAAACAGGTTCTTCAACGGGAAGATACTTCCGGTAGCTCTTTCTGTGCCGTAATCTGCAGCTCCCTGCCCCCCGCCTTCGCCACCCTTCGACAGGCTCAGGGACCAGCTTCGGCGGGCAATGCCTGCTTCTCGCCCCCTGCTCCTCGCCCCCTGCTCCTCGCCCTACCCCTTGTACTCCCTGACGCCAATCCTGCCTGTGACGGCAAGAAAACCGTTAAACGCCAGCGCTTTAAGCTCATCTTCCCCGGGATAAACAAATACAGGGGCAAACTTTCTTATCATTGCCTCTATCCTGTCAGTAAACTTCTTCTCGTAAGCCAGTCCGCCTGTAAGTATAATGGCATCCACCTCGCCGCTGAGAACAGCAACCATGGCACCTATCTCCTTCGCTATCTGATAGCTGCAGCCCAGAGATATCAGCATGGCTTTCTGATCGCCGGCAGCAGCGCGGTCACACACCTCCTTGAAGCTGTTGGTGCCAAGGTATGCAACCATGCCTCCCTTGCCGGTGAACATTGTCTTAATCTCTGACTGGGTATATTTGCCGCTGTAGGACATTTCTATTATCTGTGCCACAGGCAGTCCTCCGCTGCGCTCGGGTGAATAGGGCCCGTCACCATTCAGGGCATTGTTGACATCAACAACCCTTCCCCTTCGGTGGGCTCCCACGCTTATTCCCCCACCCATATGAGCTATTACCAGGTTCATCTCCTCGTAAACCCTGCCGGCAGAGGCCGCATATATCCGTGCAACAGCCTTCTGGTTGAGCGCATGAAAGATAGATCTCCTTTCAATGAGAGGATGCCCTGATAGCCGTGCGACAGGCTCAAGCTCATCGACAACGACCGGATCAACGATATAAGCCCTGGCTCCGGGAAGCGCGGCGGCTATCATATCTGCAATAAGAGCCCCCAGGTTACTGGCATGCTCCCCATGTATGGCCCCCAGAAGGTGTTCCTTCATGAGGTCATTGACCTCATATATACCTGACTCTATTGGATTTACCAATCCACCCCGGCCAACTACGGCAATAATTTCAGAGAGCGGCGTCTTCTCTTCTCCGAGGGCCCTCATCACCAGCTGGTGCCTGAATGGGAGCTGATCGGTCATGCGTGAAAAACCCTCCAGCTCTGAAGAGCTGTGTCTCAGTGTCTTCTCAAAAAGCTGCTGCTCGCCCCTGAACAATGCAAATTTTGTGCTGGTCGAGCCCGGATTAATTGCAAGGATAAGTTTGTTTTCCATTCTGCCTAGTCGTTCTTTGATGCCATAAGGCATGCCAGTGCCACACAGTAATATTTCGACAGTTCACTTTCACTTCTTGACATCAGCACAACCGGCCTGGTAGTGCCGCAGATCATCCCTGCCAGTTCTCCTCCTCCGAACAGCATCAGTCCCTTGTAGAACGGATTGCATGCCTCCAGCGAAGGAAAAAGCAATATGTCGGAATCGCCTGCCAGGGGGGTGTCAACACCCTTGATCCTGACACTGTCGGGGTCACAGGCAAGGAAGAGATCCACCGGACCGTCCATCACACATGATGATATCTGTCCCCTCTGCGCCATCTTGCACATCACCGAATAGTCAAGAGTGTTGGGGAAGTGGTTGCTTACCTTTTCCGACGCACCGATAAGTGCGACTGACGGCTTCATTATTCCGAACTTCCGCGCCATTGCTATTGCATACTCAGCCATGGCTACTTTCTGATCAAGGTCGGGAAACGGTATGACTGCAGTGTCGGTAATAAAGAGCAGCTTATGGTATGCAGGTATCTCCACCGCGCACACATAACTCATCACCGCCTTTGGGGGAAGCAGGCCGTGGTCCTTGTCCATCACCGCCCTGAGGAACTTATCTGTTCCGACGAGCCCCTTCATTACAATGTCGGCCTCACCGGTGGCGGTCATCCGCACAGCAGTAACGGCAGCGCTCTTTTCATCATCCGCTTCAATGATGGTGAAGCGTGATGGGTCGGCCCCTGTGTCATGACACGTCCTGGTTATCTGGTCCCGGTTGCCGATCATAAGAGCCTCGGCAAATCCTTCATTTACAGCACGGTAGAGAGACCCAACCGTATTATTATCCTGTGCCCACGCTACAGCAATCCGGTATCTTTTGCCGGATGATCTGACAGCGTCAGCCATCTGGCTGAGACTGGTTATCATATTATTCCTGTTTTGAGACAGCTGCTGCCAGCAGGATGCTGTC
>Ga0209262_10001076_pt1 | contig 11503 bp, 25 predicted proteins | sample Lowcelwee11metaG_FD_187171 | JGI IMG/M metagenome (GOLD analysis project Ga0209262, IMG submission 187171) | Freshwater pond sediment microbial communities from the University of Edinburgh, under environmental carbon perturbations - Low... | ecosystem: Environmental > Aquatic > Freshwater >...
ATATGTAATCGATTCAGCAAAGGACATCAAAAGTCATCTTAAATTATTGAGTGATTATAAAGAACTATTGGAAACGGAAGCACAATACAAAAACCTTTTTGAAAAGTAAAAATATTAAGGAATGAAAAAATGTATATCATTGAAAGTCTATTAGACACAGATTTATACAAAATGAGTATGATGCAAGCAGTATTCCACCAGTTCCCTGATGGCAATTTTGTCCGATACAAATTCAAGTGCCGTAATAAAGATGTCAAATTCACCAAAGAACAGGCACACGAGATTCATCGCCAAATTACTCATCTTTGCACCTTAAATTTTACCCCTGACGAATTGGATTATCTCAAGAAAATTTATTTCTTGAAACCTGATTATATTGAGTTTTTGAAAACCTTTAAACTGTCCAAAAAATATATTGATATCGCTTGGATGGAAGGGCAGTTACTCATTATCATCAGGGGGCCGTGGCTCCACACAATTCTTTTTGAAACTCCTGTTCTCGCAATCGTGAATGAGGTATACTTCAATAATGGCAATGGCATTCGGGAAATGGTGGTGGGAACTAATAAACTTTTTAAAAAAATCGATATGGTAAAAGAATTGGCCGATTCTGGTTTTAAATTTAGTGATTTCGGCGCGAGACGCAGATACAGCAGAGGATGGCAAGATTCCGTGGTACGTGAATTAACGGAAAAATTACCTGAAAACTTTATTGGTACATCTAATGTTTGGTTCGCCCACAAATACAACATTAAACCGATAGGGACGATGGCGCACGAGTGGATTCAAGCTGGTCAAGCATTGACTAACATCAGAGACAGTCAGAAATTCATGCTTCAGAAATGGGCTGACGAATATCGCGGTGAACTCGGCATCGCCCTGAGTGATACTCTAGGAATCGATGTATTCCTTCGGGACTTCGACAGTTACTTCGCCAAGTTGTTCGATGGAGTGCGCCATGACAGCGGCGACCCTATTGAAATGGGTGAGAAGATGATTACTCACTACGAGAAACTACACATTGACCCCAATAGCAAAACCATTGTGTTCAGCGACAGTTTGACAATTCCCAAGGCCATCGAAATCTACAAGCATTTCAAGGGACGCATTAAAGTTTCGTTTGGTGTCGGTACAAACTTGACGAACGACCTAGTACGTGAACCCCTGAACATTGTTATCAAAATGACGCATTGTAACGGACAGGCGGTTGCCAAAATTTCAGATAATATTGGAAAGGGCATGTGTGAAGATGAAAATTATTTAAAGATGTTGAAGGATATTTTGAAAAAGGAGAAAGAATGAAAGATATATTTGAGTTTTTTTTAAGAACATGGAAACTTTTTGAGGATGAACCCCCTATTGTTAAAAAACTTATGTTTTTATTAATATCAGGTTCAATCGCTTCACTTATCGTGGTTATTATTTATGGTATTTTCTTCATGTAAAGAAAGGGAAAAATGAAAAAAATATTTAGAGTGATTGGGGAAGCGTGGGAAAATGTTGAAAATTTTGGTGATCTTTTCGAATTTACAATAGGGGTATTGTGGGTGCTGGTTATATCAATTGGTTTATTTTTATTCGGATTGCTTTTAGGAATTGGTAGTTTTGAAATTCTTAAATTCATCTTTTAAACAATAGCAATATGGAACTACCTGTAAACTACGCAACACTCAAACCAAAACAAAGACAGTTGGTACGTGAAGAGTATATTAAATTACAAAATGGAAAATGTTATCATTGTGGCAAATTTCTTAATGGAAACCCAAGTCTCGAAATAATGGAAAAATATATTGATAAGAGTTTATTTCCTATGTATTTTTTTACATATCCCATACATTTACATCATGACCATGAAACAGGAATGACTATAGGGGCAGTACATTGTCAATGTAATGCTGTCTTGTGGCAATATTATGGAGAATAAAAATGAATAAACCAAAAGTCAATTTATGTGAACGCCGTATGGGAACAGGGTCTTGTGATGATTGTCCTTTTATGATTCATCAGAATAGTAGGATGATTACCAGAATTCTGAACGAGTTATACGAAAAATTTGGCCGCGGCGTCTATGAAATCGTGGAATCATATTGTCCGAATCTCACCTGTTGTTATGATTGCCATATTGATGATTTTTGCCATTTACCCGATTGTAAAATTATCGGAGAATAAAAAGGAGAAAATAAAAATGAATTGGAATTTGATCGAAGAACAAGTAACGGAATTTATCAAAGATTATGTTCAGAACAATGGGTTCGAAAATGTAGTCGTTGGGATTTCAGGCGGATTGGATTCAGCTGTGGTCGCGACTCTATGCACTCGTGCATTAGGTAAAGAACACGTTCACGGACTGTTGATGCCCTTTCATACCTCTTCGCCTGAAAGTCTAGAACATGGTATGTTGATGTGCGATACTTTGGGAATTAAATATGACATGGTAGATATTTCACCTTCTGTATATTCCTACTTTTCCCGCTTTCATGCGGAGAAGCCTTTGCAGATTCCGAACAAGTGCGCCAGGGAACGTATGAGCGTCTTGTATGATTTTTCCCTTCGTAAAAATGCGTTGGTGGCGGGAACATCGAACAAGAGCGAATTCATGATCGGGTATTGCACCCAATACGGCGACAACGCCGCGGCGTTCGAACCGATTGCTGACTTGTATAAAACTCAAATTTTTGAGTTTGCCAGACACTTGGGTGTTCCTGATGTGATTATCAACAAGAAACCTTCAGCTGATCTTTGGGCAGGGCAGACTGATGAAGGAGAAATCGGTATCACCTATAAGGAAATGGATGAAATTTTACATCTTTGGGTTGATGAAGGGTTTTCAATAAATGATATTCTAGAGAATGGGTATGCACGAGAAACAGTCGAAAAAATTGTTGCCCGTATCCAAAATTCAGAATTCAAAAGAGAAATGCCGCCGATCTTGGCAATTGACACTATTGATTATTGGGGGATTGACAAGGGGAAAAATTTATAATATAATATATTATATGGTAAGGAGAATAAATGAAATTTAACAAAGAATTTTTGAGAGAGTTCGAAGGGAAGACCATCCTCGAAGAAATCACCACCAATACTCGCTGGTCAATTATACATCGGCGTATATTCGAATTTGAAGGTAAGTTTTACGAAACCTGCTACAGCGTAGGAGCCACGGAACATCAGGATGAATCGCCATATGAGTATGAAGATGATGAAATCGAATGTCCTGAGGTTAAACCCGTTGAAAAAATGGTAATCGTTTACGAGAGGGTTTAAAAATGAACATGGTCAAGAATTTGGAGGGCAATAATTGGTGGTGGGGATATCTTCATCAAAATGGAACCATTCAACTAAAACGTTGGTTTGGAGATATTGACGATTATACGAGGGATTGCGAAGGCAACGAATTTGTCCAAATTGTGGTAAAACCATTCAGGGCTGATACTTTTAAAGAGGCATTAAAAATTCTCGAAATGCAATTGCGAGCTTGACAAGTCCGAAAAAATCTGATATAATGAGAATATGGAAATACAAAAATTTATTGAAGAAATACAAGAACTCCTAAGGGCTAAGGATTTACTAGAAAAAATCTATCTAGAATATGAACCATATCAACATGGGAAAATCACGGATAAAACTTGGCAAGAGGTTAAAGACTATTTTGGATTTGATGATAACGAATAAGGCTTGACAAGTCTGAATAAATTTGGTATAATGAGGGTATGAAAGAGGTAAAAATGAAGAATAAAATAATGATTTCCGACATCTGTGAGGCCTTCAAGAGTAAGGCCGTGGGTAGCAAGGTTCACCCTCAACATTTAGCAGATTTTTTTGATGCTCTTGACGAGGCCGTTTCCAACTACGATTTTTCGCAGGGTAAGGTTGTGGGTCAGGCTGTTATTGACCTGCCTTCAAAGGTCAACGATTTCGTCAGCCCCGGCTCTTGGAAGCGTGGCAGTACCGACCCGAACGATTTTGTCCTTCGGAAGTATCGGGGCGAGGTCGGAATGCATCTGCGGCGAAAGCCCGACATGACGAGCGCACGAGTTCGTGTTGTCGTGTACACTCGTAATGCGTATGAAAATGACCCTGATTTTACAGAAGACGAAGCCCTGAACATGGAAGAATTTTTTGGCAACCCGTTCGATGGTGGTTACGTTCTTGTCGCAGTCCTTGGCGACCCCGACAAGAACCCTTCTACTGTTTCCTTCAGTCGTTTCGTCAGGAACCTTGCGGGTGCTAACAACGAGTACGCCGTTATGAGCAAGGACGAACTTGTTACATTGGCGAAAAAGGTTGACGCTTATCGTAGCCTGTACATGGGCGTGGCGGACTGATGAAAAACACGAAACCTTATTCCGAACGAATCGCAATTCTAGAAAAGAATATTTCTCAAATAGACGAGAAAATAAAAAAACTGTTTAAGGAAAGAAAGGTCTTGACTAAAGCAGCCAAGAAAATGAAAACTCATATTATCAGACTTGCCCAATTTCAAAATAAGAGGGAAGGATTGTAAAATGCAACAAACCATTCTTTTTTGGTTATGTATATTTGGCGTATACTGGTTGGTGGATAAAATAACAGATAGGCTCCACAAAAGATATATGCAAAAAATTAAAAAGGAAAATGATTAATGGCAAAAAATAAAAGCAATATTAAATTTCCCATAAGGATTGAATATTTATGCGACAATGCTTTATAGAGGTTGTTGACGCAAACAATTATTCTCTCTTTGAAATAGCAGTTGAAGATTATTCCATCCCTAGGGAAACCATTGATGCCATTAGGGAAATCGTTGATATCTGCAACGAAGCAAAAAAGAAAAATGGGGAATGATATGATAAAAACGGAAGATTGTATAATCGCAATTATAAATTGGGTTAAAACTAACCCCATTTCATTAGGTTCTCGTTTTAGCCCACCTATGCAAGACGAAACTCAGTTTATGAAGAAAAAAAAATGGAAACGAATCGGGAAAAAACAAACAAAATATAACGGCAAAAATGTCACGCAACGAGAATTTGAATGTGTGGCTTTCGATGATGATTTCAAAGGTGGAATTGTCAGGGTTTACACTTATGACGATGACAAAACCATTCTAGATGTTATATTTAACGAAGTGGCTTGACAAGTCCTTTTTCTTGTGGTATAATTAAAATATGAAAAAGGAGAAATAACATGGGAAATTTTGGAACGATTGTGTTAGACCAAATGGAGTATATCAAGAACAAGAAGAACCCCACCGCAAGAGAGAAGAGACTCCGCGCCGCAGCAGCCCGACGTGGCGGTAAGTTGAAATTCAGAAAAGAACTTTTGGGCGGTCAGGGTAAGTTTGAGGGGGAGAAGGAAGAGATTGACCCCAAGACGGGCAAGAAAGAAAAAGTTCTCTGCTTCTCTTTCTCCAATTATTCCAAGTATAACCCCAAGCCCAAGACCAAGAAAAAGGCTTGACAAGTCCGAAAAAATCTGATATAATATAAGTATGAAAAAGAAAAAGAATTGTTGTTGGTTGTGTGAAAAGAATACCGAAACCTATGTGGTATCATTTCGTTTTTTCATGCATGACCTTGGGTGGAAAAAGGGCGAACGGAATATTTGTCCCAAGTGCCTGAAGGCCATACAGGATAATGATGAAAATTTCCGTGATGTGAAGGTGGTGGGGGAATAAATGATTAAACTTATCAAAGACTTAAAATTCGAAATCAAGTATCGGTATGAAAATATGGATACTTGTGATTGGCAAAGTTTGGCTTTAGTTTTTACTGCTTTAAGTTGGGCATTGTTCCTTTTTTGTGTTTTGTATATGGTGGTTTAAAGGAGAATTAAAATGATTAAACTTATCAAGAATTTGGAATCAAATGGTTCAACGCTGAAGAAAGCCGAACTGCTGAAAGACTTCAAGAATAAGGCTTTGTTGAAGGAAGTCCTGTTCTATGCGCTCAATCCCGAATTTAACTACTATATCAAGAAACTGCCTAACATGCAGACAGGGAAAGTAAGTTTCGAAAATGGTTGGTCGATGATTAAACTCAATCTCGATTATTTGAATCAAAGAAAATACACGGGCCATGAGGCCATTGACAGAACGGTTTTTGTTCTTGAACAACTCTCCCCCGAAGCGCAGGAACTTGCCAAACGCATCCTTTTCCGTGATTTGCGTTGCAACGTCAGCGACACCATCACGAACAAAGTTTTTCCGAAACTGATACCGGAATTTAAAGTCCAACTTGCGAACAAGTACGACCCGAACAAAAAGTACAAGAACAAGGAATGGGCGGCAAGCCGCAAAATGGATGGCCTTCGCTGTGTTTTCAAGAACGGTAAACTCTATACTCGCAACGGAAAAGAGGTCGTAGGATTCGGGCATATCGTGGAAGAACTGAAAACTCTAGGTGAATTCGACCTGATTGATGGCGAACTATACAGCCCGGACATTCCATTTCAGGAAATTCAGGGTTACGTGATGCGGAATAAAAATGTTGTCGAAGAGGACAAAAAGAAAATCTTCTACAATATCTTTGCCGTTTTGAAGAACAATATTGACACCGTGGCGATGGTGGGTGTGATTAGGTTTCTTCAGGAACTACACAAGAAAGCCAAGTATTTGCGTTTTATTGAATATATTTGGATTGAGAACGACTTTGATAAAATCAAAGCCTTGGATAAGTTGTGGGTTGGTGAGGGTTACGAAGGTGTGATGCTCCGTAGTATGGATGTCGTGTACGATTGGAAACGTTCCGATGCCCTGCTCAAATACAAGTCTTTTTTTGAAGAGGATTTGACGATTGTGGATGCCATCGAGGGTAAGGGCAAATACAAGGGGATGCTAGGAGCGTTCCTGTGTAGAGGCAAGGTTGAAGGACACAAGATCGAATCAGAGTGCGGCTCTGGGTTCAACGATGAACAGAGAGTTGCGTTTTGGAAGAACCGTAAGCAGATGATTGGTATGAAGATTGAGGTCAAATATCAGGGACTTTCGGATGATAAGACCTCACTCCGGTTCCCGATTTTCCGCAAGACGAAAGAGGACAGAAAATGAAGAATAATATCAATTCAGGGGTCACTTCAGTTATGGTTTATAAAAATTATTCACCAAAAATGAAATTCTACAAATCAGGAAAACGAAAAGGGGCTTGGATCGAATGCAAATATAATTGTGTTTGTACCATTCATCCTTGGGTATGTGAAGCACCGTCATGGTGCGAACGCTACAAACCTGAACAATATCCGGGACAAGCGGAAGATTTATTAAATTTGACACATCCAAAAAAGATGAAAGAGGATAGATAAATGCTTATTGTAAAAGTTTTTGTTAATAATAGACAGATTGATGAAATCAAAATCCAAAATGTTTCACCCATCGGACATACTGGTGATTTCCATGAATACAAAATCAGAAAACCCCAAGAGGAAGATGTTGTAATCAAACATCTGCGTAGTTCTGGCTGGATGCCATTGGTTAAAACAGTATTGGGGTATTTGATAAAAAGAGGGGAATAAGTAAATGGAAAATAAATTAGCCCGATGCCCTAACTGCGGCGGTGAAGTACATATTGAAGTTGAAGATTATGAATTCCCTTGTTATGAATTTGTCGTGTGTGGAAAATGCGGTTTTCAAAAAATGTATCATTTTGGAGACGGCATTGTAAGATGGAATAAGGAAGTTGAAAAGATAAACGAGGGAAAATGAACGCCTATCTTAACAAACTGTGGAAATACGTCAAGATTGCGTGGGAATGGTTCCAAGACCTGATTAAGCGCACGGATGAAGTTACCGTGATTTGGGTAACAATCGTTATAACTTTAACGATAACAATGTTCATTTTTCTTCCAAAGGAAATCAGACACGCTAAGTTGATTCCGCTAGGCTTCTCCGAAATCGAACAAATCGAAATCGATGCCGAACGCAAACATAAAAATGTTGACCCCATCACCGAATATTATGCCAAGTTAAGCGATGTAACCAATAAAGTTTTTGAGTGTTGGAATACCTCTCTCGACTTTGGTTTAATCGGAACGAATGAAGCGTTTGCTAGGGAACTGGATGCTAGGAAGAACAAAATTTATAAATACGAGTTCGACCTGTTCGATACTCTCCCTGCAACAATTGATAAGGTTTTAATTTCGCTGAAAAAATATATCGACTTATGCCCCACGCTTCGTAATGTTGAAATTCAATTCGGTAAGGCGTGGACTGAAGACCACGATGATGAATATGAGTTGGAAACATATACTACAACCTCTACCGATTCCGATGGAAATGAAACCACGGAAACCCATACAAGATGGGTTTATGACCACACCGACCATTCCTACTGGTATCACAAGTCACAGGGGGAATACGCCTATCAAACGGGAATGAAAATGATGAAATATTTTTATCGCCTTGATTGGCCGGGGAATTTAATGCGACCTTCTAGGACAAATGCCGAAGGAGAATATGCCGCTGATAAAAGTCGCAGAGTGGAAAGACATGACAGATTGGCCTTATTACAAATAGCAACGATGTGGAACACAGGTTCACTCTATAATAAGGTCAGGGGTGATATTCTAGCATATAACAATATGTACGGCCTTCTTAAAGTATGGGAAAAAGATAAAGATAAAGCACATGATGATTTCTACGAAACAAGTTCTTCTAACGACTCCGGGCCTAAAGAATATCAATCAGTAGAGCATATCAGGGACTTAGCAAATAGAGTTTTACAAGTTATACAACAATTGATTTTTTCTTTACAAACTACAAAAGGCGAATTACCTATTTTGAAAAAGAATATTGAAAAATATATCAACGTAGTATTGAACGGAAAAAAAGGCAATGCAAATTCGATAAGACGAGAAATAATTTCAATGTCTAAAATAATGTATGAACGCAATTTTCCTCATGGTATCAATCATAATACGTTTCGAATTGAATGGTTATTATTTTGGATTTTTGTGGCGGGATTTTTGGGGTTCGCCATCGCCTATGGATTGAAGAGGATGATTGGTGATGATGGATGGGAATATAGAACACCGAACCGACCCTATTGACAAGTAGAAAGAAACGTGATATAATATAAACATGAATGAAAGACTATTTGCTGAACAAGGAAAGATATTGGAATACCGCGTGGGATCGCACCTGTACGGAACCAACACTCCGACCTCTGACGAAGATTTTAGCGGCGTGTTCGTTGCCCCCGAATCCTATTACCTTGGGCTTAACACCGTAGAAGAGGTTGACTTATCCGTTGTGTCGAAAAATAAGGACGGGAAAAATAACCCCGATGCTGTTGACCGAAAACTCTACGAGTTCCGCAAATTCGTGCGCCTGTCTCTAGAGAATAATCCGAATGTATTGGAACAACTTTTCGTGAACGAGCCGAACGTATTGTTTTTAAATGAAATGGGTCTTGAACTTCTCAATAACCGGCATATGTTTTTGCATCGTGGCTTGAAGGATAAATTTTTGGGTTACGGTTTTTCACAAAAGCATAAAATGATAATAAGGACTGATAAGTTTTATGAACTGAAAAATGCTATCGACTGGATGAAGGAATTCGGAAATCCTGAAAACTATATGGTGGAATTGAAGGACAAACAACTGCCTTTTATGATGTTTAAGCAAAAACACGTAACGATAGGAGACCTTGATTTCGAGCTGACCCGGCAACTTAGATGGGTGATGAGAAAAATAGAGGAACGCCTAGATAAAGTTGGGAACCGCAAAGAACTTTATTTGAGTAAGGGTTATGACACCAAGTTCGCTTCGCATTTCGTGCGACTCTTGATGGAAGGAATGGAACTACTGGAAACTGGTGATCTTCAATTTCCTTTGCGAGACAGACAACTGATATTGGAAATAAAAGAGGGTAAATGGAAATTGAACGAGGTTCTTAAACTTGGTGAGGAACTGGAAAAATGGGTGGAAAAAATAACCACAAATAGTCGGTTGCCCAAGAGACCCCGATTTGATGAGGTTAATGCTCTGATAGTGGGGATGCTTAAAAAACATTTTGATTATTATGGCGGTTGATTTATAAAAATGGATAAAGAACAAAGAAAACTTTTGTTGATAGTGAAATTAAAGGGAATAGTCCCTACTGAACTATTTTATAAGTATAATTTGTGTTCTTGGTGTTTCTACAATAGTTCGGAATTGAGGACGCCTTGCCATAATAATATTGATAAAATAACAATGATTCGTTTAAATGATGGTAGCAAACAGAACTTTTGTAAAGAATGGACACCGAAAAATGAATAAAGAACAAAGAAGACTTTTGTTGATAGTGAAATTAGGCGGAATGATTCCTAATGAACTTTATAAAAAGTATAATACATGTTCCACATGTGCTCACCGGTTCAACGTCAAAAACTGTAATAAAATTCGTCTTATAAAAGTTAATTTAACTATCGGCCCCGGTGCATTTTGCATAAAATGGGTAAAGAAAAATGGATAAAGAACAAAGAAAACTTTTGTTGATAGTGCAATTGGGTGGAGCGATTCCTGAAAAATTATTTAGGAAGTATAATTCATGTGACGAGTGTTCGATGGAGTGCCATAGGGATAAAAATTTCAGATCGATAGTAATGGTTCGTTTGGATGATGGTGGTCTTGCAGGGTTTTGTAGTCACTGGACAAAGAAAAACGAAGTATGATATAATAAAGAGAGGGATTAAAATGAATGACATGACGGCATCGAGTGTTACGATAACGAAAATTGAAGAAGGAGAAGAAAATGAAGACAGTTAAAAAGGGTAAGGAAGTTCGGCGCGTTAAGGACAAGGCGGCATTGGATATGATCACAAAAGAGGGCTGGGCGTATTGTCCCAAGTCGGAGTACAAGGCTCTAGTGAATAAGTCAAAAGAGAAAAAGGAGAAATAAAATGAGCGGCGAAAACAGAACGAATATTGAGCAGGAAGAAAAACTTGATGAACTTAAAGAAGATTCAATCCCCTACGTTCTAGACGAAAAAAAGACTGAGGGGCAAAAGGCGTTAGAGACCAAACTGAAAGACATGTCTCCCGCACAGAAAGAGCAGTTGGAAAAACTCAAAACTGTGTATGAAGAGAAAATTTCCAAGATGCGTTTTAAGGCTAATCTGAAAACGATGGCACAAAGTAAGGCCGCGGCGAAACGTAAGAAAGCAGAAAAAGTCGCCAGAAAACAGAGAAAGATTAATAGGAAGAAATAAGATCAGCAGGAGATGCAAATAGAGGAAGATTAATATGATGCGATTAGAAGATATTGAACAACGGCAATCCGAATTGTTGAAAAAAGTTCAAGAACTTTTTGCCAACAAAGACAGAACACAAAAGGAAATGGACGACTTACATGATGAAATTCGCAAATTTGAAAAAGAAAAAGGTGCAATACTATATCGAGAAATTTTTACCGATAATTAATGATAATAACTAATGAAATGACTAACGAAGAAAAGAAAATAATAAATAAAATTCTTTTTTTTGCTAAAATAAAAAGTTCTGTTGGACTTGGGAAAATGTACCCTTATCTTCATGCTGATTATTCTT
>Ga0209262_10001077_pt1 | contig 11497 bp, 9 predicted proteins | sample Lowcelwee11metaG_FD_187171 | JGI IMG/M metagenome (GOLD analysis project Ga0209262, IMG submission 187171) | Freshwater pond sediment microbial communities from the University of Edinburgh, under environmental carbon perturbations - Low... | ecosystem: Environmental > Aquatic > Freshwater > Pond...
TCCGCCGAAGCGAAGCGGGCGAAGGGGTCGCGCTGCAGGCAACGGTCGACGATCGCCGCCAGCCGCGGGTCGACCCGCGGCGCCCGCTCGAGCAGCGGCTGCGGCTCCTGCTCCTGGACCCGCGTCGCCAGCTCCACCGGCGAGGTCGCCTCCGTCGGCGGCCGCCCGGCGCACAGGATGTACAGCAGCACCCCCAGCGCGTACACGTCCGAGCGCCGCGAGGCCTGCTCGGCCCGCCACAGCTCCGGCGCCATGTAGTGCGGCGTGCCGAGCAGCGTGCCCGCCTGCGTCAGCGAGACCGCCCGCCGCATCCACGCCCCGGAGGGCTCGCCCGTGGTCTGGACCTCGATCGAGCCCGAGGTCGAGACCCCGAGCGCCGCGGCGACCTTGACCGTCTCGGCCATGCGGTCGACGCGGGGACCGCGACCCTCGCGGAGGTGGCGCTCGACCGCGGCCATGGCGGCCCGCATCGACGCGCCGACGTCGGCCTCGTCGATCGGCTCGGGCTCGGGCTCCGCGGCCGAGACATCGATCAGCTTGGCGAGGCTGAAGTCGAGCAGCTTGACCTCACCGTCCTCGCTCAGCACCGCGTTGGCGAGCTTGATGTCGCGGTGCAGCACGCCCATGCGATGGGCCGTCGAGAGGCCGCGCGCGAGGCCGATGCCGAGCTCCAGCACCTTGCGCCACGGCAGCGGCACGGCGAGGTCCGCGAGGCTCTTGCCGCGGATGTACTCGGTGATCAGGAAGGGGTGGCCCTCGAGCTCGCCGACGCGATAGATCACCATCACGTTCGGGTGCTGGATGCGGGCGACCGCGCGGGCCTCGACCAGGAAGCGCTCGCGGTCCTCGGCGTCCGGCGCGACGTTGCCGACGAACTTCACCGCGACCGGGCGGTCGAGCAGGTCGTCGTGCGCGAGATAGACGCTGCCCATGCTGCCGCGGCCGAGCAGGCGGATGAGGCGGTACTCGTCGAAGCTGCTGGGCGGGACCCAGTCGCCCGGCTCGTGGCCGTCGCCGTCACCCCCGCCGCGGATGCTGGAGACGACGTGACGACCGAGCTCGTCGAGGCGGCCGAACGAGGTGCCGGACACGCCGCCCTTACTGGAACCACTGCTCATGTTGGCGGCCGGAAGGCGCATCGATCCATCGCGCGTCATGACAGTGGTCTCCGGCGCATGCGCAGCAGGCCCGGAGATCAGGGTCCCGCGATCGCCGAAAAAGCGCAACGGGGGATCCCGGCGCGCGGGCCCTGCGGACGCCCGCGCGCGCGCGTAAACGGGGTTTCACCCCCACAGGAGATTCCCCGGGCCGGGGTTACTTCCTGGCCGGCACGGCGGCCGCGGCGGCGGGCGGCTCGGGGACGCTGAGGTCGAGGTTTTGAAGCAGGTCCTCGAGCTCGATCTTCTTCTCGAGGCGCCTGGACTGCAGCTCGACCAGGGTCCGGCCGATCTTGTCGCCATCGCGGGTGAACTCCTCGAGCCGCTTGCTGAGCCGGCCCCGCAGATCCGAGGCGCGCGGATCTTTCTTGATCGCCTCGAGGTTCTCGCGGGTCTCGGAGGCCCGCTGGTCGAGCTCGATCTTCTGCAGCTCCAGGCCCTGCAGCTCGATGTCGATGCGTCCGATCTCCTGACGCAGCGTGATCAGGGGGGTGATGCGAGCGCGGGTCGCGGCGTCGAGGTTGCCGAGGCGCAGCACCGCGTCGAAGAGCAAAGGCACCCGGCTGTCCCAGATCGTCAGGCTCGTGTGCGATGGCGTCTGCTCGACCACATCGAGGGTCCCGGCGGTCTGGTTCGGCGCCGCCTTGACGGGGATCAGGTACGCGTCCGCCAGCTCCTCGGCGCCCTCGATCTTGCTCTTGAGCGTGTAGCCGCCGCCCTGCTTGGGCTGGCGCACCAGCACGGTGAAGCCCGCGCCGCTCGGCTGGCCCTTGATGGTCCATGTCGTGGTCATGCGCTGGAAGCTCTCGACCTCGAGCACGCCGCGCACGATCCGCACGAGCCGCATGTCCTCGCCGCTGTACTGGGTGCTCGAGCCGACGAGCACTCCGGGCTCGACCGCGAAGGGGATCGTCGTGCTCGTGCCGGTCCCGACCGCCTCCGACAGACCCTCGCCGACGAAGCTCCCGCCGGTGTAGATGCTGATCGGCCCCGGCTCGAGCACGAAGGGCGTGCTGTTCTTGAAGCGCACCACCCGATACGGGTTCTGCTCGTAGCCCGAGCCCGCACCGCCGGGCCGGAACAGGAAGGTCTGCTCGGCCTCGACGTCCTGGTTGATGATCGCCACCATCGTCGAGGTCCCGTCCGGCACCGTCACCCGGTTGCCGAGGTCGAAGCGCGTCAGACCGCTGACGCTCTTCGCCCGCGCGTTCGCCTGCGTGCTGCGCCGCAGCGAGTCGTAGTCGATCGCGGGCGGTGGCGGCGGAGCGGCCGCGCTCTCCGGCGACGGACTCATCGGCCCGTCCCACGCGTCGGCCGCCTTCGCGCGCCCGGGCGACGCAGCGGGCTTCGCGGCGCCCTTGGGGCCGCGGCTCGCCTTGTCCTTGCTCTTCTTGTACTCCGTGCCCGACGACTCCTCGTCCATCGCCATCTTCTCGGCCTCGGCGTAGTCGTCGCCGCTCACCGGCGTGCTGTCCGGACAGCCGTCTTCGTCCGCGTAGCCGTTGTAGCTCTCCGGACTGGTCGGGCACTTGTCGCCGCTGTCGGCGAGCCCGTCGCCGTCCGCGTCGCCGCTGGCCGGCCCGTAGCTGGTCTCACCGAGCGCCACCGCGGCCCGCTTCTGAACGCCGGTGCCGCTCAGGTCGCTGCGCTCGACGATGCGCGGCGTGTGCAGGTCGTAGCGGAACGCGATCGGGGCGCCGGAGGTCAGGCTCATCGTCACCTGCCCCCAGTCCTCGCCGCTGATGTTGTCGACCACCGCCCAGCCCTGCAGCAGCGCCTTGCCCTTGCCGCCCTCGGGCAGGACCACGCGGTAGGTCGGCTTCCACATCGGCGCCTCGACCACGTAGCTGACCGCGAGGTCGTGCTTGCTCGCGCCGGCCAGGCGGATGTCGACCGCGACCTGCTGGAACATGCCCTCGCCGGCGGTGGCGTCGAGGCTGCGATGGAACTGCAGCGCGAGGTCCCCGTCGCGCAGGGTCACGCTGCGAACCTTCGACAGGCGCACGACCTGCATCTTCTTGCCGCTCATCAGGCTGACGCGAAAGTCCCGCGAGCCGCCCTCCGACGGCTTGACGCGCTCGCTGTGCGGCGGCGGCGAGGCGTCGGGCTCGTCGACGATCCGCTCGACCATGATGATGCGGCCGCGGAGCTTGCCCTGGGTGGTGCCGAGTACGACCTCGTTGCCGCGCAGCGCGTCGAGCACCTGGGCGAGGCTGCCCTGCCCCGGCGACAGGGTCGCCAGCGCCGCGTTGGCCCACGCCTGCGGGTCGAGCGGCATCGAGACGCTGACCGCCTGGCCGTTGCTCCGATCGACCACCGTCAGGCTCTTGAGGAGGTCATTGATCTGATCCTTGCGGACCTTGATCGTCAGGACCTCGCCGTCGACCCCGCCGCTGCGCTCGAAGTAGCCGACCCCGTTGCGATAGAGGACCACCCGATCGAGGGCCAGAGTGCTGTCGGTGGTGCTGTAGGGGTCGCGGCCGTGGACGCAGCCGAGGACGAGGAGCGAGGCGAGGGTCAGCGAGAAGCGTGGGCGCAAGGCAAGATCTCCTACCGCCGGGACTGTACCAGGCGGTCTGTGCCGAAATGGCCGCGGCCGCGGCTGCCATTCCGGCGAATTCACGCCCCTGGGAGGCCTGCGGCGGCAGACGAGGCTTCGCGCGCCTCCGCGCCGATCCCGCAGCCCCGCGGCTGGAACCATACGCGCGTGGGCGCGGCCGCTGGACGTGATCGCTCGCGTTTGCGATCGTGACCGTGATGCTCTCCCGTCGCGCGCTCTACCCGGAGATTGAGCCGTACCGCACTGGCATGTTGCAGGTCTCGAGCCTGCACAACCTCTACTACGAGGAGTCCGGCAACCCGCACGGCAAGCCGGTCGTGTTCCTGCACGGCGGGCCCGGCTCGGGCACCGACCCGAAGCAGCGGCGCTTCTTCGATCCCGAGGCCTATCGCATCATCCTCTTCGATCAGCGCGGCTGCGGCCGCAGCACGCCCAACGCGGAGCTGCGCGAGAACACCACCTGGGACCTGGTCGCCGACATGGAGCGCTTGCGTATGCACCTGCAGGTCGAGCGCTGGCAGGTCTTCGGCGGCTCGTGGGGCAGCACGCTGGCGCTGGCCTACGCGCAGACCCACCCGCGGCGCGTCACGGAGCTGGTGCTCCGCGGGATCTTCCTTCTGCGGCGCAGCGAGCTGCTGTGGTTCTACCAGGAGGGCGCGAGCGCGCTCTTCCCCGACGCCTGGGAGCAGTTCCTCGCGCCGATCCCCGCGGCCGAGCGCGGTGACCTGATGCGCGCCTACCATCGCCGCCTCACCAGCGACGACGAGGCCGTGCAACGTGAGGCCGCGCGCGCGTGGAGCGTGTGGGAGGCCGCGACCAGCTTCCTGCTGCAGCGCGAGGACCACATCGCCCACGCCGCGACCGACGACTTCAGCCTCGCCTTCTCCCGCATCGAGGCCCACTACTTCGTGCACCGCGGCTTCCTCGAGCGCGAGCAACAGCTGCTGGAGAACGTCGGCCGCCTGCGCCAGATCCCCGGCGTGATCGTCCAGGGTCGCTACGACGTCGTCTGCCCGCTGCACAGCGCCTGGCAGCTGCACCGCGCCTGGCCCGAGGCCGACCTGCAGATCATCCCCGACGCCGGCCACTCCGCCTTCGAGCCCGGCATCATCGAGGCCCTTGTCGCCGCCACCGACCGCTTCGCAGATCGCTAAAGACCATGGCCGCACGCACCGCCCACTCCGTCCCATACCGCGCCGCCGACCCGCTCGGCGGCCTCTACCCGGCGATCGAGCCCTATCACCTCGGTCGCCTCGCCGTCGATGCGCGCCACGACCTCTACTTCGAGCAGTCCGGCAACCCCGCCGGCAAACCAGTCGTATTCCTCCACGGCGGACCGGGCGGCGGCACCGACCCGAAGCACCGCCGCTTCTTCGACCCCCGCCACTATCGCATCATCCTCTTCGACCAGCGCGGCTGCGGCCAGAGCGAGCCCTTCGCCTCGCTCGAGGACAACACCACCTGGCACCTCGTCGACGACATCGAGCGCCTGCGCGAGCACCTCGGCATCGACCGCTGGCAGGTCTTCGGCGGCTCCTGGGGCAGCACCCTCGGGGTCGCCTACGCCGAGGCCTACCCCGACCGCGTCACCGAGCTCGTGCTGCGCGGCATCTTCATGTTCACCGAGCGCGAGGCGCAGTGGTTCTACGGCCGCGGCACCCGCATGCTGTTCCCCGACGCCTGGGACGCCTTCATCAGCGTCATCCCCGAGGCCGAGCGCGGCGACCTGATCGCCGCCTACTACGGCCGCCTCACCGGCGACAACCCGCGCATCCGGGCCGAGGCCGCCCGCGCGTGGAGCATGTGGGAGACCCGCGTCGCCTCGCTGATCGCCGACGAGGCGAGCCTCGCCCACTGCGACGACCTCGACTTCACGCTGGCCTTCGCGCGCATCGAGTGCCACTACTTCGTGAACAAGGGCTTCCTCGCCCACGAGCAGCAGCTCCTCGACGAGGCGGTGAAGATCCAGCACATCCCGACCACGATCGTGCATGGCCGCTACGATGTCATCTGCCCGCTCGAGAACGCCTGGGCCCTGCATCGCCGGCTGCCGCGCTCGGAGCTGATCATCGTCCCCGACAGCGGGCACTCGGCCTTCGAACCCGGGGTCGCGGCTGCGCTGCGCGAGGCGACGGACCGCTTTCGTTGACTGCCCGGGCCGTGCGCTTGATCCCTGCGCACGGCCCCGCCGTCACATCACGACGGTGTCCCCGGCAGCAGCGCGAGCCGCCCAGCTCATGCGGTCGACGCCCCAGTACAGCTGGTCCTCGCCCCCCGGCGGATGCACGATGAAGGTCGGCACCCCGAACACGCCGGCCGACTGGGCCGCGGTGGTCGCCGCGAACAAAGCCGCCCTGGCCTCGCCGGCCGCCGCGACCAGCTGCGCGCCGGGGAAGCCGAGCTCATCACAGAGCCCCGCGAGCACGACCGGGTCGCTGATGTCGCGATCCTCCGCCCACAATCCGCGGGCGATGCGGACGATCAGCGCCCGGCCCGCGCTCGAGTCGGCGAGGCCCGCCTGCAGCGTCAGGCGCAGCGCCAGCACCGTGTTGATCGGGAAGCGCGTCGGCCAGGCGAAGGGCACGCCCGCGCGGCTCGCCTGGCGCTCGATGTCCTGCATCGTGTGGCGGCGCTTCTCCGGGCTCAGCGTGAACAGCGGCACGTCCGGCGTGCCGACGCTGCGAAACAGGCCGCCGAGCAGCAGCGGCCGCCACCGCGCCGCCGCCCCGAACACCGCCTCGGCCTGGGCCAGCGCCAGGTAGGCGAAGGGGCTCGAGTAGTCGAACCAGAGGTCGACCGGCGCGAGCCCGCTGGTGGGCCCTGGCGCCTCCGCTCGCCCGCCGAGCGCCGCCTCCACCATGTCGAGGCGGTCCTGCCCCCAGTACAGCTGGTCGCCGACGAAGCAGGTCGGCACCCCGAAGATGCCGCGCTCGACGGCCTCATCGGTGCGCCGCCGCAGCTCGTCCTTGATCGCCTCCGAGTTCGCGCGCGCGAGCACGGCCTCGGGGTCGTGGCCGGCCTCGCGCAGCACCGCGACCACCGTCTCGCGCTGCCCGAGGTCGCGGCCCTCGGCCCAGTACGCGCGATAGAAGTGATGCGCCAGCGGCATGAACGGCGCGCCGACGGCGAGCAGGCAGCGCAGCGCCTCCACCGTGCGAAACGGGTGCCCGGCCGGCATCTGCAGCGGCACCCCGGCCATCTGCGCCTGCCGCCGCATGTCGTTGAGGTTGTGCACCGCCTTGGCCGGGTTCAGCGTCGCCGACAGGTTCTGCGGCGTGCCGCGGGCCTTGAACACCCCGCCGAGCAGCATCGGCCGGGCGTCGAGCTCGGCGCCGACGCGGGCCGCCAGCGCCTCGACCCGCGTCGAGGCGACGTAGGCGTAGGGGCACGAGAAGTCGAACCAAAACTCGAAGCGCCTCATCGGCTCAGCCTCCCACCAGCCACTGCGCGGCCTGCCTGGCGTAGTAGGTCAGGATCAGGTCGGCGCCGGCGCGGCGGATGCCGAGCAGGCTCTCGAGCGCCGCCTTGCGCTCGTCGAGCCAGCCGCGCTCGGCGGCGGCCTTGAGCATCGCGTACTCGCCCGACACCTGATACGCCGCGATCGGCAGGTTGCTGGCCTCGCGCAGCGCGCGGATGACGTCGAGGTAGGGCCCCGCCGGCTTGACCATCAGCATGTCGGCGCCCTCGGCCGCGTCGAGGCTGGCCTCGCGCAGCGCCTCGCGGCTGTTGGCCGGGTCCATCTGGTAGGTCTTCTTGTCGCCGCTCTTCGGGGCCGAGTCGAGGGCCTCGCGAAACGGCCCGTAGAACGCCGACGCGTACTTGGCGGTGTAGGCGAGGATCGAGACCTCGTGGAAGCCGGCCTGGTCGAGCGCGAGGCGGATCGCCGCGACCCGGCCGTCCATCATGTCGCTGGGCGCGACGATGTCGACCCCGGCGCGCGCCTGGCACAGCGCCTGCCGGCACAGCACGGCGATCGTCTCGTCGTTCAGGATCCTTCCGTCCGCGGCGACGATGCCGTCGTGGCCGTCCGAGTTGTACGGGTCGAGCGCGATGTCGCCGACCAGCACCACGTCGGGCCAGCGGTCCTTGAGCGCCTTCATCGTCCGCGGGATCAGGCCCTCGGGGTTGTGCGCCTCGCGGCCGTCCGGGGTCTTCAACGCCTCGGCCACCGCCGGGAACAGCGCGAAGCTGTGGACCCCGACCGCCCGCGCCGCCTCGACCTCGCGCATCAGGCCCGCGGGCGACAGCCGGAAGCAGCCCGGCATCGCACCGATCGGGACGTCGACCTCGCCGGCGTGGATGAACAGCGGATAGACGAGGTGCTCGGGGCCGACGTGGTTTTCGCGGACCATCGCGCGGATGGCCGGGTGCTTGCGGTTGCGGCGAGGACGGTGCGGAAGGATGATGTTCATGGCGAAACGTACAGGTAGAAACGGACAGGTAGAAACGGACAGGTAGAAACGGTCAGGCGTCGACCAGCTGGACGCCGACCTGCAGGCGCAGCGCGGTGCGCAGGCGGCTCGCCGCGTCGTCGAGCGCGCTCGCGCGGGCCTGCACGTCGGCGCTGGCGAAGTCGAGGTCCTGCATGCCGTCGATCGGGACCACGTGCACGTGCACATGCGGGACCTCGAAGCCGGCGATCATCAGGCCGACGCGGGCCGGGTTGAAGGCCGCCTGCTGGGCCTTGCCGACGGTCTGGGCGACCATCATCAGGTGCGCGGCCGTCACCGCCGGCAGGTCGATCCAGTGCTCGATCTCGGCGCGTGGGACCACCAGCGCGTGACCGGGACGCAGCGGCGCGATCGACAGGAACACGACGCAGAGCTCGTCCTTCCAAACGAAGCGGGCGGGCAGCTCGCCCTGGATGATGCGGGTGAACACGGAGGGCATGCCGGGCATGCTACACGGGTCGCAGCGTGCCGGGGACAGAGACCCACCGGGTCCCCGCGACCGCGAAGCGATACGCCGCGGCGCGGTCGGCGGGCAGGGCGTAGTCGATGCCGACGCGAGGACCCGCCAGGGCCGCCGTCACCGGCGCCGCGTCGTACACACCGAGCCCGCCCGGCACGAACAGCGGATGGTGGGACCAGCCCGGGTCGACGCCCAGGGCCTGGCCGATCTTGCCGGGCCCCGCGAGCAAGACCGGCCGATCACTGACCATCCCGCGGCGCTCCTGGATCTTCCCGAGTCCGGCGATCGGCTCGCACGAACGGATGAGCACCGCGGCCCCCTCCCCCTCGCGGTTGGTCACCAGGTTCAACATGTTGTGCAGGCCGTAACACAGGTACACATAGGCGTGCCCGGGCGGGCCCCACATCGACGCGTTGCGCTCGGTGCGACCGACCCGGCAATGATTCGCGCTGTCGTCGGGGAAGCGATACGCCTCGACCTCGGTGATGCGCAGCACGACCCCCTCGCGCTCGATCAGCTTGCCCAGCAAGTCGCGCGCGACCTCGAGGGCGTCGCGGGCATAAAACGCCTGCGGCAGCAGCGACAGCCGCGGCATCTGCGGGGCGATTGAACTCCCGTCACCGGACATGGCGGACCCAAGGCTGGCGCAGACTCGCACCTCGAGCAAACCCACGCGGATCGTCGCCGCCGTCGCGCCCGGGTGCGCGTTTTTTGGGGTGGGGCCGTGCGAAGACAGGTTCACGTCCATGAATCTTCGCCGGGGGTGGGACATGGATTCGCCCTCGATCGGGCGCGTCCACATCTGCGCAAGCCCAAGAATTGCAAACCATTTTCACAACGCCACATTACTCACCTTGACGTGAACGAGGATTCATCTAAATGAACCTTCGACTTGGCGAAAGTTGGGACCAAAGCTGGACGCGGCGCCGCGGAGCGCCCGAGCATGCGCGACGCCGTGCGCGAGGAGAGCCGCGCGGCCTACCGCGAGGCGATCCTCGCCGCCGCCGAGCGGACCTTCGGGCGGCTCGGCTTTCACGATGCGAAGATGGCGGACATCGCCGCCGAGGCCGGGGTCGCCGCGGGCACCGTCTACAACTACTTCAAGAACAAGGACGAGGTGTTCGCCTCGATCCTGCAGCGCGGCCAGGAGCGCATGCTGGCGCTCCACGCGGGCCACGCCGAGGTCAGCGACCCGATCGAGCGCACCCGCCTGCGGCTGCGCGACACCTTCGCGTTCCTCGAGGAGCACGGCGTGCTGTTCGGGGTGTTCGTCCGCCTCGGCGGCATCACGGACTACTTCCAGAAGCGGGCCATCGAGGACCACTTCGACCACGGCTACACCGAGGGCGTCAATCGGACGCAGGCCGTGATCCGCGAGGGGATCGCCAGCGGCCAACTCCGGGGCGACATCCCCGTCGAGGACCTCTCCGCCCTGCTCCTGGGCCTCTGCGACGCAACCGTCTTCTCCTGGAGTCGCGCCGGCTGCCCGCCGGGCCTCGCGACCAAAGCCGACACGATCATTGAACTGTTCCTTCGGGGCGCACACGCACCATGACCACGCTGCCAATCCCTCGCTTGCTCCTCGCCCTCACCCTGCTCGCCGCCTGCTCCAAGGCCGAGCCGGAGAAGAGCGCCCTGCCACCTGCCCGTGCCGATGGCGCCGCACCGACGATCCCCGGCCCGCCGCCCAAGCCCTCCGCCCAGGCCGCCCAGGTCGCCGGCCCAGTCGTGTCCGCCCAGGCCGGCCAGGGCGCCAACAGCTACGTCGCCACCGCCCTGCCCAAGCACAGCGCCGAGCTCGGCCCGCGCATGAGCGGCACCCTGACCGCCGTGATGGTCGAGGAGGGCGATCGCGTCAAGAAGGGCCAGCAGCTGTTTCGCCTCGACACCCGCACCACCCGCCTCGGCGTCACCCAGGCCGAGACGGCCCTCCAGGGCGCCGTGATCGCCCGTGACAACGCCCAGCGCGAGCTCGAGCGCCAGCGCGTGCTCGCCGAGAAGGGCACCATCTCCCCGGCCGTGCTCGAGCGCGCCGAGGCGGCCTTCAACTCGGCCACCAACGGCATCGCGGCCGCCGAGGTCGCGGTGTCGATGGCGCGGCGGACCACCAGCGACTCCGCCGTCATCTCGCCGATCGACGGCGTGGTCGCCCGCAAGCTCAAGAGCGTCGGCGAGACGGTGACGATGATGCCGCCGACCACGGTGCTGGTGATCCAGGACCAGTCGGTGATCGAGCTGCGCGCGCGCATCCCGGAGGCCACGCTCCGGCACGTCAAGGAGGGCGAGCTGATCACCGCCCACTTCAGCGCCCTCGATGTCACCCGCCCCGCGACCGTGGTCCGCATCCAGCCGACCGTCGACCCGCAGACCCGCACGATCGAGATCGTCGCCGACGTCGACAACGCCGACAACCTGCTGCGGCCCGGCATGTACGTCGAGGTCGAGCTGGCGCCCCCGATCGCCATCCCGCCGCCCGCCCCGGCCGGCGTCAGCCCGGCCGCCGTCACCCCGGACCCCAAGAACAACCCCGTCGCCAGCGTCAAGCGCAAGGCCGCGAAGGAGACCCCGTGAAGCTCGCAGAGATCTCGATCCGTCGATCCGTGTTCGCGGCGATGCTGATCGCCGCGCTCATGGTGTTCGGCCTGTTCGCGCTCCCGCGCATCGGCGTCGAGCTGTTCCCCAGCGTCGAGTTCCCGGTGGTGACGACCACCGTCATCTACCCCGGCGCCGACCCGTCGACCATGGAGTCGAAGGTCGCCGACCCGATCGAGGAGGCGCTCCAGTCGCTGAGCGGCGTCAAGCGCATGACCTCACGCAACTACGAGGGCGTCACCACGGTGATCCTCGAGTTCAAGCTCGACGTCGACGG
>Ga0209262_10001078_pt1 | contig 11494 bp, 8 predicted proteins | sample Lowcelwee11metaG_FD_187171 | JGI IMG/M metagenome (GOLD analysis project Ga0209262, IMG submission 187171) | Freshwater pond sediment microbial communities from the University of Edinburgh, under environmental carbon perturbations - Low... | ecosystem: Environmental > Aquatic > Freshwater > Pond...
GCACCGGCAACCACTTCATCGAGGTCTGCCTCGATGAGCGCGAGCAGGTGTGGGTCATGCTGCACTCGGGCTCGCGCGGGGTCGGCAATCGCATCGGCTCGCACTTCATCGCCCTCGCCAAGCGGGAGATGGAGCGCTGGATGATCCACCTGCCGGACCAGAACCTCGCGTATCTGCCGGAGGGCTCCGAGTTCTTCGGCGATTACGTCGAGGCGGTCGAGTGGGCCCAGGACTTCGCCCGGCAAAACCGCGAGCTGATGATGCAGGCGACCCTCAAGGCGCTCGCCGACGCGAAGGGCATCCCGCCGTTCACGCTCGGCGGCATGGCCGTCAACTGCCACCATAACTACGTGGCGCGCGAGCACCACTACGGCAAGAACGTGCTGCTGACCCGCAAGGGCGCGGTGCGGGCCCAGGCCGGCGACCTCGGCATCATCCCCGGCAGCATGGGGACCCGCTCGTACATCGTGCGCGGCAAGGGTAACGCTGAGAGCTTCAACTCGTGCAGCCACGGCGCGGGCCGGGCGATGTCGCGGACGGAGGCGAAGAAGCGCTTCACGCTCGCGGACCACGCGGCGGCGACGGCGGGCATCGAGTGCCGCAAGGACGAGGACGTGATCGACGAGACGCCGGCGGCCTACAAGCCGATCGACGCGGTCATGGAGGCGCAAAAGGACCTCGTGGAGGTCGTGCACACGCTGCGCCAGGTGGTGTGCGTGAAGGGCTAGGATGGCAGAAGCGCAGGCGGACAGGATCGAGATCGATGGCTCGCAGGGCGAGGGCGGGGGCCAGATCCTCCGCTCCGCCTTGACCCTGTCCCTGGTCACCGGGCGGCCGTTTCGCCTGCACCGCATCCGGGCCCGGCGGGTCAAGCCGGGCCTGCTGCGCCAGCACCTGACGGCGGTCCGCGCGGCCACCAGCATCGGCGGCGCCGAGGTCGTCGGCGACGAGCTCGGCAGTACCGACCTGGTGTTCACGCCCGGTCCGGTGCGCCAGGGCGAATATACGTTCGCGGTCGGCAGCGCCGGCTCGGTGACCCTGGTCCTGCAGACGGTGCTGTGGCCGCTGCTGCTGACGCCGGGCAGCTCGCGGCTGACCTTCGAGGGCGGGACCCACAACCCGATGGCGCCGCCCTTCGAGTTCATCGCCGAGGTGTTCCTGCCGCTGCTGCGCCGCATGGGCGCGGTGGTCGACGCGCGTCTGGTGCGACATGGCTTCTATCCGGCCGGCGGCGGCAGCTTCGTGGTCACGGTCGAGGGCGGGCATCCGCTGCGCCCGCTCGAGCTGTTCTCGCGCGGCGAGGTGATTCGACGCAAGGCCCGGGCGCTGCTGGCTCATTTGCCGCGCTCGATCGGCGACCGCGAATTGCGGGTCATTCGCAATGAGCTGGGCTTCGAGCGCGACGAGTGCAGGGTGGTCGAGGTCGACAGCGCCGGGCCCGGCAACGCATTGATGGTGTGGATCGAGTCGGAGCACAGCACCGAGCTGTTCTGTGCGTTCGGCGAGCGCCGCATCAGCGCCGAGCAGGTCGCGGCCCGCGTGGTCGCCGAGGTGCGCAGTCATATCGACGCGGGCGCCCCGGTCGGCCCGCACCTCGCCGACCAGCTGCTCATGCCGCTCGCGCTGGTCGGCCGCGGCGGCTTTCAGTCGTACGGGCTGACCCAGCACACGATCACGAACATGGAGATCCTGGGGCGGTTCTTGCCGGTGCGCTTCGCGGTCACGGACGAGGGCGGCGGGCGCAGCCGGGTCGAGGCGTTCCCGGCGGGCTGAGGCCTCAGGCCGCGCCGGTCTCGTCGGTCCCAGCGCGCAGCACGCAGCACGCTTCATGGCTCACATGGTTCACATTGTTCACACGCGCCATTGCAACGAACGCACGGGTTAGACTCCGCGTGTCGTGGCGGCAAGCGGGAAAGAGACTGCATGTCCTCGAGCATGGTGAGTTCCATCCGACCCCCTGACCAGGCCCCCATGAACGAGCCGGCCCCCTCCGAAGATGCTCCCGTCGATCGCGCCATCATTCAGCGCCTGGTCGTCTCCAACTACCGCAGTCTCGGCCGCGATGTCGCCCTCACGCTCGGCCCGCTCACCCTCCTGGTCGGCCCCAACGGCTCCGGAAAGAGCAACGTCGTCGACGCCCTCCAGTTTGTCCGTGACTGCATGGAGATGGGCCTCGGCGGCGCCATCAACGACCGCAATGGCATCGAGGCCTGCCGCCGCTGGAACAGATCGCACGGCGGACATCCTTACAACGTCAGCTTCCGCCTCGAGCTCACCCTGCCCCGCGGCCATGCCACCTACGAGTTCGAGCTCACCGGCTCGACCGTCGCCGAGTATTGCATCAAGTTCGAAAAGGCGGTCGTGTACGACGGCCAGGAGCACGTCCTTCACGTCGTCGGCGGTAGACTGTCTGCCGCCCCCGAGGGCCTCGCGCCCGCCGTCGACGATCAGAATCTCGTGCTCCCGCTGATCGGTGGCGACCTCCGCTTCCGTCCGCTGTTCCAGGCCCTCCGCAACATCGCCATCTACTCGATTTATCCCAACGAGCTGCGCCGTCCGCAGAAGTACAGCGCCATCAAGCCGATGGCCAAGCACGGCGACAATTGGGTCTCGATCCTCAAGGATCAGCCCGAGGCCACCTGGAAGCCCGAGCTCGTCGCTGCGCTCAATAAGCTCACCGGTGACATCGGCGACATCGAGATCAAACGCGCCGCCGGTTACCTCATCGTCCGCTTCCGCCGCACCATCGACAAGAAGCTCACCACCGCCGGCAAGTGGTTCGAGGCCTACCAGGAGTCCGACGGCACCCTGCGCGTCGCCGGCATCATCACCGCCCTCCTACAGGAGCCGCCGGTCCCCGTGATCGCCATCGAGGAGCCCGAGCTCACCGTGCATCCGGGCGCCATCCCCCTGGTCGCCGACTTCCTGATTCAGGCCAGCCGCCGCTCGCAGGTCGTGGTCACCACCCACAGCCCCGAGCTGCTCGACTGCGTCGATGCCTCCGCGGTCCGCGTCGTCAGCCGCAGCCCCGAGCGCGGCACCATGGTCAGCCCGATGAGCGCCAGCCAGGGCGAGGCCGTACGTCGCGGCCTCCTCTCGCTCGGCGAGGTCCTGCGCCTTGAGGGCTTCCAGACCGAATTCCAGTACCCGTCCGACTCCGATGGGTCCGGCCCCGCCAGCGACGGCAACGAGGAAGGGGAGGACTGACGCGCATGCCAGCGTTCCTCGTCGTCGAGGGCCATGGCGAGCTCGAGGCGGCTCACAACCTGATCGTCCGGCTCACCCGCGAACACGGCCACGACCTGCAGTGGGCCCGTCCGCGTCGCTTCCCCAACCTCCACCTCGAGCGCGGCGTTCACAAGGCCGCCGAGGTCGTCCGCATCGAGCCCGCCGTCGACGCCCTGCTCATCCTGCGCGACGAAGACGACGCCTGTCCCGCGCAAACCGGCCCCGAGATCGCCGCCTGGCTGCGCGCCCTCAAGCTCCCCTTCCCCGCCGCGGTCGTCATGTTCTGCCGCGAATACGAGACCCTGTTCCTGCCCTGCGTCGACCTCATGGCCGGCGTGCCGCTCCGCGGCAACGCCACCGAGCGCCCCGGCCTCCGGCTCGGCACCCGCTTCGAGGGCGACCCCGAGTCGATCCGCGGGGTCAAGGAATGGCTATCGAAGCACTTCCCGCGCGGCTCGAGCTACAAGCCGACCCTCGACCAGCTCCCGCTCACCCGCATGATCCGCTTCGATCGCCTGCGTAGCTGCGGTTTGCCCTGCTTCGGCACCCTCGAGCGAGCCCTGCACTTTCTCGCCGAAGCGCGCGGCAACACCGGCCTCGTCTACCCGCAAAGCACCGCCAACTCCACGACACAGTGAAGTCTTCAGGCCGCGCCGGTCTCGTCGCGGGCGGGCACGGCGGCCGGCGAGGCGGCGACGCCGGGGCCCATGTACTCGACGAACAGGGCGGTGATGTTGTCGCGGCCGCCCTGGTCGTTGGCGTGGCGGATCGCCTGCTTGGCGGCCTGCTGGAGGTCCATGCGAAACAGGCCGGCGAGGGTGTCCTGCTGCTCGAGGTACTCGTGCAGGCCGTCGGAGCAGAGCAGCAGGCGGTCGCCGTGCTGCAGCGGGACGGTGCGGATGTCGACCTCGACGAAGTCGCGGTGGCCGACCGCGCGGGTGATGACGTGCTTCATCTTCGAGCGTTTGGCCTGGTCGACGGTCAGCACGCCCTGCTTGACCTGGTAATTCACCAGCGTGTGATCGTCGGTGAGCTGGGTGACCTGGGGGCCGCAGGCGAGGTACACCCGCGAGTCGCCGACCCAGCCGACGATCGCCACGCCGGCGGCGATCAGGGCGACCGAGGCGGTGGTCGACATGCCGCGCCGCTCGGGGTCGATCTCGCCCATGCTGTGGACCATGTAGCAGGCGTTTTGGATCGCGCCGCGGACCAGCGCGCCGAGCCGCTGCAGGGCCGGATCGTCGAGCGGGCGGGTGCGGGCGATCTCGATATCGGTGGTGTCCGAACGGATCCAGTCGTGGATGAACTCGACCGTCTCCTGGCTGGCGATCTCACCGCGGGCGCGGCCGCCGACCCCGTCGCAGACGATGAACAGGCCGAGGTTCGCGTCGGCCAGGAACGCGTCCTCGTTGTGGGCGCGGACGCGGCCGGTGTCAGTGTAGCCGTAGTGGCGGGTCGGTGGCATCGCCGAGAGGGTCGCCGACCATACCACGGCGCTGCGGCCGTGTTACTTGCCGGCGACGGGCACCGGCGTGAACTTCACCGCGTCGCCCTGGATCTCGAGCAGCTCGGGGCCGCCGCTGGCGTCGCCGCTGACCGGGCCGAGGCGCAGGAGCTTGCCCTCACACATGGTGGCCGCGATCTTGTCGGGGCCGCGGGCGATCACCAGGCGCTTGGCGCCGAGGTCGCCGAGCACCTGCTCGACGGCGCCGCAGTCGGGCTCGTTGCCGCGGAGCCGGGGGCTGCGCGCGGGGCCGATGGCGGCGAGCATGTCGGGCATCATCGCCTCCTCGCCGAGCATCCACTTCTTGCTGGCCTTGTTGATGGTGTCGAGGCCCTCCTTGACGTGGTCCTCGAGCAAGGCGGCGTGGGCGACGACGGTGTCGCCCACGATCAGCACCAGCTTCTGCTCGGCGAGCTTCCTGGCCATCGGACCGCCCGCGGCGAACGCGGCTGCGCGGCCCTGCTGGGCCTTGGGCAGGCCGCCGATGCGCGGGTCGTCGCCGACCGGCTTCTCCTTGGCGTAGTCCTTGAAGCCCTGGGCGCTGACGCCATCGAAGGTCAGCGCGACGTTCAAGATCTCCTGCTCGCCGTTGATGCGGTACAGCGCGCCGCCGGCCTTGCTCGCCTGCTCCGCCAGCATGTCCAGCGTCTTCAGCACCGCCTGCTCCTCCTTGCCGGCGCCGAGCACGTTGCCGAGCTGCACGAGCACCAGGTCGCCGCCCGACCAGTTGCCGGCGTCGTCCTGCGCACCCGCGGCCTTGAGGGCCGCCTGCGTCGCCCTCAGGTCGCCGCTCAGGCTGCCGAGCACGACCACGCGGCCCTTCGGCGCCGGCGTCCGGGCCTCCTCGGTCGCGCGCGCCCGCGGCTTGGCGGTCTTCGGCGCGTCGGCCTCGACCTTGGTGTCCGCCTTGACCTCCTCGACCTTCTTGACGTCCTTCTTGTCCCCACTGCCACCACCACATGCGGCGAGGGTGCAGAGCAGGGCGAGGGTGCGAGGCAGGCGGGGCGTGAGCATGAGCGCATGATACACAGCCCGGCGCGCCGCAAACCCTGCCCGGGGCGCGATAAATATCGACCCGGCCGTGAAACCGGCGGGTCGACGCGCGGGTCATGGCTGTTTGCGCCTTGTGGCGCGAGGTCGGCACGCCCACCCTCACTCGCCGTAGGTGATGGTCAGCGGGTTGTCCAGGGCGAGGGTCACTGGTTGCACCTGGGCCGGGCCGGGGGCGGTGTAGCGCACGTCCGGGGTCGGGTTGTTGCCGGGTCCGCCGGGGTTGTAGAAGGCGCCGTGGGGAGCGGTGGCGGGGATCTCGACGGCGGTGATCGTCCGCATCGCGGCCTCGTCGCCGTCGAGGATGATATCGATGTAGTTGTCCCAGTCCTCGACGTAACAATCGTCGTAGGACACCCGTGGAGAGGCGAGCTCGCCGAGGTCGGCGAGGCCGACGACGCGGAGCTTGCCGCCGGCGATCGAGTGCTCGACGCCGGCGCGCTCGACCGTCAGGGTCGTGCCGTCGGGCGCCCGGAGCTGGAGGCGGAAGAAGCGATCGTACTCGTCGGGGCGGAGGCCGCGCACGCCATCGGGGGAGAAGCCGCCCGAGGTGTAGGTTCGAAGGCGGTACTTCGCGGCCGCGCCGTAGAGGGTGGCGCCGTCGTTGGGGAAGGGGCCGCCCATGACGCGCGGGCCGCCCTCGCCGCGGGCCGAGAAGCGGGTCAGCTTGGCGGCGACCAGCGAGGGGCCGGCGACGTAGGGGTTGCTGCTCTCCTTGCTCAGGCCGACCGCGCTGACCGGGCCGTCCGGGCCGACGAGCATCAAGGGCCGGTCGTCGGCGACGATCTCGACCCGCACAGGGTAGAGCGCCCCGGCCTCGTCGGGGCGGAGGCGATTGCCGAACTCGCCGAATACCACCGCGACCTGGCGCTCGTTGTACTCGTAGTTGGGCGAGAGGGTGGCGAACGCGGGGGTGACCGTCGAACCGTCGTTGAGGTGGACGGCGAAGTCGGTGGGCGCCAGCGTCGAGGGCAGGAAGGGCCAGCTGAAGACGATGGGCATCGCGTCGGCGCGCTCGACCGTGAGGTTGCCCTTGCGCTCGAGCGAGGAGGTCAGCGCCCGACGCGGAGGTGACTTCCCGCCGCAGGTCAAGCGCTGCCAGGTGCCACCAGCGGCCCGGACCTCGGCCTCATCACCGTCGACGCCGATGATCCCCTCGAAGCCATAGCCGGCGGAGAGGATCTCGGGCCGCGGCGAGAACATGTCGGCCTCGATCAGCCGGTCCTCGTTGATCACCTGATTGACCGCGCCGTTGCATGCGTGAACGGTGGCGAGCGTGAGGCCGGCGCAGGCCGCTCGCAACCCGAGAGACAGACGATGGCGAACAACGAGCATAGTGCGACTTCCTTGGGTATGGCGTGGGCGCCTGGCGAGCATCGTCGCACGGCGCGGTCGAGGATGCGAGGCCCCTCGCGTCGCCGATCTCAGCTGCCGGGCATGCCGGGTTCCCAGGCCCTGGCGTCGAGGTCGGGGAAGGATACCTTGCAGTTGCCCGCGGCGATGCGGGTGATGCGGGCGGAGCCGAGGGAGTCGGTGAAGCCGCGGCGTTGCTGGCCGTCGGGGGTGACGATGAGGTAGCGCTGGCCGGGGATGCCCTTGCCCATCTCGTCGACGAGAAGGATCTCGATCCAGTCGGTGGTGTCCGGTGCGGGGCGCTCGAAGTCCTCGGGCTCTTGCGGCTTCTCGGGGCCCTCGCCGGGGCGGCCGCGGTACTTCGGATGACCCTCGAGGCGCAGCAGGACCAGGCGACCGGAGCGGAGCGCGGCCAGCAGGCGGTCGTGGAGCGCGCGGTCCTCGAGGTCGGGGTTGGCGAGGCCGAGCTGGTCGACGACGCGGTGCAGGGTCCGGCGCTCCATCGGGCTGCTCAGCGCCGACGCGAGGATGCCGGGGGCCTCGTGCGCGGGGACCCGCTCGCCGGGCGTGTCCGGGCGCAGGCCCGGGCCGTGGGGCACGAGCTCGAAGGTCTGGCCATCGCAGCGGAAGACGGAACGGAGCACCGGGTCACCTCGCGTATTTGGGGTCGTTGGCGGTGCGCCAGTCGTAGGCCGGGACCTCGCGCCAGATCTTGTTGACGGTCTTGGCCTCGAGTTCGCGGGTCGGTCGCTTGATCTGGTAGGTGATGCCGAGGTCGCCCTTGCCGTTCCTCATGACGGTGATGAATTTGGGCGCGGCCTCGACCTCGAAGTTCCAGAAGCTGTTCCAGTCGTAGCGGCCGGCGAGGAAGGGGTCGTTGCTGCCGAGCTGGATGGAGACGAAGCGGGTTGGTTCGCCGACGTACTTGAGCCAGGTGCGAAAGTCGGCGGTCTGTTCGGCGGGGATCGAGCAGGCGGTGCTGGAGCTGCAATCGACCGCGATGCGAAACCACTGGCGGGCACCGTTCACCAGCTTCTGGGCGGAGAAGATCAGGCGGCGCAGGAAGATCTTGCGGGTCTCGCGGATCTCCCGTTGCAGGCAGGGGAGCAGGGTGTAGACGGGCACGCCGGGGAGCTCGCCGACGCCGTTGTCGAGGGCGACGCTGTTGACGACGACGATCATCATGTTGTTATCAAAGATCAGGCTCTTGTCGATATCCATGTAGTCGAGCGAGACGGCGGCGCGCGGGAGCGGACGGCTGCCGGCCTGGATCGTGCGCACATTGGTGATGTTGCCGGCCCTGGGGTCGACGCGCACCAGGGTGGCGCCGGGGCGGTCGCTGCCCCAGTCGCGGAACTCGCCGTCGCGGTTGTAGCGCGGGTAGGGGCCGCCCGAGTCGGAGACGATGATCGCGGGCTCGGCCGAGGTGGCGCCCGGCGGCAGCGGCGAGAGGTCGAGGCCGTCCTGCGGGTCGGGGTCGTAGAGCCGCGCGGGGATGGTCGTGCCGGCCGGGCTGCCGAGCAGGTGCAGGCCGCGGCGGTGCGAGTGGCCGGTCAAGACGCACTGGATCTGCCGGGCCCCGAGCATCTCGAGCAGCGCCTGGCGGTTGGACTCGAAGGTGCCCATCTCGAAGCGCGAGTAGTCCTCCACGCCGGCGGTGCTGATGTCGCTGTTGAACGCGCCCGGCGAGCCGACGGCGCCGCCGGGGAACATGCCCACGTCCTCGCGGTAGCTGAGGAATGTGAAGTGCGAGGTCAGGATGACCTTGCGCTGGCTCCGCTCGGCGACGGCCTTCTTCAGCAGGTTCAGCTGCGGCCTGGTGATCGCGTCGTCGGAGCGCGGCAGGTGGCCGAGGCTCTGCTCGCCGCTCGGGTCCAGCAGGTCCTCGCTGGTGCCCCAGCCGAGGCCGACGATCGACTGCTTCGGCAGCCTGGTCCAGTGGTCGTTGAAGGGCGAGAGCACCAGGTGAAACCAGTCGAACCATGAGGCGTCGAAGCTGCTGCCGACCTTGACCAGCAGCGCGGCGCTGGGGCCGAAGGACAGCAGGGCCTCGTAGAAGGTCAGGTTCAGGTCGGCGGGGATGCCGGCGTTGGCGCGCTGGGTCATCAGGCGCGGGGAGATGCCGAAGGCGTCGACGTAGCAGTCGTGGTTGCCCGAGATGGCGAAGAAGGGCTTCTGGTGGGCGCGCAGGGCGTCGACGATGAGGGTGTAGAAGGCGATGAGGTCGATGCCGGCGGGGTAGGTCGAGTCGTTGTAGTTCTCGAGGTCCATGGTGTTCCAGATGCCCTGGACACTGTTGGACTTGTGGATGATGGTGGCGGCGTTGAAGGCGTTGCGGATGTGGTCGATGATGTCGCCGCCGATGATGATGGCGTCGGCGGTGCTGGCACAGATGCGCTGGAGGACGTCGTGGAAGCTGCGGTTGGTCTCGGCGAGGAGGTTGCCGATCCTGGGCGACTCGTCCTCGTGCTGGCCGTCGCCGTACTCGATGACGCGGGCGGTCGTCTTGGCGAGGATCTGCCAGCGCGAGTTCATGTGGATGTCGGAGACGTGGCCGATGTCGGCGTGGCTGAACTCGTCGCCGTCGCTGAGGACGATCACCGGGTGGTAGGACTGGATCGGCTCGCCGGGGTTGGCCCTGGCGAGGTCGACCGCGTTGCCGCGCATGTTGAAGGCGTAGCGGCACAGGCCGGGGATCGGGTTCTTCCCGGTCTTGCGATCCGAGCCGAAGCGGGCGTCGAGCATCGCGCGGATCAGCTCGTCGTGGGTCTCCTTGCCGACGACGGCCTGGCGGACGAAGCGGCGGATCTTCGGCTCGGTGGCGGCGGTGGTGTACTCGATGAACTTGGCCTCGCAGGTGCTCCACGGTTGCTCGGCCGCGCCGGCGTCGCGCAGGGCGCTGGCGTGGACCTTGACCTTCCAGACCTTGGTGATGCCGCGGCCCTCCAGCGCCTTGACGACGCTGGGGTGGAGGATGCCGGCGAACTTGGTGTGCGACTCGAGTTGCTCGTCGAGGTCGGCGTCGACCTCCTCGACGACGATCTTGTCGCCCGCGCCGCCGAACAGCGGGGTGGGGTCGAAGTGCTTGGTGGCGCGCAGCCCGGGGGAGAGCTTGAGCTGCCGGTTGACCATGTCCGGGGTCAGGGTCTTCTCGGTGGCGATCAGCAGCTCGAAGAAGGCGTCCTGCTTGCTGTGGTGGACCTGCGGGGTCAGCAGGGCCGGATAGAGGATCACGCCGGGCGTGGTCTTCTTCAGGGTCGTGATCGTGAAGCCGACCTGCAGCGCGCCGACGAAAGTCTGCTCCTTCTCCTCGAGCGCGACCCAGATGAAGTTGTAGAGCTTACGGGCCATGGATCGCCCCCCAGAAGGTCGCGCTCGGCGTGGTTTGGCCGTCGAGCTGGTGCTGCAGGCCCTCGGCCTCGACGAGGCCCCGGGTCATCACGGCGGTGAAGCGGGTGTGGTCGACGGCGATGTACTCGGCGACGCTGCAGTGCTCGAGGACCGCGTCGGCCCAGGTGCCCTCGTGGACGACGAGGCCGACGAGCGCGCTATGCTCGGCGGTGAGGCGGCCGCTGGCGCGCACGGCGACGAGGGCGGCGTATTGCAGGGTCGTGCGGCGGACGGTGAGGCGGCCGAGCTCGCAGCCCTGGACGACGAGGCCCATGAGCTGCGGACAGTCCTGGATGTCGAGCGCGCGCAGGCTCGAGTCGAGCACCCGCGGGGCGACCAGGGTCGGGCAGCGGTCGAGGGAGAGCTCGCCGATGCGGGTGTTGCTGAGGGTGAGGTCGTCGCCGTCGACCTGCACGAGGGCGATCGCCTGGTAGTCGCCGCCGAGGATCCGCAGGCGACGGAGCTCGAGGCCGGCGAGCTGCAGGGTGGCGGCCTGGGTGAGCGTGAACTCGCCGCCGTGCAGGCCGCCGCCGTCGATCTGCAGGCGATCGAGGGTGCACTTCGCGAGGCGCGGGGCGAGCAGGGTGCAGCCGCGGAGCGCCGAGCCGGTCAGGCTGCAGTCGCGCAGCATCCAGGTGTCGCCGGCGAGCTCCTCGAAGCGGGTGTCGATGAAGCTGCAGCGGCTCGCGGTCAGCAGGGTCAGCGCGCCGCCGACGAAGCGGCAGCGCACGAAGCTGCAGTCGGTCAGCTGCAGGGTGTCGAAGTGACAGCGCTCGAAGACCACGTCCTCGAAGCGCAGGCCGGTGAAGGCGACGTGGTCGAAGACGAGGTCGCGCAGCAGGCAGCCGCGCAGCACGACGGCGCCGGACCAGGTGAAGCCGCGGAAGGTGCTGTCGTGGAGGGTGAGGCCGCGGTGCTCGACGGCCTGGTCGAGGCGGTGGTCGGCGAGGACGCGGTGGCCGAGCGTCC
>Ga0209262_10001079_pt1 | contig 11479 bp, 10 predicted proteins | sample Lowcelwee11metaG_FD_187171 | JGI IMG/M metagenome (GOLD analysis project Ga0209262, IMG submission 187171) | Freshwater pond sediment microbial communities from the University of Edinburgh, under environmental carbon perturbations - Low... | ecosystem: Environmental > Aquatic > Freshwater >...
CATTCCGAGCCGTCGATGAGGAGGGGTGCATCGATGCCCATGGCGCGCAGCGACGCGCTGACCTCTTCCGCATAGAGAGGATTCATGACAATCACGGCATCTGGGCGCTGCATGCGGAGGGACTCGGGCGGGCAAACCTCGTGTCCCGTCCCCGGCACGAAGCGCCCATGCTTGTGGGGGTTGAGGTCCACCAGGCAGGCAATCTCCGCGCCTGCTCCAACCGTGTTCAAAAAGCTCACGCCCTTCGAGCCCGCACCCCACAGGACCGCGCGTTGGCCGCGACTTGTCAGGTCGCCCAGAATGCGGCGCCAACGTTCCACCTTGGCGCTATAGGCCTCGGCGAAGCGGGCGACCAAAGCCCCCAAATCCGCAGGGGCGGGCGCCAAGTCTGCCGATGGCTCCATGTGCATAGCGACAGGCCCCTTCGGCTCGTCCATCTCCGCTGCCGGTACAGCATCGATGCCGAGGTACTGGCCACCGAACTCGCTCGCAAGCCGCGTGACGCGGAAGCCGCCACGCCGAAAGGCCTCGGCGAGTGAGGCTGCGGTGAAGTAGCCACAGTGCTCGTAGATCAGGTCCCAAACGCCGAGGGCCACCAGGTTGTAGGCGGCATCCGGTACCTCGAAATAGACGGCCGCCGACTGTCTGCCGAGTGCTCTCCGGATGGCGCGCAGGAAGGGGATCGGCTGCGCGATGTGTTCGAGCGCATGCCGGCAGCAGACGAGGTCTGCGTGTACATCCGCGTCCGCGTCGGTGTAATGCGCCTTCACGAAAGAGGCGTTCGCCGCGGGTTGGCCCCGCAGGCCGCGCCCGGGCGTGTAGCTCGGATCGAAGCCGATACCACGGCTTCCACCCAACTCGCACACCAAGCTCAGGAAGTCGCCCTGACCACAGGCGATCTCGACGATGCGCTTACCGCGCAGATCGTAATCGGCAACCAGTCGTTCCGCGAGCGCACGGGCATAGGCCTGGAACCGCGGCGAATGGTGCAGCGAATTCTCGTAGTCGCTGCTGTACTCCACTCGGGCAGGGTCGAAGGCGGCATTGAACAGGTGACTGCACTTGCGGCAGTGCACCAGGTCCACATCGCCGGTCGGTGCAGCCAGGGCTTCGTCCCGGCTTGCAAGCAGGACGTTGCAATAGACAGGCACGCCAGCGATGCGGACGCAGTCGACGACGTTGCGCGATCCGCAGACCGGACAGATCATCTGCCTGGAGGCTTCTTGCACCGTACCCCCTCAAAGCGTGTGGAGCGCGGGTCGAAGGCCCCGGCCATGCAGGTCCCTGGCAATCTCGTCGCGGTAGATCGGGTTCATGATCACCACCGCGTCCGGCCGGCAGGTATCGAGGAATCCCGGGCCGACGATCGGCAGCCCAGTGCCAGGCAGGTAGTGGCCCTGGCGGTAGGGGTTGATATCAACCCCACACTCCACGACACGCGCCGCCTCGCCCAGGGTCGCGAGGAAGGCGACTGCCTTGGAGCCTGCCCCCCACAGAGCAACCCGTTTTCCTTCAACGGCGAAGCGGCCAAGCAACATCCGCCAGTGATCGAGCTTCGCGGCCAAGCGGTCCGGGAAGGTCTGCGTGTAGCCGGCAAGCACGGCGATATCGTCCTCCGCCGGCAGCGGTGGCTGCCGCACCGGCATCTCGGCCGCGCGTGCCTCGATGGTCAGATACTGACTGGCATACTCGGTGTCGAGGCTGACCACCTCGAAGCCGCTGCGACGGAACAGGCGTGCCAGCGAGCCGGGCGAGAAATAGGAGCAATGCTCGTAGTAGATGTCCTCGAAGGCACAGTCGCGGACGATGCGGGTGGACTCGGGGATCTGGAAGAAGACATCCGTCCCTACCCGGTCGCCGATCGCCCGGCGTAGGGTCCCGATGAAGTCGCCGGTCGGGTGGATGTGCTCGAGGGTCATCTTGCAGGCGACGAAGTCACCGCGATGATCCGCGTACTTGTCGGAGTAGAAATCCGCAATGAACTGGACGCGATCCGCCGCCGGCCCCTGGATGCGCGCGATGTGAACGCCCGGATCGAAACCGATGCCGCGATTGCCCCCAAGCTCGCAGAGCAGCATCAGGAACTCGCCTTTGCCGCAACCGATCTCGATCACGTCCTTGTCGTGCAGGTCGTAGCGTTCGATCAGTCGCTCGGCCAGGGCGCGGTGAAAGGCGTTGAAGGTCGGCGAGTAGCCCTGAGTCTCCTCGTAGCGGGCGGAATATTCCGTCAACCCAGGGTCGAAGGCGACGTTGGAAATGAAGCCGCAGTCGGCGCAGAAGGCGAGCTGGATGTCGCCGGTTGGGTAGGCGCGGGCCTCCTCGGGCGAGCTGAGCAGAATGCAGCTGTTGGTCGGCACACGCCGAGCCGTGTGGAAGACGGTCATCGGCCCGACACCGCAACTGGGACAGGTCCTCACGTCATGCTCCGGCCGTCGCGCGTGACCTCAGACCACCTTCGGCTCGGGGACGGGGATGATGAACCGTCCACCCCGCTGCGCGTACTCGGCCTGCTGGTCCATGATCTCGGCTGCGAAGTTCCAAGCGAGCAAAAGCACGTACTCCGGCTGCGCCTCGAGCAGCTTCTCCGGGCCAAGAATGGGGATGTGCTGGCCAGGCATGTACTTGCCCTGCTTGTGGACATTGCGGTCCACCACGAAGTCGATCTGCTCAGGCCCAATACCGACGTAGTTGATCAGCGTCGCGCCCTTGGCCGCTGCACCGTATGCGGCGATACGCTTTCCCTGGGCGCGCAGCGCACCGAGCAGGGCGCGCAGATCGGTTCTCAACTGCTGCACCTGCCGAGCGAAGTCGCGGTAGAAGTCGATACGGTCGACGCGGTCGTCGACCTCCAGTTTGAGCAGCCCCTTCACCGAGTCGCCCACCCGCTCAACCTTCTCGACATACAGCCGCAGCGAGCCGCCATGGATCGGCAGGCGTTTGACCTCGTTGAGAAACAGGCCGTGGCCGCGGAACAGACGGTCGAGCGCCGTCGCCGAAAAGTAGCAGAGGTGCTCGTGGTAGATCGTGTCGAACTCCCGGTGCTCGATCAGGTCCTTGACGTAGGGCACCTCGATCACCGCAACGCCACTGTCCTTCAGGAGCGTCGCAATGCCGCTGACGAAGCCGTTCGTGTCGGCGACGTGCGCAAGCACATTGTTCGCGTGGATAACGTCCGCGCGGCGCCCCTCTCCAGCGAGTTGCTGTGCAAGCTCCGCGGTGAAGAAGGTGTTCAGCGTCGGCACGCCGATGGTCGCGGCCGCGCGCGCCGGACCTTCGGCCGGATCGATGCCGAGAACGGGTATCCCAACCTCCACGTAATTCTTGAGCAGATAACCGTCGTTGCTGGCGAGCTCGACCGCCAGGCTTCCGGGACCGAGCTCGCGCCGCGCGATGAGGTCCAGCGCGTTGTCCCGCGAGTGGCGCAGCAGGGCGTCCGAGAACGAGGAGTAATAGGGATAGTTCTCGCAGAACAGGACTTCCGGCGGCACTGTCTCGAGAATCTGAAGCAGGCTGCACTGCGGACAAAACACCACGACGAGCGGGTATTGCGGCTCTGGCTCGCCGAGTTGCTCAGCGGTGAGCAGGCGGTCCGCCAGCGCGGTGCGTCCGAGGTCCAACACGGACTCCAGACCGGCATGGCCGCAGGAACGGCAGATCATGGTCGTGGCCATCGCCGCCTCACCCTGCCACCGGCCGGCACCAGCGCAGATCACCGTCGAGCCGGCCATCGTCCACCAGCTTCTTGACGTGTGCGATGCGCTTGTACCTCGCGCCCTCGAAGTCATCGAGCGTCAGCCCGACCTGCCGGTAGCACTCGTACAGCTCCTCGACGCCCCGACGCGCCGTCCACTGCGGCTTGAACTCGTGAAGCACGCGGGCGATCTTGTTGCAGTCCACGCGATAACAGCGGGTGTCGGGCCCCGCATCCGGGGCGAACTCGATGCGGCAGTTCGGCACGATCTCCTGGACCATCGCGGCCAACTCGCGGATCTGGTAGTTCTCGGTGGTGGTGCCGACGTTGAAAGCCTGGTTGTGGACCGCCTCGCGCGGCGCGTGCAGCGCGGCGATGTAGGCCAGCGCGATATCCGCCACATGCACGACCGGCCGCCACGGGGTGCCATCGCTCTTGAGGTAGACCAGTCCGGTGGTGAGGGCCCAGGCCGTGAGGTTGTTGATCACGAGGTCGAAGCGGATCAGCGGCGACAGCCCGTAGGCCGTCGATGCGCGCAGGTAGGTCGGGGAGAAATCGGCATCGGCCATCTGCGAAAGGGCGGCCTCGACCTTGACCTTCGAGACACCGTAGGGCGTGACCGGGTTGAAGGCCGCATGCTCATCCAGGAAATCGGCACCGCCCGCGCCATAGTTGCTGCACGATGACGCGAACAGGAAGCGCCGTACCCCGGCCGCCTTGGCGAGTCCGGCGAACTTCACCGCCGCGGTCTCGTTGATGTCCGCCGTGAGGTGGGGGCGATAGTCCCCGAGCGGGTCGTTGGAGAGGCCGGCAAGGTGAATGATGGCGTCGAAGCCCGCGACGTCGGCGGCCTCGACGTCGCGAATGTCCTTCTCAAGGGTGCGCACCTCGGGGATCTTGCCGGTGAACAGACAGCCCGCGAAATAGTTGGTGTCGAGGCCAACCACATCGTGGCCGCGCTCCAGGAGCCTGGGCACCAACACGGTACCGATGTAGCCGTCGTGTCCCGTAACGAGTACGCGCATGGGTCAGTCCCAGTTCTTCCAGGGGGGCGACGGCTGCTGCCAGAGCTTCTCCAGCAGCTTCTTATCGCGGATCGTGTCCATGCACTGCCAAAATGACTCGTGACGGTAGGCCATCAACTGGCCGTCGGCGGCGAGACGCTCCAGCGGCTCTTTCTCGAACTGCGCGTCGTCGCCCGCGATGTAGTCGAACACGCCGGGCTCCAACACGAAGAAGGCACCATTGATCCAGCCCTCGCTGGTCTGGGGCTTTTCCGTGAACTGCACCACGCGATCGCCGTCGAAGTCGAGGTGGCCGAAACGCGCCGGCGGTCGCACCGCAGTGAGGGTCGCGAGCTTGCCGTGCGCCTGATGGAAGGCCAGCAGATGCTTGAGATCGACGTCCGAAACGCCGTCACCCCAGGTCAACATGAAGGTCTCTGCACCCATCCAGGGTCTGAGCCGCTTGATGCGCCCGCCCGTCGCCGTATCTTGCCCGGTCTCAACCAGATCCACTGTCCAGTCGTGACGAAGCCGGTCGTACAGGGTGACGGCACCCGTGCCAAGATTGACCGTCATGTCACCGTGGAGCCCAGCATATTCGCGCATCCAGCGCTTGATGTACTCACCCTTGTGGCCCAGGGCAATGACAAACTCATCGTAGCCGTATTGGGCGTAGTACATCATGATGTGCCAGAGGATGGGCCGCCCGCCGATCTCTACCATCGGCTTGGGCTTGACCTCCGTCTCTTCCGCAAGCCGGGTGCCCAGGCCCCCGGCGAGAATGCCGACTTTCATCCGCTGGCCCTCCCCTACGAGCCAGGTATGCTAGCACCCAGCCCCCGGAAGGACCTACCCCAAGCCCCCGCCGAAGGCGGGACCCTTTTTCCGACAACGCAGAGCCAACGCCATGGATCTCTTCCTCAAGATCGCCGCCGGGGTCTTCCTGATGATGATGCTGTTCTACATGTGGCCGGCGTTCAAGCACTGGCAGGAGCACGGCCCCAAAGCGGAAAAGGGCGACTGGATGGCCGCCGCCCTGCCGCTGGGGGCCGTGGTCCTGCTGGTGATCCTGCTGGTCCTTTCCGTGCGCTGAGCCGCGCTAGGCGTCTCACCTGGCCGTCCGACGGGGCAATGCCCCCACTCAAGGCCTAGCTGAGCCGACCGAGTCCGCCCATGTAGGGCCTCAGCGCCTCGGGGATACGCACGGATCCGTCGGCCTCCTGATAGTTCTCCAGCACCGCAACCAGCGTGCGGCCGACGGCGAGACCGGAGCCGTTGAGGGTGTGCAGCAGTTCCGGCTTGCCGGTCTCGGGATTACGCCAGCGTGCCTGGAGGCGGCGGGCCTGGAAGTCCTCGAAGTTGCTACACGAAGAGATCTCCCGATACCGACCCTGCCCGGGGAGCCACACCTCCAGATCGTAGGTCTTGGCCGATGAGAACCCCAGGTCGCCGGTGCAAAGGGTGACCACCCGGTAGGCGAGCCCGAGGCGCTGGAGTATCGCCTCGGCGTGGCCGGTGAGGGCCTCCAGGGCGGTGTAGGAGTCCTGGGGCCGCACGGCCTGCACCAGTTCGACCTTCTCGAACTGGTGCTGTCGGATCATGCCGCGGGTATCCTTGCCGTAGGAGCCGGCCTCGCTGCGGAAGCAGGGGGTATGGGCGACCCACTTGCGGGGCACGGAGTCGGCCTCGACGATGACATCCCGGACCAGATTGGTGACTGGGACCTCGGCCGTGGGGATCAGGTAGTAGTCACGCTCGCCCGATCCGTCCGAGGGTACCTTGAACAGGTCCGCCTCGAACTTGGGGAGTTGCCCCGTCCCGCGCAGGCTTTCGGCGTTAACAAGATAGGGGACATAGGTCTCCGTATAGCCGTGCTCTGTGGTGTGGACGTCGAGCATGAGCTGGATCAGGGCCCGGTGCAGTCGGGCCAAGGGGCCGCTCAGGACGACAAAGCGCGAGCCGGCGAGCTTGGCGCCAGCATCGAAGTCCATCCAGCCCCACTGGGCGCCGAGGTCGACGTGGTCCCTGGGCTCGAAGGCGAAGCGCGGCGGATCTCCCCAACGGCGCTCCTCACGGTTGTCCGCCTCGTCCCGGCCGTCTGGGACATCCGGGTTCGGCAGGTTCGGCAGACCAAGCGCAATGTCGGAGACCTCGTCCTGGATCGCTGTCAGCGCATCCTCGAGGGCCTTGAGGCGCGACCCCAGGTCATCGACTTCCGCCAGCAAGGGGGCGATGTCCTGCCCCGCTGCCTTGGCCTTGCCGATGGCCTTGGAACGGGCGTTGCGCTGGCCCTGAAGTTCCTGGACCTCGACCTGGACCGCCTTGCGGCGGGCCTCCAGTGCCTCGAAACGGGCGGTGTCGAGGACCAGGCCTCGGCGCCGGAGCTGGGCGGCGACCCTGGGGAGATCGGTTCTCAACAGGCGGGGATCCAGCATGACTGCGCGTCCGTCTCGACAGGGCCAGGGACGCGACGTGCCCCGGCTTCACGAATCGCTCGGCCGGCCGGGGTTCGCTGCGGCGCGCCTCTAACCGAGCGAAGGAGCGCCATTCTACACGCGCGTCACTTCGGGTCGTAGCGCACCGGAACCCGGCTAGCCGGGTTCCCCAAACAGGTCGCGGATGGCAGCGATGCGCGCCTCGCGGATGCGGATCGGGATCTGCGCGGGCTCGGCGGCCCTGGAGATGGCGCGCCCAAGGTCGAGCATGGCGACTGCCGCGAAGATCCGGCGCAGGCGCTCGCCCTGGGGATAGGGGAGGTCCGCATAACCTCCACGGCCACGGAAGTCCGCCTCGCAGGCAGTGACCATCTGGTCGAAGCGATCCGGCCGGCGAAAGGCGTCGGCCCCCTCCAGCAGGTCCAGCAAGGTCGCAGGCCGCAGCTCGTCGAGCTTGTGCACCTGGCCGTGATAGCGGGCGACGAGGCGCGCGAGGTCACGGAAGCGTCGCGGTGCACGCAGGCGCTCGCACAGGGCCTCGATGAGGTGCACGCTGCGCCCCTCGTGCCCATGGTGGCTGGGCAGGATCTCCACCGCGGTTGTCCCCTTACCGAGGTCATGGGTGAGGGCCGCGAAGCGGACCTCAGGGTCCGGAGACAGGCGCGCGGCCGTGTCCACCACCATCATGGTATGCACCCCGGTGTCGATCTCGGGATGCCATTTGGGCGGCTGCGGGATACCCCAGAGGCGCTCGACCTCGGGGAAGAGCCGGGCCAGGGCCCCGCAGGCACGCAGGGTCTCGAAGAAGCGGGAGGGCGTCGCCTCCGCCAGGGCCTTGGCCAGCTCGGCCCAGACCCGCTCGGGGACGAGGGCATCGACCTCACCCGCCTCGACCATGGCCCGCATCAGGTCCAGGGTCTCCGGCGCAACGACGAACCCGAGGTCAGCGAAACGGGCGGCAAAGCGGGCCACGCGCAGGATGCGCACCGGGTCCTCGGCGAAGGCGGGGGAGACGTGGCGCAAGACCCGAGCCTCCAAATCCGCGAGCCCGCCATAGGGGTCGATCAGGCCGCCGGTCTCGTCCTGCGCCAGGGCGTTGATGGTGAGGTCCCGGCGCAGCAGGTCCTCTTCCAGGGTCACACCTGGATCGGCATGGACCGCAAAACCGCGGTATCCAGGCGCGGTCTTGCGCTCGGTGCGGGCCAGGGCGTATTCGTCCTTGGTCTGCGGGTGCAGGAAGACCGGAAAGTCCTTGCCGACATGGAGGTAGCCCTGACCCAACAGGTCCGCAGCCGTGGCACCCACGACGACGAAGTCCCGCTCGCCGATGGGGCGCCCGAGCAGGCGGTCGCGCACCGCGCCGCCTACCAGGTAGACCCTCATGTCTCCCCCGGACCCCGGTCCTGCCTGGCTGCACCCTCCCCCGCCCCCGACCGCGTGCCGGTCGGGACGCCGTCTGGCGGCTTGTCGGACTCCTTCGCTCCAGCCCCAAACAGGCGTCCAATGGCCCCGAAGACTCGCTTGATCCCGCGCCAAAGCCTGGGTAGCAGCCAGACGAGGAGGACCAAGAACAGGATCAGCAGGGCCAGGAAGACGGCCGGGTGCATCACGGCGGCCCATAGCCCAGCCACCACGCCGATGTCCTCGGTGACCGAGGCCGTCCAGTTGGTAAATGGCTCCGGTGAGGTGTTGATCAGGACCCGGGCGCCGGACTTGGCGGCGTGGGTAGCGGCCGCCAGACCACCACCCATGAGGGCCGCGGCCAACTCGGCACCTGGGCCTATGTCGCCCACGGCCCCAGCGGCGAGCATGGCCCCCGCAGGAATGCGGATGAAGGTGTGCAAGGCATCCCAGACGGTGTCGACGCCGGGGACCTTGTCGGCGAAGAACTCCACCAGGTACATGGCCCCGGCGGCAAACATGACCAGCGGATCGCTCAGGACCTCCAGCCCCTGGGGCAGGTCCGTGCGCCCGGTGGCCCCAAGGAAACCGAGGACCAGGATGGTGGCATAGAGGTTGATGCCGCTGGCCCAGCCGGCACCGAGGGTCAGGGCGAGGGTCTCTGTCAGGTTGTCCACGACGGCGCTCCGGTGGGGCAATCGCGCCGATTATAGCTCCCGCGACCGGCGGCGGTCGGTACCAAGACCCCCGCTGGGGTAGAATCCTCACCCGGCACGGGTGCCGTCACAGGCTCTATTTTGGTCCAACACCAGGCAACTCCGGAGAGGCAAGAACCATGAAGTACCTCGGTTATCTGCTCCTGTTGGCGCTTATTGCCTTCGGCATCTGGCCCTACTACAGCGTCTTCCGCCTCGACGACGCGCTGGGCAGACCGGAGGTCGGCGCCCTGCAGGACCTGGTGGACTTGCCGGCTATCCAGGCCAACTACAAGGAGCGGCTGGCGGGTGGCTTGGACCTCGTGCCTGACACGGCAGAACCGGGCGACGTGATGGGGTGGCTCCAGCAGAACCTTCAGCGCCTGGGCGACTCCGCCCTGTCTCAGGCGATCACCCTGGAGTGGGTGCGCGATACCCTGCGGCAAGCGGCAAGCCAGGCGACCAACCAGAAGCCTGCCTATCTGATCGCCGGCATCACCTTCGCCTTCTTCGAGTCCTACGATACCTTCCTGGTCCGCATCGGCGAGCTGGGCCGCGGCGCAACCCATGTCCGCATGAAGCTGGAGGGTCAAACCTGGCGGGTGACCGACGTCATCCGGTGAGTACGGCCCGCCGGACGGGTAACTTTCAGCCATCCCCCGGGGCCGCAGGTGACCCCCGGGGTGCGGGCGGGATGGCCGACCGCCTCAGGCCGCGATGGACAGGGTCTCCACCGTGCCGCGGTTCTTCTCCTTGAGCAGGATCTTGAAGGAGTCGAGCGGATAACCGATCTCCCTCAGCAGCGCCTTGATGACCTCGATCAGATCCTCGGGAGACAGGTCCGCCTCGGCAAAGAGCGCCTCGGCTACTGGCAGGGGGTCATCCAGCCGGTCCGGGAGGCGCGCGAAGAGCGGCTTCCCGCCCCGCAGGAAGCCGCTCCCCTCATCCGCCAGGCGCGACAGCTTCTCGGCGGCGCGCTCATACAACTCCTCCAGGAGGGCCTCGTAGAACAGCGGCCAGGCGGAGGCGCTGGTGTAGGTCTGACCACCGAGGACGAAACCGAAGGGGACTTTTTGCCCAAGATCACTGGCTGGAGATATCCCCGGGCGGGACTCTCGGACGGGGGGAGCGGTCGTGCGGCTGGCCGCTGGATGGGTCACTGGCTGTGCCGCCGGTGCCAGCGGGGGTGGCGACGCTGGCACACTCGCCACCTTGGGTGTGGCCGCGAGTTCTCCGGAACCGGGGTCCGTCAGGGGGTAGTCGCGCAGCACGGCGACCATGTCTGCCGCCGCGGCCTCGAGGGGTAGGCGTCTCTGGTTGAAGCGCTGCTTATAGGCAACGCCCTTGTCGAGCCCGGCGGGATCATTGTGATCGATATTCCGCCAGATCTCGGTAGACACCGCCTCCAGCTCCTGCGCCATGCGCTCCAACTGCCGCCGCAGAGACTGTAGTGCGTTGTCGGTCTTTTCCGTCTGAGCCATGGCGTCCTCCTCGCTCGGGTGTTGGGCGCCCCGACAGTCGGGGCCGAATCCCCTGGGTAAGCAGGGTCTAATATATGCATTATGAAACCCAACCGACGCGAGAACCAATAAACTCAGTCTATTCGAGGACAAGTTGACGTGGGGGCACGGTGGTCGGCGGCTAGGCCGGCGGGAGCCGACCTTCGGCACTAGCGCCCGCGCAACAGCTCGATTTGTCCCTGCAAGGGGTCCAGGACCGGGGCCAGCTTGCGGCGCATCAGGCTGCCCGACGCGGTGGAGTCGACCAGGTAGGCACGGATGACCCCATAGCCAACCCCGGAGAGCACGCGCATGGCGGCCAGGTCCGGCGTAAGCTCCGGGGCTGCAGCCAGGCATGGGGCTGCAGGACTGGAGGGACCGGGAGCGGAGACGAAGTTCCGTGCCTCGTCCATCAGGGCATCCAGGGCCAGGTCGGGATCGCCCTCTGGGCGCAGGGCGCCGAAATAGTCGCGGATCAGGTCGAAGGCGCTGGCGACCAGTTCCTGGCTCAGCGGTTTGGAAAGGAATAGGCCCAGCGTCTTCAGGAAGCACTGACCGGCGCCGGAGAGGACCCGCTCGCACAGCCTCGCACAAGGGTCCCCCGACGCCAGCAGGCCACCGAGGCGCTGCTGCACCGCTGCAGCATCCCGACGCTGCGGTTCGGGGTCGGGCAGCTCATCCGGCAAGGCATACAAGAAGCCCAACAGGTGGGCGGGCTTGCGGGCCGACCGCTTCCAGAGATCCGCGCGGCGTT
>Ga0209262_10001080_pt1 | contig 11474 bp, 10 predicted proteins | sample Lowcelwee11metaG_FD_187171 | JGI IMG/M metagenome (GOLD analysis project Ga0209262, IMG submission 187171) | Freshwater pond sediment microbial communities from the University of Edinburgh, under environmental carbon perturbations - Low... | ecosystem: Environmental > Aquatic > Freshwater >...
GGTTGAGGTTGTTTTCCTCGACCACGACCCGCGACCAGACCGCCTTGAGCAGTTCGTCCTTGCCGACCATGCGCGCGCGGTGCTCGACCAGGTAAGCGAGCACGTCGTAGGCGCGAGCCGACAGGGGCAGTGTTCGTCCTTGCGGGTCGGACAGGCGGCGGCGTGCCAGGTCGAGCCGAAACCCTTCGAACACGAATGCCGTCGGCGCGCTGTTGTCCATGTTCCCTGCGCAAGCCTCGGGGCGCCCGGGGTGCACTCCCGGGCGTCTGCCGTGCGATTCCGCAGCCTACGTCCTCCGTCGGTCGCGCTCAAGGGTGACGCGCGCACTCGTGATCTCCACGGCAATCCGCCCTCGATTCATCCATTCCCCGATTGTTTCGCACGTCGCCGGCGTGTATTGAATGGTCGCCGCGCAGGCGCGCACGGGACTAGCGAAGAAGCAGTCGGGGGAATCCGATGATGTGCGTTGGGACGCGCCGATGGTGGGACGCAGCTGCGGCCGCCGCGGTCATGCTCGTCCTGGGTCCGTCCATCGCCGCTGCGGACGACCCGCCGCTCGAGGAGATCGAGGTCACCGGCTCGCGCATCACCCGTCGCGATTTCACGTCGGCCAGCCCGATCGTCTCCGTGCCGTCGACCACCCTCGCGGAGACGGGATCCGTTTCCGTCGAGCGAACGCTGGCGATGCTGCCGCAGTTCGTGCCGACGGTCACCGGCACGTCCAACGACCCGTCGAACGACGGCCAGGCCAATCTCTCGCTGCGCGGCATTGGCGTCTCGCAGACCCTGGTGCTGGTGGATGGCAAGCGACTCATGCCGGCCGACGGCCGTGGCTCGGTGGACCTGAACGTCCTCCCGCCCGCGCTGATCGAAAGTGTCGAGGTGGTGTCCGGCGGCGCGTCCGCTGTGTACGGCTCCGACGCGATTGCCGGTGTCGTCAACTTCCGGCTGCGCGACGAGATCGAGGGGATCGAGTTCGACGCCGACTGGTCGCAGACGGAGCGAGGCGATGGACAGGAGTACTCGGCCGGTCTCATCGCCGGCACGTCGTTCGCCGACGGTCGTGGCGACGTCGTGGCGTACGTCGGTTACGCCGAGCGCGAGCAGGTCAGCCAGGGCGACCGGCGCCACACGAAGTATCCGTACCTCTATTACCCGGGCGAGACCAACGGCTACGGCCCGGGCGGCGCGTTCCTCGGCGGTGGTTCCGGCCGCACCGAGGACGGCTACTTCGTCGTCTTCTCCAACCCCGCCGTGTTCAGCCAGCTGTTCGCGTCATACGGCTATCCACCGGGCACCGCGCCGTACTACCCGGGGATCGGCGTCAACGAGGATCGAACGATCTTCACGTTCGGCGACGACGTGACACCGGGCAGCGTCGTCAACTATCGAGGGGAGATCGATCCGGTCATGTACAACGACCGGCTCGTAACCTACAACACGGCACCGCTGACAGCCTTGCAGTTGCCGCTCGAGCGGACGTCGCTGTTCCTGCGGGGCCAGTACAGCATTTCCGCATCCGCCGAGGCGTACGCCCAGGCGATCTACGCCGATTACAGCGCGACGCGCCAGCTGCCGCCCGCGGACTCCGGCATCCTGCTGATGCCAATCAGCAACCCATACATGCCGCCGGACATGCGCACCCTCGCCGAGTCTCGCGCCAACCCGAGCATGCCATTCCGCTTTTTCGCCCGTCCGACCGTGCTCGGCCCGCGTACGGCACAGAACGACCGGGAAATGCTGCAACTCACGGTCGGTCTGCGCGGGCAGGTGTTCGCGGACTGGCGCTACGACGTCTACGCACAGTCCGGTCGCAACGAGCGAACCGAGTGGCAGGACGGGATCACGCTGGTCTCGAAATACGAGGAACTGCTGTTCGCGGCCGACGGCGGACGGTCGATCTGCGGCGGGCTCGACGTGTTCGGCAAGAACCGCATCACGGCGGAATGCGCGGCCTACGTGGCCACGTCGGCCGAGAACGAGGCACAGGTGGACCAGACGATTGCGGAGGCCTCGCTCAGCGGCCCGCTGCTCGACCTGCCCGCCGGCGAGCTGCAGCTGGCCGCCGGTGTGTTCCACAAGCGCGACGAGTTCGAGTACGTTCCCGATCCCGTGCTCGCCGCGGTCGTGCCCGGGGTTCCCGGCGTCATCGGTCCGCGACCGGACGTCTCAGGATTCGGCGCCGGCGCCGCACGGAGCGGCAACGAGACGAACACCGACCTGTACGTGGAGGCACGGGCACCACTGCTGCGCGACTCGGGGAAGGGCCGCTCACTGGAACTGGGCGCCGGCTACCGCTACTCGCAGTACGAGCAGGCCGGCGGCGCGGATTCGTACAAGGCCGAACTCAACTTCCGGCAGAGTCCCGCGGTGATGTGGCGCGGTTCGTTCCAGCACGCGGTCCGTGCGCCGAGCGTGGAGGAACTGTACTACCCGGAGATCGCCGGGCAGTTCGTGGTCCCGATCCCGGACCCCTGCAGCGTCTCGAGTCCGCAGCGCACGGGGCCGGACCAGCAGCAGGTCGAGGCGCTCTGTCTCGCGCAGGGACTGCCGCCGACATTGCTGCCGACGTACAACTTCATCCTGCGCCGCGTCGATGGCGTGAGCGGCGGAAACCCGGACCTGGAGCCCGAGGACGCGGACACCCTGACGGCCGGCATCGTGCTCGATCCGGCCTTCGAGCATCCGGCGCTCGCCGACCTGCAATTCGCCATCGACTGGTATCGCATCGATTTCGGCAATGGCATCGGCCGCTGGGAGACCGAATCGGCGGTCGAGCGCTGTTTCGATCCCGCCTACAACCCCGGCTACGATCCGTCGTACCCATATTGCACGTTCTTTACTCGGGTCCCCACGGTCGGAGACATGTACGCGCTGGAGCTCGATCGCAACATCGGTGGCGTGGACACGTCGGGTATCGACTTTCAAGTCGACTGGGGCATGGCCGCCGGTCCCGGCCAGGTCGGTGCCAACGGCTACCTGACGTACGTCCAGAGCTGGGAGGCAACCGAACCGGATGGGCGCAAGGTCGATTACGTCGGCACGATCGGCAATCGCGGTCTCGGCGGTGCGATCCCGCGCTTGCGTTCGGTTCTCGGCGTGCGGTACGCATGGCAGGGAATTACCGTTTACACGCGCTGGCAGCACATCGATGCGATGCGCGACGCGGAGTATCGGGATTTCCGCGTGCCGACCTATGACTACTTCGACTTCGGAGCGAGCTACGCCATCGATGCCGGGATGCTGAGCGGGCTGGCGGCGACGGCTGGTGTCGAAAACCTCGGCGACCAAGATCCGCCCCTGTTTCCGAGTTACTCGCAGGCGAACACCGATCCTTCACAGTACGATGTGCTCGGGCGTCGCTATTTCGTGCGCCTGAGGTATCGTTTCTGAACGGTCGTGCGCTGCACAGCCTGCTCGTGGCCCTGCTCGCCGTGGCCGGCAGTGCGTGCGGGTCGTCGGCCGCCTCAGAGGCTCACCCGCGTGGCCCGTTGCGTGTCACCAGCGCGTCGGAACTGCTCGCGGCGCTGCAACCGGCGAACGACGGGCGACTCATCGAGATCGCGGCCGGCGAGTATGAAATCGACCGACCGCTCAGCGTTCCGGACGGCGCCACGCTCGTCGGGGCCGGATCGATGTCGATCGGCAGCGACGGACTGCCCGCCGGATTTGCTGCGGGCAAAGCGACTACCTTGCGGGTCACGGCCGCATTCGAAGGTGACGTCTTGACGCTCGGCAACCGCAGCCGCATCGAGCGCTTGCGACTGCTCGACCTCGAGACTCCGCCGAGCGCGCCAGTGCAGCGGCGCGGCAACGTCGTGTCTGCATTGTCGCGTGGGACCGGCGACGTCGTCGAGGCATCTGTCCAGGAGTGCGAGATCGTCAACCCGAACCGGGTCGGTTTCACCGCGACTGGCCCGTTGTCGCACGGAATCGTGGCGCTGACTTTGAATCCTGGACTCGGGTCTCCACCAGGACCGCACGCAGGCGCGCGGGTCCATGTCGTGGTGCGCCGTTCGTTCGTGCGCACGAACTCCGGTGCAGTCGCCTTCGCCAACAACTTTGCGCCAGGTGGCGAGATTGGCCTCTTGCTCGAAGGCAATCGTTTCGAGGGGTACTTGATCGCAGCCGGGGGAACCACTCGCCCCGATCAGGTTCACGACGCCCGCACCATCGTCGAGTCGCGCGGGAATCTCTATCTTCACACCGGTCTCGACCGTCACGGATGGCACGTGATGGGCGCCAGCACGTCCCCTCACGTGCAGGACGGGCCCGGCCAGGGTGCTGCGGGCAACCTGCTGCACCTGGTTTCGGAAGACGACCGCATCGAGGGTTTCCGTGTGGGCATCCAGGCAGCCGCTGCCCGCCGCCTTGGCGTGGGCAGCGAGCCATTGAGTGACAATCGACTCGAACTTGACTTGCGCGGCACGCGCATCCTGACGCAGGGCGAGGGCGCGGCCGACCTGAACCTGCGGGGTACCTTCAGCGAGGTCGAGCAGGCGCAAGGGCCAGCCGACTTCGCGGCAGGCGATCGCAACGTGATGCAGGTGCGAATGCAGGGGGTCCGGGGAAGCGGCCCGCGCAACAATGTCTACGGCGACGTCGTCGGTCCTCGGCACGCGCAGGACTCCGGGACGGGCAACCGCCTGCGATTCCTCGGCGACCGCGCAGCGTTCCTGCGGTCGAACCAGGACGTGCGGCCAGCGCCGCCGGCCGGGCTGTTCGAGGAAGAGTCAGGCGAGGTCCCTGCAGCAAACGACTGACACGGGCCCCGCCGTCCCTGGCAGGGCCCATGACCCTGGACATCAATCAGTACAGGCGCGCGCCCTCCGCCCGCGCACAGCCGAAGCGATAGGGCGCAAGGCCCGGTGCGGTGCTCAGGTCGAACGTCTCATAGAAATTGACCGGACCGCTGCTGCTCCAACCGTCGTTCGAGAGCAGTTCCACGGTCTGGTCGATCCGCTGGATGCCGGTCCTGTACGGCGCGTTCGGCTCGAGCAGGAACGCCTGCATCGCGAACTGGTAAGACGTGCTGCCGGTGCGTTCCCACCATCCATGTCCCGATCCGCGCTTGCCGGCCCCGAAGTTCGGGTTCGACGTCGCCTCGATCAGTGTTCCGCCACGGCCGAACGTCAAGTGTGACTTGACTGGCGGAATGCCTGGCACGTCCGTCCCGACGTCCGGACCCGCACAGAAAATCGGGCGAATGGTCACCACCCAGGTGCCCTCCAGGGGTGCGGGCGCCTGAGAACGACCGAAAGCCAGCCCCTCCGCCATCACGGCCGTTGCGCAGCTGGTCACCGCCAGGCAGCCGAGCACGGCAAGGAGCATTGTCTTGGTACGCATGGATTTCTCCTCCTGCGGGACGGCGGAATTGCCGTCCCTTGCGGAGTCGACTGTGGCGCTCGCGTCATCAAGCATCCTGCAGCGGTTCTGAATCGTTCTGAATTCGCCCGCGCGGTCCTCCTCCGGACGCTACCGGCCCGACAATTCAGAACGACTAATGACGATTGAGAACTCCCCAATGAAGGTCGTCGCCCGGATTGCGACGCTGTGTGCTGCGTGACACCCAGGCCCGCGTCGGGCACACAGGAGAGCAAGACCATGAAAATCAACACGAACGGGCGTAGTCAGCGTGCCAGCATGCGCAGAACCCGATCCCTCGTATTGGCTCTGCTGCTGGCAGCCGTTGCAGGCTGCAGTGGCTCGGGCGGTGGCGGGACAGAGCCGTTGGCGCCGCCGCCTGCGGCCGGTTCCGGTGGAACCTTGAAGGTCACCGTGTCGGACGTCTATGGCGTGCCGGTGAGTGGCGCCCAGGTGTCAGTCAGTGCGCACGTCGGGCCTCCGCCTTCACCGCCAGCCTCGGTGACCGATGAGTTGGGCAAGGCCGAAATCCATGGTGTTCCTGCCGGGGCATTCGTGCTGGAAGCGCGCACGGACGGCGGTTTCGGGTACCTCGGAATGGGCAGCAACATCGGCAATGGCAGCGTGCTTGACGTCAAAATGGTCATGCACCCGGCCTCGCAGGACGCGGGCGGCGTACTGCGGGCCTGGGTGCCCGACGGTGGCCCGAGCGCGGACGGTCGCACGCTGGAGTTCAAGCTGCAGCTGACCGATGTGCCCGGCACGACGCGGATCTACTCGTACTACTCGGACTGGGCAGACGAAGACGGCGATCCGTGGTCCGGCATATCCATCGAAGCGTGTCAGCCCTTGCCGGCCAACGATTCGGCCGTGCACAACCCGGATTGCGTCGTTGGGCCCGAGGGCTTCGATGCGGTCTACGCTGCTTCCCCGCTTGATCTCCAGCTCTTAGGTGAGCCGACTCCGGATTGGAGCTATGGAGACCCTTTACGAGTACCGTTCCGCACAATCCTGCTCGTGGAGCAGGGCAGCGGTGTCATCGCGGACGACAGCGACGACCAGCGCCTGTTCGCGGCCAAGTACTTCTTGAAATACGCCAATGACGATGGGTTCCGGGCGATGCTCGGAGCATTCGCGGCCGACGACCCGGCCGCGGCGGCAGGGCTGGCGCTACTGCCGCAGAAGCCGCTCACGGTCTTCCCGGTCGAGAATCCACAATTCACGGCGGACGGACCCGGCTACTTCCCGACCCTGGACAGCCTGCAGGCCATGGAAGGCGGCGCGTCACCGCTGTTCGCCGCGATCGACCGAGCCATCGACCTGCAGGTTGCGGCCGGCGGCACCGTTGCACGCTCAGTGGTCGTGATCACGAACGGTGGCCATGACTACACTTGCGGCACGCGCGCGGCCTGCCGGGCCACCCGGGACGCCGTCATCCGGAAAAGCCGCGATACCGGCGTCGCGATCGTCGTCGTGGGTCACGACGGCTGGTATTCGCCGGACTGGGAGACGCTCGGGCTGCTCGGACAGGGTGCGCCTGGCAGCGCGACATTCTGGGCCGGCGACCCGAGCGCGCTTGCTCCGACGCTGCGGACGGTGCGCAAGTACCTGGCGCAGATGAAGAAATCCGCGATCGTCACTTTCCGCATCGAGTCACCGACGGCTGGCGCATTCTCGAGCGGGCGGACGGTGCTGGGCCGGGTGTCCTACGGCGGCGGCTGTGCGTTCGACTGCGGCTTCGACGCGCCGGGCACGCCGATTCCCTTTGCGGTGACGATCCCCTGACCGGAGCCCCCAGCACCTTGCTTCCGGGCATCTTCGCTGGTATAAAACGCGGCTCGTTTTCGCGGGTTCCGGTCCCATGGGCTGGCCCCACGCGCACCAAGGATCCAGCCATGTCCAAAGTCTGTCAGATCACCGGCAAGCGGCCGATGAGCGGGAACACCGTCTCGCACGCCAACAACCGGAAGCGCCGCCGCTTCCTGCCGAACCTGCACACCCAGCGTTTCTGGCTCGAGAGCGAGAAGCGGTGGGTCAGCCTCAAGGTGTCCGGCAACGGCATGCGCACCATCGACAAGAAGGGCGTCGAGGTCGTCGTCAACGAGCTGCGCGCCCAGGGCGTCAAGGTCTGAGCGGGAGCACCTGAGTCATGCGCGACAAGATCAAGCTGCTGTCCACGGCCGGCACGGGCCACTTCTACACCACGACCAAGAACAAGCGTCTCCACCCGGAGAAGCTCGAGGTCAAGAAATTCGACCCGAAGGCACGCAAGCACGTGACCTACAAGGAAGCCAAGATCAAGTAAGGCTCCGCCGCCTTTTTGGTCCGCAGAAAAACCCGCTCCGGCGGGTTTTTCTTTTCCTACTATCCGCTATCCGCTGTTCACTATCCGCTTCCCCATGCCCGAACTCCCCGAAGTCGAGACCACCCGCCGCGGCATCCGTACCGCGCTGCGTGGGCACGCGATCACGGGATTCCTGCTGCGCGAGCCGCGTCTGCGCTGGCCGGTGGACCCTGCGCTCGTCCGCAGCCTGCCGGGCCAGCGCGTGATCGACGTGCGCCGCCGGGCCAAGTACCTGCTGATCGAACTCGAAGGGGGCACGCTGCTCGCGCACCTCGGCATGTCCGGCAGCCTGCGCGTGCTGCCCTCCAGCGCAGCGCTGCTGGCACACGATCACTACGATCTGCTGCTCGACTCCGGCCACTGCCTGCGCTTCAACGATCCACGCCGGTTCGGCAGCCTCCACTGGGTGCAGGGTGATCCAGACGAGCACCCGTTGCTGGCCGGGCTCGGTCCCGAGCCGCTCGAAGCCGGGTTCGACGCGGATTACCTCGCCGACCGCGCCCGCGGCCGGCGCGTTGCGATCAAGCAGTTCCTGATGGACCAGCGCATCGTGGTCGGGGTGGGCAACATCTATGCATCGGAGGCGCTATTCCGTGCGGGCATCCATCCGCGCCGTGCGGCGGGACGGGTCAGCCGCGAGCGGCTTGGCCGGCTGGTGGCGGGCGTCCAGGCGGTGCTCGGCGAAGCGATCCGGCAGGGGGGTACGACGCTCCGCGACTATGTGAGCGCCGACGGCACGCCGGGGTATTTTCGCCAGAAGCTGTTCGTCTACGAGCGAGCTGGCGAGCCGTGCCGGACCTGCGGCAGCACGGTGCGCCAGGTCGTGCAGGGGCAGCGCTCGACCTATTTCTGCCCGTGCTGCCAGCGCTAACGGCTGGTTATGGCCTCAGACCGGACCGCCGGATTGCGGTGTGTCCCTTTGCGGCGCGGATTGCCGCCGCTCCATAATCGATGGCATGGCTACTCAGGCACCGACCCGCATCCTGCTGGGCGTCACGGGCGGCATCGCCGCCTACAAGAGCGCCGAGCTGGTGCGCCGACTGCGCGACCGCGGCGCCGAAGTCCAGGTCGTGATGACCGCTGGCGCGCGGCAATTCGTCACGCCGCTCACATTCCAGGCCCTGTCGGGCCGGCCAGTCCGCACCGACCTCTGGGACGAGGCCGCCGAAGCGGCGATGGGTCACATCGAGCTCGCGCGCTGGGCCGACCGGGTGCTCATCGCGCCGGCCAGCGCCGACTTCCTGGCGCGGCTCGCGCACGGACTCGCCGATGACCTGCTGACGACGCTGTGCCTGGCAACCGACGCGCCGCTCAGCGTCGCGCCGGCGATGAACCGGTTGATGTGGGCCAATGCCGCCACGCAGGCCAACGTGGCGGTGCTGCGCTCGCGCGGCGTGACGGTGCTCGGCCCCGCCGAGGGCGACCAGGCCTGTGGCGAAACCGGCCCCGGCCGGATGCTCGAGCCCGCGGAGATTCTCGACGCGTTCGCGCCCCGGGGTGCAGGCAACCGCGTGCTGGCGGGGCTCAAGGTCATGATCACGGCTGGACCGACGCGGGAACGCATCGATCCGGTGCGTTTCATCACCAACCGCAGCTCCGGCAAGATGGGTTTCGCCGTGGCCGAGGCTGCGCGCGAAGCCGGCGCGGAGGTGGTCCTCGTCAGCGGACCGGTCAACGTCGCGACCCCGCCGGGCGTGCGACGCGTCGACGTGGAAACGGCCGAGCAGATGATGAACGCCGTCAACGAGCACGTGGCCGACACCGACATCTTCATTGCGGCTGCGGCCGTCTCGGACTATCGCCCGGTGCAGTGCGCGTCGGAGAAGATCAAGAAAACCAGCGATTCGCTGTCGCTCACGCTGTCGCGGACGACCGACATCCTGGCGACGGTGGCTGCGCGCGCGCCGCGACCGTTCGTCGTGGGTTTCGCGGCCGAGACGCAGAACGTCGAGCGCAACGCGCTCGCCAAGCTCGAAGGCAAGCGCCTCGACATGATCGCCGCGAACCAGGTGGGCGACAACCTGGCCTTCGACTGCGAGGACAACGCCCTCACCGTGTACTGGCCGGGCGGCAAGCAGGATCTGGGCCACGCGCCGAAGCGGCAACTGGCCGCGGCGCTGGTTTCCTTGATTGCGGAACGTCGCGTGGCCGTACGATGAATGATCCAATCGTCCACCGCGCGCTACAGGTGCGCGTCCTCGATCCGCGCGTCGGTCATGAGTTTCCGCTGCCGCACTACGCCACGCCGGGCTCCGCGGGCCTCGACCTGCGCGCCTGTCTCGACGCGCCGCTGACGCTCGCGCCGGGACAGACCGAGCTGATCCCGACCGGCATCGCGATCCACCTCGACGATCCCGGGCTCGCGGCCGTGCTGCTGCCGCGCTCGGGGCTCGGCCACAAGCACGGCATCGTGCTCGGCAACCTGGTCGGGCTGATCGACTCCGATTACCAGGGACAGGTGATGGTGTCGTGCTGGAATCGCGGCCAGGCGGCGTTCACGATCGCGCCGGGCGAGCGGATCGCGCAGCTGGTGGTGGTGCCCGTCGTGCAGGTCGAGTTCGAGATCGTCGAGCAGTTCACCGCGAGCCGGCGTGGTGCCGGCGGGTTCGGCAGCTCCGGGACTAGTTGATTCCCTTCAGTTCCTTGAAGCGCGCGATGTCCGACGCGAACTCCGTGCGCAGCCGTTCCTGTTCCGTGGTGTTTTTCGCCAGCTCCTGCTCGTAGACCTGCAGGCCGTTCACGGTATTGACGATTTCCTCGGCCAGGTGGTCGGGGAGCGGCTGCGCCTTCGGCAAGTCGCTGTAGGGACGGAAGCGCTGCACGTCGTTGATCAGCCGCGCCTCGCGCTCGCGCAGGTTCGCGATGTACTGGCGCGTGACACGATTCTGCTGCTCGAGCAACTCGAGCCGCTGGTCGCGCAAGCGCTCGATGTCGGCCACCGAGATGTAGGTGGCGAGCAGCGTTCGGTCGCGTTGCGCACCGGCCTTGGCGGCCTCTTCGGCGGCCTTCTGCTGGGCCACCTGCTCGAGCGAACGTCGCCCGGGGATCACGCGCACGACTCGTCCGGTACCGTCCAGCACCTCGATGTCCTGTTCCAGGCATTTCTCCGGGATGGCCTGCCCGAAGTGGCTCTGCCCGTTCGCGTCGCGGCAGCGGTAGACCGCCTCGCCGCTCGCGTTCTTGGTGGCAGCCAGCGTGGCCGGCGTCGCCGCGACCAGCAAAGCCATCACCAGGCTCGGGACTCGGTAGCGTTCGGGAAGGATCCACATGGGCACGGATTGTGCTCCTTGGTTACACGCCGAGCGTAATGCCGCGCGTCAGCTTTGTGAACTATGTCAAACCCGGCGCGGCCTTACACTCCATAACAGTTGCGGTAGGCGCGCACAGCCTCGAACGCCGCCATCTCGCCAGCGGTCTCGAGGTGGGCCAGCAGGTCGCGCAGCCGCAGCACGCTGACGACCGGCAGGCCGAGGGATTCCTGGACCTCCTGCACCGCGGAACGCTCCCCTTGGCCGCGCTCCTCGCGGTCCAGTGCGATCAGCACGCCGGCCGGAATCGCTCCCTGGGCGCGGATGATCTCGACCGACTCGCGGATCGCGGTGCCGGCCGTGATCACGTCGTCCACGATCAGCACCCGCCCCGCGAGCGGCGCACCGACGATCGTGCCGCCTTCGCCGTGGTCCTTCGCTTCCTTGCGATTGAACGCGAACGGCAGGTTCCTGTGCTCGTGCTCGGCGAGCGCCGCCGCAGTCGTCGTGACGAGCGG
>Ga0209262_10001081_pt1 | contig 11472 bp, 9 predicted proteins | sample Lowcelwee11metaG_FD_187171 | JGI IMG/M metagenome (GOLD analysis project Ga0209262, IMG submission 187171) | Freshwater pond sediment microbial communities from the University of Edinburgh, under environmental carbon perturbations - Low... | ecosystem: Environmental > Aquatic > Freshwater > Pond...
TCAGTTCCCCGGCTCTCTTCGATAGTCTGTGTATCTCCCTGGCGACCAGCTCTTTTCCAGTCCCGTTTTCTCCTGTTATGAGAACATTGGCGTCAGTACCCGCAACCTTTTTTACAATGTTCATAACATTGATCATGGTTGGTGAGGCCCCCCGGACTATCTTTTCACCGCCGCTGTTGATTACGTCCTTCAGCTGCCGGTTATCCTTTTTCAAATTGCTGGCTTCCAGTCGTGAAGTCCTTAACCTCCAGGCAGTATTTATTGTTGCGAGCAGTCTGCTTTTATCCCAGGGTTTCAGTATAAAATCCACGGCTCCCTCTTTAATTGCCTTCACTGCCAGATCAACATCAGCAGAAGCTGTCACTATAACAACACTGATGTTACTGTCATGCCTGAATATTTCCCGCATCCAGTAAAGACCTTCGTTGCCGTTATGAACCGCCGCCCTGAAATTCATATCAAGCATAACGATATCAATTTCACCCTGGTCCAATAATCCGGGAATTCTGTTCGGATCAGTGATGGTTATGACCTTCTCAAACTCCTTCCTCATGATAAGTTCAAGGGCTTTCAATTCACCTGAGTCCTCATCAACTATAAGTATGGTCCCGCTGTTCATACCGGATTTTTTACTAAAAGACGGAATAAATTTCTTATTGTGTCAAAATAATAGACATTTTTTCAAAAACCGTCGCCTCAATTCGCATCACTCCTCACTGCAATGTTAATGAATGAATAGAGTTTGTTTTTCAGGATATTCCTGATTGCGATCCTGAGGAAATACTTATACATTATTCAGAGTCTTGCAACAACTACAGTAAAATTACGTCTTTAATTCAATTGAAGGCATGTAATTGTCGCTCACCGAAAAACTGTTAATTGACAGAATTATGACTGTGAAACTGAACCCGAACGAAGTAGTTATCAAAGCAGGTGATACCAACCAGGTGGTTGATAACAACACTATTGACGGAAAACTTATCGTTACAAACCAGCGTATATATTTCAAGACTGTCAGGGCTGACCATGAGAGACATAATTTTGAAATATTGTTTGACAACATTCTGGAAGTCATCTACTTTGGCCGTGGCTTCTTTTCAGCTCAGGGTATCAGGGTCGTTACGCGGGACGGAAATAATCATTCATTTCCTCTGAAAAAACGCGACGAATTCGGACAACTCATCAACAGTATGTATTAGAGGGTCTGAGGGTCTCAGGGTCTTAAGTCCTGCGCTCTGATGGTCTGAGGGTCTGAAGTCAGCCTTTCGACTTTCAGACATTCAGACCTTCAGACATTTTTATTCATATTTCAGTGACTGCGCAGGGTTTATCCTCGCAGCCCTGAGAATACGGTAACTGATTGTCATCAGCGCCGTTGAGAGTGCAATGGCAAGGCCTGAAACAAACGTAAACAGCCCGAGATCAATCCTGTAATAGAAATTTTCGAGCCACTTATCGGCAACGTAATAGATTAAGGGCCAGGCTATAAGGGCTGAGAGGGATACCAGAATTATGACTTCCCTTGAAATTACAACGTAAATTCCGGCAACCGTTGAACCCATGGCCTTCCTTACACCAATCTCCTTTGTTCTCTGTTCTACAGTGAAGGAGGTAAGGCCAAACAGACCCAGCGCGGCAATGAATATTGCCAGGATTGAGAAAATGACTGCCATCTGCGCATTCTGTTTCTCCTGTATATACATATTCTCGAAATCCTCATCCAGAAAGTAGTACTGTAATGGGTCGTTTCCGGTAAATTCTTTCCACAGATTTTCGATTTCAATGATTGTCTCGGGGTAGTTCTGAGGAGATAGTTTCACTGTCAGATAACCCCATAACTGGTCATCACCCTTGAAACAAAGTATGTAAGGCTGAATCGGATTTCGGAGCGACTCATAGTTAAAATTCTTTACCACCCCTATCACCTGAAGATACTGTACTGAATTTTCATCGTTGGGTCTTATGAATCTCGTCTGGCTGAGATCCTTGATTTCGAATTCCCTGACTGCGCTTTCATTTACAATGCATGCATCCCGGTCGGTGGTATGCGACTCATCGAAGAATCTTCCCTCAGTGAGGGTCATTCCGTAAGTCGCTAGATAATCATAATCGACCCAGCTTGTCTGCATCAGGAAACTCTCATCCTTTCTTCCCTCGAGCATATAGCCGTTGTTATTATTGCTCCTGCCCGGCACAGCTGTGGAACTTGAAATATTTACAACACCGGGAATCTCCCTGGCAGCTTCCTTGAAGGCCTTCACCCTGGGACCCAGTGCTCCTGCCCTGTTGATGACAATCAGCTGTTCCTTGTTGAATCCAACATCCTTGTTCAGCATATACCGGATCTGCCGGAACATCACCATTGTGCCAACTATTAACAGGATTGAAACCGTGAACTGAAAGACTACCATCACTCTTCTCAGGCGTCCGTTTTGCATGCTGTTTTTCACGCTCCCCTTCAGTACCTCATAAGGGTTGAAAGAGGAGAGAAAGAGGGCAGGATAACTTCCGGAAAGCAAACCTACAACTACGGTGAACAATATCAGGACAGGTATTGTGTACCAGCTGGAGAGGAGATTCAGGCCCAGGCTGGCACCGAGAAGGTTATTGAAATAAGGAAGCGTAACCTTTACTATAATCAAGGCTGTCACCATCGAGATAAATGAGAGGATAAACGACTCAGCCAGAAACTGCGAAACAAGCATGCCGCGGGTTGAACCTGCAACCTTCTTTATGCCAACCTCCTTCGCTCTTCTGGAAGCCTGGGCAGTTGAAAGGTTCATGAAATTAATTGCAGCAATAATCACTATCAGAATCGCGATGCTCCCGAATATATTGAGGTATTTCGGATCACTTGCGTCTTTGAACTCCTGCTGGACTGTCGGATCCAGATGAATGTCAGTCAGCTTCTGCAAATAAAATCTGTACTTATTTCCCTGTGATTCAAAATCTGCAATTGTTATTCCCATATAACGCTCCAGCTCAGGGCCGACATATTTCACAAGCATCTCAGGGATCTTCTTATCCACCTCGGTATAACTGGTGTTTGGTTTCAGAAGAAGATAAGTGCTGAAACTGTTGCTCAGCCACATCGGATCATTTGCCCTCGGGTTGGTCATGAATGAGGAGATCATATTGGCGCTGAAATGAGATTTTGCCGGGATGTCTCCAATCACTCCCGATACAATGTACCGGACAGTGTCTGTTCCCATTTTGAGAGCCTTGTCAATAGGATCCTCACTCCCGAATATTTTCCTGGCAGTTGATTCACTGAGAATTATCCTCCTGGGTGCATTCAGCATTTTCAGGGGGTCACCTTTTATCACTGGTATTGTGAAGAAATTGAAAAACGATGAATCTGCCTCAAGCCATCCTTCTTCGGTGAATGTCTGACCGTTATACTCGACTACAGTGGGACCACGGCCGGTCATCCTGAGAAAGTCCTCAACCTCAGGAAACTCCCTGGCCATAGTCGGGCCTATTGGTGAAGCAGTAAAAGCACCGTTTATCTCCTGGCCACCTATTTTCCCGTTAAGGACAAGCCTGAATATGCGGTCTTTCTTTACATTGAACTTATCATATCCCGCTTCATTGATTACGAAAAGAGCAATCAGAATGCTGCAGGCAATGCCGATAGACAAGCCCAGGATATTGATGATTATGTATGCGCGCTGTCTTTTGAAAGACCTTAAACTGTACTTGATAAGATTGTTAAACATTGATATTTGTTTAAGTGAATTATAAATTATCATTCAACCTTAAGGGCTTTTGCCGGATTAATCCGTGAAGCCTTAAATGCCTGGAAACTTACAGTCAGAAGGGCAATAAGCAGAGATACCACTGCAATGCCGATAAAAACTGAAAGCTTTAAATCAATCCTGTAGGCAAATTGATCCAGGAGTTTATCAGCTATCAGCCATCCGGCAGGGAGAGAGATAAGTAACGAGATCACGACAAGTATAAGATACTCACGTGCCATTGTAAAGATGATTTTAAGTGAATCAGCTCCCATTACTTTTCGGATACCTATTTCATTAGTCCTTCGCTCAGTTGAGTAGGCCGATAATCCGTAGAGGCCCAGGGAAGCAATTATCAATGCAAGGATTGTAAAATATTTCAGCAGTCCTGTCAGCCTGATCTGAGTCCTGAAAAGCCTGTCGTAATCCTCATCTATAAAAGTATATTCAAGAGGAAATTCAGGGACTATCTGGCTCCATGTCGTCTCTATAGATTTAATAGATTCGGCAGTCTTTCCAGGGGTAAGCCTTATCAGGACCACATTCAGATAATTTGTATCAGCCAGGGCAATAGCCATGGGTTCAATAGGCTGATCAGCACCTTTGAAATGAAAATTCTTAAGGACTCCGACAATAGTTCCGTTCAACCCTATAAAGCTGAATTTCTTACCAACCGGATCCCTGATATTCATGATTTTAACCACCTCTTCGTTGACCAGAAAATTACCGGTGGTGTCTCTTGCCATATCACCCGGGAAGTCTCTTGAAAAATCACGCCCTGAGACCAACTCTATCTCCATTGTTTCCAGGTAATCATAATCAATCGCATTGATACCTATCAGTACTTGCTTTTCAGGGTCCTTCCCATCCCAATTCGCACCCCCGGAATTACTTCCAAGCATTACCGGGTTTCCCATGGAGGCAGTTACACCCCTGATGAGCGTCTCCTTTGACAGTTCCCGTTTGAGTGAATAGTATTTCCCTTTCATATTTTGTGACATCGGAATAGCGATAAGATCCTCTTTATTGAATCCAAGATCCTTTGTCTGAAGGTACTTTAACTGCAGAAACATAAATATAGCCGTTACTCCTATTAACACGGAGAGCGTAAACTGTATTACAACAAGGACCTGCCTGAGTCTGCCGTTTCCCTTCCCGGCGAATCCGTCACCCTTGATAATTGAAACAGGATTCAGGGAGGATAAATAAATGGCAGGATACAAACCTGATATGATACCCGCAAAAATGCCAACTCCAATAAAACTGAGAATGAACTTTGAGTGTAACAGGTCGGCCAGGATAAACTCCTTACCAGAAATATTATTGAATAACCGAAGCGATAATCCAACAAGTATCAATGCCAGTATCATTGAGAATGTAACCAGGAGTAGAGACTCTGACATGAATTGCATCATCATTGTCTTCCGGTCTGCTCCGGCAACCTTTTTGATGCCAATCTCCTTCGCCCTTGAAGAGGCTTTTGCAGTTGAAAGATTTATGAAGTTAAAACATGCGATCAGAAGAACAAAAACAGCAATCAGTGTGAAAACATAGATTGCGATCACGGGTCCGTTATTCTCTTCAAAACCGAACTGAACATGCAAATGAATATCAAGTAATGGGAACAGAAGAAATTTTGTTGTGGTCTCAGGATTATATTCAAGCACAACATCAGTGAGCTTTTTATTGACATCCCCGATAACCGAACCCTTTTCGAGCTGTACGTATGTAAAAATGGAATTACTCCCCCAGGAATCGTTGGTGGCTCCTATCTCTTTCATGAAAGAATACGGAATCACCCCCTCAAAAGTGAATATCGAGTTTTTGGGTATCTCCTTCATTACTCCGGTAACCATAAACTGGTATTTATTCTCAAGGGTAATTGACTGACCTACAGGATTATTTTTTCCGAAATACTTTTTTGCAAGTTTCTCAGAAAGAACAATTGAATAGGGAGAATTAAGAACTGTGGCCCTATCTCCCATCAGCAACGGCAGAGTAAACATCTTAAAGAGTCCGGAGTCGGCAGCAACTATAGCTGATTCAAAGAATACATTTTCCTCCTTTCGAAAGAGGACCCTGGGCAGCCTGTTCAGACGGGTCTGTTCAATTATTTCCGGTATCTTCTCCTTCCAGACAGGCCCGCTCGGGTGAGGCGTTACAGTAACATGATAACGCTCGCCTGAATAAAACTGATCTTCTTCTACCCTGAAAATGCTTTCAGCTTTTTCATTGAATTTTTCAAACGACAGTTCATCCTGTATCCAAAGGACTATCAGTAAAGATGCTGCAAGGCCTACTGCAAGTCCGGTGACATTAATGAGTGTAAATACTTTATGTCTTGCAATGTTCCTTAATGTGATGCGGAGGAAATTCTGGATCATGACCTGGGGTTAAGGATCAGCCTAAAGACGATTAAGATTAATCCGTGCTGCATGACCTGCTAAAATCATTGTCAAAAGCTTAATTAGCAGGCCTTTGCACGCTACCGCCAATGTCAATTAAATGGACATAAACTTCAATGGGTTCAGCCTATGGATGTTTAAGCATGCTCTTTCTTGAAGACCCAGTGTTTCTGCAGCATATAATTGAATATAATTGAAACAATAAGGTCAGTTATGACGCGGCTGATTTTATAATCGATCTTCATAAAAGAGGTGAAAAACCAGGTGCCGGTTGTTTTCAGCACAATGCTGTTGATTACTACAAGACAGAACCTCAGAATCTGTCTCCTGCCGGAGCATTCGTACGGGACCTCCTTAGACCGGAACGCCCAGTACCTGTTTATTGAAAAATTGACGACAGCCCCCGCCAGTCCTCCTATTACTATTGACAGAATATAATGGACCCCGAAGAATTCAGTAATTGAAATCATGATCAGGTAATCGACAATACCACCGATAAAGGAAGAAACCTGGGCCTTACCAAAAACAAACAGTCTCTCAACCATTCTGCTCCTTCAGTTTATTTTCCTTTTCGGATTTATCGAGTTCATCCGCCTGATGCAGCAATTTCCGTGTCTCAATAATATTGACTATAAACAACACGACACAGGCAAACACTCCGGCATACAATATTGCATCCGTAAACAGGACTTCAGCCAGAAGAATAAAAGAGATTATTATTCTGACTTCGGTAGGTCCGAACACGCCGGAATCAATTACATATTTCCCTGTGATCTTATATCTCAACAGTGCAGTGATCATGGCCCAGCCGTAAAACACGACAAATCCGAATCCCGCCAGGTCCCAGTATCCGGTTGAATAGACAAGGTATCCGAATCCGATCAGAATAGTGGTGAGCCAATCGACAGTCAGATCCAATGCGAAGCCATACCATTTCCTTGGCAGCTTGCGAAAGTAAGCCAGTCTGCCGTCAAGTGAATCACCGAACCAGTTAATGGCGAAACCGGGCATAGCAAGTAAAAGCCAGTTTTTATTAAAATAGGCGGCCAAAATGAATCCAACCACCACAATCAGACTTCCTGTAAACCCCATAAGGGTCAGCATGTTTGAATTCATCCATGCCGGAATCCGCTGAACGAGGTAAGCCAGGGTCTTTTGCTCCAGATTTTTTAGCAGGTTGGTCCTTGTCCTGTCTTTCGATATGATTTTCAGGATCTCTCCTGCTTCCTCATAGAATTTGGGTTTCATGCAAAAATCATTACAAGATTACAAACAGACTTTATTTTCCAGCTTCCAATCCCCACGACAGTTAAAAGGATTAAAGATAACAAACTTACTTAATTCCGTAATCAAAATTTTTATTTGTATTAATGAGGGGGATATGATAAATTTCCGATTGGATTGACAGGAACCAATCTGACATATTGTAACGGGTTAGAACATAATCATAGTTGATCTTGAGTCTTGAAAGGAACATAGTTGATGTAAATGACGTCGCGAAACTGTCTCCTTTTTTCAGTACGCGGCCCGGACGCCTTTGTGCTGAGGCATTAATAAGGCTTACGTCCTATGACAGGGTTAACAGGTTGTATGAACATTCAATTCATTTATCGGGGGCGGAGTTTGCTGCAGGATGTTTGGATGAACTGGGAGTGGATTATTTTATAGGCAATGCCGGGCGTCTTAAACACCTGCCTGAGGGAGCATTTATAAGCGTCTCCAATCATCCGTACGGCGGTCTCGACGGGGTCATGCTGATTGACCTGCTGGCGGGAATCCGCCCGGATTACAGGCTGATGGTCAACAAAATGATCTCCCGTGTTAAAACAATGAAAGACAATTTTATCTCCGTTGCACCTGTTGATGACAACCACGAGCAGGACTCAGTAACCAATAGCAGGGCACTGCGGGCAACACTGGCTCATCTGAACGGTGGGCATCCTGCAGGTTTCTTTCCCTCGGGGGCAGTATCGGATTACAGTACGAGCGACAGGCGCATCCGTGACCGTGAATGGCAGGCGAACATCCTGCGACTTATCCGTTTTGTAAAGGTTCCTATTGTCCCTGTTCGCTTTTTTGACTGTAATTCTCCGTTCTTCTACCTGCTTGGTGTTATAAACTGGAAAATCCGTTTATTGAGGATGCCCTCAGAGCTCTTCAATAAAAAAGGAAAGAAAACCCGGATCGGTATCGGAAACATTATTTCGGTTGAGGAGCAGGAGCAGTTTGCCGATGCCATGGCACTGGGAGCATTTCTCAGGGAATCGGTTTATGAAATGCCGCTACCGGCCTCTTTCATCTCCCGGTCGACACTGGACCTCACTTCACTTCAAGCATAACAATTGATTTGGGAGGCATTTTAAGGCTCAGAATGTTTTTTTTGAGTTTTGCCTCTGAGTATGCAGCAGGTTTTACCTCTTCTGGAGTGTCAAAGGTATTGTGTGCATTCAATTGTGAATTGGTGAGTATCCTGCCTGAAACATCAGTATAATTACCGCCGCGAAGGTCTATCAGGAGTTCAATCTCCTTCCCCGGATCAATGTTTACAATGGAGATATGGACCAGACCATTGACATCTTTTGATGCTGAAGCACTCAGGGCAGGCAGATCACTCCCATTCATTGAATAGCTCCCGCAATTAATATCCAAAGGCAACAGAGTGGCATCATGATGTACCTTAAACATTTCATAAACGTGATATGTGGGAGTGAGAATCATTTTTTCGCCGTCAGTCAGTATCAGCGACTGAAGGACATTGACAGTCTGGGCAATGTTTGTCATTTTAATCCTCTCACACCGCTCATTGAAATAATTCAGGGAAACTCCGGCCACTATTGCGTCGCGCATTGTACTCTGCTGATACAGAAATCCCGGGTTTGTACCGGGCTCAACATCCCACCAGGTACCCCATTCGTCCACTACAAGTGCAACTTTATTCCCGGGATCATATAAATCCATTATGTTGATGTGGCGGTCGAGCGCAGCTTCGACATTCAGACACCCTTGAATTGTTTCAAAGTACTCCTTCTCACCGAACTGTGTTGCAGAACCATGCTTTCTCCAATTAGTTGTGTAATAATGGAGTGAAATGCCCCACATCATGCCATGTGGTATATCACGCATCAGCGTTTCAGTCCAGTTGTAATCCGTACTGTTTGCTCCTCCCGCGATCTTCAGTAACCGGTTATCGCCGTAATTGCGTGTATAGGTGGCATAACGCCTGTACTGGTCAGCATAGAAATCGGCTGTCATATTACCTCCGCATCCCCAGTTCTCATTTCCCACACCCCAGAACTTTACATTCCATGGTTTATCGCGTCCATTCAGTCTGCGCAGGTCAGCCATGGGGCTCACACCGTCAAAATTGATATATTCAACCCATTTTGACATCTCTTCTACAGAGCCACTCCCCAGGTTGCCACAGATATAAGGTTCAGCACCGAGCTGTTCACACAGGTCCAGGAATTCATGAGTACCAAAGCTGTTGTCTTCAGTGACGCCGCCCCAGTGAGTGTTTACCATTTTGGGTCTCTTTTCACGTGGTCCGATACCGTCAGTCCAGTGATACTCATCGGCAAAACATCCCCCAGGCCAGCGCAGATTCGGAATTCGGGTCTTTTTCAAAGCCTCCACAACATCATTCCTTATGCCCCTTGTGTTCGGAACGGTTGAATTTTCACCCATCCAGAAACCTCCGTAAATGCAGCGTCCCAGATGCTCCGAGAAATGGCCGTAAATGTGACGACTGATTACAGATTTGCCGAGATCAGTGTCAATAATGATATTTGCGGGTAATGATCCAGTCTGTTTCTGGCCTTCTGACCGGGCTGGAAATAGCAGAGTTACCAGAATGACTGCAGCAATACTTGCTGTGTATTTCATTGTTTTCATGATACTTAAATAGATATATTAAGTTAAAATCAGAAAAGTCAAGATAATTAAAAAGTACGTAAACCGGTAAATCTCCGGCAAGAGATCACCGGACCGGTTAAATAAGATCCAGGATGAAAACAATCAGGCTCCTGATTTTGTTAGCCATTATTGCCTCCGAAGTGCATCAAAATGCCACTCATGCCGTCTTTTTGATTGAATATCGAACCTGATAAATATTTACCGGAATGTTTAGAAACTTCATTATCAATGCCGTCCGCAACATGAAAAAACAAAGCGGATATGTGATGCTGAATATGGCAGGCCTTGTCATCGGACTCACCAGCTTCATGTTCATATCATTGTATGTTATACATGAACTCAGCTATGACAGGTTTCACCGGGACTATGAGAATATATACCGGATGAAGGTCGTAGGCCGGATGGCGGGAGGTGAACTGGACCAGGCTGTAACAGCTGCCCCTATGGCACAGGCAATGCTTAACGATTATCCTGAGGTGATACGTGCCACAAGAGTGAGGGAAATGGGCGATTGGCTTATAGGCTATGGTGAAAATAAATTTAATGAAGAGAATGTCCTCTTTGTTGATTCTACCTTCTTCGATGTACTCGACTTCAGGATGATTAAAGGCGATCCGGAGACAGCCCTTGTCAGACCCCGGTCAATGGTCATGACAGAAGAATATGCAAGGAAGTATTTCCATGATGCTGACCCGGTGGGACAAAAGGTAACGGTAGAATCAGATACTGTGATTTATACTGTGACAGGTGTTGTTCAGAATGTGCCGGATAATTCGCATCTGAAATTTGATATTCTGGCATCAATCAGTACCTATCCGGGCCAGGCCAACAATCAGTTTTGGGTCAGCCATAACTACTATACCTATATCGAAGTTAAGGATGGTACCCAAAAGGCAGCCCTTGAGGAAAAGCTGCAGGGAATGGTTATAAAATATGTCGGACCGCAACTGCAGGAGATCCTCGGACAATCAATTGACGATTTCCGGAATGCAGGAAATGACTTCAGTTATGTAATGGAGCCGCTGAAGGATATTCATTTAAAAGGGGCAAAACAATATAACCTTGAGCCTTCGGGATCACTGAGCACCGTTTATATCTTTGCAGTAATTGCATTCCTTATTCTCGTAATTGCAATAATTAACTATGTAAACCTGGCCACGGCAAAATCTGCCGGACGGGCCAAAGAGGTGGGTGTAAAGAAAGTCTCCGGAGCCAGCAAATCAGGACTCATGTCTCAGTTCATCGGAGAATCCGTAATAATTTCAGCACTCGCGGTGATCATATCAGTTCTGCTGGTCTTTGCTCTTACCCCTGCCTTCAACCAGCTGACGGGCAAAACACTCTCTGTGGGTCTGTGGAATTCTAACGGAATCCTTTTCCTGATCATGCTGATTCTTGTAGTAGGATTCTCAGCCGGT
>Ga0209262_10001082_pt1 | contig 11472 bp, 8 predicted proteins | sample Lowcelwee11metaG_FD_187171 | JGI IMG/M metagenome (GOLD analysis project Ga0209262, IMG submission 187171) | Freshwater pond sediment microbial communities from the University of Edinburgh, under environmental carbon perturbations - Low... | ecosystem: Environmental > Aquatic > Freshwater > Pond...
TCGGCACGATCTCGTTCTCGACGAAGCGCCGCGCGGCGTCGCGGAACATTTCCAGTTCGTCGTCCATCCAGGCGGAGCGGTGTTCGGTCACGAGCGTCTCTCTCAAGGGGGGATCGAACAGCCATGACACCCGGAAACTGGTGTTCTTGTCCAGAGGCGGCTAGCTTTGCAGTCCAGCAGGACCAGGGGGAACCGATGAACCGACGTGTTTCGCGACGCGACGTGCTGCGCGTGGCGCTTGCCGCGCCATTCGCCGGATTGACCACGAGTTGCGCCAGCGGTGCGCGAACCCCGGCCGCGACGGGCCCGCTCGCCGACCTCGACGCCGTGGCCACGGCGGCAGCGATCGAGTCGGGCCAGTTATCCGTCCGGGAGGCCGTGGAAGCCGCGATCAAACGCGCGGAGTCGCTCGAGCCCCGCATCAACGCCATCGTCACCGAGGCCTATGAGCGCGCGCGCGCCACCGCAGCGACGCCGCTGACCGGGCCTTTCGCGGGCGTACCGACCTTCATCAAGGACCTCGACGACGTCCGCGGCCTGCCGACCCGCTCCGGCTCGCGATCCTTCGGGCACTCGCCGGCTGCGGGCCAGGGACCCTACGTCGACGCACTCGAACGCGCCGGGCTGGTGTTCCTCGGCAAGAGCAGCACGCCGGAGTTCGGGCTGACCGGATCGACGGAGCCGCTGCTGCACGGGCCGACGCGTAACCCGTGGAACCTCGACTACAGTCCCGGTGGGTCGTCCGGCGGCGCAGCCGCGCTGGTGGCAGCACGCGTCGTGCCGATCGCTCACGCGACCGACGGCGGCGGTTCGATCCGCGTTCCGGCGTCGTGCTGCGGCTTGTTCGGCCTCAAGCCGTCGCGTGGTCGCACCGTGCCGCTCGGGCGCCCGACCGGCCCGATCGAGATCGCGAGCAGCAATGCCGTCTCGGTTTCGGTCCGGGACAATGCGCAGTGGCTTGCAGTCACGGAACGCTCGGGCGAAGACAAGGTCTTCGAGCCGATCGGTTACGTCCGCGAGCCGTCGTCGCGCCGGCTGCGGATCGCGCTCGATCTCGAGCCGCTGTCCGGCGACGCGATCGACGCGGAGGTTCGCGGCGCCATCGAAGACACAGCGAACCGGTGCGAGGCCCTGGGGCACCGCGTGGACGTCGCGCCGCTACCGTTGCCGAAGCGGGATCTGCTAGCGGCCTTCATGCTGTACTGGTCTTCGGGCGCGGCACAGATTGCCGACGCACTCGAGAAACGTCTCGGCCGCCCACTGACCGACGCCGACCTCGAACCGTGGACGCTCGGCCTGCGCGACTACTACCGCGCGCGGCGGAACGGCTTCGAAGCAGCCATTCGACTGATCCGCTCGACGTCGGCTGCGTGCGATGCGTTCCACGAACGCTACGACGTCCTGCTGACACCGGTCGCGACGCGGACACCGTTCCGCATCGGCGAACTGGCCCCCGACCTGCCGTTCGCAACGCATTTCGAGCGCGCCGTCGGTTACGTTGGGTTCACGCCGATCCAGAACGGCGCAGGGACGCCCGGCATGTCCGTGCCGCTGCACTGGTCGAAGTCCGGATTGCCGATCGGCAGTCACTTCGCCGCGAAAGCAGGCGACGAGCGCACGCTGCTGGAACTTGCCTACGAACTCGAGGCCGCCCACCCCTGGGCCGGTCGGCGCCCGCCCGTTGCGGCCGCCTGAACACGGAGGATCGACGATGCTGTTGAACGGCGGACAGGTGCTCACCGAGCGCGCCAAGATCAGTGGGCAGATGGAGGCCTGGATCGACATCGACACCGGCGAGCGCTGGACATTCCGTGACGGCAACCTGCGCACCAACCAGCTCGCGCACGTGCTGCTCGCGCGCAAGCTGCTGCCCGGCGACCGCGTCGGCGTGCTGATGGGCAACACGCCGCGCCACGCGATGGCGTACTTCGCCTGCGCCAAGGCCGGCTTCGTGTTCGTGGCGCTCAACTGGCGCCTGACCGTACCCGAGCTGTCCTACCAGCTGACGGACAGCGGCGCCTCGGCCGTGCTCTACGACGCCGAGCTCGAGCACCTCGTCGGTCCGCTGCGGGAGCAGTTCCCGCGCATCCGCTGGATCGACGTCGGCGCCACGGAAACGGAAGCCGAGGTGACGGCCGCCTCCGCGCACGAGCCGCCGATCGGCGCGACGCTCGAGGACGCGCTGTTCATGATGTACACGAGCGGCACCACCGGTCGGCCCAAGGGCGCGCTGGTGTCGCACCGAGCGAACATCGCCTGGCTCAACAGCATGATGGCCACGTCCGACGTGCGCCTCGGCGACCGGCAGATCACCGTGGCGCCACTGTTCCACATCGCGGGCCTGGGCATGACGATGGCGGCCGCGGCCCGTGGCATGACCACCGTGCTGGTGCGGCAGTTCGAACCGGGACTGATGTGGGACGTGATCGCCAAGGAGCGCATCACCGGCCTGTTCTCGGTGCCCGCGATGCTCAACTTCATGTACGGCCATCCGAAGCGCCAGACCACCGATGTCTCGACGCTACGCTTCATCGTCTGCGGCGCGGCCCCGGTGCCGGTGGCGCTGATCGAGGCTTACGCGTCCATGGGCATCGAGATCCACCAGGTCTACGGTGCGACGGAGACGCACGGCGGGATCTGCCTGATCACGCCCGAGTACGCGCGCCACAAGGTCGGCTCCACCGGGCTGCCCTACTTCGGCATCGACGTGCGGGTCGTCGACCTCGCCGGCAACGACGTCGAGGCCGGACTGCCGGGCGAGGTGATCACGCGCGGGCCGCACCTGTTCAGCGGCTACTGGAACCGACCCGACGCGACGTCGAGCGCGATTCGCGACGGCTGGTTCCACACCGGCGACATCGCCGAGGTGGACGCCGAGGGCTTCATCTACATCAAGGACCGCTCGAAGGACATGATCATCTCGGGCGGCGAGAACGTGTACCCGGCGGAGGTCGAGGAAGTGCTGTACGCGCACCCGGGCGTGCGGGAGGTCGGCGTGATCGGCCAGCCGTCGGCCAAATGGGGTGAATGCGCCTGTGCGGTCATCGTCCGCGATCCAGACTGGGATGGCGACGACGAGAAGCTGGTGGCATCGATGCGCGAATTCGTCCGCGAGCGGCTCGCGCGTTACAAGCAGCCGAAGTCGTACGTGTTCGTCGACCTGCTGCCGCGCAATCCCTCGGGTAAGATCCTGAAGCGCATGTTGCGCGAGCAGTTCCCGGGCCCGGCACCGGAGTGACATTGGCATGCCAGACCTCGGTCGAGTCTTCCGCACCGTCGCTGCCACCGCAGCGCTCGGCATCGCAGCGTTCGCGGCCGAGGCTGCGGATCGCTTCTGGCCACCGATCGTGGACCCACCCACCGGGCAGCACACGCCCGGCCGCTGGGTCTGGGGCGATCTCGTCACGTCCGATGTCGCCGTTGCGGCGGATTTCTACGGCCAGGTCTTCGGCTGGACGTTCGAGACCTACGGCGGCAAGAACGACCTCGAAACGTACACGCTGGCGCTCGCGGACGGCCTGCCGATCGCCGGCCTGGTCTTCGACCAGCGCGCGCTGAAAGACAAGGTGCCGTCGGCGCGCTGGATCGGGTTGATTTCCGTGCCGGACGTTCGCGCCGCGGCGGACGCCGTGACCAAGGCCGGCGGCAAGGTCATGGTGGCGCCGGTGATGCTCGGTGAGCGCGGCGAGACCGCCGTTTTCCAGGATCCGGAAGGCACGCCGTTCGGTGTCGTGCGCTCGAGGAACGGCGATCCAGCCGACTACGCCGGGGACGTCAATGAATGGGTGTGGCTGGACCTCTGGACCAGCGACGTGGGCCGAGCCGCAGATTTCTACCGCACCGTCGTCGGTTACGAAGTGCTACCCCTGCAGCAGGAAGGCCTGCGCAAAGGCGTGCATCTCGTTTCGGGCGGCTTCGTCCGGGCGGGCATCATGCAGAAGAACGATGCGCGCGACTCTGCGGTGTGGCTGCCTTACCTGCGCGTCGCCGACGCGGCGGCGGCCGTCAGCAAGGCGCGTGCCGCGGGGGGCAAGATCATCCGCGAGCCGGTCAGCCTTGGGCGGGCGATCGTCGCGATCATCGCCGACCCCACGGGTGCGCCCGTCGGAGTCGCCCAGTTGCTCGACCAGGAGTCGCAGCGATGAACGCGCGTCAATTCAGCAGGGCGGTCCGGGCTCCGCTCGCGTGCGTGGGGCTCGGCATGCTGCTCGCACTGTCCGGCTGCGCGAGCGACGGCTACGGCGGCAGCAGCGTGTCGACCAGCGTCAGCTATGGCTATGGCGGCTACTACGGCCCTTATTACGGTGGCGGCTACTACGATCCGTACCCGCCGGTGGTCATCGACCGGCCGGACGACCGCCCCGATCGGCCCAACTCGGGCGATCGCCCGAGCACGCTCCCCGCGGAGGTCGATCGCCCGTCCACCAAGCCGTCCATGGCTCCGTCTCGGCCGACGACCAGCAGCCGTCCCACCAGCCGCCCGTCGCCGCGTCCGGCCCCACGGCCGATGCCGCGGGCCGGTGGAATGCGACGCTGAGCCCGATCAATACTCGTAGAACATCTTCTGGATCTGCACCGGGTCGTTGGTCTTCGTGAGCGCGAGCTGCAGCAGCACGCGCGACTTGGCGGGATTCAGCTCACCCGAGGCGACGAAGCCCTTCTCGTCGTCGTTGACCTCGTTGTTGCGCAGCGTGATGCCGGACGGCAGCCGGGTGCTGCGAACGACGACGACGCCGGCCTTCGCGGCCTTGGTGAGCGTGTCGAGCGCCGGCGTGGTCATGTTGCCGTCGCCAACGCCTGCGATCACGAGGCCCTTCGCGCCGTTCTTGATCGCCGCGTCGATCAGGTCCGCACTCATGTTGGCGTGCGCGTAGATCACGTCCACGCGCGGCAACTTGTCGAGCGCGTCGATCGAGAATCCCGTCGCCGGGCCGACCTTGCGGTCCATGGGCTCGAACCACTGGATCTTACCCGTATTCACCACGCCGGCCGGGCCGCGGTTGATGCTGACGAACGTCTGCACGGACGTCGTATTCGTCTTCACGACGTTGCGGGCATAGTGGATCTCGTCGTTCAGCACGACGAGCGTGCCCTTGCCCTTCGCACCCGGATTGGTCACGACGGCCACGCCGTTGTAGATGTTGCCCGGGCCGTCCGCGCTGATGGCGGTCGCAGGACGCATGGAGCCCACCATCACCACGGGCTTGGTGCTGCTGGTGACCAGCGTCAGGAAGTAGCTCGTCTCCTCCAGAGTGTCCGTGCCGTGCGTGATCAGGACGCCATCCGTGCCGGGCTCGGCCAGCGCGACGTTGACACGCTTGGCGAGTTTCAGCCAGACCTCGTCGTTCATGTCCTGGCTGCCGATGTTCGCCACCTGCTCACCGGTGATCACCGCGAGCTTGTCCAGGTTCGGCACCGCACTGAGCAGCGAATTCACGTCGTAGGCGCCGGACTTGTAGCCGTAGTCCGTGGCGCTGGCCTGCGCGCCCGCGATCGTGCCGCCCGTCGCCAATACACGAACCTTCGGCAGGTCCGCAGCCTGCAAGGCTGTGGCCATTCCGCCCACGGCCACCAACGCCGTGATGCTGAGGATCATTGATCTGCGTTTCATGTCGAATTCTCCGTTTGATGCAGGCCGGCCCACGGCCGGCCGGGTTCCGTTGTCCGTGACTACTTCTTGCCGCGCGTTTTATCAGCGGGCTTCGCCGCCGCAGCTCCCTTGCCCTTCGAGGCCTCGTACGCCTGCCGGTATCCGCGTGCCACTGCACGCACGGCACGCCCGATGTCGTCGTAGACGTGATCGTTGAGGTTCGCGAACGAAACGCGCACCGACCAGTTCGGCGCCTCGAACCCGCTGCCATTCAGCAGTACGATGCCGTGGTCCTCGGCGAGCCGGAACACGAAGTCGAGCGGGTGCACGTTCTCCTTCATCCATGTAACGACGTCCTCGCCGACGTACTTGCGCGCCCAGAACTCGAGATCGATCAGGCCGTAGTAATAATCGTAGAGCTCGTTCGGCGGGATCTCGATGCCGAGCCCCTCCAGCGTCGCCTCGACGCGCTTTTTCACGATGCCGATGCAGGCCTTCTGGTAGTGCTTCTTTGTATCCATCAGCTCGTAGAGCGAGAACAGCGCCATCATGACCTGCTGCGGCAACGACAGGCCCGCGGTGTGGTTGAGCGCCACGTCGCGGCTGTCGGCGACGATGCGATCGATGAAGCGCAGCTTGCGCGGCTCGAGCGTGAGCGCGCTGTAGCGCTTGTCGAGCTTCTTGAGCGTCGGTTCAGGGTGCTGCGCGATCAGCTTGTCGAACAGGTTGTCCTCGTGCACGGCGATCACGCCGAGGCGCCAGCCAGTGCAGCCGAAGTACTTGCTGTAGGAATAGACGCCGATCGTGTTGTACGGGAAGGCGCCCAGCAGCGAGCGGAAGCCGGGCACGAACGTGCCATAGACATCGTCGGTGAGCAGGATCAGTTCGGGCCGCTTCTTCAGGATCGCGCCGATCTTCGCGATGGTCTTCTCGCTCAGGGCCACGGCGCTCGGGTTACCGGGGTTCACCAGGAAGAAAGCCTTGACCGCCGGATCGAGCAGCTTCTTCAGCTCCTCGTCGTCGAACTGCCAGCGGTTCTCCTGGCGAGCCTGCACGTTCACGATCTTGAGGTCGTAGTCCTCGAGGTGCGGCATCTCGAGGTAGGGCGTAAAGATCGGCGTGCCGAGCGCGATGGTGTCCCCGGCATTCAACAGCCGGTTGGTCTTCATCGATTTGAAGATGTAGCACATCGCCGCCGTGCCGCCCTCGACGGCGTACAGCTGGAACTTGCCTTTCGGTCGCGGCGGGCCGCACATCGCCCACTGCAGGTACTCGTGCACGATCTGCTCGTTGTGCACCAGCATGCGATCGGGTACCGGGTAGTTGTCGCCGATGATCGAATCGACCAGCTCGTGGACGAACTTGTCGGCGTCGAAGCCAAATTTCTGCACGGCCCACGGCACGAGCGCGCCGAGGAACCCGGCGCCCGGAAGATCTGCATGCTTGCCGAGCCAGCCGGTCAATCGCTCTGCGATGCCCCGGGCCTGCGGCATGCCGCCGACCCCAGGCGGCAAGTCCAGCACGCGCTTGCTCTCGGTGATCGCGAACTGCCCGAGCAGGAAGAAGGTTTCGCGCGGCTCGGTGGCGATCCAGTTGGGGTTTCCCCGACCGGCGTTCAGGTAGGCGACGGCTGACGCACTCGCGGTCTTGCCCGCCGCCTTGGCGAGGAAGTCCTTGATCTCGAACGGGCTCAAGCCCTCGTATTGGCGCAGTTTCACAACGTCCATGAATGTCTCCGTGCGGCAGTGGCCGCGGCCTATCAGGATCCGCCGACCAACATCAGCACGATCACCATGCCGAAAATGGTCAGCAACGTATTGCCGATGGCGTACGGCATGCCGTACCCGAGTGCCGGCACCTTGCTCTTCGCCGCTTCCTGGATCATGCCGAGCGCGGCCGTCGTCGTGCGCACGCCGGCGCAGACTCCGAACAGGATCGCGGGGTGGAACTTGAAGACGTAGTGGCCGAGCAGCACGGCCACTACCAGCGGGATCGTCGTCGCGACCATGCCCCACAGGAACAGGCTCATGCCGACCTGCTGCAGGCCGGACACGAATCCCGGGCCCGCGCTGATGCCGACGATGGCGATGAAGACGTTGAGGCCCAGCGTGTTCATCAGCCACAGCGCCGGGCCCGGGATGTTTCCGAACGTCGGGTGGATGGTGCGCAGGTACCCCAGGACCAGGCCGGCCAGGAGAGCTCCGCCCGAGGTCGAGAGGCTGATCGGGATGCCGCCCCAGACGTAGGTGAGCGCGCCGAGCAGCCCGCCAAGCACGATGCCGGCGGACACGACCGCGAGGTCGGTGGACTCGACCGGTCGGTCGGCGTGACCCAGCAGGGCAACGGCCACCTCGACGTGCCGCACGCTGCCGCCGATCGTCAGGATGTCGCCACGCAGGACTTCCGTCTCGGGCAACACCGGGATCTCGATCATGTTGCGCGTGATCTTGCGCAGGTAAATGCCGCGGGTTTCGGGCAGGTCGGCGACCTCGCGAAGCGTCAGTCCGTTCACGGCCTTGCTGCGAACGAACACGTCCACGAGCGTGGCCGGCATGTCGAGCAGACTCTTGTCGTCCACCTCCGGCACGAGGGCCTCGACCTGCTCCACGAGCGCCTCGCGCGGCCCGGAGATCGAGACGATGTCGCCGTGCTGCAGCACGCTGCCGGCATCCGCCTCCAGAATCTCGGTGCCACGACGGATACGCTCGACGAAGATCCGCAGCCCCGGAAACAGTTCACGCACCGGCTTGCCGGTCAGCCCGCTCACGGTGTCGATCCGGTACGCGCGCACCTCGACCCGCCGATACGTGGAGAACACGCCGGGATCCAGGCCGGCCTGGCCGCCGCCCATCTGCTTTTCGTACTCGGCGCAGGCGGCCGGCAGGTCCACGCCGATCAGCTTCGGCCCGATCTGCGCAAGCACGATCGCCGAGCCGATCGTGCCGAAGATGTACGTCACGGCGTAGCCGATCGGAATCGCGTCGAGGTAGGCCTGGGCCTGCTCGGCGGGGAGGCCGAGGCGAGTGATCTGGTCCGAGGCGACGCCGATCGAAGCCGAGATCGTCTGCGAGCCCGCGTACAGGCCGACCGCGTAACCGAGGTCGAGCCCGGCCAGCTTCGCGCAAACCAACGGCACCAACAGGCACAGCGCCAGCACGATCAGCGAGAACACGATCTGCTTCGGCCCTTCCTTGCCGAGCCCGCGGAAGAACTGCGGCCCGACGCCGTAGCCGACGGCGAAGAGGAACAGCAGGAAGAACGTCGACTTGATCGGGCCCGGCACCGTCATGCCGAGTTGCCCGATCGCGACCGCCGCGAGCAGCGTCGCCGTAACGTTGCCCAGGCTGAAACCCGCGAGCTTCTTCGGCCCCAGCAGGAAGCCCACTGCGAGCGCCAGGAAGATCGCCAGCTCGGGGTACGAGCGGAGCGTCTCGACGATCCATTGCCAGATTCCCATCTCTTGCCCCTGGACGCCCTAGCGTCGGTTCAGACCAGCAGCGCCACGATCACGGTGCCCCAGATGGCCAGGAACACGTTGCCCACGGCGTAAGCCACGCCGTACCCCATCGACGGGACCGCGCTGCGGGCGGTCTCCTGGATGGCCGCCAGCGCCGGCGTGGCCGTGCAGCCGCCGGCACAGACGCCGAGCAGCACGCCCGGATGCATCTTGAAGACCCACCGGCCGACCAGCACGCCGACCAGCAGAGGGATCGAGATTGTCAACGCGCCGGCGAGCACGAGGCTCGGACCGCTCGTCCGCAGCCCCTGCACGAAATCCGGCCCGGCGTTGAGGCCCACGACGGCCACGAAGCCGGCGAGCCCGATCGACTCGAAGATCCACAGCGTCGGTCCCGGGACGCGGCCGAACAGGCCTGGCTTCATGGAACGCAGCCAGCCGCAGACGAGTCCGCCGAGCAGCACGCCGACAGGCAGGCTGAGCCCGATCTCGACGCCGCCGATGTTCAGCGCCGGCAGCCCGATCAGCGCGCCGGCGACGATGCCGGTTGCAACGACCAGCATGTCCGTCACGTCGGTGACGCGGTCCGCCACCCCAAAGGCCGTGGCGACGCGTGCGGTGCTGGCGGCCGAACCGACCAGCGTCAGCACGTCGCCACGCTGCACCTTCGTCTCCGGCAGCATGCCAAGCGGGGTGCCGGCTCGCGTGATCCGTCGCAGGAACACGCCGCGGGAGACCTCGTCCCGCGCGAGATCGGCGAGCGTCCGCCCGTCTATCGCCTTGCTCGTCACCACGACGTCGAGGATGTCTGCCGGCAGTTCGAGCAGCTCGCGATCGTCCACCTCGCGCAGGCCGCTGCCCGGCGCCTCCAGGACTTCGACGAGGGTCGTGCGCCGCCCGGACACCGCCACCACGTCGCCTGCTGCGAGCACCTCGACGTCGCGGCGCTCAACGAGCTGCCCGCTGCGGCGCACCTGTTCGACGAAGATCCGCGCACCGTGGGCGGCCGCCTCCAGGTCTGCCGTGCCGCGACCGACGAAATGCGAACCCGGATCGACGGCGTATGCGCGCAGCTCGAACTCGTGCCGCGCGGTCGTCTGATTGGCCGCACCGCCCTGCATCTGTTCCTCGAGCTTGCGGCACTCCTCGGCGAGATCGACGCGCAACAGCTTCGGTGCGAGCTGCGACAGGATCCAGGCCGCGCCGATCACGCCGACGAGATAGGTGACCGCGAAGGCGACGGGGATGTTGTTGTTGAGCGCCGTCCGCTGCACTTCGGGCAGGTCAAGCCGCCCAATGGCGTCCATGGCCGTGCCGATGGTCGCGGACTCGGTGAGTGAGCCCGCGACGAGGCCTGCGGCGGTGCCCGCGTCATAGCCGAACAGCCCGGCCACGACCCAGGCGACGACAAGTCCCGTCGTGGCGACGATGGCCGCGAGCGCGGCGTGTGCGAGTCCGTCGCTCTTCAGGCCGCGGAAGAACTGCGGACCGGTCCGGAAGCCGATCGCGAACAGGAACAGCAGGAAGAAGCACTGCTTGACCTCGTTCGGCAGCGTCACGCCGAGCTGGCCCACGAGCACGCCCGCGAGCAGCGTGCCGGTCACGGCGCCGAGCTTGAAGCTGCCGAGCGAGATCTTGCCCAGCAGGTAGCCGAGCCCAAGCACCAGGAAGAAAGCGATCTCGGGATGCGCCTGCAGGATGCGGGTAAACCAGTCCATGATCATCTCCCCTCGCGGGCGACCGGCGCGACTGAGTCCCCCGGCGCCGGGACGGCCACCCAGTTGTCGAGCAGCGTGTAGGCCACCGCGAGCACCACGGGACCGACGAAGATCCCGATGACGCCAAACGCGACCAACCCGCCGATGACTCCGGCGAAGATCAGCAGCAGCGGCAGGTCGGCGCCCTTGCGAATCAGGATCGGCCGGACGAAGTTGTCCATCAGCCCGACGACCAGTGACCAGACCAGCAGGAAGGTGCCCCAGCCTGCTCCGAGGTTCGGGTAGGCCCAGGCGGTTGCCGCCAGCAGCACGAGGATCGGACCGATCTGTGCGATGCACAGCACGAACATCAACGCCGTGAGGACCGCAGCGAACGGCACGCCTGCGATCGCGAGCCCGATGCCGCCGAGCGCCGACTGCAGGATCGCGGTGACCACGACGCCAAGTGCGACGCCGCGGATTGCCTGCCCGGCGAGCACGACCATGCGCTCGCCGTGCGACCCGGCGAGTTGCCAGCCGAATCGACGGATCCAGGATCCCCAGGCTTCCCCGCCGGAATAGAGCACCGCCGCCAGGATCACGACCAGCAGGAAGTTCACGACCAGCATGGCAAATCCGCCCGCATGCTGCGCTAGCCACGCCACGGCGGCCCGGGCATGCGGCTCGGTGCGTGCAATTAGGTCGGGAAGGCCCTCGCCCGCGAGGTC
>Ga0209262_10001083_pt1 | contig 11472 bp, 11 predicted proteins | sample Lowcelwee11metaG_FD_187171 | JGI IMG/M metagenome (GOLD analysis project Ga0209262, IMG submission 187171) | Freshwater pond sediment microbial communities from the University of Edinburgh, under environmental carbon perturbations - Low... | ecosystem: Environmental > Aquatic > Freshwater >...
CTTTTACCTTGCCGCATTGCGTTCCGGTGCATGCCGGACGCGGTGAAATGAGACTTGAGTTGAACGCTCGTCACGCACTCAGGTGTGCGACCACGCGCCTCGAGTGCGCCCGGTGGCGATGCTCGAACAGATAGATGCCCTGCCACTGCCCGAGCGCCGGGCGGCCGGCCGTCACCGGAATCGACAGGGACACGGCCGTCAGCGCCGCCTTGATGTGGGCCGGCATGTCATCGGCGCCCTCGGTCGTGTGCGTCAGCCACTGCATCGAAGGATCGTCGGACGACGGCACCAGCCTGCGGAAGAACTCGTCGAGGTCGCGGCGCACGTCCGGATCGGCGTTCTCCTGGATGCACAGCGAGCACGAGGTGTGCTGGACGAACAGCGTCAACAACCCCTGTTCGACGCCCGCCTCGCGGACGAACCGGACGACTTCGGCAGTGAATTCGTGGAGACCGGGTCCGGAGGTTCGTATCGTGAGGACGGCCTGCATCAGGTCGCCGCTGCCTGCTCCGCCGTGCTGGTGATCTCGGCAAGGCGTGCGTCGAGTTCCTTTGCCACGACCTCGTCCCGCAATCCCATTCCTTCCACGTCGCCCTCCGCGAAACCGAGGATGCCCATGTCGGCATAGGCCTTGCGGATGCGTGGTCCCCACAAGCCGATGTCGCGGATCGTCGGGACGATCCGTGAGAACAGGCTCGTGCGGTAGACGCGCATCAGCTCGGAGTGGTCGACCCAATCCTTGCATTCGGCGACCGGCAGCCCCAGGCACTCCCAGACTTCGTCGGCCAGGAACCGGTCGCGCAGCAGGTAGCAGCCCTCGACGACGAATTCCTCGCGCTCGTCGCGCTCCTTATCCGTGAGGTGCGGATAGTAGTCGCGGAGCGCGAGGCGGCCGAAGGCCACGTGCCGCGACTCGTCCTGCATGACGTAGGCGGTGACGGATTTCGACAGCGGGTTGCGGGCGTAGTCGCGGATCAGTCCGAATGCCGCGAGTGCCACGCCCTCGATCAGCACTTGCATGCCGAGGTAGGTCATGTCCCAACGCGAATCGCGCAGCGTGTCCTCGATCAGGCTCTTCAGGTACGGGTTGATCGGGTAGACGAGTTCGTATTTCTCGTGCAGCAGGCGCGAGAACGCCTCGACGTGGCGCGCCTCGTCCATGACCTGCGTCGCGGCGTAGAACTTCGCGTCGATGCCAGGCACCTGTTGCACGATCTTCGCGGTGCAAACCAGCGCGCCCTGCTCGCCGTGCAGGAACTGCGACAGCTGCCAGGCCTGGACGTGGTGCCGGATCCGGGTGCGTCCCTTCGCGTCGAGCCGGTTCCACACCGGCGAACCGTAGATCGCGATCATTTCGTCGGGCATGCCGGCGGGATTCTCGGGATCGAGGTCCTGCGACCAGTCGATGCGGGTGTCCGAGTCCCACTGCTGGCGCTTACCCTTGCGGTACAGCTTCAGCAGCGATTCGCGACCGTCGTCGTACTCCCAGCGGAAATTTGCCTCGAAGTCCTGTGCGACCCGCCAGTCCATGCCATCGAGGTCGCAGACGTAATGGCTTGCCGTGGACATCTTCGTCTCCGTCCGTTGTGCGCCTTCTGAATACGCCGGCTGGCGAGGCGACGCAATCCTGCGTTGCAGCATGAACTGACTTTGTGCGCGCGTATGATGTGGCGGTCGGGGTGCATCTCGCACCCCGTCGCCAGAGGGAGAAGCAGCATGGCCAAGAGAAAGAAGGCGGACAACGGCGTCTACCGGGTCACGGAGATCATCGGCACGAGCACGGTGTCCTGGGAAGACGCGGCGACCAGCGCCGTCGAGACCGCTGCGAAGTCGCTGCGGGACCTGCGCGTGGCCGAGGTCAGCAAGCTCGACATGAAAGTCGAGGGCGGCAAGGTCGTCGCCTACCGGGCGCGAGTCTCGCTGTCCTTCAAGTACGAAGCCTGACGAACGGGTCGCTGGAGAGGTCGATCATGACGCGCATGCGAGTCGCACAGGTGGCGAAGGCCGGTGGCCCCTTCGAGATCGTGGAGCGGGACGTGCCGCAGCCGAAGGCGCGGCAGGTGCGGATCAAGGTCCAGGCCTGCGGCATCTGCCACAGCGACGCCTTCACGAAGTTCGGCGCTTATCCGGGCATCCAGTTTCCGCGCGTGCCGGGGCACGAAGTGGTCGGCGTCGTCGATGCGGTCGGCGCCGAGGTGGTGGGCTGGAAGGCCGGCTCGCGCGTCGGCGTGGGCTGGCACGGCGGACACTGCGGGCAGTGTGCGTCGTGCCGGCGCGGCGACTTCGTCACCTGCGCGAAAGGCCAGATTCCGGGCATCTCCTACGACGGCGGTTACGCCGAATACATGATCGCGCCAGTCGAGGCGCTTGCGTCCATCCCGGCCGAGCTGGATGCGGCCGATGCGGCGCCGCTGCTCTGCGCGGGCATCACGACGTTCAATTCGCTGCGCGGCAACGGCGCGCGGCCGGGCGACCTGGTCGCGATCCTTGGCATCGGTGGACTCGGTCACCTGGGCGTGCAGTTCGCAGCGAAGATGGGCTGCAACGCGGTCGCAATTGCCCGCGGTGCAGACAAGCGGGCGTTCGCGCTGGAGCTCGGTGCTCGGCATTACATCGACAGCACGACGCAGGACGTCGCCGCCGAACTGACGAAGCTCGGCGGGGCGAAGGTCATCCTGGCGACGGTCACCGATGCGAAGTCGATGAGCGCTGCCGTCGGTGGGCTCGGCATCGACGGCAAGCTGGTCGTCGTCGGTGTCTCAGCCGAGCCGATCGAGGTTTCGCCGCTGGCCCTGATCTCCGGTCGACGCTCGGTGACGGGATGGCCATCCGGCACGGCGTCGGATTCCGAGGACACGCTGGCCTTCAGCGTGCTCGCCGGCATCCGTCCGATGATCGAGACCTATCCGCTCGAGCGGGCGGCCGAAGCGTTCGAGCGGATGATGAGCGGCCAGGCCCGGTTCCGCGTCGTGCTGACGACGGGGCAGTAGCACTGGCTCGAGCGGCCGGGCTCAGCGCAGTCCGGCATCACGCGCCAGCACGATGGCGCGTGCCCGCGAGTGCACGCCGAGCTTGTCGAAGATCCGCGTCAGGTGATTGCGCACGGTCTTCTCGCTGATGAACAGCTTGGCGCCGATTTCCGCATTGCTGAGCCCCCCTGCGACCAGCGCCAGAACCTTGCGTTCGCGTTCGGTCAGTTCCGCCAAAGCCTGCGAGTCGATCGTCGCTTCAACGGCCGCCTGAGCGTGCGTGCGCCCGAGGAAATCGTCCAGCAGTCCGCAGAACCGGCCCCAGGCGGGCTCGTTCTCGAGCAACACGTGATTGTGGCTGTCGAGTTCGACGAATCGTGCATTTGGAATGCCCGCGGCCAGTTCCCGTCCGAGCCCGAACGGAATGCAGGCGTCGCTGCGGCAATGGAAGATCAGGGTCGGAATCCGAACGTCGGCAAGTCGGCTCCGGATGTCGAGCATGCCGTACGCGCGCAGGATGCTCGCGGCGATGGCTGGCTTGCTCGTGACACGCATCAGGTCGGTGAACCACTGCTGCTGTTCCCGCGTCGCCCCGGGGACGAACAGCGACGTGAAGACCTCGCGGAACACGGGATTCTCCTGGCCCCAGCCGACCTCGATCAGGTCGAACAGCGCACGCGCCTTCTGCGCCACCTTGGGGTCCGCGAGCAGCCAGCCTCGTGCAAACGCGCCGAACAGCACCAGGTGCGTGACCTTGTCCGGGTGACGGCAGGCGTATTCGATCGCAACCGAACCACCTTGCGAGATACCGAGCAGTGGAAAGCCGGTGATGCCCGCTGCATCGACGACGGCCTCGAGGTCGGCGACCTGCGCATCGAGCGAGAAGTCGCTCGCGGACCAGTCGGAGAGGCCGCAGCCGCGCGCGTCGTAACGCAACAGCGTGCTGTCTGAGGCCAGGAAGCGGAACCAGTGCCGCCAGACCGGGCTCTGCCAGTCGTACTCGAGGTGCGACAGCCAGTTCGCGGCTTTCACCAGCGGCGGACCGGAGCCGCACAGTGCGTAAGCCAGCTTCAAGCCGTCCGCGCTGTTCGTGAATCGGATCGTCTGGTCCATCGTCGCGTCCGTTCCCCGGACCCGAGATTACACGATGCGGCCCCGGGACAGATGTCCCGGACCCCGGGACTCAAAAATGAGGCAACTGCCTCACGCGGCGCGCCGGCAACTTGCCCAGACTTTCTCCCCGAACACAGACCAATCAACGCGGAGGAACGGGACCATGAATACCCGGAATCGCTACCAGAACAGCGTCGTCGCAGCCCTCGTCGTGCTCGTGTCGGTGACCGCCGGACTGTTCATGAACATCGCGATGAACGTGCACGCGTACGTATGAGCGCACGCATCGCGCCTCAGGCCTGCTGCCGAATGATCTGGCTCGGCGTCGGCGCAGGCCAACCGGCCTCGCGGGTTGGCTGCGGCAGGTTCGCGAACACGGACAGGTAGGCCGTCTCCATGATCAGGCCGTACGGCTCGTCGCTGCCGGGCTTGCGCACGATGATGCCGCCGGGAGGTGTCGGTGTGTCGGCTGAGATGCCGAACTGCTGCAGGGCGGCCGAGTTCATCACCACACCGTGCATCGAGACGTGCCCGACCAGCACTGGGTTGTCCGGGAACGCCGCGTCGAGGTCGTCGCGATTGAGCAAGCGTCCGGCCGGCATGACTGTGTCGTCGTAGCCGTAGGCCTGGATCAGCTGGCCCTTCGGGATCGCGCGCTGCGTCCGGAATGCCTCGATCGCCGCGATAATGCCTGCCACGTCCTGGCCGGGCCCCGCGGGCGGCGCGTACACGTTGACCTGGTTGGCCACCGACAAGGCGCTGACATAGTGGCTGTGCGTGTCGAGAAAGGCCGGAAGCATTGTCTTGCCGGCGAGATCGACGACCTTGGTGGTCGCGCCCTTGTGGGCCGACTCGATTTCGGCGCGCGCCCCGACGGCAAGGATACTTCCGTCCTTCACGGCGAGTGCCTCGACCGCCGGCTGCGCGTCGTTCAGGGTGACGATGTCGCCGGCGACATAGATCGTGTCGGCGGCAATCGCCTTCGCGGAATCTTCGACCTTGCCCTTGCTGCACGCACCGGCCAGTGCCGCGGTCGCGAGGAGAGCCATCAATACGCTGGCAGTCCGTTTCATCCGTGGCCTCGGTTGGCTGAGTCATTGATTCGAGCCGCTCACGCTGGCCGGCCGGCCGGATGCTGCGCGTGCGCCCGAGCTCATTCGTATGGCGTGATGTATTTCCGATAGCGCACACTGGCTCCATATGATGCATCGAACTGGTTCGCTGCTCTCACTCTTCGCAGGCGTGGCCCTGTTTGGAGGTACGGTCAGTTTTGGACTCGCATCGACACCGCAGGCCTGGGCCGAGATGGACGCGCAGTCCAGATTCGCGTGCGCACAGGCGTCGGGGCTCCACGAATCAAAAGTGGGTGCGCCGATCCGGTTCAGCGACTCGATCGGCATCGACGTGCGCGTCGTCACCGGCATCGCGGCGCAGCCGCACCCTGACGCCGCCCCGATGACGGTCGTCTGCGCGTTCGACCGTCGCACCGGCAAAGCCGAGGTCGTCGAAGCGCCCGTGGCGGCGGTCGTGACGGCGCTGCCCGCGGCTCCATCGATCGAAGGCATCGTCTGGCGTGCCGAGGACATCGGCGGAGGCGGGATCATCGATCGGTCGCGCGCGACATTGACGTTCGGTGTCGATGGTCGGATCAGCGGCAGGGCCAGCTGCAACGATTACTCAGGGAGTTACGCACTTGATCATGGCGCGCTGGGCTTTACTTCGGCAATGGCCGTCACGCAGAAAGCCTGTGTGCCATCACTGATGGACCAGGAGCGGCGATTCCTCGCGATTCTCGCCGCCGCGCGCCGGATCGAACTGCTGCCGACCGGTGCGTTGCTCCTGTCGACACCGGAGGGAAAGACGCTCAGGTTCTTTCCCGAAGAACCAGTTCGCCCGGCGCTGGAGAACTGACGCTCGGGTAAATCAGGCCCCGTTGAAATGGACTTCTGAATCGTGCACCTGAATTCGTTCCGGTTCGATGCGTCCCGGGTCCGGGAGTTCATCGAATTTGGTCGCGCGCTGTACCTGAACGACGCGCGATGGATTCCGCCGTTTCGACGCACCGTGGCGCGGCAGCTTTCCTCCGATTACCCGTTCTACAACCGGCCGGGCAACGACCACTGCCACTTCCTCGCCTATGAGGGAACGCAGGTGGTCGGTCGTGTCTCGGCCATGGTCAACGCCGCGATCAGGGACGAGGACGGCACGGCCGTCGGGCTGATCGGCTTCTTCGAGTGCATCGAGGATCCGATCGTCGCGACGGTACTGCTGGACGCTGCGCGCGACTGGCTCCGCGACCAGCATGGCCTGCGCCGGCTCTGGGGTCCGATGAATTTCGACATCTGGCACAGCTACCGCTTCATGACGCAGGGATTCGACCAGGCGCCGTTCTACGGTGAGCCCGACAACAAGGCGTACTATCCGGCGTACTTCGAGCACTACGGATTTGCTCGTCGCCGCACCTGGCATTCATTCGAGGTCGTCGGTCGTGATGCGCTCGAGGCGATGATCGCGGCGAGCAAGCCGCAGCACGATGACCTCGTCAGTTACGGTTATCACTTCGTCTCGGCCGACAACTGGGATCCGAGCGACGAAACGAGGCTACTGCACGACCTGATTTCACGCTCCTTCGCAGGCTTCCTGGGATTCACGCCAATCGCGCTCGAGGAGTTCGCGACGCTCTTCCGCCGGTTGAAGGCAGCCGTGGCCCAGCCGATGTCATTCGTGCTGCACGACCCCTCGGGCCGCCCGGTCGGGTTTGCGATTACCTATTACGAACTCTCGGCGGCGGTCCGTGCGATGCATGGGCGTGAAAGTCCGCTCGGCAAGGCGAAGTTCCTGGTCCGGCGTCGGCAGACCCATCGCCTCAATTTCTTTGCCGCCGGCATGGTCCGCGACGAACAGGATCGGGGCAGGGGATTCAGCAAGGCCGGGCTGTTCCACGTCGTCGACCAGGCGTTGCAGCACGGCTACGAGGACATCATCTTCGCGCTGATGGCGAGTGACAACCGCGTCCAGGGCCTGTTTCGCGGCGCGGGCCTGGAGCCCCAGCGGGAATACGTCCTCTACGAATTCAACTCGTGAGCTACGACTCCAGCCCCTGCATGTCGAGGTACTCGTCGTAAGAGCCGGTGAAGTCGGCGACGGCGCCGTCCGGCTTGAGCTCGATCACGCGCGTGGCGAGGCTGCTGACGAACTCGCGGTCGTGCGAGACGAAGATCAGCGTGCCCGGATACTTCTCGAGCCCGATCTGCAGCGACTCGATCGTTTCCATGTCCATGTGGTTGGTGGGCTCGTCCATCAGCATCACGTTCGGCTTCGTCAGGATCAGCTTGCCGTACATCATGCGGTTCTTCTCGCCGCCCGAAAGTACCGTGACCGACTTCTTGGTCTCGTCGCCGGAGAAAAGCAGCCGGCCGAGCGTGGCGCGGACGAGCTGATCGTCGTCGGCCTTGCCGGTCCAGGTCGACATCCAGCTGAACAGGTCCATCTTCGCCTCGAACTCGGCCTGCGGATCCTGCGGCATGTAGCCGGGCTGCGCGTTCTCGACCCAGGTGACCCGGCCCGTGGTGGGCGTCAAGTCGCCGGCGAGGCAGCGCATCAGCGTGGTCTTGCCGATGCCGTTCGGACCGATGATCGCCACACGCTGGCCGGCTTCGATCGTGAAACTCAGGTTCCTGAACACGTCGCTGTCCGTGCCAGGGTAGCGGAAGCTCAGCCCCTCGACGGTCACGGCGGTGCGATAGAGCTTCTTCGCCTGTTCGAAGCGGATGTACGGGTTCTGCCGTGACGAGGGCCGGATCTCCTCGATCTTGATCTTCTCGATCTGCCGCCGGCGTGACGTGGCCTGCCGCGCCTTGGACGCGTTGGCAGAGAAGCGCCGCACGAACTCCTGCAGGTCGGAGATCTGCGCCTTGGCCTTGGCGTTCGCCGATTCGACGCGCTGGCGCGCCTGCACCGATGCGAGCATGAAATCGTCGTAGTTGCCCGGGTAGATCCTGAGCTGCTGGTAATCGAGGTCCGCGATGTGCGTGCAGACCTGGTTCAGGAAGTGGCGATCGTGGCTGATGATGACCATCGTCGCGTCGTAGTCGTTCAATGCCCGCTCGAGCCAGCCGATCGAGTGGATGTCGAGGTTGTTGGTGGGCTCGTCGAGCAACAGCACGTCGGGGCGCGAGAACAGCGCCTGCGCGAGCAGCACGCGCAGCTTCAGGCCGGGCGGCACCTCGCGCATCGTGCCGTTGTGCCGCCACTCCTCGATGCCCGCATCGATCAGGATGCTGCCGGCGCGGGCCTCGGCGTTGTAGCCGCCGTACTCGGCGAACTTGCCCTCGAGCTCGGCGGCCTTCATGTAGTCGGCGTCGGTCGCGTTCGGGTCGGCGTAGATGCGGTCGCGTTCCTGCATGGCGCGCCACATTTCGGCGTGCCCCTGCATCACCACGTCCAGCACGCGCTGGTCCTCGTACGCAAACTGGTTCTGGTTCAGCTTGCCGAGCCGCATCCCCGTCTGCAGCACCACGTCCCCTGCACTGGGTTCGAGCTCCCCGCCCAGGATCTTCATCAGTGTCGACTTGCCGCAGCCGTTCGCCCCGATCAGTCCGTAGCGGTTGCCGTCGGAGAACTTGACTGAAACGTGCTCGAAGAGCGGCTTGGCTTCGAACTGGATTGCGAGGTTGGTCGTGGAGAGCACGTTTGTCCGGGGTGCAGGCTTGGAGGATCCCGGCGCGTTGCGCGGGGAATCGGGTTGGCGGCAGGGGAAGGGTCGCGATTCTAGCCGAGCGCTTGCGGTGGAGTCGCACTTTCCGGTCGGCCCTGTCGCCCGGTTGGTCTGGGCAATTGATTCTGGGCGTCGTAAGTCACTGATTTAATTTATGATCGGGTCATATCCCGTTGTGTGCTGCCGCGTGCGCCTGATCGCCACCTGCCCTGAGGAAACCAAGCCCGCGCTGGTGCTCGAACTCGAAGCACTGGGCGCGAAGGAACTCGTGCCGGGCTTTCGCGCCGTGTCTTTCGAGGCCGACGACGCGCTGTTCTACGAGCTGCACCTGAAGCTCCGGACGGCGAGCCGCATCCTGCGCGTCATCAAGGAGGTGCCCGCGCAGACGCCGGCGATGCTTCACTCCCAAGCGCGGCGCATCCGCTGGCACGAATTGTTCGAGGCCCGCCACGGCTTCATGGTCGAGAGTCTCGGCGCCGACGCCGACAGCGGTGGCATCCCGCCGAAGCAGGTCATCACCCAGGTCCGCGAAGCGATCCGCGACGTTTTCACGCGCGCGGAGCAGCGCGTGCCGCCGGTCGACGTCGAGGAACCCAAGGTGGTCGTGGTGGCGCACCTCGCGCGCGGCCGCTGCATGCTCAGCCTCGATACTTCCGGAAAATCGCTGCACAAGCGCGGCTACCGGGAGCAGGGTCACCCGGCGCCGCTCAAGGAAACACTCGCCGCGGCGATCCTGACGCTGGCGGGCTACGATGGCACGCAGGCGTTTCTCGATCCGATGTGCGGCAGCGGCACGCTGGCGATCGAGGCCGCGATGATCGCGGTCCGCAAGGCGCCACAGATCCATCGCAAGAAGGGCGACTTCTACTTCGAGTGGTTGCATGGCTTCGACCGCGAGCTCTGGCGCGCGACGCAGGACAGGGTGCGGGCCGAGAAGCTCGAAGCACCGCCGGCACCGGTCGTGGCCTCCGACATCGACGCGGCTTACGTGGCGATGGCGCGCAAGAGCGCGTTGAAGGCACGCGTCGAGAAATACATCCAGTTCGACACGAGGCGCTTCCAGGACGTCGCGCCGCCGACCGAGCGGGGACTGCTGGCGACCAACCTGCCTTACGGCGATCGGATCGGCAGCAGCGAAGGCGGCATCCGGCAGCTCTACGAGGAAGTCGGCGACACGCTGAAACAGAAGTTCAGCGGCTGGCAGGCGGTGATCCTGGCCGCCGCGGCATCGCCCTACAAGGCGATTGGCCTGAAGCCGAGTCGGACGATCGCGCTGATGAATGGCAGCATTCCGTGCAAGCTGCTGTTCTTCGAGCTCTATTCCGGCAGCCGCCGCAACAACCTTTCCTGACCGAGGTACTCGTGATGATGCTGGAACCGGTCGAGCGGCTCGTCTACGCGCCCGAGTGATCGACGCGCTCCAGTCGCGCAGGAACGTGCTTGTGCCAGGGCGTGCCGGCGAGAAAGTCACGTCGCGTCACGTCGGTGAGTTCGTTGGGCGCGACGCCTGAGTGAACGACCGTGCCGTCGGCTTGCCGATAATCGAGGCCCTGGCCGTTGGGCAGCGAGATGTGGCCCGGTTGCATCGTGTCGGTCACCTCGACGACGACCTCGACGCTGCCACGCCCCGTGCTGAGTCGCAGTGATTCGCCGTCGCTGCAGCCGAGCGCCTGCGCGTCCTGCGGACTGATCCGCAGCGGGCCGAACGCACCCTTGCGATGCCAGCCGGAATCGCGGATCGCCGTGTTGCTGGTCTCGCCGCGTCGCTCGCCTGCGGAAAGAACGAACGGAAACGCTGGATCGTGCGGCTCCGGGCCCAGCTCGAGCTTCTGCAGTTCCGGCAGCAACTCGGGCAGGTACAGGTTGATGCGGTGATCCGGCAGGCGCACGGCCTGCCAACTATCGGCGTAGTCGCTGACCGCGAAAATCATGCCGGATGGGCTGTTGAGGATCGCGTCGAACAGGCGATTGCCGGCGAAGACTGCGTTGCCCCCGAATCCGGCACGTGCAGCGGCTTCGGGCTGGGTGCGCACGTACAGCTGCGCGATGCCCCACAGCGACGCGGCCGGCGCCATGCCCGGGGGCAACGATGGCCCGAGTGTCCGGTACAGCACGATCGCCGCGTAGCGCGCGATCCTCCGGTTGCGCCGCGAGTGCCAGGCGAACGCCAGCGAGTAGGCAAGCCGGCCGAGCCGGGCCGCGCGCCGCAGCGGCGCGTAATCGCGCTCGCTCAATTCACCGAGCGCCTCGACCAGCCGCGCGTGGATCTCGGCTTCCGGCAGCGTGCCGGGCCGCGGCTCGAACAGCGGCTGGCGCAGGTGAAAGCCATTGCGCGGGAACTCGAGGTTGAAGAACGTCGCGTCCGGCTTCTCGAACTGGCTGCAGGCCGGCAGCACGTAATCCGCCTCGCGTGCCGTCTCCGTCATCGCGACGTCGATTACGACGCTGAGTTCCAGTGCGCGCAGCGCGGCGCGCATGCGCTGGCTGTCGGCCAGCGAGTGAACGGGATTGCCGCATTCGATCAGCATCGCGCGGTAGCGCTTCGGATGATCGGTCAGGATCTCCTCGGGGATCACGTTGCACGGGATCAGGCCGATGATGATCTTCGCGCCGGCGACCGGGCTGCGGCGCTCGACGCGCTGTGCCGGGCGCTGCGACGCCGAGAATCCCTCA
>Ga0209262_10001084_pt1 | contig 11463 bp, 14 predicted proteins | sample Lowcelwee11metaG_FD_187171 | JGI IMG/M metagenome (GOLD analysis project Ga0209262, IMG submission 187171) | Freshwater pond sediment microbial communities from the University of Edinburgh, under environmental carbon perturbations - Low... | ecosystem: Environmental > Aquatic > Freshwater >...
CTGCGGATAGGCCAGGATGTCGTTCGAGTTGATTGCAACTACGGCGAGCCCGCGCAGAGCGTACTCGCGCGCGAATGCCGCGAACTCCTGGCGCAGGTGCCGGACGAACGGGCAGTGACTGCAGATGAATGCGACCAGCAGCGCGGGTTGCGCCGCGAAGTCTTCGAGCGCATGCAAGCGTCCGTCGTAGTCGGGCAGGCGGAACGCGGGGGCGGGCGTGCCGAGCGCGAGCATCGTCGAAGGTGTGCGAGCCATGGGATCCTCCCGATTCAGGTCATCGCCGCATGATCAGCAGCACCCCGACGACCAGCAACGCCGTGCCGACGAGGCGGGTCGGCGTCAACGGGCTCTGCGGAAAGCCGATCACGCCGTAGTGGTCGACGAGCAGCGCCGCCACCATCTGTCCGGCCAGCGTCAGCGCGAGAAAGCTCGCGGCGCCAAGCTTCGGTCCGAGCACCGTGGTGGCCGCCACGTAGGTGGCACCTAGCAGTCCGCCGAACCAGGCCCAGGCTGGCACGGCGGCGACCGAACCCGGCACGACGCGCGCGCCACTCGCGACCGCAAGCAGCACGAGCGCCGCGAGGCCCACGACGAAGTTCACGATCGCGGCGAGCACCGGCGACCCGATCGTCATCCGCACGGTCGCGTTCATGCCGACCTGGATCGTGATCCCGGCGCCGACCAGCGCAGCCATCAGGTGCGGCCAGTAGCTCATCCGTTCAGGCCGCCGCCCGCGGTGCCGGCTCGCGGCGGTTCCACGCCTGCCAGACAAAGGCACCGATGCCGGCGAGCAGCGCGACGAACGCGATCAGCCCCCCGACCAGCGGAATCTGGCGCAGCAACCACAGCGCCACGAGCGCGAGGAACAGCGCGAGCAGACGCGCAGGCATCGTCGCCGGTCGCCCCGGCCGCAAGGTATCGAGCCCGCGCTGGGCGACGAACAGCGCCACGGTCGCCCAGCCGAGGAACAGCAGCAACAGGTAGATCGGCACCAGCAACAGCGCAAGCGGTATGCCGATCACCGTGATCAGCAGCACGACGCCGAGGAACGGCACGCAGGCGACGAACGCGAGGCCGAGGCCGAGCGACTGCAGCGGCTTGCGTCCGACCACCGCCGCCGCACCGGTGGCGAAGTTCGGGAACATCACCAGGAACAGCGCCGCCGCGAGGAACAGCCCGACGAACGACAGGAACGAGCCGATACCGAGCACTGCGTCGCGGGCGTGCCCGGACGTACCATCGAAGACCCGGCGCGTCGATCTGCGGTCGAATTCGACGCCACCGACGATCACTGCACCCTCGGCGATCTCGGGCTCGGCCGGACCCCGGAACACCAGACGGCCGCCGATGCGCGCGTCGGGACCGACCACCAGTTCCTCGGCGCGCACCATGGCGTCGCCATGCACTTCGCCGTTGAGGCGGACTGAACCGCCGGAGGCGTGCAGGTCCTGGTGAGTGTTGCCGTCAAACTGCACGCGTCCGCCCGTCAGGTGAACGTTGCCCGCCACCACGGTCGCGGCACCGACGGTGACGTCGCCGCCGGCGAGCCGCGCGTTGCCGGTCACGATGGAGTCGAGCTGGACGTTGCCGCCGGCACCATACAGGTCGTCGCCGACTGCGCCGCCGAGCGAAACTTCGCCGCCCGCCACGACGAGATCGCCCTGCACCTCGGTCGCGATGGCGACCCGGCCGCCGGCCAGGAACGCGTCACCCGCGATGGGTTCTGTCACGTTGACCATGCCGCCGGCACCGACATAGTCGGACCCGAATTGCTGGGCAATGGCATCGTCGCCTTCGATCTGCACGCTGCAACCGGTGATGGTCGCCAGGCCGAACGCGACCAGCGCCGCGCTCGAAACTCGCCGTTTCATCGCAGTCTCCTTCGGGCCCGAGCCGCTCATCAAGAGCGGGACGGGCGATTGGCAGGCCATCGCGCGGCAGTTTACGGCACGGTGACGCGGGGCGGCGAGTGGCGGCGCAGGCACCGGAAAAAAGAAAGGCCGCGAGCAACGGATGCGGCTCGCGGCCTTTTGCTCATCTTCTGGTCTTCCATGACCCGCCCGCCACCCCCGTTCAGGCATCCCCCAGTTCGGAATTCCGTCCCCGCGTGCGGCGGGTCACGCCGAGGCTGGTGAGCTTGTACGCGACCGGCTGCGGCGCGTCATTACGCACTGCAACAAGAGATCACGGCTTCAGCGCCATGCCTTCCGTCATGTAACCGACGAAGCGCGGCGCTCGCTTCAAGTAGTAGTTCCGCAGTGGACCCAACTCAAGTCCCGCCTCCGCGACCAATTCGCGAGTCGGCCGGTTGAGATGACAACCGCCCGCGAGCGGCATCCAGGCCGCATTGAGTCGATCCTGCCAGCGCGCCACGCCGGGGTCCGGCGACCGGCCGTGCTCGAGGAACAGGAACTGGCCGCCGGGCTTCAGCACCCGCCGGATTTCCCGCAGTGCGTGGGCGACGTCGGGGATCGAGCAGAGCGTGAACGTGCTGACGACCGTATCGAAGCGGTTCGCCTCGAACGGCAGGTGCTCCGCATCGAGGTGATGAAAATCCACTTCGATCGGCGCCGCGGCAATACGCGGCAGCGAGTATCGATCGAGATCGAGGTCGGGATCGATCGCCTCGATGCGCTTCACCGTCGGAGGGTAGTGCGTCAGGTTCATTCCGGTGCCGAAGCCGATCTCCAGGATGCGCCCGCGCGCGGGCGCGAGCGCGCGGTCCCGCGGCTTGCGGAGAATCCGGTTCGACATCACGAAGTCGAGCAGGTGCGGGAAGACGTAGTGGTGGTAGAGGCGCAAGGAGAGCGGGCCGTGGTCAAGGCTTGGCGGGTGGCGGGGCGACCGGCGGCCACGTGACGCTGAAGGCGCCGCGCAACTGGCCCTGCTCGAAGCCCGTGGCCTGGTCGTCGGGGTAGTCACGATTGATCACCGCGGCCAGGTCGGGAGCGAGGACGGGTCCGTGGCAGGTGAGGCACAAGGCGTCCATCGGAATCGCGCGCATGTAGCGGCGCTCGACCAGCCCACCGCGATTGATCTCGAACGCGGCCTCGAGCGGTCCCGCGAACTGGCCGGAGGCGAGCTCGGCCGAGAACTGCTCGAGCAGGGCTCGCTGCAGGTCGTCCGGCGCATTGGCCGGATTGCGCACGCGCAGCGCGGTGCGTCCCACGACCGCGCCGGACTTTGCGGAAAGCCCCGCGGCGATTTCGGGCGCCCGGGTCTTGCAAACGGCCACGGCTGCCACGGGTCCGCCTGCGCTGATCGCGCGACTGAGTTCGCCCTTGAGCTCGGCGCCGAGTTGCTGCGCGAGCTGGCGGCTCTGCTCGATCCAATCGGGCGCGGCCGGAGCGCCCGCGGCCTGGGTCAACAGCGGACTGCACGCGAGCAGCACGACAACGGCAAGTTTGCGCATCCGGGACTCCTGGCAGGCAAATCGCTGCATACAGTTGAAGTTCATAATCGTCGCCGATCCGTCTCGGACACAAGCCGGATTATTGCGTAGCTGAATATAATGGTGGCCGGCTGGAGATTGGCCTCGAATGCGCGCTCGGGTAGATTGCGCGCCCCGCCTGAACAGGTCGAGACACGATGGGACGCATTTTTGAAGTCCGCAAGCACGCGATGTTCGCGCGCTGGAACCGGATGGCGAAGCAGTTCGCCCGGATCGGCAAGGAAATCACCATCGCCGTGAAGAAGGGCGGGCCGGACCCGGACTCGAACCCGGCTCTGCGGCGCTGCATCCAGAACGCCCGCGCCGTGAACATGCCGAAGGACAAGATCGAGTCTGCGATCAAGCGCGCCTCGGGACGTGACGCGGCCAACTTCGAAGAGGTGCTGTACGAGGGCTACGCCCCGCACGGCGTCGCGGTGCTGGTCGAGTGCGCCACCGACAATCCGACGCGCACCGTGGCGAGCGTGCGCAACGCCTTCGGCAAGAACGGCGGGAATCTCGCCACCACCGGCAGCGTTTCGTTCCAGTTCAAGCGCATGGGCGTATTCCGCCTCAGCCCGGAAGGCATCGACCAGGACGACCTCGAGCTGTACCTGATCGACCACGGGCTCGAGGAGTTCGGCGAGAGCACGGGCGAAAAGGGCGAGCCGCAGCTCGTGGCGCGCTGCCTGTTCGAGGACTTCGGCACGCTGCAGAAGGCGCTCGAGGACCGTGGCATCACGCCGATCTCGGCCGAGCAGGAGTACATCTGCCAGGTGCCGACCGAGTTACCCGAAGCGCAGGCCACCGAAGTGCTCGAGTTGATCGACAAGCTCGAGCAGGACGAAGACGTACAGAAGGTCTACCACACGCTCGCTTGAAATTGGGGACATTCTCCCTTTTGGGAAATGGGGACATTCTCTTTTTCCGATATCGGAAAAAGAGAATGTCCCCATTTCCCCCAATTTCACCAGCCGGCGGCGGTGAACTCCAAGACGCCGGGATTCAATGGATCGCTGCGCTGCCAGACGACTCGCGTCTGGGTGACCGTCAGGATCCAGCCCTGCTGCTCAACGGGGATCCAGCTCGCAAATGCGGCGGCGTTCAGCACCGCGCCGCAGCCACCGTGGCGTGAATCGCGCACCGATTCGTACCGAACCCACTGCACCGCGGCTTCGCGCGCGGCGCGGCCGATGGCTTGGCAATCCGCGTAGTCGGACCGATGCGTCCACCGTTCGTTGTCGCGGTCGAACGGCGGATTGCGCAGGTCGATCGCCGCTCCGGACACCGGCACTCTGAACACTGTCTGCGGACGCGGTGGCATGGCCGGAATTCCCGGTGAATCCTGCAGGTGACGCCAGCGCCAGTAACCCACCTCGGCGCAGGCGGTGCGGACCTGCTCGGCCCCGTAAAAGACTCCCGGATCGTTCGGACCACGGAAGCGCGAGCCACCCGGCGGTGGCGCATAGCGGAACGGCGTGAACAGCAGCCAGTGCAGTCCGAGTGTGGCGACTTCGCGCGGCACAGGCGGTTTCGACGCCTCGATGAGGCGCTCGAGCATGGCCTGCTCGGCGACCGTATCGACGAGCGCCATCGTCGACGCAACGTGCTGCGCCTCCACTGCGCGCCACAAATCGAGCGCGGCCGGCCGCGCTTCAGACGCGACCGCGCGCGTGGTCCAGGTAGTCAACGATGCGCACCAGGCCGGCGGCACTCTTGATCAGTTCGAGCGGCGCCGCACCGAGTGACGTGTTGTAGCTCGACAGCCAGGCCCGGGCGGTACCTTCGTGCCCCCACAACGCGTCCAGCGAACGGAACAGTCGCACGAACAGCACGGCCAGCTCCCATTCCTTGGAACGGGTCGGTGACAGCAGGTACTTGCCAGTGAACAACCGGGACGCCGTCGGGCCGGACAGCCCGAGCGCCTCGGCAACTTGCCGCTGCGTCAACCCGAGCAGTGCTGCGGCCCGCGTCACGGCCTTGGTCAGCACCGAGGACTCTTCCAATGCGCGCGACGGCTCTGGCTTTGTGAGGGCCATAATTCAAGTATATTCCCACAGAAACTAATCTTAGGACAAGTTTCTACTGAACTGATATGGATCGTTCGAGGTTCATGGACTGCCCGGGACAGGCAGCGAGGATGGCACGGTCTTCGGTCACCAGCGGCACGCCGAGGATTTCGGCCAGCGCCACGAACTCGCAGTCGTACGCTGAGAGCCGGCCGCGCTCGACGACGGCAAAGACGCGTTCGCTGGGCAGGTGGTGCTCGCGGCCCGCGAAGGCCGATTCCGCTGCCGCCATGATGCGCCGCACCTGCTCGCCGCTGAGGCTGCCGTCGCGGCGATATCCAGCCAGGATGTTGCGCAGCTCAGAGCGCCAAAGCACCGGGGCATGCCAGTCCGGATCCAGTCTGCGCAAGCGATGGGCCAGCGCAGTCCGGTCGCCGTTGATCCAGCAATACGCGATGACATTGCTGTCGACGACGATCATGCCCTTCCCGCGCTTCGGTAGCGGCCCACCAGACCATGGTCAACACGCGGCAGTTCGGCGACGAATCCCTCGAGCGCGCGCAACTCAGCCGCGACATCGATGGGCGGCGCGTCGAGCTGGCTCTCGAGGCGAGCCAGGATCTCGCGGTTCAAGCTGCGCCGATTGACCTCCGCACTCGCCTTGAGCCGGGCGTGAAGCTCTGGGGGTACGTTCTTGAGCGTCAGGTTGAGCATTTGGCACCATTTAGACACCGTTTTGGTTCCAACTATCCTGCGGTGGACCAGATCGCCAGTCAAGAAGTGATCCTGCCGTGGACCGGACGGTTGATCGACGCGCATATCGGCCGCGAACGCATTGATCGAGCAGGCTCTAGAGCCGGTCCGCGCAGCGACGTGGTCTAAACTGCGCGCCATGCACCCCGCCCGCGACCTGTTCTCGTACCGAAAGCACTGGGCGCACCGGTTTGGCCCGGCGCCGTTCTTGCCCATGTCGCGGGCGGAGATGGATGAGCTCGGCTGGGATTCCTGCGACGTCATCATCGTCACCGGCGACGCCTACGTGGACCACCCGAGCTTCGGCATGGCCATCGTCGGGCGCGTGCTCGAAGCTCAGGGATTCCGCGTCGGCATCATTGCCCAACCCGACTGGCACTCCACCCGCGACTTCATGAAGCTCGGCCGGCCGAACCTGTTCTTCGGCATCACCGGCGGCAACATGGATTCGATGGTGAATCGCTACACCTCGGATCGCCGGATCCGCAGCGACGATGCCTACACGCCGCACGGCGTCGCCGGCGCGCGACCCGACCGTTGCGTGATCGTGTATTCGCAACGTGCCCGCGAGGCCTACAAGGACGTGCCCGTCGTCATCGGCGGCATCGAGGCCTCGTTGCGGCGTATCGCGCACTTCGACTACTGGTCCGAAAAAGTCCGCCGCTCGGTACTGATGGACGCGAAGGCCGACCTGCTCGTCTTCGGCAACGCCGAGCGGCAGATCTGCGAGATCGCCCACCGGCTCGCGGCAGGCAAGCGCATCGACGAGATCGATGACCTGCGCGGCACGGCCTTTATGCGCAAGGCAACGCCCGGCGGCTGGGTCGAAATCGATTCGACGAGCGTCGACACGCCGGGACCGCTGAATCCGCCAATCGATCCGTATGCGATGGAACCAACGGTGGCGCTCGGAGCACCACGCGCGTCAGCAAGCGAGGCACCGACGCGGTCTTCCGGGCTGGTCCGGGAGGCCGTGCGCGGCATGGACGCCGCGCCCGGAGCCCCCAGGGATGGGTTCACGGCGTCCTCTCGGGCCAGCCCGGAAGATCGCGGCGGCGCCGAAAGTGCGACGAGCGAGAAGGTGCTCCGCTTCCACCGCCGGCTCCCAAGCAACGCCGATCGCGACCACAGCGTGATCCGGTTGCCGTCGTTCGAACAGGTCGCAGACGATCCGATCCTGTACGCGCACGCCTCGCGCATCCTTCACCAGGAATCGAACCCCGGAAACGCGCGAGCGTTGGTACAGCGCCACGGCGACGCGGACGTCTGGCTCAACCCGCCGCCCATCCCACTCACCACGAAAGAGATGGATGCGATCTACGAGCTGCCGTACCAGCGCGTCCCGCACCCGGCCTACGGCAACGCGAAGATCCCGGCCTACGAGATGATTCGCTTCTCGATCGCGATCCAGCGCGGCTGCTTCGGCGGCTGCACGTTCTGCTCGATCACCGAGCACGAGGGCCGCATCATCCAGAACCGCTCCGAGGACTCGGTGATCCGCGAGATCGAGACCATCCGCGACTCGGTGCCGGGCTTCACGGGCGTCATCTCCGACCTCGGCGGACCGACGGCGAACATGTATCGCATCGCCTGCAAGTCGCGCGAGATCGAGGCGGCCTGCCGCCGACCGTCCTGCGTTTACCCAGGCATCTGTCCGAACCTCAACACGGATCATTCGCCGCTGATCAAGCTGTACCGCCGCGCGCGCACGCTGCCGGGCATCAAGAAGGTGCTGATCGCGTCGGGCGTCCGTTACGACCTCGCGACCGAGTCGCCCGAGTACGTGAAGGAGCTTGCGCAGCACCACGTGGGCGGCTACCTCAAGATCGCTCCCGAAGCCATCAGCGAGGGACCTCTGTCGAAAATGATGAAGCCGGGCGTCGGCACCTACGACCGTTTCAAGGCGTTGTTCGACAAGTATTCGAAGGAAGCGGGCAAGGAGCAGTACCTGATCCCGTACTTCATCGCCGCGCACCCGGGCACGACGGACGAGGACATGCTCGAACTCGCGCTGTGGCTGAAGCGCAATGGCTTTCGCGCCGACCAGGTGCAGGCGTTCCTGCCCTCGCCGATGGCGACGGCGACGGCGATGTATCACTCGGGCAAGAACCCGTTGCGCAAGGTGACGCGCAGCTCCGAGGAAGTGCACGTCCCGAAGGGCATCCGCGTGCGCAGGTTGCACAAGGCGTTCCTGCGCTACCACGACCCGAACAACTGGCCGCTGCTGCGCGAGGCACTGCGCCGCATGGGTCGCGCGGACCTGATCGGCAACGGCAAACAGCACCTGGTGCCGACGTACCAGCCGATCGGCACCGGGCGAACGCACGAGGGCAAGCGCAAGCCGAAGGGCGCGCACGCCGCGCGGACGACGCCGTTCAAGACCCAGCACACCGGATTGCCGCGCACGCCCAGGCCGCCGAAGTGAATTCACGCTGGTGGCGGCGGCTGGCCGAGGTCCTGCTGTTCGTCGTGATCGTGGGCGGAATCTACGCGTGGCGCACGCGCGATCTACTGCCGGCCGGCGATCGTGTCCCCGCGCCAGCCTTCGAGCTCACCGACCTGCAGGGCCGGCCCTGGTCGCTCGACGCGCTCGAGGGCAAGCCGGCCGTCCTGTATTTCTTTGCGCCCTGGTGCGGCGTGTGCGCCGCGAGCTCGCCACAACTGCGCTGGTTCGATCGCTGGCGAGGTGAAGAGGTGCAGGTCGTGCTCGTCGGGCTCGACTGGTCGAGTCCGGACGAACTCGCTGAGTACGCCGCACGCCACGAGTTGCAGCTGCCGGTGCTCGCCGCCGGACCGCAGACCGCGGCGGATTACAGGATCCGCGGGTACCCGACCTATTACGTGCTGGATGCGGAAGGCCGCGTCGCCGGCCGCGACTTCGGCTACACGACCGCGCCGGGCCTTTGGCTCAGGACGCGCGGGCTTTGAGCGGCCGACATCCAGTCGTCATGCCAGAGCAGCAGGATCAACGCGCGAACCGCGTCGAGCGCGTAATGGTATGACTGAGTCCAGTGGCTGCGCCGCGGACCCGCGACGTTGAGCCGTTCGATGCCGTGCTGTTCGATGAACTGTTGCGCGGTGAGGGCGGCTTCTTCCGGGCTGGAGGTGTTCGCGTCGACGAGGCAAACCGGTTTACCGAGCTCGCGGCAGATCTGCAGCGTCAGCAGCGTGCCCTGGCTCAGTGCTCCCCGGTGCAGGATCAACGTGCCGTCCGACTCCTCGACGTTCTTTCGCGTGCGGTCCTCGTAACCGCCGTCGACCTGCCGCAACGGGTAGCGAGGCGGAATCGGCCCGTCCTCGGCGCGCCGGCCCTTCGGACACCAGCCGCCACACGGGTTGCCGGTCTGCAACGCCGCATCGAGCGCGCCGCGATCGACGCCGGCCTGCCCGCCGGAATAGATCGTCACCATCCTGATCATCGACGTCTCCTCGAGATCAGTTTCACCGAAACGGCGTCGATGTAAATCCGTATTGACCGCCGCAACGGGCGTGTCACGGCGCCCAATCCCCTTCATACTGGTCACCGAGGCGGATAGGCCGCGTCGGTCCCGTCCCGAATCACCGGAGAGTTCATGGCCAAACCCAACTATTCACACCAGAAGAAGCAGCGCGAACAGGCGGCGAAGAAGAAGCGCGAAGAGAAGCAGCAGCGCCGCCAGCAGAAGAAAGAAGAAACGACTCCGCCGCCGGCGCCGCCCGCCTGACGCGGGCCTCAGACGAGGCCCGGGCTGCCCTTCTTCGCTTTCTTCGCAGCCTTCTTCTCTTCCTTGGTCTTGGCGGGCTTCTTCTTGTTCTCTTTCTTTCGATCCATGCCTTTGCTCATGGCGTTGACTCCATTGCCTGTTCAGCGGTTGTCACGAGTTCACTCATAGCGGTGCGACTGGAACAGCTCGGTAGCCGTCTGGAAATAGGCGATCCCGAGTGCGTCCAGGGCCGGATCGGGCCGGGTTCGCCCGAACGTCCCGCGCACGCGATCATACAGGTAGTCGTGCACGGAACCGTCGAGACCGAGCACCGCCAGCCGACCGTCCCGGTAGATCGCCACGTCGTGGTCATGACTGAACAGCGCGATTCGCGAAGCCTCGGGCGTGTGCAGCACGTCCTGGCCGAAGAACGGCGCCTCGTACGGCAGCCCCAGCAGGCCGAGCACCGTCGGCGCGACGTCGATCTGGCTCATCAACGCATCCACGCGCTGCGGCTTGATGTGCTTCGGCGCATAGATCATCAGCGGGATTTCGTACGTACGCAGCGGAATCTCCGCCTTGCCGTAGACGCGTGCGCCGTGGTCGGCCACCACCACGAAGACGGTGTCGTCGAACCAGGGCTGCTTCTCCGCCTCGCGCAGGAAGTACCCGAGCGCATAGTCGGCGTAGCGAACTCCGGCGGCACGGCCGCCGCCCTGCGCCGGGATGCCGATCTCCTCCAGCCCCGGCCGGAACGTGTACGGCTTGTGGTTCGACGTCGTCATGACGATCGAGAAGAACGGCTCACGCCGCGCATGCTGTTGGGAGAAATGCCGGATGGCCCGGTCGAACAGGTCCTCGTCGCTGACGCCCCAGATGTTCTCGAACCGCACGTGGTCGATGTCGGCGCGGTCGAGCACCGTGAAGCCGTTGCCGGCGTAGAACGCGTTCATGTTGTCGAAATAGCCATAGCCCCCGTAGAGGAAGCTGGTCTGGTAGCCGAGGTCGTGCATGACCCGGCCCCAGGTCGCAATGCCGTCGTTGCCCGGGCGGCGCAGGATCGACACCGTGGGGATCGGCGGGAACGAGGCGGTCAGCGCCTCGAGGCCGCGGACAGTGCGGGTCCCGGACGCATAGGTGTTCGAGAACCAGAGGCCGCGCTGTGCGTACGCGTCGAAGTTCGGAGTCAGGTCGCGCCTCGACCCGTACAATTTGCTGAAGGACGCGCCGAACGACTCGCTGGCGACCAGGACGACGTTCAGGCGGCCGAGCCCGTCGTCCCGGGCGGGAAAGCGCCGGTCGAGCCTGCCTTCGGCCAGCCGCGTGAATTCCCCGCCGCCGGCCCGCAGCGAGCTCACCAGAAGGTCAAGGTTGGCGCTGGGCTCGCGCGACGCATAGTACGCGTGGTAGTCGATCTCGTTGGTCGCTGCGGCGCGAAAGAAGCTGCTGTAGCCGTTCTGCGCGATTTCATTTTCGACCCGGTTCGAAGACCAGGACAGCGCGTCGGTCGGGTACCAGGCGGCGGCCGCGAGCAGCGCCACCGCGAATGCGGCGAACGGCACGACGCGTGCGCGCAGCGGGATGACGG
>Ga0209262_10001085_pt1 | contig 11461 bp, 12 predicted proteins | sample Lowcelwee11metaG_FD_187171 | JGI IMG/M metagenome (GOLD analysis project Ga0209262, IMG submission 187171) | Freshwater pond sediment microbial communities from the University of Edinburgh, under environmental carbon perturbations - Low... | ecosystem: Environmental > Aquatic > Freshwater >...
AGTATCCGAGCCTCACGGCAGCACGCGCGTCGGGGCTGACGCTGGTGGACATACGCGAGGCCTGGGAGCGCGCACTGGACAGGCCGTCGGAACAGATCGAATGGCACGTGCCGCTCAGCGCCCTGGTCGAGGGCGTGGCGGCATTGCCCCCCGAGGGCCGCTACCTCATCGTGTGCGCGCACGGGGTGCGCAGCCTGGCGCTGGCGGAGCACCTGCATGCGCTGGGCTACCCTGCCGTCTACTCGCTGGCAGGCGGACTCGCGGCCGTCTCCGACTGAGCGTCAGGGCCTGACCTGGCCGCTGCCGCGAACGACGTACTTGTAACTCGTGAGCTGCTCGACGCCGACCGGCCCGCGCGCGTGAAAGCGGTCGGTCGAGATGCCGATCTCCGCGCCCATTCCGAACTCACCGCCATCCGCAAACTGCGTCGAGGCGTTGTGCAGCACGATCGCGCTGTCCACGCGTGACAGGAAGCGCTCGGCGGCCGCGGCATCGTCGGTGACGATCGACTCGGTGTGATCCGAGCCGTAACGGGCGATGTGCTCGATGGCGCCGTCCACGCCGGCAACCAGCTTTACGGCGATGATCGCGTCCAGGTATTCCGTGTGCCAGTCAGCTTCCGTCGCCGCGTTCACGCGCGGATCGGCGGCGCAGGTCGCGGCATCACCCCGGACTTCGCAACCGGCATCGAGCAGCTCGCGCACCAGCGGCGCCAGGTGCGTGCGCTGCGCAGCGGCATCGACCAGCAGCGTCTCCGCGGCGCCGCACACGCCGGTGCGCCGCAGCTTGGCGTTGAGGACGATCGAACGCGCCATCTCCAGGTTCGCGGCGCGATCGACGTAGACGTGGCAGATGCCCTCGAGGTGACCAATGACCGGCACGCGTGCTTCCTGCTGCACACGCGCGATCAGGCTCTTGCCGCCGCGCGGCACGATCACGTCGATGAACTCCGTCATGCCGGCCAGCATGTGACCCACGGCCGCGCGATCGGTCGTCGGCACGAGCTGGATGCAGGCGTCGGGCAGGCCTGCGGCACGCAGGCCCGCAACCAGGCAGTCATGGATCGCCACGCTCGAGTTGTGACTCTCGCTGCCACCGCGCAGGATGGCGGCGTTCGCCGACTTCAGGCACAGCGCGCCGGCGTCACAGGTGACGTTCGGTCGGCTTTCGAAAATGATGCCGATCACGCCGAGCGGCACGCGGACGCGCTGGAAGCGCAGACCGTTGGGACGGGTCCACTCCGCGATGACCGTGCCGATCGGGTCCGCGAGGGCGGCGATCTCTTCGACGCCACGCGCCATGGCTTCGACGCGTGCCGCGTCGAGTTGCAGCCGGTCGAGCCCGGCCCGCCCGAGTCCTGCCGCCGCGCTCATGTCGCGCTGGTTGGCGGCAAGGATTTCCGCCTGGTGTGCGCGCAGTGCGGCCGCCATTGCCTGCAGCGCGCGATTGCGCTGCTCGCCGCCCGCGACCGACAGGACGCGCTGCGCCGCGACCGCATCGCGGCCGAGCTGCTGCATCGTCGCGGTCAGCGTTGCGGCATCCGTCACGTCAGTACCAGGTCGTCGCGGTGGATCAGTTCGTCGCGGCCACGATACCCGAGTATCGCTTCCAGCTCCTGGCTGCGGCGACCGCTGGCGCGCCGCGCGTCCTCGCTCGAATACGCGCTCAGTCCCCGTGCGATCTCGGCGCCATCGGCGTCGCGGACCACGACCGCGTCGCCACGATCGAAGCGGCCTTCGACCCTGGTCACGCCGGCAGGCAACAGGCTCTTGCCCCCGCGCAGGGCCCGCGCCGCGCCTGCATCGACGTGCAGCACGCCTGCGGGCTTGAGCAGCCCCGCGATCCACTGCTTGCGCACGGTCCTGGGCGAAGTGCGGGACACGAACCAGGTGCAGCGCGCACCCGCCTCGATGCGCTGCAGCGGATGCTGTTCGCGTCCGGCCGCCACGCACATGGTGCAACCGGCGGCGAGCGCAATCTTGCCGGCGAGCACCTTGGTGGCCATGCCGCCGGAACCGACGTCAGAGGCGGAGCCGCCGGCCATCGCCTCGATCTCGGGCGTGATGGCCGTGACTTCCGCGATGAAGCGCGCAGTCGCGTCGCGCGTTGGATCCGCAGTGTAGAGGCCGTCGACGTCCGACAGCAGCACGAGGCAATCCGCGCTCGCCATCTGCGCCACGCGCGCCGCGAGGCGATCGTTGTCGCCGTAGCGAATCTCGGCCGTGGCGACCGTGTCGTTCTCATTGATGACCGGAATCGCGCCAAGCTTGAGCAGCGTGTTGAGCGTGCCGCGGGCATTGAGATAACGGCGGCGCTCTTCGGTGTCGCCGAGCGTCAGCAGCATCTGCGCCACCGAGCAATCGTGCTGTTCGAGCACCTCCTTCCAGGCATGCGCGAGGCGGATCTGGCCGACGGCCGCCGCGGCCTGGCTCTCCTCCAGCTTGAGCTTGCCGGGCGCGAGCCCGAGCTGCCGGCGACCGAGCGCAATGGCGCCCGACGACACGATGACGACTTCCTGGCCGCGGGCGCGCAGCGCCGCGATGTCGGTGGCGAGCGTTTCCAGCCAGGCGCGGTTGACGCGGCCCGTCGATTTCTCGACGAGCAGCGCCGACCCGATCTTGATGACGACCCGCTTTGCACGTGCGAGGCGGGCACCGCCCCGTGCCGTCGCGGGTGCGCTCATGCGACTGCGAACTGATCGGGCGTCAGCGTCATCAGGCCCGTGGCGCCCGCCCGCGCCGCGGCTGAATGCGAATCTACCCGCGGCAGGATGCGCGAGAAATAGTGCTGCGCCGTCACCAGCTTCGCCTTGTAAAAGTCGTCGTTCGGGTCGTCGGCGAGTTTCTTCGCGGCGACGCCGGCCGCGACCAGCCAGCACCAGCCCAGGCACATGTAGCCCGCGACGTGCAGGTAGTCGGTCGCGGCGGCGCCGACTTCGTCTGGACTCAGCTCAGCAGCCTTGCCGAGCTCGGCCGTGAGCCTGCCCCACTGTTCGAGCCGCTTGCCAAGGTCGGCTGCCAGCGGCGCGATCTGCGGCAGCGAGCCGAATCTCTGGATCGAATCGACGATGCGCGCCGAGATCATCTGCTGGCTCTTGCCGCCGGTGCCGAAGACTTTGCGGCCAAGCAGGTCCAGCGCCTGCACACCGTTGGTGCCTTCGTAGATCGGCGTGATTCGCGCGTCGCGCATGAGTTGCTCGACGCCGGTCTGGCGGATGAAGCCATGGCCGCCGTGAATCTGTACGGCGAGGCTCGTGACTTCCATCGCGGCTTCGGTCAGGAAGCCCTTCACGATCGGCGTGAGGAACGCGATCAACTCCGTGGAGCGCTTGCGCGCCTCAGGGTCCGGATTCAGGTGCGCGCTGTCGATCTCTCGTCCCGTCAGGAAGCAGAGCACGCGGCCGCCTTCGACGAAGGCTTTCTGCGTGAGCAGCATGCGGCGCACGTCCGGGTGCACGATGATCGGATCGGCCGGCTTGCCGGGCTCTTTGGTGCCCGTCATGGCGCGGCCCTGCAGGCGATCGTTGGCGTAGGCGATCGAGGCCTGCCAGGCGAGTTCGGAGAGGCCGTGGCCCTGCAGGCCGACGCCCAGTCGCGCGTGGTTCATCATCGTGAACATGCAGGCGAGGCCTTCGTTCGGCTTGCCGAGCAGCCAGCCGACCGACTCGTTGAAGTGCATGACGCAGGTGGGCGACGCGTGGATCCCCATCTTGTGCTCGATCGAGCCGCACACGACGCCATTGCGTGCGCCGGCATCGCCGTTGGCGTCCGGCAGGAACTTGGGCACCACGAACAGGCTGATGCCGCGCGTGCCCGGGGGTGCGTCGGGCAGTCGCGCAAGCACCAGGTGCACGATGTTCTGCGTCAGGTCGTGCTCGCCGGCGCTGATGAAAATCTTGGTGCCGGTGATCGCATAGGAGCCGTCGGCGCGCGGTTCAGCCTTCGTGCGCAGCATGCCCAGGTCGGTGCCGCTGTGTGCTTCGGTCAGGCACATCGTGCCTGACCACTTGCCCGCAATCATTTTCGGCAGGTAGACCTGCTTGAGCGCGTCATCCGCGTGCGCTGCGATGGTCAGTGCAGCGCTCTCGGTCAGTCCCGAATACATGCGCCACGCCATGTTGCCGGACACCAGCATCTCGCCGAACGCGAGCGAAAAGCCACCGGGCAGGCCCTGGCCGCCCCAGGCCGGATCGGCCGTCATCGTGATCCAGCCGTCGTCGCAGTAACGGTCGTAGGCTTCCTTGAAGCCGGGCGGCGTCGTCACCTTGCCGTCCTCGAAGCCCAGCCCGTGCACGTCGCCGATGCGGTTGGTGGGGGCCAGCACGTCTTCGGCGAAACGCGCGCCCTCCTCCAGGATGCCTTCCAGCAGGTCACGATTGAGGTCCTCTCGGCCGTAGGCCCGGTAGTTGTCCTCGAAGTCGAGCACGTCGTGGACGACGAAGCGGATGTCACGGAGCGGTGCGCGGTACGTGTACACGGTGGAGTCCTCTTGCAAACCCCTGTTCAAAGTCGAGTGTAGCTGAATTTGCGGCAGTGCAGCATCCGTGCGTTACGGTTGCCTGTGCCGACGACGCGACCGTATAGTTGAGCGCTCTCCAACGCCGTTTTTCGACGGCGTTTTTTGCTGAGGATGCCGCCGTGAGCCGTGATTACGAACCGCAGGCCGGACAATGGTACGAAGACCTCGAAACCGAGGAGTCGTTCCAGGTGCTTGCGGTCGATCCGGACGAGGAAATCATCCGGATCCAGTGGCCCGACCGCGAAATCCAGGAGATCGACCTCGACCAGTGGAACGAGATGGACCTCGAACTCGCCCTGCCGCCGGAAGGCTGGGTCGACGACGTCGCAGGATCGGACGACGAAGAAGATGAAGAAGACGAAGTCGAGGACGACTGGGACGACGACGAAGACGACGACGACGACTGGGACGACGACGAGGATGACGATCTCGACGAAGACGACGACGAATACCGCGACCGCGAGTGAATCGATCCCCCCCTCCACCGTCACCCGCGCCTGAGGCGACCCGCGGTCGCTATCCACAGGAACTGGAACGCACCTGGCAACCCGCCGGCGCTGCACCCGTTCACATCCGCGCGCTGCGACCCGACGACCTGGCGCTCGAGCGCCGGTTCGTCGAAGCCCTCTCGCCGCAGACGCTCTACCTGCGCCTGCAGTACATCGCGGCGCACCCGAGCGATCGTGACCTCATCCGGCTGCTCGATCTCGACCACCATGACCAGCTTGCCATCGCAGGGTTGGCGGCCGGCCCGCACGGCGAGGAAATCGTCGGCGTCAGCCGCTACGCCCGGATTCCCGGCACCCGGCGCGCCGAGTGCGCCATCGTGGTCGCCGATGGCTGGCAGGGCCTGGGACTCGGCACCGAGCTGATGCGCACCCTCGCTGTGGCGGCGCTGGCCAGGGACATCGACTGTCTCGAAGGCACCACGCTGGCCGAGAACCAGCGCATCGCAGCCTGGGGGCGGCGCTTCGGCTTCACCGTCCGCACCGAACCCAACTCGGGCGGGCTGGTCGTGGTCAGGATAGACCTGCGGAGTCTCGATCAATCCGACGGGTAACGGCCTGGTCCCACCGGTGCCCCGCGGCCGCCAGCCTGCGCAGCGACGGCCCGAGTCTTCGACCCAGGCGTGCGCGGCGGGCAGCCAGCGCTGCCATGGCCTTCCGCGTTTTTGGCGCCGGTGCCCCGCAGGATTTCACCCACTCCATGGCAGCGGCAGCATCCCGCCGGTCGCCCAGGAGCTGCTGGAGCTCGCGCAGCCGGCGGTCCAGTGCATCCGCGTCTTCCGGCGAAATATCGTCAACTATCTCAAGAGCATAGCGGCAGTTCTTGAGGCGTATGCGCAATTCGTGCAGGGTCTCGTCGTCTCCCGGCGGCGAGGTCACGAGTGCGTCGGCGCGCCGCCACGTGCGGCGCACGCGTCGCAGGACCGCGGCCAAAGGCACGCCGCCCAACAACCCGAGGGAGCCGACTGCCGTATCGCAGACGGCGCCCAGTCTTGCCTGGTTGGCAGTGGTCGCCAGCCGGCGCCGCAGGGCGCGCACGGCCCGAACCCGCGCCTGGCGCAGTTCGGCGGCGAAAGGCTCGAGCCTCAGCTCGGGGAGGGCCGCGATGACGTCGAGTTCGCGCAACTCGCTGCCCAGTTCGGCAACCGCGCCCAGCATTTTCCGGTAGCCCCGCGCCGCCTCGTCCTCGACGAACGGTTTGAATACCTTCAGGTATGACCGCAGCCGCCGGCACGCCACGCGACTCTGGTGCACGTCCACCGGGTCGGTGCCGGGCAATCGCGCCAGGTGACGGGCCAGTATCCGCTGTTCCCGGCGGAAAGCCCGGCGCAAGCGCGCGGAACCGCTACGCGGATCGGACTCGTTTGAGCCCGGCACGGTCCAGTACCAGCGACAGCAGGGTGCCCACGGTCTTGTGCGATTCGAGCGCGTGCCGCAGCGGCACCTCCAGGTTGAGCCGATAGGAATTGCGCCGCCCGCTGCGCTCCCGGGCGAGCACCCCGGCCTCCTCCAGGTCGCTGACGATCTTCTGCACCGCGCGCTCGGTAATGCCGACACTGACCGCCACGTCGCGCAGGCGCGAGTCGGGATCGAGCGCCAGGCAGACCAGCACGTGGGCGTGGTTGCTCAGGAAAGTCCAGTGCCTGTGAGGCGTTACGGGCATCGGCGCACCTCTGTCGAGCGGAACGGAACCTCTGCGGGCCGGCATTGTCGGAAGCAAGGTTCCGGTTTTGACCTTCCTGTTATTATGCGCGCTGGCTGGGCCACCGTGCCAAGCCCCAAGAGCCGGGCAGACATTGAAACCCGGCGGTTCACCCCAAGCGAATGGGCACTCATGGGAATGCCCGCTGGAGACCAGTCACGATGAAACGGATTCTGCTGTTCCTCGCCACCAACCTCGCCGTCGTGGTCCTGCTCGGGATCGTCATGCGACTGATCGGCTTCGAGGGCATTCTCGATGCCCAGGGCGTGGACCTCAATCTCGGTGCGCTGCTGGTGTTCGCCGCCATCGTCGGCTTCCTCGGCTCGTTCGTGTCGCTGGCGATGTCCAAGTGGTCCGCCAAGCGCATGATGGGCGTGCGCGTGATCACGCAGCCGTCGAACCAGACGGAAACCTGGCTCGTGAATACCGTGCGCCACCAGGCGCAGGCCGCCAGCATCGGCATGCCGGAAGTCGGCATCTTCGACTCGCCGGAGCCGAACGCCTTCGCCACCGGGGCACGCCGTGACGCAGCGCTGGTCGCGGTCAGCACCGGCCTGCTGAACAGCATGTCGCAGAAGGAAGCCGAAGCGGTGCTCGCGCACGAAGTGAGCCACGTCGCCAACGGCGACATGGTCACGCTCACCCTCATCCAGGGCGTCGTGAACACGTTCGTGATCTTCCTCTCGCGCGTGGTCGGGCACACCGTCGACCGCGTGATCTTCAAGACCGAAGAAGGTCACGGCCCGGCCTTCTGGGTCACCACGATCGTCGCCGACCTCGTGTTCGGCCTGTTCGCCACGATGATCGTCATGCACTTCTCGCGGCAGCGTGAGTTCCGCGCCGACGCGGGCGGTGCAACGCTCGCGGGTCGCCAGGCCATGATCGGCGCGCTCGAACGGTTGCAGCAGCGCCATTCCGGCGCGCTGCCCGACAAGATGGCCGCATTCGGTATCGCGGGCGGCAAAGCCGCCGGCCTGAAGAAGCTGTTCATGTCGCACCCGCCGCTCGAAGACCGCATCGCGGCGTTGCGCAACTCGGTCGGCTGACTCGACTGTCGCCGGCGCAGAAGCCGCGCTCCTGACGGGGCGCGGCTTTCTTGTTTTTCAGTTGCACCCGTTCTGGCCGGAACTGCGAAATGGCGAGACCACCACGGACGCGATGCGACTTTCCCGGCATGCAGGCTGAGACCACACTCGTCTGGTTCCGCAGGGACCTGCGCCTGGCCGACAACCCGGCGCTCGCACGGGCGGCGTCTGCCGGCGAACGCATCGTTGCGGTCTATGTCCACGCCCCGGACGAGGAAGCGCCGTGGAGCCCGGGTGCGGCAAGCCGGTGGTGGCTGCATCACAGCCTTGCGGCGCTCGATGCAACGTTGCGCGCAGCCGGGATCCAACTCACCGTTCGCCGCGGCCCGACGTTGTCCTCGCTCGCAGGGCTCGCGCGCGAGGTCGGCGCCACCCGGATCGTATGGAATCGACTCTACGACCCGTCGCTCGTCACCCGGGATACCGCAGTGAAGGCAGGCCTGCGCAAACTTGGCCTCGAGTGCGAGAGCTACAACGCCGGCCTGCTGCACGAACCGTGGGAAATCCGCACCGCGCAGGGTGGCCCATACCGGGTCTTCACGCCGTTCTGGCGCGCGTGCCAGGCGCAACTCGATGCGCAGCCGGCGCCCCTCGCACCGCCGCGTCGTCTGTGCGGACCTGCCCAGCGCCCGGACAGCGTGCCGCTGGACCGCCTCGAACTGCTGCCCGGGATTCGCTGGGACAAGGGCTTCGCGGCACACTGGGAACCCGGCGAGGACGGCGCGCATCGCCGCTTGCAGGCCTTCTGCGCCGAGTGGCTCGACGGCTACGATGCTGGCCGCAACCGTCCCGACCAGCCGGCCAGTTCGCGCCTGTCACCGCACCTGCATTTCGGTGAGGTGAGTCCGCGGCAATGCCTCGTCGCCGCGCGCAACGCCGTCGTCGATCGGCCTGCCGCGCACAAGTCAGCGGACAGCTTCATCCGCGAGCTCGGCTGGCGCGAGTTTGCTCACCACCTGCTGCATCACTTCCCGCACACCACCGAGCATCCACTCGACGAGCGTTTCGAACGGTTCCCTTGGGCCGCAAACCGCGCCCTGCTCGCCGCATGGCAGCGGGGCCGGACCGGCTACCCGATCGTCGATGCCGGGCTGCGCGAGCTGTGGACGACGGGATGGATGCACAACCGCGTGCGGATGATCGTCGCGTCTCTGTTCACGAAAAACCTGCAGCAACCATGGCTCGACGGCGCGCGCTGGTTCTGGGACACGCTGGTCGATGCGGACCTCGCCGCCAACACGCTGGGCTGGCAGTGGACGGCGGGCTGCGGCGCCGACGCGGCCCCATTTTTCCGCATTTTCAATCCCGTCCTGCAGGCCGAACGCTACGACCCGGCTCGAATCTACCTGCGCCGCTGGCTTCCGGAACTCGCCCAGCTGCCGGATCAATGGATCCACCGTCCGTGGCAGGCTCCTGCCGAGGCCCTGGCCCGGGCGGGCGTAGTGCTCGGTGAGACTTATCCGTACCCCGCGGTAGACTTGCCCGCGAGCCGCCAGGCGGCGTTGGCCGCCTACGGCACGCTCAAGGAACCGGCACCCGCCCTGCAGCCCTGAATCCGCACCTGCCGGCGGGCCGAATCGTCGGTCATGCCACGCCAGACCTCTTTTTTCCGTTCGATCACCCTCAGCCTGGCGGCCTGCGCAGCTTTGTTCGCGGGCAATGCCGGTGCCTCGACGTTGCCGGAGCCGGTCCTCAAGGGCAACCACGCGCTGCAGCGGGTCGGCGCGGGCCAGCTGAACTGGCTGGGGCGCCCGGTGTATGCGGCGAGCCTGTGGACGACTGCGGGCAGTTTTGCCGGATACCTGCCAGGTGAACCCGTCGCGCTCAGCTTGTGGTACCAGCGTGAGTTCTCGCGGGAGCAACTGCTCAAGATCACGGCTACCGCATGGCGGCTGATGGGCTCCGTGCCGCCGGAGCAGCGCGACCGGTGGCTGGCGTCGCTGCAGGCCTTCTGGTCCGACGTCGGGCCGGGCGACAACGTGACCACGGTGGTGATGCCGGGCCGCTTCACCCGTTTCTACAACCACCGGGAATTCATTGGCCAGATCGACGATCCGGCCTTCGGGCCGTCGTTCCTCGCGATCTGGCTGGACCAGCGCAGCGTCGTCGGGGACCTGCGCGTGCAGCTGCTTGGCGCGGAAAGCACCGTAGCCAGGCGGTGAATGAGATTCACATGAACGACCCGCAGAGCGGCGGCCTGCTGCTCAAGCTGCGCCAATGGTTCGACTCCGGCGAGCTCGATCCCGACGCGCCACGCCCGGGGGCCGGCGAGACCGGCGTCGACTGGGGCCGTATCGTGCCATTTGCGCTCATGCACCTGGCCTGTCTCTTTGCGTTCTATGTCGGCGTGAGCACGACGGCCGTCGCCGTCTGCGTGGCCCTGTATTTCTTGCGCATGTTCGCCATCACCGGCTTCTATCACCGGTATTTCTCCCACCGGTCGTTCCGGACCTCGCGCCCGGCGCAGTTCGTATTCGCGCTGCTCGGCGCTGCGGCGGTGCAGCGCGGTCCGATCTGGTGGGCGGCGCACCACCGCCACCACCACGCCTTCTCTGACAAGCCGCAGGATACGCATTCGCCGGCGCAGGATGGCTTGCTGTGGGCGCACATGGGCTGGTTCCTGTCGAAGCGTCACTTCCACCCCGACCTGCGTCGTGTCCGCGACCTGCTGCAATACCCGGAACTACGCTGGCTCGACCGCTTCGACATCCTGGTGCCGTTCGTGCTCGCGCTAGGGCTGCTGTTCGCCGGCATGGCGCTCGAGCAGTTCGCGCCACAGCTCGGCACGACTGGCGGACAGCTGCTGGTGTGGGGATTCTTCGTGTCGACGGTCGCCTGCTACCACGGCACTTACACGATCAACTCGCTCTGTCACGGCTGGGGCTCGCGCCGCTACCAGACCAAGGACGACAGCCGCAACAATGCGCTGCTCGCCGTGATCACGCTCGGCGAGGGCTGGCACAACAACCACCACCATTACCCGAGCGCAGCGCGCCAGGGGTTCTACTGGTGGGAAATCGACATCACCTATTACCTGCTGCGCGGCCTCGCGGCGCTCGGCGTGATCTGGGACCTCAACCAGGTTCCCGAGCGCATCCGCGACGCGCGCGCAGCGAGCCCGGCATGAGAATCGCAGTCGTCGGCAGCGGCATCGCCGGGCTGTATGCCGCGTGGCGTCTCGCCCCCGCACACGACGTGACGCTGTTCGAGATCGTGCAGACCGCCGCAGCGCTGGTCCTCGGCTTCGGCGGAGCGGTGTTCCTGGAGGCCGGTTTTCAACAATTCAGCGACATCGGCTTCCTTCTGCGTGGCGGCGGCGCGGAAGGCTTCGATGCGGTCGTCCAAAGGAGAAGCTTGTGAGACGAGGGTGAGCGAGAGGGGGAGAATAACGGAACCACGAAAGGCACGAAACACACGAAAGGGCAAGGAATGCACGAGCCGGCTCGTGTATCCTGAATCCTGAATCCTGTTAGAAGCGGATGGTTTTGATATAAAAATAGGGATCATTTCTCGCTTTCCAATCTTTCCAGCTCGAGTTTGTCTTCCAAGTTCAACATGCCCTCTTCCGAAAGTTGTCCACGGGCGAATGCGGCCCATTCGCTTTCCGGGAAATCATAGGTGAGGCGTTTGAAGTTCGAGTAGGCGGCCAT
>Ga0209262_10001086_pt1 | contig 11447 bp, 12 predicted proteins | sample Lowcelwee11metaG_FD_187171 | JGI IMG/M metagenome (GOLD analysis project Ga0209262, IMG submission 187171) | Freshwater pond sediment microbial communities from the University of Edinburgh, under environmental carbon perturbations - Low... | ecosystem: Environmental > Aquatic > Freshwater >...
ACGCGCTCGAGTTCCTTGAACAGCGATTCCTCGTCGAAGAATTCGGGATCGCGCCACGCGATCGGGTGACGCGTCGGCGCCGCGAGGCTGCCCTCGCGTCCGCCAGGCACCGGAGTGTGTTCGGCCATGCTCGTCTCCTCGGCCCCGGCCGCCGTCGGCCGAGCTGAAAAAAAGGGCGGACCCGCCGGGCCCGCCCTCTTGGGACAACCGTCAGTGTCGGTCGATCAGAGGGCGTCGAGCGCCTTCTGGAAGCGATTCGCGTGCGAACGCTCGGCCTTCGCCAGCGTCTCGAACCAGTCCGCGATCTCGTCGAAGCCTTCGTCGCGCGCCGACTTGGCCATGCCCGGGTACATGTCCGTGTACTCGTGCGTCTCGCCGGCGATCGAAGCCTTGAGGTTGCTCTGGGTCGGGCCGATCGGCAGTCCCGTTGCCGGGTCGCCGACTGCCTCAAGGTACTCAAGGTGCCCGTGCGCGTGGCCCGTCTCGCCCTCGGCCGTCGAGCGGAACACTGCGGCGACGTCATTGAAGCCTTCGACGTCCGCCTTCTGGGCGAAATACAGGTAGCGGCGATTGGCCTGCGACTCGCCGGCAAACGCGTCCTTCAGGTTCTGCTCGGTCTTCGTGCCCTTCAAGTTCTTCATCGGTCCCTCCGGAGGTCTGTGCCTCGCCGCTGCGGCGAGGCTGTAGTTAGACTAAGTCTAAGCGCACTGCAATCTAGATCGGATCGCTTCGAGAGTCAACGTTACCAGCCGCCGCAGCTCGCGACGACTCGTGGAGTCCGGTATTGCGGTTTGAACTGCGTTGACCCTCTTGGGACCCCTGTGCAAGTCTTGCGCGCCCCTGCGGAGAGCCCAGTGACCACCCGAAAAGCCAAGACCGTCGATTTCGAGCAGGCGCTCGGAGAGCTCGAGGCCGTCGTCGAGCGACTCGAGCACGGCGAATTGCCGCTCGAGGACGCTTTGCGACAATTCGAGCGCGGCGTCGAACTCGCGCGCACCTGCCAGGCGTCGCTGCAACAGGCCGAGCAGAAAGTCGAGATCCTGCTGAAGAAAACCCCGGAGGCCGCACCGGAACCCTTCGACGACGTCGAATGATCGCACCCTACGGCCCTGGCCCCGATGACGAGCATTTCCCTGCCTGAGCGCCTCGAGCTGTGGCGCCGCCGCGTCGAGTACGAACTCGACCAATGCCTGCCGGCGGAGTCCGCCCTGCCGCAACGGCTGCATGCGGCACAGCGCTACAGCGTGCTCGGACCGGGCAAGCGCATTCGCCCGGCACTGGTCTACGCAACGGCCGAAACACTGGGCGTGCCGGCCGGGCAGGTCGATGCGGCAGCCTGCGCCGTGGAGTTGATCCACGCCTATTCGCTGGTCCACGACGACCTGCCGGCGATGGACGACGACGACCTGCGTCGCGGCCGACCCACCTGCCACCGCGCATTTGACGAAGCCACGGCCATCCTGGCCGGCGACTCGCTGCAGGTGCTGGCCTTCAAGATCCTCGCCAGCCACCCGGGCGCGCCCGCTGACGCGGCGACTCGCGTGCGACTGATAGAGACGCTGGCGGATGCGAGCGGCACGTCCGGCATGGCGGGCGGCCAGGCGCTCGATCTGGCCGCGGAGGGACGCTCGCTCACGCTGGCCGAGATCGAGCAGATCCACATACTGAAGACCGGTGCGCTGATCCGCGCCAGCGTCGTGATGGCGGCACACTGCGCGCCGTCGCTCGATCCGGCCCGCCTGCAATCGCTCACGGATTTCGGCTCGACCGTCGGAATCGCGTTCCAGATCCAGGACGACCTGCTCGACGTCGAAGGCGACGTCGCGCTGATCGGCAAGGCGACGGGCAGCGACGAGGCCCGGGCCATGCCCACTTACCCGGCCGTTGCAGGGCTCGAATCCGCGCGTGCCCGGGTGCGCGAATTGCATCGGCGCGCGGCCGACTCCCTGGAAACACATGGTTGGGGCGCCGGCCCGCTGGCCGCCCTCGCCGACTGGCTGCTCACGCGCCGGCACTAGCCCGGTGCCCTCTGCCGCACTGCGGTAAACTGCGCCCCGATGCCGACCGACGAACACTACCCGCTGCTGTCGAAAATCGACTCCCCTGCCGACCTGCGGCGCCTGCCGGAGACGCAACTCGTCCCGCTCGCAGCCGAGTTGCGGCAGTTCCTGATCCAGACCGTGAGCCAGATGGGCGGCCATTTCGCCGCGGGTCTCGGCACCGTGGAACTCACGATCGCGCTGCACTACGTCTACGACACGCCCCATGACCGGCTCGTCTGGGACGTCGGCCACCAGGCCTATCCGCACAAGGTGTTGACCGGCCGGCGCGACCGGCTGCAGACCATAAAGCTGAAGGGTGGCCTCGCGCCCTTCCCGAACCGCGGCGAGAGCGACTGCGACACGTTCGGGGTTGGCCACTCCAGCACCTCGATCGGCGCAGCGCTCGGCATGGCACTCGGCACCCGGCAATCCGGGGAACAGCGCCGGGTCGTTGCCGTGATCGGCGATGGCGCGATGAGTGCCGGGCAGGCCTTCGAAGCGCTGAACCACGCCGGCGCCCTCGACACCGACATGCTGGTCGTCCTCAACGACAACGACATGTCGATCTCCGAGAACGTCGGCGCGATGTCGAATTACTTCGCACGGGTGCTGGCGGGTAAGACCTACGCCGCGCTGCGCGAGGGCAGCAAGAAGATCCTGAAGCGCATGCCCACCGTCTGGGAGCTCGCGCGCCGTTCCGAGGAGCACATGAAGGGCATGGTGCTGCCCGGCACGATGTTCGAGGAAATGGGCTTCAACTACATCGGCCCGATCGACGGCCACGACCTCGACGCGCTCGTCAGCACGCTGCGCAACCAGCGCTTGCTGCAGGGTCCGCAACTGCTGCACGTCGTCACCCGTAAGGGCAAGGGTTACGCGCCGGCCGAAGCCGATCCGATCAAGTGGCACGGCCCGGGTCCCTTCGATCCCACGAGCGGGACGATCTTCAAGGAGAAGAGCACGGGGCCGGTCTACTCGCAGGTCTTCGGCCAGTGGCTGTGCGACATGGCCGAGCGTGACCCCCGCGTCGTTGGCATCACGCCCGCGATGCGCGAGGGCTCCGGTCTCGTCGAATTCTCCAAGCGCTTTCCGGATCGCTACTTCGACGTGGCGATTGCCGAGCAGCACGCGGTGACGCTCGCGGCTGGCCTCGCCTGCGAAGGCGCGCGTCCCGTCGTGGCGATCTACTCGACGTTCCTGCAGCGCGCATACGACCAACTGATCCACGACGTGTGCTTGCAGAACCTGCCGGTCACGTTCGCGATCGACCGCGGCGGGCTCGTGGGCGGCGATGGTGCCACCCACCAGGGCGCGTTCGACCTGAGTTTCCTGCGCTGCATCCCGCAGCTGGTCGTGATGGCGCCGGCCGACGAGAACGAGTGCCGCCAGATGCTCTACACCGCCGTCATGCTCGACGGACCGGCGGCCGTGCGTTACCCGCGCGGCCAGGGCCCGGGGGCGCGGATCGAACCGGAGATGACTGCGGTGCCCGTGGGACGCGCCCAGTTGCGGCGCGAGGGGCGCAGCGGCTTGCTGTTGCTCGCATTCGGCACGATGGTCGCGCCCTGCCAGCCGATCGCGGATCGTCTCGACGCGACGCTGGTCAACATGCGTTTCATCAAGCCACTCGACGAGGAGCTCGTCTGCCGGCTCGCGCGCAGTCACGCGTGCATCGTGACGCTGGAGGAGAACGCGATCGCCGGCGGCGCAGGCAGCGCGGTCAGCGAGTGCCTTGCGGCGCACGGCATCGAGCGCCCCGTGCACCACATCGGCATCCCCGACCGCTTCATCGAGCACGGCTCGCGCGAGGATTGCCTGGTCATGGCCGGCCTCGACGCTGCTGGAATCGAGCGGGCCGTGGCCCGCCTGTGGCCAATGCAGCCGGCCACGCTCGCAGTCGCTGTCGCGGGTGGCCGGTCCGGCGCAGCCTGACCATGGACCGACCCGTGACGACCCCGAAGACGATGGACGACGTGCAGGGCCGCGCCGATTCGCGGCAGATCCCGATCAACAAGGTCGGCATCAAGGACATCTATCACCCCGTGCGCGTCCGGGACCGCACGGCGGGCGAGCAGCACACCGTCGCGAACTTCAACATGTACGTCGCCCTGCCGCACAACTTCAAGGGCACCCACATGTCGCGCTTCGTCGAGGTGCTGCACCAGCACGAGCGCGAAGTCTCGGTCGAGTCGTTCCGGCAAATGCTCGCCGAGATGACGCGGCGGCTCGACGCGACGACAGGCCACATCGAGATGAGCTTCCCGTACTTCGTCATGAAGACGGCGCCGGTCTCGGGCGTGGCGAGCCTGATGAACTACGAGGCGAGCATGATCGGCGAGATCCGCGACGGCCACGAGGAAATGTGGATCCGCGTCGTCGTGCCGGTGACGAGCCTGTGCCCATGCTCGAAGCGCATTTCAGAGCGCGGCGCCCACAACCAGCGCTCGCACATCACGATCAAGGCGCGGGTGCTCGGGCACCTGTGGATCGAGGAGTTGATCGACGTCGCCGAGCAGGAGGCGTCGAGCGAGCTGTTCGGCATCCTGAAGCGGCCCGACGAGAAGCACGTGACCGAGCGCGCCTACGACAACCCGAAGTTCGTCGAAGACATCGTCCGCGACGTCGCGGTCCGGCTCAATGCCGAGGACCGGGTGCGCGCCTACGTCGTGGAGGCCGAGAACTTCGAGTCCATCCACAATCACTCGGCGTATGCGTTGATCGAGAAAGACAAGGAAAGTGAATAGCGGATAGCGGATAGCGGATAGTGAAAGACGAGAAAGGCCGGCAATGCCGGCCTTCTTGTTTCTGCACTATCCGCTATCCGCTATCCGCTCTTCCTGCCCCGCTGCAGCCGCTCGACCAGCTCCCTGAGGAACACCTTGTTGAAGCGCAGCTGGCAGGGCACCGACGCCTGCTCGAGCAGCGTCGCGGCCACCTTCAGCAGCGTCACGTTGCCTTCCGCCTCGATGACGGCGTCGCGCCGCGAGCCCTCGGCGAACGCCGCCTCGCCGAAGCAGCCGCCGGTCTCGATGCGGCTCACGATGTCGCCATTGCGAATCACGCGCACCTTGCCCGAGACGACCACGTAGAAGCGGTCGTCGATGTCACCCGGACGCAGCACCGGCTCGCCGGGCTGGCACTCCATCCAGCAGCCGGCGCGCATCACCTCGCGGATCTCCACGTGCGAGAAGTCGTGGAAGAATCGCAGCTTGCGCAGCACGGCGAAGCGTTCTTCGTCGTCGATCCCGGACTGCGCCACGCGCAACTGCTGGTGCACTCGCGTCAGCTCGGCGGCGAACTCCGCGCCGTTGCGATAGCGATTGCCCGGGTCCTTCTGCAGCGCACGGGCGACCACCGCTTCGAGGTCCTCCGGGATCTCGGGGCGCACCTCGCGCAGTGGCTCGGGCAGCGACTGCACGACCTGCCGAAGCAGCTTGCCGAGCGCGCCCGCTCGGAACGGGCGTTGCCCGCAGAGCATCTCGTACATCACGGCGCCGAGCGAGTAGAGATCGGAGCGCGCGTCGAGCTCGAGCCCCTGCACCTGCTCGGGCGACATGTAGGCGGGGCTGCCCGCCACGCCCTCGAGGCGCGAGACGTCCGAATCCGACACCAGTGCGATGCCGAAGTCGACGATCCGTACGTCGCCATCCTGAGTGAGCAGGATGTTCGAGGGCTTGATGTCCCGGTGAACCACGCCCCGCGAATGCGCGTAGTGCAACGCCTTCGTGCACTTGTAGATGATCTGCACGACCTGGTCGATCGGCAGCAGGCTGCCGTGCCGGCAATAGGCCGAGAGCGTGCGCGCGCCGTGGATGTGCTCGGTGACCACGTAGCGGCGACCGTCTTCCTCGCCGGCATCGTAGATCGGCACGATGTTCGGGTGGTGCAGCTTGCCGATCATGTGCGCTTCGCCCATGAACATGCGGCGCGCATTGCGACTCTCGGCATCCTCGTTGCCCGTCGCATGGTAGAGCTTGATCGCGACGTCGCGGCCGTAGAACGGATCGTGCGACAGGTAGACGGTGCCGGAGCTGCCCCGGCCCACCTCGTGCACGACGTAGTACTTGCCGATGCGCTCCGGCGCGGTCAGCGGAGCGGCGAGCATCGGTTCGGTCCGGGTTTCTGCGAGGGCGTTCTGGTTGTTCACGTTGCGTAATCGACGACCAACAGGACCAGCGCGGCGAAAATGCCTGCCAGTACGTCGTCGAGCATAATGCCGGCTCCGCCGGGCATTCCGTGATCGACCTCGCGGATCGGCCAGGGCTTCGCGATGTCGAAAGCCCGGAACAGCACGAACGCGAGCGGCGCGCCCCACCAGGCGTCGGGTGCGGCCAGCATCGTGATCATCATGCCCGCAACCTCGTCCCAGACGATGGCCGGATGATCGTGCACGCCGAGCCGCCGCGCACTTTCACCGCAGATCCACACACCCGCCGCGACTGCCACCACGATGGCGAGCACGTTCCACCACAGGCCGAGGGGAGCCACGGCCAGCGCGAACGCGAGACCGACCAGCGAACCGAACGTGCCGGGTGCGAACGGCGCGAGGCCCGTGCCGAACCCGAGCGCGAAGAAGTGCACCGGATCCGTCAGTGATTGCAGTGTTGGCTGCACGCCGGGCGTCTCGCGTTCAGGCGAAGTGGTCATAGCCGCCTCCGCTCACTGTCTCGAGCCTGCCGCCGCGCGTGCAGCGCACGCCCGCCTCGGCCTCGATGACGCCGATCCGGCGCAACGCAAACGACTTTGCGAGCTCGGCTTCCAACTGCTCCGAGCCGACGGGCGGCAGCGTGAACAGCAACTCGTAGTCGTCGCCGCCGCACAGCGCGAAGTGCTCGCATTGCTCGTGCGAGTGTCGTTGCGCGAGCTCAGCCGAGATCGGCAGGCGATCCAGCTCGAGTCGGGCGCCGGCACCGCTCGTGGCACACAGCTTGCCGAGGTCCCCGAGCAGGCCATCCGAGATGTCCATCGCCGCGGTGGCGCGACCGCGCAGCGCGCGGCCCAACGCGACACGCGGCTCCGCGAACAGGTAACGGCGCACGAGCGGATCGCTCGAGACGGCCATCGCGCCCGATTTCAACGTTGCGAGCCCCGCGGCCGCCTCCCCGAGCCACCCGGAGACGTACAGCACGTCGCCGGGACGAGCGCCGTCGCGGCGCAGCGCGAGCGCCGGAGGCACGAAGCCGAGTGCAGTGATCGTCACGACACGCGGCCCGCGCACGGTGTCGCCGCCGACCAGCGCGACGCCGTGCTGCCCGGCGATGGCGAAGAGACCGTCGGCAAATCGCTGCAGCCAGTCGGCGTCCGCATCCGGCAACGACAGCGACAGCAGCGCCCAGGCAGGGTCTGCACCCATCGCAGCGAGGTCGCTCAAGTTGACCGCCAGGGCCTGGTGGCCCACCGAATCCGCGGGGGCGCCCGCCAGGAAATGGCGGCCCTCGACCAGCGTGTCGGTGGCTGCCACGAGCGCCTGGCCGGGTGGAACCTCGAGCAGCGCCGCGTCGTCACCGACGCCGAGCAGCACGTCATCGCGCGGGCTGGCGCGGCGGAAAAACCGCTCGATCAGGTCGAATTCGCCGAGCGGCACGGCAGGCGTCGCTCAGGCGCGAGCGCGTCCGGTCGCCGCCTGCTCCGCCGCGCGGAACCTGCGGGCCGCCCGGTCCAGCACCGCGTTGACGAACTTGTGCCCATCGGTGGCGCCAAAGCGCTTGGCGAGATCGACGCCCTCGTTGATCACGACGCGGTACGGGACGTCCGGCCGCTGCCCGAGTTCATGCAGCCCGATCAGCAGCACCGCGCGCTCGACCGGATCGAGCTGGGCCACGGGTCGATCGATCAGCAAGCCGAGCTCGGCGTCGAGCGCGGGCGCGGCTTCGGTGATCACGTTCACCAACTCGCTGAAATACTCGCCGTCGCAATCGGCATAGCCCTCTTCGGCCGCGTACTGATTGCGCAACTCTGCAGCGCTCTGACCGGTCATCTGCCACTGGTACAGGGCCTGCATCGCGAGCTTGCGCGAGAGGCTGCGGGCCCGTCCGGCGCGGTCTGGGCGCTTCGACATCGTCACACGTCCAGCCGGCGCAGCAGGTTCGCGAGCTCGAGCGCGCAGAGCGCGGCATCCGCGCCCTTGTTGCCGGCCTTGGTGCCCGCGCGCTCGATGGCTTGCTCGATCGTGTCGGTCGTCAGCACGCCGAAGGCCACCGGGACGCCGGTTTCATCGGCCGCGCGCGCGAGGCCGGCGGCGCACTGCCCCGCGACGTGCTCGAAGTGCGGCGTGGCGCCGCGGATCACGGCGCCGAGGGCCACGACCGCATCGTAGCGCTTGCTCGCAGCGACGCGCCTGACGACGAACGGCAGGTCGAACGCGCCCGGCACCCGGACGATCTCGATCTGCTTCTCGCCGGCGCCGTGGCGCAGCAGCGCGTCGACCGCGCCGCGGATCAGCGAGTCGACGATCAGGTCGTTGAAGCGCGCCGCGACGACTGCGAAACGGAGGTCGCGCGCGACGAGGTCGCCGTTCAAGGTGCGGATGTTGTCCATGCGTGGGTCCTTCAGCTCGCTTCGTCGACGTACTCGGCCACCTCGAGCCCGAAGGCCGAGAGACCGTGCATCTGCTTGGGCGCGCTCAGCACCCTCATGCGCGTGATCTCGAGGTCACGCAGGATCTGCGCGCCGATACCGTAGGTGCGCAGCACCTGCGCGCCGCGCGCTTGTCCCGCCACGGCCGAAGGCTCGGCCGAACGCACGGCCTCCGCGATCTCGAGCGGGCTCTCGTGGGGCCGCAGCAGCACGACGACGCCGGCACCCTCGCGCGCGATACGTTCCATCGCGCTGCGCAGCGACCAGCTGTGGCCGTCCTCGCGTGCGCCGACGAGGTCGCGGACCGTGTCCTTGAGGTGCACTCGCACCAGCGGCGCCTGGGCGCGCTCGAGCGTGCCGCGCACCAGCGCGAGGTGCACCGTGCCGTTGACGTGGTCCTCGTAGCAGTACAGCCGGAACGGACCGAAGTCCGTCTCGATGTCGCGCTCGGCAATGCGCTCGACCGAGCGCTCCTTCTCGAGGCGATAGCGGATCAGGTCGGCGATCGTGCCGATCTTGAGATCGTGCTCGCGGGCGAACGCCTCGAGCTGCGGGCGGCGCGCCATCGTGCCGTCCTCGTTCAGGATCTCGACGATCACGGCGGCGGGCTCCAGCCCGGCGATGCGCACCAGGTCGCAGCCTGCCTCGGTGTGGCCAGCGCGGGTCAGCACGCCGCCCGGCTGTGCCATCAGCGGGAAGATGTGGCCGGGCTGCCGCAGGTGCTCGGGCCGCGCGTCCGGCGCGACCGCCGTGCGGATCGTGTGCGCGCGATCGTAGGCCGAGATTCCGGTCGTGACGCCCTCGGCCGCCTCGATCGATACCGTGAAATTGGTGCCGTGATCGAGGTCGGTTTCGCTGACCATCAGCGGCAGCCGCAATTGCCGACAACGATCCCGGGTCAGCGTCAGGCAGATCAGGCCGCGCCCGTAGCGCGCCATGAAGTTCACGTCCTCGGGACGGACCTTCGAGGCCGCCATGATCAGGTCACCTTCGTTCTCGCGGTCCTCGTCGTCCATCAACACGACCATCCGGCCCTGGCGGACGTCTTCGAGAATCTCGTCGATGGAGTTCAATGGGCTCATGCGAAATGCGCCCTAACCATATGATTTAAAAACATTTTATCTTGTTCTGACCCTGCGCCACGCGGGCATTCTCAGACGGCAGTGTAACAGGCGGCCCAAGCCGCCGGCCGGGCTACGAGCGACCCTCGGCGACCAGCCGCTCGAGGTAGCGGGCGATGATGTCCACCTCGAGATTGACCCGTGTGCCAGGCCGGTAGTCGCCCAGGATGGTCATCTCGAGCGTGTGCGGCACCAGGTTTACGTCGAAGCGACGTCCGTCGACGCCGTTGACCGTCAGGCTGACACCATCGACGCAGATGGAGCCTTTGCGGGCCACGTAGCGGGCCAGTTCGACCGGCACCTCGAACTCGACGCGCACCGAGCGCGCATCGTCGTGCCGGGAGACCACCGTCCCCACGCCGTCCACGTGGCCGGTCACGTAGTGGCCGCCGAGCGCCTGCCCGGCCGTGAGCGCCTTCTCCAGGTTGATCCGCGTCGCCGGAGTCCAGTCACCGGCCGTCGTCAGCGACAGCGTCTCGCGCGACACGTCGGCTGCGAATGCGTGCGGCTCGAGCTGTACCGCCGTCAGGCAGGCGCCGTTCACCGCTATGCTGCCGCCGATTTCGATGCCGGCCAGCGACACCTCGCCCGTGTCGAACCAGAGCGTCACGTCGCCACCACGGGGCTCGACCGACCGCACTCGCCCGACGCCCTGCACGATCCCCGTGAACATCATCCCTCTCCTCGTTTCGGTCTCAGCGTCAGGCGCAGGTCGTCGCCGATCCGTTCGACGTCCCGCCAGACGAATTCGCAGCGGTCGCACATGCGCTCGAGTTGCGGCAGGTTGAACAGGCTGCGAGCCGCGTGCCCCAGCACGACCGGCGCCATGTAGACCACGATCTCGTCGACCAGCCCACGCCGCACGAAATCACCCGCCAGCGTCGGGCCCGCCTCCACCAGCACCTCGTTGCACTCGAGCGCGCCGAGGCGGTCGAGCACCGCCTCGAGATCGAGCCCCTCGGTTGCCGCGCGCACTTCCTCGACGCGGGCACCGGCGGATCGGAGCGGCTCGGCCAGCGACGACGACGCATCGCGGGTCAGGATCAGCGTCGAGCCCGCAAAACACAGCACCTGCGAGGTCGTTGGCGTGCGCAGGTGCGAATCGAGCACGACCCGGAGCGGTCGCCGGCCGCGCAGGTCGAGGTCGGGATCGCGCACGGTCAGCATCGGGTCGTCCGCGAGCACGGTGCCGCTGCCGGTGATGATCGCCGACGCGCGGGCGCGCAGGCGTTGCACGTCGGCTCGCGACTTGTCACCGGTGATCCACTTGCTGGTGCCGTTGGCGAGCGCGGTACGCCCGTCGAGGCTGGCACCGAGTTTCAGCGTAACCCAGGGCCGGCCCGTGAGCATGCGCCGCACGAACCCTCGGTTGATCTCGGCCGCTTCGCCCGCGAGCAGCCCGTGCGCCGTCAGGACTCCGGCCTGCTCGAGACGCTCGAGCCCGGACCCATTCACGCGCGGATTCGGATCGCGCATCGCGACGACGACGCGGCGCACCCCGGCCGCAATCAGGGCCTCGGTGCACGGCGGCGTGCGGCCGTGATGCGAGCACGGCTCGAGCGTCACGTACGCCGTTGACCCTCGCGAGGCGCCCGCGGCTTCCTGCAACGCGACCACTTCGGCGTGCGGTTCGCCCGCCCGCTGGTGATGCCCTTCGCCGACCACCTGCCCCCAGCGCACCAGCACGCAGCCGACGCTCGGGTTCGGC
>Ga0209262_10001087_pt1 | contig 11446 bp, 19 predicted proteins | sample Lowcelwee11metaG_FD_187171 | JGI IMG/M metagenome (GOLD analysis project Ga0209262, IMG submission 187171) | Freshwater pond sediment microbial communities from the University of Edinburgh, under environmental carbon perturbations - Low... | ecosystem: Environmental > Aquatic > Freshwater >...
CGTGACCGGTGCCATCGAGCTGCCCGAGGGCAAGGAGATGGTGATGCCTGGCGACAACGTGTCGATCACGGTCAAGCTGATCGCCCCCATCGCCATGGAAGAAGGCCTGCGCTTTGCCATCCGCGAAGGCGGCAAGACGGTCGGCGCCGGCGTGGTGGCCAAGATCCTGGCGTAATTCGCTAGCAACAAGGAATTACCATGGCTACCAAACAGAAAATCCGTATCCGCCTCAAGGCGTTCGATTACAAGCTGATCGACCAGTCGGCTGCCGAGATCGTGGACACTGCCAAGCGCACCGGCGCCATCGTCAAGGGCCCCGTGCCCCTGCCGACGCGCATGAAGCGCTTCGACATCCTGCGTTCCCCGCACGTCAACAAGACCAGCCGCGACCAGTTCGAAATCCGCACTCACCAGCGTCTGATGGACATCGTGGACCCGACCGACAAGACGGTCGACGCCCTGATGAAGCTCGACCTGCCGGCCGGCGTGGACGTCGAAATCAAGCTGCAGTAAGCAAAACCCCGGGGCGGGTGGCCGTGAGGCGGCCCGCCCCAAACCGACCGTGGATCCGGATTTGCCTGAAAAGGCTAATCTGGTTATACTGTGAGGCTCTGTCGGATTTGGCGCGGGAAGCCACGTCAAGCCGCCGGAGTTTTATTAACCCTCTTTCACATTCCAACGTCCACGACCAATTGAAGTCGTGGCGGTGAAAGCAAAGGAGAAAAAATGAGTCTGAGCAATCGATTGGGGTTGCTGGGGCGCAAGGTGGGCATGATGCGTCTGTTCACTGATGACGGCGATGCAGTGCCTGTCACGGTGGTGGATGTGTCCAACAACCGAGTGACCCAGATCAAAACCCAGGACAACGACGGCTATGTCGCCCTCCAGGTGACTTTTGGCTCGCGCAAAGCTTCGCGCGTGACCAAGCCGGAAGCTGGCCACCTTGCCAAGGCAGGGGTTGAGGCTGGTGAAATCATCCAGGAATTCCGTGTTGAAGCCGATGCCGCCGCCAAGTACCAGGCCGGCGCCGCTGTGCCCGTGACCGACGTGTTCGCCGTGGGCCAGAAGGTTGACGTGCAGGGCACCTCGATCGGCAAGGGCTTTGCCGGCACGATCAAGCGTCACAACTTCAAGTCGCAGCGTGCGTCGCACGGTAACAGCCGTTCGCACAACGTTCCGGGCTCCATCTCCATGGCGCAGGATCCGGGCCGCGTGTTCCCGGGCAAGCGCATGACGGGCCATATGGGCGACCAGACCAAGACGATCCAGAACCTGGATGTCTTCCGTATCGACGAAGCGCGTCAGCTGCTGCTGATCAAGGGCGCGATCCCCGGTTCCGCCGGCGGCTTTGTGACCGTGCGTCACGCCGTGAAGGCCAAGAGCGCGAAAGGGGCGAACTGATGCAGATCGAACTCCTGAACGACCAGGGTCAGGCCGCTTCCAAGATGGAAGCTCCGGACACCGTTTTCGGTCGTGAATACAACGAAGCGTTGGTGCACCAGATCGTGGTGGCCTTCCAGGCCAACGCCCGCCAGGGCACCCGTGCCCAGAAGGACCGCGAACAGGTCAAGCATTCGACCAAGAAGCCGTTCAAGCAAAAGGGTACCGGCCGCGCTCGCGCCGGCATGACCTCCTCCCCGCTGTGGCGCGGGGGTGGTCGCATCTTCCCGAACATGCCGGACGAGAACTTCACCCAGAAGATCAACAAGAAGATGTACCGCGCCGGTATGGCTTCGATCTTCTCGCAGCTGGCCCGCGAAGGTCGCCTGGCCGTGGTCGAGTCCCTCAAGGTGGACTCGCCCAAGACCAAGCAACTCGCTGACAAGTTCAAGGCCATGAAGCTGGACTCCGTGCTGGTGATCGCCGACCAGGTCGACGAAAACCTGTACTTGGCCTCGCGCAACCTGACCAACGTTCTGGTGGTCGAGCCGCGCTACGCCGATCCGCTGTCGCTGGTGCACTACCGCAAGGTGCTGGTCACCAAGGCCGCCATGGACCAACTCAAGGAGATGTTCGCATGAGCACCGCCAAGTTTGAAGAAGGTCGTCTGATGCAGGTGCTCGTGGCCCCCATCGTGTCCGAGAAGGCCACCATGGTTGCCGAGAAGAGCAATGCAGTGACGTTCAAGGTGCTGCAGGACGCGACCAAGCCTGAAATCAAGGCCGCCGTTGAGCTGATGTTCAAGGTCGAGGTCAAGGGCGTGTCTGTGGTCAATACCAAGGGCAAGACCAAGCGCTATGGCAAGTCCGTCGGTCGTCGCGACAATGTTCGCAAGGCCTATGTGACGCTCAAGCCGGGTCAAGAGCTGAACCTCTCTGGGGAGGCTGCGTAATCATGGCTGTCATCAAAATGAAACCGACTTCGCCGGGCCGTCGTGGCGTGGTGAAGATCTCGCGTGACCACCTGTACAAGGGTGAGGCCTACGCCCCCCTGCTCGAGCCCCAGTTCCAGCAGGCCGGTCGTAACAACAACGGCCACATCACCACCCGTCACAAGGGCGGTGGCCACAAGCACCACTACCGTGTGGTCGACTTCAAGCGCAACAAGGACGGCATCCCCGCCAAGGTCGAGCGCATTGAATACGATCCGAACCGTTCGGCTCACATCGCTCTGGTGTGTTATGCCGACGGCGAGCGTCGCTATATCATCGCGCCGCGCGGCCTGGAAGTGGGCGCTACCATCCTGAACGGCTCCGAAGCGCCGATCCGTGTGGGCAACACCCTGCCGATCCGCAACATTCCGGTGGGCTCCATCATCCATTGCATCGAGCTGCAAGTCGGCAAGGGTGCTCAGGTGGTGCGTTCCGCCGGTGCTTCCGCCACACTGCTGGCGCGTGAAGGCACCTACGCCCAGGTCCGCATGCGTTCGGGCGAAGTGCGCAAGATCCACATCGAGTGCCGCGCCACCATTGGCCAGGTCGCCAACGAAGAGCACAGCCTGCGCCAGCTCGGCAAGGCCGGTGTCAAGCGCTGGATGGGTATTCGCCCGACCGTTCGAGGCGTGGTCATGAACCCGGTCGACCACCCGCATGGTGGTGGTGAAGGCAAGACCGGTGAAGGCCGTCATCCGGTTGACCCGTGGGGCAATCTGACCAAGGGTTACCGTACCCGTAACAACAAGCGCACGCAGGTCATGATCGTGTCGCGTCGCAAGAAGTAAGGGGAACGCACAATGACACGCTCTCTGAAAAAGGGTCCCTTCGTGGACCATCACCTGGTGGCCAAGGTCGACAAGGCCGTTGCCACCAAGGACAAGAAACCGATCAAGACCTGGTCGCGTCGCTCTATGATCCTGCCCGAATTCATCGGTCTGACGATCGCCGTGCACAACGGCAAGCAGCACGTGCCTGTCTACATCACCGACCAAATGGTGGGCCACAAGTTGGGTGAGTTCGCACTGACCCGCACCTTCAAGGGCCACCCTGCGGACAAAAAAGTCCAGAAGAAATAAGGGAATTGAACATGGAAACACGTGCAACCCTTCGTGGTGTCCGCCTGTCGGTGGACAAGGGCCGTCTGGTCGCGGATCTGATCCGTGGCAAGAAGGTCGACCAGGCCCTGAATATCCTGCAGTTCACGCAGAAAAAAGCTGCTGTGATCATCAAGAAGGTTCTGGAGTCAGCCATTGCCAACGCCGAGCACAACGACGGCGCCGATATCGACGAACTGAAGGTCAAGACCATCTACGTCGAGCAAGGCACCACGCTCAAGCGTTTCACTGCCCGTGCCAAGGGCCGTGGCAACCGTATCAGCAAGCCCACGTGCCATGTGTACGTGACGGTCGGCAACTAAAGAGGTCAGAAGGATATGGGACAAAAAATCAACCCGACCGGCTTTCGCCTCGCCGTCAGCCGTAACTGGGCCTCGCGCTGGTACGCCAGCAACCGTGACTTCGCCGGCATGCTGGCCGAAGACATCAAGGTGCGCGAGTACCTCAAGGCCAAGCTGAAGAACGCCTCCGTCTCGCGCGTGCTGATCGAGCGCCCCGCCAAGAACGCCCGCATCACGATTTTCTCGGCACGTCCGGGCGTCGTGATCGGCAAGAAGGGCGAGGACATCGAGAACCTGAAGCGTGAGCTGGGCAAGCAGCTGGGCGTGCCGGTGGCCGTCAACATCGAAGAAGTGCGCAAGCCCGAAATCGATGCCAAGCTGATTGCCGACAGCATCACCCAGCAGCTCGAGAAGCGCATCATGTTCCGCCGCGCCATGAAACGCGCCATGCAGAACGCCATGCGTCTGGGTGCCCTGGGCATCAAGATCATGTCGGCTGGACGCCTGAACGGCATCGAGATCGCCCGTACCGAGTGGTATCGCGAAGGCCGCGTGCCGCTGCACACCCTGCGCGCCGACATCGACTACGGCACCTCTGAAGCCAAGACCACCTACGGCGTCATCGGCGTCAAGGTCTGGGTCTACAAGGGTGACACCCTGGGGCGTAACGATCTGCCCGCAGCCGTTGAGCCGCGTGCCGAAGAAGAGCGTCGCCCGCGTGGTCCGCGTCGTGAAGGCCGTCCTGCCGGTGACCGCCCCGCGGCTCCCCGCGGTGCACGCCGTCCGGCAGGCAGCGCCGCCGCACCTGCCGATGGCAGCGACAAACCCGCAGAGGCCACCCCTGGTGCCGATGCCCCGAAAACCGCCGTTAAGCGCGTCCGCAAAGTCGCCGCGCCAGCTGCAGCAGCTGACGGCGCCAAAGGAGAATAAACATGCTGCAACCTGCACGTAGAAAATACCGCAAGGAGCAAAAAGGCCGTAACACCGGTATTGCCACCCGTGGCAGTTCCGTGGCCTTTGGCGACTTCGGCCTGAAATGTACCGACCGCGGCCGTCTGACGGCTCGCCAGATCGAGGCGGCACGTCGTGCCATCTCCCGTCACGTCAAGCGTGGCGGCCGCATTTGGATCCGCGTGTTCCCCGACAAGCCGATCTCCCAGAAGCCTGCTGAAGTGCGTATGGGTAACGGCAAGGGTAACCCGGAGTACTACGTGGCTGAAATCCAGCCCGGCAAGATTGTGTTTGAGATCGTCGGTGTGCCCGAAGAGTTGGCTCGTGAAGCGTTCAAGCTGGCTGCCGCCAAGCTGCCGCTGCGCACCACCTTCGTCAGCCGCATGATCGGCCAGTAATCAGGAGAATGAAGAAATGAAAGCTGCTGAACTGCGCCAGAAAGACGTTGCCGGCCTGCAAGCCGAGGTCAAAGAGCTGCAAAAAGCCCACTTTGGCCTGCGCATGCAAAAAGCCACGCAACAACTGAACAACACGGCCACGCTGGGCAATACCCGCCGTGACATCGCCCGTGCCAAGACCATTCTTGCTGAAAAGCAAGCCGCCAAATAAGGAGCACTGAATGACGGAAGCTAAAAAATCCCTCAAGCGCACCTTGGTCGGCAAGGTGGTCAGCGATAAGCGCGCCAAGACCGTAACCGTGCTGGTCGAGCGTCGTGTGATGCACGAGCTGTACGGCAAGATCGTGGCCAAGTCGAGCAAGTACCACGCCCATGACGAAAAGGGCGAGTACAAGCTGGGCGACGTGATCGAAATCACCGAGAGCAAGCCGATTTCCAAGACCAAGAACTGGGTTGCTACCCGGTTGGTCGAAAAGGCTGCTGCGGTCTAAGCTCATTGCAGCGTACGCTGCAGGACGCTCAAAAACGGCTCACAATGCGTGAGCCGTTTTTTTTGGCCCAACCATCCAACCGTTAATCGAGGAGCACAAGATGATCAAAGTCGGTGATACCCTGCCGGGCGCCACACTGATGGAATATTCCGAAGTCGAAGGCAATGGCTGCAGCATCGGCCCCAACCCGGTGGACGTGAGCAAGGCTGTGGCTGGCAAGACGATCGCCATTTTCGGCCTGCCCGGTGCCTACACCCCGACCTGCTCTGCCAAGCACGTGCCGGGTTATGTCGAGAAGTTCAACGAGCTCAAGGCGGCTGGTGTCGATGAGATCTGGTGCGTCAGCGTGAACGACGCCTTTGTCATGGGTGCCTGGGCGCGTGACCAGAAAACTGGCAGCAAGGTACGCATGTTGGCTGACGGCAGCGCTGACTTCGCCAAGGCCACCGGCCTGACGCTGGACCTGACCGCCCGGGGCATGGGTCTGCGCAGCAACCGTTATTCCATGCTGGTGAAGAACGGCAAGGTCGCCACGCTGAACATCGAAGGGCCGGGCAAGTTCGAAGTCAGTGACGCTGGCACCTTGCTGGCGCAGGCCAGGAGCTGATTCCGCCGCGCGTTTCGATCTGCGACTCGGAACGGGCCACTGCAGTGATGCGGTGGCCTTTTTTGCTTGAACTTCAGCGCATCACGTCGGTCAAGCTGGCCTTTAGGTAGTGGGCGCCCGCTATCGGGTTGTGATAATAGGGGGGAACTTCCTTGAAGCCCAGATCTTCATAGAGCGTACGGGCGGCTTCCATCTCGTCCAGGGTGTCGAGCAGGACGTGGTCGTAGGCATACAGATGCGCGGCATCCAGGATGGTCTGGGCAAGCTGGCGGCCCAGGCCCAGGCCGCGAAATGCGGGACGCACATACAGGCGCTTCATCTCGCAGGCGTTGGGATAATCAGCATTGTCCAGGGGGCGCAAGGCGCCGCAGCCGGCCACCTGGCCGTCGACCCGGGCCAGTAGCAAGGCGCCGCGAGGGGTGGCATAGTCGCCGGGCAGGGTAGCCAGTTCCTGCTCAAAACCCTGGAAGCAAAGATCGATATTGAGGCTGGCGGCGTACTCGCGGAAAATCTCCCGGACGGCGTCGAACTCGGCAGGCGATTGCGGCGTCAGGATTTCAACGACGGGTCGGTTCACAGCAAGGATGAGTCAGGAAATGAGTGTCAAGTTTAGCGTGCGGCAGGGGCAAAATTCATGGATCGGCGCAGGCCTGTGCCTGGGCGTGGTTCTCGCGGGCGGCTTGCTCACAGGCTGCCAGACAGTGCAAACCACCGGAGCGGGCCAGGTTGGTGTCACACGCAATCAGTACATGGGGGTGAGCTCTGCGGAGGTGGATGCCGCTTCGGCGCAGTCTTACCGCAAGATGCTGCAGGAGGCGGAGCGCAAGAAGCAACTTAACCTCGATGCGGCCATGCTGGCCCGGGTGCAGGGCATCGCCAAGCGGCTGGTCGCTCAGACCACGCATTTCCGTCCCGACGCGCAGAGCTGGCGGTGGGAAACAAATGTCTTCCACAGCGACCAGGTCAATGCCTTTTGCATGGCCGGCGGCAAGATCGGGATCTACAGTGGCCTGATCGAGAAGCTGAAGATCACGGACGATGAACTGGCCGCCGTGATGGGCCATGAAATCGCGCATGCCCTGCGCGAGCACGTGCGCGAACAGGTGTCGATGCAGCAGGCCGCGCGCGTTCCGGGCATGGTCCTGGCCATCGTGACGGGCAGCCAGGTCCTGGCCGACTTGGGCAATATGGTGACCGATGTGAGCCTGACCCTGCCGCGCAGCCGCGAGGCCGAGAGCGAGGCCGATCAGATCGGTGTCGAACTGGCAGCGCGGGCCGGCTACGACCCGCGTGCAGCCATCAGCCTGTGGCAGAAGATGAATCAGCTGGGCGGTGGGCGGCCACCTGAATTCCTCAGCACGCACCCGTCACCGGACTCGCGCCAGCAGGACCTCGCCCGCATCAGCGCCGTCGTGATGCCTTTGTACGAACAGGCCCGAAGACGCTGACCTGCTCTCAGGGCGCCGCCAGCCACAGCAGCAGCGCGGTCGCACCGGCGCTCAGCAACAGCAGCACGGCCGCCAGCAGACGGCTACGCGCGTCGTCGCGCGAAGCCGGCACGGCTTGCGCCAGTTCCTTGTCCCCGGTGAGCATGGCGCGCACCAGATTCTGTCGCTTGCGCCAGAGGTAATAGAGGATGGCCAGGATGTGCAGGATCACGAGCACGATCAGCACTCTCTTGCCGACCTCCCGGTGGTACCAGCTCACTAAGCTCACCAGGTCGCCGGAGGCCAGCCGCGCCAGCGGGCCGCTGGCGGCAATCTCGTCGTCACTGAAGAGTCCGGTGCCCACCTGGGCGAGCAGAAAGAACAGCAATCCGAATACCGACAGCGCGCCCGTCGGCGTATGCCCGACCGCATGCAAGGGATCCCCCTCCCGCGCAAATACCGCCACAGGGCTGGCGGGGGCATAAAGGAAGGCCGCAAAGCGGGACCAGCGTCCGCCGAACAGGCCCCAGAGCAGGCGAAAGATCAGCAGGGTCAGCACGGCATAACCCAGGCGGAAATGCCATTCCATATGGCCGAGCTGGGCGGTGGCGATGAGGCCGATGACGCAGAGGGCCAGCAGCCAGTGAAAGAGGCGGGTGGGCAGATCCCAGATTCTGACGAGGTGTGGCATGGCGAGTCCTAAGATCGGATGCTGAAAGGCGTAGAGATGCTCGGTATTTTCCCTGAGATGGGGGATATCGTGCGAACTTTGATACCGGAAGCGGCTCCCAAGAGCGGGAACCCTCCCGTTTACCCGCAAAGGAAGAACATGAAAGCAATCAGTATTCTTGTCGTCGCAGCCGCGACCATCGGTTTCAGTGGCGCGGCATCAGCCCAGTTCGCCAAGCCGGAAGATGCCATCAAATACCGCAAGAATGCCTTGTTCGTGATGCAGCAGCACTATGCGCGTATCGGTGCCATGGTCAGCGGCCGGGCTCCGTTCGACGCCAAGGTGGCGGCCGACAATGCGGCCATTGCCGAGAGCATGTCGCGCCTGCCTTTTGCCGCCTTCGGCGAAGGCACGGACAAAGGGGATACCAAGGCCTTGCCGGAAATCTGGAAGGAGCAGGCCAAGTTCAAGGCGGCCGCCGAGAAGATGCAAGGCGAAATGAGCAAACTTGCCGCCGCTGCCAAGACGGGCAACCTGGACAGCATCAAGATGGCCTTCCAGTCCACTTCGGGCAGTTGCAAGGCCTGCCACGACGACTTCCGGGGCAAGTAAAGACAAGCGCCGGTTTGACGCCGACGGTGAGGGGCAGCCCAGGCTGCCCCTCGTTTTTGGGTGGCCAGGGCGACAGCTTCAGGCTTGGGCCAGCAGCTCTTCGATCAGGCGATGCAACTCGTTGAAATCGGGTTCGCCGACGTAACGTTTGATGATCTGGCCGCGCTTGTCGACCAGATAGGTGGTCGGGGTCAGGCGCACTTCACCCCAGGCAGCGGCCACGGCGCCGGTGTTGTCGATGGCCACCTTGAAGGGCAGCTTGCGGGTCTGGCTGAAATTGACGACATAGCTGGGCGGGTCATAGCTCATGGCCACCGCCACGGTGTCGAAGCCGCGCTCGCGGTACTTGTCATAGGTGGCGATGAGCCTGGGCATCTCGGCCACACACGTCGTGCAGCTGGTCGCCCAGAAGTTCACCAGCACGACCTGGCCGCGGAAATCGGCCGTGGATTGGCTGGAGCCGTCCAGCAGCACGAAAGTGGAGTCCGGGGCGGAGCCGAAACCGGGCGAACGCAGCAAGAGGAAGCCGACGACCAAGACGATGGCAAGTGCGGCAAGATAGAGGGCGCGTTTCATCAAATGGGAATATGGCATGGATCGACGGAAGTTTAATTCGATTGGATGGCCAGCGCTGCTGGGAGTTCCCTTGCTGGCCTTGGGCCCGGCACAGGCATTGACGCTGGAGGACCTCACGCAGGGCGAAGCGGTGCGCGCCCTCAAGGCGGCCCTGGAGCGCGGAGCACGCAACGCGATCGGCCAGCTGGGGCAGCTCGACGGCTTTCTCGGCAACGAGAAAGTCAGGATACCCCTGCCTCGACAGCTGCAGGATGCCGAACAGATGCTGCGTACCTTCGGCCAGGGAAAGCGGCTGGACGAACTCGTGACGACGATGAACCACGCAGCCGAGGCGGCCGTGCCCATGGCACAGGACTTGATGCTGGGTGCCGTACGCGGCATGACGGTCGCCGACGGCAAGAAGATCCTCGGGGGTGGCGAGACCTCGGTCACCACCTTTTTTGTCGACAAGACCCGGGTGCCGCTGGGGCAGAAATTCCTGCCCATCGTCACGCGCAGCACCGAAAAGGTCGGCTTGGCGGGACAGTACAACCACATCGCCGGCAAGGCGGCCGATTTCGGGCTGCTGCGCCGCGAGGACGCCAGCATCGAACAATATGTGACGGCCAAGGCCCTGGACGGTCTTTACTACGTGATAGCGGAGGAAGAACGCAAGATCCGGCGGGATCCTGTGGCGACGGGCAGCTCACTACTGAGCAAGGTATTTGGCGCACTCAAGTAGTGCGCCCGCGATGCTCACGCTGCTTCGGCGGGGATAATTTGCGGATGTACCGCCATTTCCTACTTCTGGGCCTCGCCCTATTGCTGGCTGCCTGCAGCCCTTCCCTCAACTGGCGCGTAGTCCGGCCTGGCGGTGAGCTCAAGGCCCTGTTGCCATGCAAGCCTGACGAAGGCAGCCGCCGACAGAGTCTGGCGGGACGGGAGCTCGAGGTCCGTATGCTGGGCTGCGAAGCCGCAGGCGCCCTCTACGCCGTGTCCGTGGCAGAACTCGGGGAAGCAGGGCTTGCACCGGTCGTGCAGGTGCAATGGCAGGCCAACTTGTTGGGCAATATGCAGGCCACGGCATCGGCCAGCAGTGCCTGGGCACTCAAGGGCGCGAACGGCATGCTGGAGCCGATACGCCTGAACGCCCAGGGCTCGCGGCCCGATGGCCGGCCGGTGACTGCACAGGCCCTATGGTTTGCCCGCGGCACACGCCTGTACCACGCCGTCATCTATGCCGAGCGCATCGGTCCCGAGATGAGCGAACCCTTCTTCAGCAGCCTGGAACTGCCATGAATGCCCTGAGTCGTCGCGGGGCTGTGCTGGTCTTTCTGGCCTTTGCATTCGCCTATTTTTTCTCGGCGCTGATCCGTTCGATCACCGCCACGCTCTCGCCGCAGCTGACCCAGGAATTCAGCCTGCACGCGCGCGATCTGGGGCTGCTTGCCGGCGGGTACTTTCTGGGTTTTGCCGCCATGCAGCTGCCCCTGGGGCGCTGGCTGGACCGACAGGGTCCGAAGACCGTCATCCTCTGTTTTCTGGCCGTGGCTGCCAGCGGCTGCCTGGCATTTGCACAGGCCACGAGTTTTTCAGGCCTGCTGCTGGCGCGTGTGCTGTGCGGCATCGGCCTGGCGGCCTGTCTGATGGCACCATTGACCGGTTTCAGGCGCTGGCTGAATCCGGCCAGCCAGCTGCGTGCAAACTCCTGGATGCTGATGACCGGCTCCATGGGCATGGTGGCCTCCACGCTGCCCGTGCAGTGGCTGCTGCCGGAGTACGGCTGGCGGCCCCTGTTCTGGGGGCTGTCGGTCATGCTGCTGCTGTCCATGGCGGTGATAGCCTGGCAGGTGCCTCGCTGGCAGCGTTCCGCAGCGCCGACAGCAGGTGCAGGCACTGGCAGTTACGTCGAAGTCTGGCGACACCCCTACTTCCGTCGCATGACGCCGGTGGGGTTCTTCAACT
>Ga0209262_10001088_pt1 | contig 11446 bp, 13 predicted proteins | sample Lowcelwee11metaG_FD_187171 | JGI IMG/M metagenome (GOLD analysis project Ga0209262, IMG submission 187171) | Freshwater pond sediment microbial communities from the University of Edinburgh, under environmental carbon perturbations - Low... | ecosystem: Environmental > Aquatic > Freshwater >...
TTGCCTGGGGGTCGGTCCGGGCGTCAATGTCTCGTTCTACGAGAAGACGCTCGGCTACCTCGGGACGGTGCAGACGGTCGGGCCGCTGCCCGCAGGGGCCAGCGAGAAGGTGGGGTTCAAGTTCGTAACCCTCAAGGCCGCCAATTGTGGCTTATACGGCGGCTTTCAGGCGGTCGCCTAACCGTCTCCAGGCTTTCTCCAATCGCGGTGTTGCCGCGCCTGCTCGAGGGTGTGCATGGCGTTAGCGAGCTGACCCTTGCGCGTGTGGAGGTAGCGCTCGGTCGTGACAATGCTGGAGTGCCCCAGCAAGGTCTGCACCGCCCGCAACGGGACGCCGGCATCGACGGCGTCGGTGGCGAAGGTGTGCCGCAGGGTGTGGATGCCCCGCGGGACCTGGGCCTTGGCCCAGATCTTCTCGAACCACTTTGGGAGGGTCTGGTTCGTCTTGATGAACGTGCCCTTGTAGGTCACGAACACGTGCCGCGCTGCCCGCGGGAACGCCTGCAGCGCCTCGCGCAGTCGCCCGGTCAGCGGGATCCGGCGATTCTTCTTGCCCTTGGGCGGGCCCTCCTGGCCGCACCAGATCCTGTTCTGCACGACGATCTCGTCGTGGTCGAAGTCGATGTCCGACCAGCGCAGCCCGATGATCTCGGAGTTGCGCAGGCCGCCGTCGACGCCCAGCAAGGCGACCAAGTGAAACTTGGCCCCGAACTCCTGGGCAGTCTCGACGAGACGCTCACCCTCCTCGAGGGTGAGCACGGCCATCTCCTTCTGCTCGGCCTTGAGGCGCTTGACCTTCGGCGCCGCCACGATGAGCTTCCACTCGGCGGCGACGTGGAGCATCGTCGTCAGCTGGTCGCAGATCTTGTTGACGCTGTTGACGTCAAGGCTCTTCCGCGCCTGGCGGATCTTCTGGTACTCGGCCGGGCCGATCTTGTCGATCGGCAGCTCGCCGAGTAGCGGCAGCAGGTGATTGCGCAGGCCTTTCTGGCGCCCCTCGACCGTCGCCGTGCTGTGGCGATTGGCGATCACGTACTCGTTCATCCACCGCATCGCATAGTCCTTGAGCAGCGGCATGGCGGGCTTCGGCGGGACTTCCTCCTCCAATTCTGCGGGGCTCGCAGGCGTGCCGTAGTCCGCGAGAAAGCCCTTGGCCTTCTCGCGGGCCCATCGCTCGGTCGCAAGCTTCGAGGGCATCGGCGACCTCCATCGCCTTCGCACCTCTTTGCCGTTGATGAGCATGAACACGTCTGCCTCCCACTGATCGGTGCCCTTGTACGGGCGAACGTTGGTCTTTGTGATCATCTGAACCTCGGGGGTCGAGGCGACAGATGGGCCGCGCGCTCCAGCGCGTGGCCGGATTTGAGCATGGTTAACGCGCGAAAGTAAAGGCCCCTGCGCTCGAGTCCGCCCGGGTTCCCCGGCCTCAGGGCCCGTGGCCAGCGCTACGTCCGCCGCGTCCGTCTGTTCAGCGCGTACCGCTATTGATCGACGTGCATTTTGCCCCACCATGGTCCCGCTCCCCTCCACCCAACTGGCTGCGATAGTCGTTCGCCATCATCACGGTATCGTCGGTGACTCACCCACGACAAGACCCATGAATCGCGCCGCGCGAGTCCTCCCGGCTCGCTATCGGCGTTCCTCCGTCCCACGGTGTCGGTTGCCGCCCGCTCCAAGGACGGGCGCCGCCGCGCCGGCAGCGGCAGGTCGAGCCCGTTGCGCGACCTCATACCTTCGTTGACGGCATTCCCGCGGATCGCTCGGCTGCTGTCTTTTGGGACATATACTCTACGCATCCTCCCGTTCGAGCGCCAAGCGGTGCTGCTACCTGCGCCGCGGCCACGCGGCCAGGGTCAGGAGCCCGAGAAGTCCGCCAGCCGTGGCCGCTTTCCGCGCCACGGTGACGGGTTTCATTGCAAGCCGCGGCGGGTTCGAGATGCGCCGGGCTTCCGGCCCGACTGCGGCGCACGACGCGGGCGCGGGTAATGTCACCGCTCTCGACGCACAGGCCATGCTCGATCCGCCCTCCCCAACGACCCCGCCGACTCCTCGCCCACGTCCTCGCCCTCGGCGGCGCGCCTTCATCATCGACGCTGGACCTGGGCGCCATGCCCTGAGCTGTGCCGGGAGCAGGGCGGCCGGAACTCTCCTCGAAAATCAGCGCCGACGACGCGAGAATTCCTGCATCCGCCCACCGCCCCTTCCAGTCTGGTCACGCGCGTCGACGCGTCCCTCGTCGACGTCCCCCTCCGCTCGACGCGCGCTGCCGAGCGATCTCCGGTCGACAGCGGCGAGCACGCCGGGTTCGGTGCGGGCGGCCTCGTGGAGCGCCGGACGCTCGGGTCGCCTGACGAGGACGCCGCACCGCCCTCGTTGCGGTCTTGACGCACCCATTACTAGATGTGGAAGGTATATTTGGCACCCTACTACATATTGTGGTAGCTCGTCCGCGCGGTGCGGAGAGACGTCCATGGGCAGCTTCACCAACGAACTCATCAGTCCCACAACAGTGAACGTCAAGGCTGCGCGACCTGCGCTGATTGCACTGAAGAATCTTGATTTGACACAGGATTTTGATGAGGCGGCCGTCCGACAATGGCTCGGGTCGTTCGTGGGACACCGTGTCAGAGTACAACGTCTCCAACCCGGAATTAAGCTCTTTCGGGGGCAAATCTGCGACAAACCGGAGAACATTCGTCGGCTGGGATATCCGCGTCCTGAGATTGCCCGCATCAATCGGGCAAATAAGCCCGGGTGTCCGCTGCTCTACTGCTGCGCCGCGCGCGAGGCTCCGTTCTTCGAGTTGCAGCCGTCCGTTGGTCATACCGTCGCACTCGCTCATTGGATTACGACGGCTCCCATGATCGTGAACCACGCCGGGTATACACATACCTCGTTCGCCAGGCTGGGGTCGAACCGGTCAGATTTACCTAAATACAGGCAGTCGAAGATGGACGCCGAGATCTCAGAGGCGCTCGCAGAGCTGTTCACACAAAAGATGCCGCCGGAGAGCGAGCAGTACCTCTACAAGTGTACCTCGACGGTAGCAGATTACCTGCTCGACTCCGACCTGTTCGATGGCCTCCTCTACCCGACGGTGGCGATGCGCGGCAACGCTGACAATCTGGCGCTCAAGCCGCAGTACGCCGATCGACACTTGAGATTCGAGAAGGCCGAGCTTATTAGGGTCGATTCTCTCGGAGACTTCTCCTACAAGGTTACCGTACTTGATACCGCCAAAGCCCTAGGCGACACCGGCGAAATCTTGTGGAGAGGTCGTGCGGACGGATGGGAGCTCAAGAACCATGGTGACACGCTGATTTTTACAGTGGAGCACGACAAGTGGATTGCCCGCGACATGGCTGGAAATATCGTCCAGCCTGACTGATCGGAGGTCGCTGGTCGGCGGGAGGATTGCACCGTCGCGCGCATCTGAGGCCCTGGACGAGTCTGGACCCCGCCGGACCAAGCCTCGGGGCCGGAGGTCGCAAGGCCGCCGCGACACCGAGGTGGAGGTGTCCTGCAAGGCGTGCGCTCGCTCGCAGCGCGCTCTGCAGGCGGTCGAGCACTCGCCCGCCTGAATGGCACGCGTCAGAGGCGGGCGCCGAGGTCAAGGACATCGCGCCGACCCCGACATCGACCGGCGACGACCCTCCCTAACTGCCAACATCGCGTGAGACACAGCGCTCCTGGAGTTTACTGAGCAGGGCGAGAACACGAACCAGAGGATGAACGACGAGAAGAACACGACGACGAGTGCCAACGAGCACCAGCCGAGGGCCGAGGAGGTGCTTCGCGCCGAGCCCGGCGAGCTCGGCGCGCAGGCCGACCAGCGGGTCAAGGACGGCGCCGAGCGCGACCGTGGGATCATGCTGGTGGACCGGCCGCCAAAACCGGGGACGATCGAGCTCAAGGGTCCACCGGGGATCGCGGTGAGCGTGGGAGGCGACGAGTGGTGCACGAAAATTGTGCTTCACCTCCCGGACCGCGAAGAAGGGGTATGCAGGCCATGACGATGCCGACGAGGGCACCGAACCCCGAGACGCTCGAGAAGCCGCGGCGGCGCCGCCACCCGGCGAAGTTCAAGCTCGAGATCCTGGCCCTGGCCGACAAGGCGGGTCCCGGGGAGACCGCCGAGCTCTTGCGCAAGCACGGGCTGTACAGCTCGCATCTCACGACCTGGAGACGGGCGCGAGAATTGGGTACGCTGGGCGCCTTGGCCAAGAAGCGCGGACCCAAGGCAGACCCCGGGCAGGCGGAGCTCAACAAGCTCAGCCGCGAGAACGCGAGGTTGCGTCGCAAGCTCGAGGTCGCCGAGCTGATCATCGATGCGCAAAAAAAAACCTCCGTGCTACTCGGGATCGTGCTCGACCCGACGGACCACCTGCGGGAGGACTGATCGCGCAGGCCGAGGTGCTGGGCGCCCGGATCGGGCTCCAGCAGGCCTGTGAGGCGCTCGGCGTGCCACGCAGCAGCGTGTACCGCCAGCGCCGCCCGAGGCCACCACGGGCCCCCAGGAGGCGCCCACGGCCCAAGCGCGCGTTGACCGAGGCGCAGCGCCAGGCGGTGCTGGCCGAGGCGCGAAGCGAACGTTTCGCCGATCGATCGCCGGAGCACATCGTCACCACGCTGCTCGAGGAGGGCAAGTACCACTGCAGCATCCGGACCCTGTACCGGCTGCTGGCCCAGTGCGGCGAGACGACGCCGCGCCGGCGACAGCGCAAGCATCCGCCCTACCAGCGCCCGGAGCTGATGGCGACCGCACCGAACCAAACCTGGACCTGGGACATCACCTTGCTGCGAGGCCCGCACCGCGGCGTCTACTACCGCCTCTACGTCATCCTTGACCTCTTCAGCCGCTACACGGTCGGCTGGCTGCTGGCCCGCACCGAGAACGGCAAGCTCGCGGCTCGCCTCATGCGCGAGACCTGCGAGAAGCAAGGCATCGAGCAATCCCAGCTGATCATTCACGCCGACCGCGGCACCGCCGCGACCTCGAGGACCGTCGCCGACATGCTGACCACCCTCGGTGTCAGCCGCTCCTTCAGCCGGCCTCGCGTCAGCGACGACAACCCCTTCTCGGAGTCCCAATTCAAGCACCTCAAGTACAGCCCTCACTTCCCCGACCGCTTCGCGTCGTTCGAGGACGCGCTCACCTTCCTCCGCGAATTCTTCCCCTGGTACAACGACCAGCATCGCCACAGCGGCCTCGCCTTCTTCACCCCGTCGGCCGTCCACCATGGCCAGGTCGAGCCGCTCGCCGCCATCCGCAACGACGCGCTCACCCGCGCCTACGCCCTTCACCCCGAACGCTTCGTCCACGGCCCGCCGGTCACCCACCTGCCGCCCGACGCTGTCTACATCAACCCCCCAGAGAACATCACCAGCACCGGAACCAAGGTTCACTAAATTAATTGTCGCCGTGTCTCAAAATCGTTGACAGGTACCGCCTCGACGCCGCACTCGAGTCCGCGCTCACGCCTACTCGACCTTCGTCGCGCTGGCCGCACGCATCTCGTGAAGCGCCTGCGGGATCACGTGGGGCAGATCGACACCATCGTCCGGGTGTGTGGCGAATCCGGGTAGTGGCGGGCGAACGTGCGGGCCGCCTCGCGCGCCTGCGTGGTCCGACCGACGGCGCACAGCGCCTGCACGCGCAGCAGCGATCGCTCCTCGACGAGAGCACTGGACCGGAACCGGCGCGCATGTTCGCCGAGCCGTCGCAGGGCCCCCGCGCCGTCTCCCGCAGCCAGCGCGGCGCGGGCGTCGTGAAGGAGCGCCAGTTCGGCCGCGAGATCGGACGCCGAGGGCTGGGCCTCGAACGCCGCCCGCGGGTTGCGTGGTCGCTCGACCACTGGCGCCGTCGTCGATCCGTCCGCCGGGTCCTCCTGCGCCTCGCTGGTCGTGCCGGCGAACCCGGCCGCGCGCTCGCCCGGCTGCACGCGCCTCGGAGCCGCCGGTCCGACCTCGTGCTGCGCCTGGTTGTCGAGACCGCCGCCATCACGCGGCTGGAGCCCCCGCCCGCGGGTGGCGAGCGCCAGCACCCCGGCGGCCGCGAGCAGCAGCGCCGCCGCCCAGAGCAGTCGGGCCGAGCCGCCGGTCTCGCGAGCCAGCGCCGCCGGTCGCTCGCTGCGAGCGATCGATGCCTGCAGGCGCGCCCACGCGGCGTCGCGGGCGAGGGGCGGCATGCGCTCGCCCTCGCGGTACTGCGCCAGCGCCTCGCGGCCGTCTCGCTCGACTCGTTCATGGGGATCCATCACGACCTCCGGTGCCGCGCGCCGCGGCGATGAATTGGGCGAACTGCTTGCGGGCCGCCTGCAGGCGCGAATAGAGGGTGTTGAGATTGATGCCGAGCTGCTCGGCGATCTCGGTCGCGCGCAGGCCCTCGATCTCGGCCAGGGCAAACGCGAGCCGCTGGTCCTCGGTCAGCGTGGCGAGGAAGTCGTGCAGTGGGCGCTCGCCGACGCCGGCGCGGCGCAGCGGGCCCGTGCACAGGCGGTGTTCGCCGCGGCGATCGCCGGCGCCGAGGCGGCCGCCGAGGCGTTCTCCTGCGAGCGTGGCGAGCCCGAGCTGCGTCCCCACGGGCTCATCGACCCGCCGCTGCGCGCCGCCGTATGGCGCGAAGGCCTCGCCGTCCTGGTACGCCCATCCGCGGCGAGCCTGCGCAACGCCGCCTGAGATTTCTGGATATACGGGCCCACCCATGACCTCGCGTCCGTCCGCGATCTGCATCGCGAGCAAGTCGCACGCGCGGGGACAGCCCTGGAAGGCATGTCTTTCGGGACATGTCGATCAGCGCCGCGGCCACGCTGCCAGGGCGAGCAGCCCCAGCAGTCCGCCGATCGTTGCGACTTTCCGGGTCAGGGTGACGGGCTTCATCGCAATCGGGTCTCCGTCGGCGACGCCGGCCCATCGGGCGCCGGGGTAGAGCGCGGCCGTGAGGCTCCACGGCTCGACCAGGACCAGGAACAGGTTATCCGGCGAGCCCGCCATCCGGTGGAGCTCGTGCAGGGCCGCCTCGGGGTCCGAGACATACTCGAGGACGCAGGAGACGAACACGACGGCCGAGTCGTCGGCGACCCCGGGGACCGGCCCCGCGGTCAGGTCGGCGGCTTGCATCACGCGGCACAGGGGGCACCCCTGGAGGTCGATGCACAGGTCGCCGCATCCGTAGGCCCGCACGAGGCGCGTGTGGGCGCCAGCATCGGGGTCGCCCACCACGATAAGAGGACGTTGCAGCTCGGACGCTCGGCGTGATGCCGCGTCGAAGGCGCGGCGCCGGGCCTCAAAGCGCCCCAGCGCCATCCCGGCCTCGGTGACGAGCGCTCCGCCGAGGCCGAGGCGGGCGAATGTTCGAATGCGTGGATTCATGGTTCGCGTTGCTTCTTTCCGCGGTTTGCGTTCGGGGCAGCAGGCGGCACGAGATTCAGGCAGGCTTTGCGGGCGTGCTTCCATGTAGCGGTCGCGTATTTCAGCAGTCGCTCCTTGGTGTTGCGCTCCAGGCCGAGCGCCTCGCGCAGTTGAAGGAGCTTATCCTCGGCCCGATCGAGGTCGGCGAACAGGTGGTTGAGCGTGCCGCGCCGCTCGGGGTGGATCTTGAGCCAGCCCCGCCAGTCACGCACCGCGACCACGTGGCCGCCCGCGACGATCGCCAGCGCCGGGCGCTCGAGGAGGAGCGGCACAACGTCCCAGCCTGCATCGCGCAGGAAGATCGCCTCGGTGCGGGCGTCGATGTATTCGACGGCGAAGTTGTGAAAGACGGACAGCTCATTGTAGCCCTGGGCGAACTGGGCATCCACGTGGCGCCATAGCTCGCGGAGGACCTGCGCGTCCGGCTGGGCATCCACGCTTCGCTGCGCGGCGGCGACGATGTCGTAGGCCAGGAAGTCGGCGAGGAGCTCGGGCGCCTCGCCGCCCTCGGCCCCGCGGCGGGCCAGGGTCTTCAGGATGAGCGCGTGGAGTGCCCCGCGGTGGCGCCGCATGAACCCGTCGACATACTCGGGCGTGAACGCGGGCGTGAGCGTCGCACGCCAGCGGTCGATGAATCGATCGATGTCTTCGACTTTCATGGCCTCTCCTGTCGCGCTCAGGCGGGGTTGTTGCGGTCGGCGAAGTACGCCGCGAGCGTCGGCCTCGCCCGCTCCTCGCGCGCCAGAAAGCCGCGGCTCGCGGCTCGTCGAAGAGCGATCACCACGCTCGTCCCCGGTGGCGGTCGACCAGCTCGGCCCACTGGCGGGCGGCGGGCGTCACGGTGAGCCCGAGGGCCTCGATCTCGGGCCGCTGGATCGGCCACTCGTGCGGCGCATGCTCGCCAAGCAGCAGGTCCATGGCGGGGCCCAGGCGGTTCTCGGGCAGGTGCTGGCGCAAGGCGCCATCGACGTACTTGCGCATCGCCACGTCGTACTCCCGGGCGAGCGCGGCGATGCTGGGCTTGTCCTTGGCCTCGGCCAGGTGCTTGACGCGCTGGCCCATGATCTGGGGGTCGACCGCGGATAGCGAGGCGCGGTCGCCCATCTCGAGACGCCTCGCGCTCAGGGCGATCAACGTGCCGCCGGAGATCGCCATGTACGGGACGATGGCGGTCGAGTCGCGGAACTGCCGCAGCGCGTTGGCGATCAGCACGCAGGCGGTGACGCAGCCGCCGAGGGTGTGCAGGACGATCGTCACGCGCTCCTCCGGGAGGCGCTCCATCACCGCGAGCACGCCCTCGGCGGTCTCGATGTCGATGTAGGGCGTGACGATCGGGATGATGCCGGTGAGGCGCTCGGTCCTCGCCAGGTTGCGACGGCCGAGGTAGCCGGCGCCCATCAGCGCGGCGCCGGCGGCGAGGCCGGTGAGAAAGATGTGCTTGCTCATGGGGGCCGTTCAGCGCACGAGCTCGAGGTCCGGGACGGCGAAGGGACCGGTCCTGCTGCTGAATTCGTCCCGGAGCCGCTCGAGCAGCGCCTCGAGGATCGGCAGGGTCCGCAGTCCATCCCCTTCGATGGCGGCGCTCGCCAGCTCCGCGAGCTCGAAGAGGTGCTCGGTGATCGAATCCGTATGCTCGCGCGCGGACATCCACCGCTGAAAGAGCGCAACCTCGCGGGCGCTCGTACGGCGGGTGGTTTCCGCGAGTCGCTGGTGAACGGCCTCCATGGGCGTCATCTCCGGCTCTCGACGGAGCGTGGTCAGGAGAATGGAGTGGGCCGTTTCCGGCGGATCGGCCGGGTCGGCCGCGGTCGGCCTCGGATCGGGCGCGTCGTCGAGGTCGGCCTGCCGGGCCGATGCGTCGGTCGGATCCTCGTCGTCGACGTGCGGGGTCGGCGAGGGTGCGGCGGGCGGTTGCTGTGCCGTCCGCTCGCGCCGGATCTGGGCGAACGTGTCGAGGAGCGTGACCGCGGTCGCGGCGACGTCGCGCAATGTGGTGAGTAGTTCGGGGTGGGCCTGGCGCATGGTGGTCTCCTTCAGGTCGTGGGGATCGGCTCGGGGTGTGTGGGGCGCTGCTTCACCGCGGCGAGCACGACCGCGGTGGCACCGATGGCGCCGATGCCCGCGAGGACATACGGGGCCCACTTGAGCAGCGTGGCGAAGCCCTTGGCGGCCTCGTTGGCGCCCTCGGCGATCTGGCCGGCGGTCTCGGCGACCTTGCCGACAACGGTCTCGGTGGTCGTGTAGAGTTTGGCGAGCGGGTTGTCGCGCAGGAAGTCGACGTTCCAGGTGCGGACGGCGGTCGCCCAGCTGAGCTTGTCCCAATCCTGGTCGTCGGACGGGTCGTCGTCGTAGATGCCGCCGTCGTCGGTGGAACCTTGATTGTCGATCAGGACCATCACGGGCGGCGGCCCGCCGTCCAGCGGGAGCACGAGCGGCCAGGGCTCGCGAAACCAGTTGGGGCCGCGGGTGCGCGCGAGGTCGAGGTACTTGTCGCGGGCTTCGCCCTTGGCGCCGTTGAAGGCGTCCGAGATCAGGGCGCGGGCGAGGTCCTCGAGCGGGGGGCGATCGGCGGGGGCGATGAATTGCAGGGTGGCGAGTCGTGCGCGGATGTCCCGGGCGGGGTTTGTGAGGGCAGATTCGAGGGCGTGGCGGGCGGCCGGCGGCTTGCCGTCGTCGGTGCGCAGGTGCCACTTGGGGTGCATGCGGGAGAGAATGCCCTCCTGCTCGATCGCGGCGCCCCAGCGGGCGACCTTGTCGGCGTTGGCCTTGTCGATGCCGGCGGGGGTGGCCGAGCTGTAGACCGCGTTGAGGATCAGCAGCGCCTCCCACTTGCGGGCGTCGAGCTCCGCGACGGGCAGCACCGACAGCTCGTAGACCTTCTTGGCGAGGACGGCGATGTCTTTGTTATCAGTCATCGCCAGGCTCCCCGGCGGTGCCCACGATATCGGTGCACGGTGCGAGACGTCGTTGCCGTTCGGGGTCGTCGTCGTCATCGAGCGTAGTCTCGAGGTCGGGGTCGTCGTCCTCCGCCAGGGTGCGCTCCACACGGGCGTGGGCGGCGGCCTCCTCGGCGAGATTCAGGCCGATGGCCCGGGGTTGCGGAGACTCGCTCGTGATGGCGTCGGCGAGCGACCCGGCGGGTGACGTGCAGGTGGGTGGGTCGGCGGCCATAAGCGTGGCTTGCGACGACGCGGGCACCGATGCGGCCGCGGGGGGCCCGCTGTTCGCGGGTTCGAGGTGCGGCGACGTGGCCGACGTAGCGGTCGCCGCGGGATCGACGTGGGGCACTGCGGCGTGATCGGATGCAGGGTCGACATCGGGCACTGCGGCATGCACGGATGCAGGGTCGACAGCGGGCGCTGCGGCGTGTGCGGTGGCGGGCTCGAACCGCGGCGGCAGCGGGAAGATGGCCTGGACCGAGCGCTGATGGGTCTTTTGCGTGGCCGCAACGGCCAGCATGCCCACGGTATGCCCGAGGTCCGCGACGATCGAGGTCAGCGCGTCGATGTTCTCGGCCACCGCCTCATTCGCCTCGCGCTGGACGTTCGCCTGATCGAGCAGCGCGGCACGTAGGTCAGGCGCGGGGGGGTCGGCGCTTTGCGGGCGCTGGGCGAGGAGGTCCGTGTGCGCCTGATTCGCCTGGGCCAGCTCGGCGCGGTGCTCGGCGAAGACGTCGCGTAGCAGCGCCGTGGTGCGGGCTGCGTCGGCTTCGCTCTGGGCGCGCAGCTCGGCGCGGTGCTCGGCGAAGACATCGCGCAGGAGCGCGGTGGTGCGGGTGGCGTCGGCCTCGCTCTGGGCGCGCAGCGCCTCCTGATGCTCGCGCAGGAGCGTCGCCATGGCCGCGTGATGCTCGGCGTGCGCGCGCTCAAGGCGCTGGGCGTCCTCCTGCGCGCGGGCGTCGAGCAGCGCGGCGATGGACGCTGCGCTCGCGGCCACGGCGGTCGGCGGCGCGTCCGGTGCTTGTGGGCGGATGGCGGTCGGAGGCTCCGTCTCGGCGCCTGGCTCCGGCGTCGCGGGGCGTCCGCCAAGGATCAGG
>Ga0209262_10001089_pt1 | contig 11441 bp, 6 predicted proteins | sample Lowcelwee11metaG_FD_187171 | JGI IMG/M metagenome (GOLD analysis project Ga0209262, IMG submission 187171) | Freshwater pond sediment microbial communities from the University of Edinburgh, under environmental carbon perturbations - Low... | ecosystem: Environmental > Aquatic > Freshwater > Pond...
TCCATACGGACCCCTCCGGCGTCAAGGGCAAAAAATGTTTTCAACTGATCGGCAGGAATGAGCCGTGCACCGAGTGCGCGACATCGGAAACCTACCAGACGAAACAGCCGGCCCAGCTGGAAAAATTCGTCGAGTCGCTGGGCGCCTGGATGGACGTCCGCTCCTATCCGCTTCTCGACCATGAAGGGAACCTGATTGGGATCGTGGAGCACCTGCGCGACATTACCCTGCAGAAACGCGCGGAAAAGGAAATGCTGAAGGCGGAGAAACTCGATTCGCTTTCGTTGCTGGCCGGCGGCATCGCCCACGATTTCAACAACCTGCTCGGGGGCATCTATGGCTATATCGAGCTGGCGCGGACCGCTTCCCAAAGCCCGGAATTGGATCGTTATCTCGATGCGACTCTCAAGACCATGAACCGGGCCCGGGGCCTTACCCAGCAACTGCTAACCTTCGCCAAGGGAGGCGCGCCGGTGCGCAAGCTGGCTTCCCTGGACGGGTTGCTGCGCGAGACGGCGGAGTTCGCCTCCAGCGGCTCCAGCATCTCCTGCAAGCTGGACATTGACGCCGACCTCTGGGCCTGCGTGTATGACACGAACCAGATGGGGCAGGTGATCGCCAACATCCTGATCAATGCCCAGCAGGCCATGCCCCTGGGCGGCACGATCACCGTCGTCGCGGAGAACATTACCCTCGAGGCCGGTGAGGCCCACCTCGTGCCCGTCGGCCGTTACGTGCGGATATCGGTTCGCGACCAGGGCGTCGGCATCCCCCGGGAGCAGCTCGGCAGGATATTCGATCCGTTCTTTACCACCAAGCAAAAGGGGAGCGGCCTTGGTTTGGCCACCAGCTACTCCATCGTCAAGCAGCATGGCGGCGGCATCGAAGTCGAGTCGCAGCCTGGAGACGGCAGCACGTTCCACATCTACCTGCCTGCCTGCGAGCAGGCTCCAGCCGCAGCGGAGGCGGCTGCCCCCCAGTCCGGCTCGGGTCGCATCCTCATCATGGACGATGAGGAGGTGGTGCGCGAAATGATCAGCGCCATGCTGCAGCACCACGGGTATGACACGGTGCTGGCTGCCGACGGCGTGGAAGCGCTGCGTCTTTTCGACGAAAACGCCGTGAATGGGACGCCCTTTTCGGCGGTGATCCTCGACCTGACCATACGCGGCGGCATGGGTGGCAAGGAAACGATCAGCGAGATCAGGAAAAGGAACCCGCGAATCCCGGCGTTCGTCGCCAGCGGCTATGCCGACGATGCCATCGTGTCGCGTCCGCGGGAGTATGGCTTCACCGACAGCATCACCAAGCCCTTCACCCGCAAGGTCTTGATCGAGATCCTCTGCAAGTATCTCTAACGAACGGAGGTTCAAGCGGTCGCCCTGGAAACCGCTTCCCTATTCAGGCCCAGGCCCCTGTTCTCGAAGAAAAGCGGGTTTGAGCGGCGGTTGGCCGTGGAGGGAGTTACGTTTCGGCGTCAAGGACAGCGCGAACTTTATTCGCCAATTCCTGCGTGGTGAAGGGCTTGGCGATGAAGTGGCCGCCGTGGTCGGCAGCGCCTTCGCCCATGGCTGTCTTTTCCGCGTGGCCGGACATGAAGAGTACCTTTAATCCGGAACGAAGCGCCCGCGCCTGGGTGGCCAGGGTCGTTCCCGTCATATCGGGCAGGATGAAGTCGGTGAGCAGCAGGTCAATGCCGGCTTCGGGCTCGGCGATGGCGGTCAGGGCCGCGGCGCCGTCGGCTGCGGCATGGACGCGGTATTCCAGGCTGGCCAGGATCGCCTTGACGAAGTCGAGCACGGCCGGATCGTCATCCACCAGCAGGACTGCTTCGCGGCCCTGCGGCAGCTCAGTGGGCTCCTGAGCCTGGATCCGGAAAAGGGCATTGTTGCCGGAAACGGGGAAATAGACCGTCATGGTGGTCCCGGCCCCGGGTTTGGAGCTCACAGCGATCGAGCCGCCGTTCTGCTGCACCGCCCCGTAGACCAGGGCGAGGCCGAGCCCGGTCCCCTTGCCGACAGGCTTGGTCGTGAAGAAAGGGTCGAAAATGTGCTGGATGTCGGCGGCGGGGATGCCGGTGCCGTTGTCGGTGACGGAGAGCAGCACGTGGACTCCCGGCTTTACGATCGGGTTGGCCGTCGGGGGCGGGCTGTCGATGCGCCGCTTGCGCGTCTCGATGACGATGCGGCCGCCGGAGGGCATGGCGTCGCGGGCGTTGGCGACCAGGTTGATCAAGACCTGCTCGACCTGTCCCGGGTCGGCTTTGATGGGAGCGGAGCCGGGGCCCAGTTTCAGCTCCAGCCGCACGCTCGCGCCGATCAGCCGCGACAGCAAGGGCGCGAGGCCTTCGATATGGCTGTTGAGATCGATGGGGCGCGGCTCGCTCACCTGGCGGCGCGAAAAGGCCAGCAGCTGCCGCGTGAGCGCCGCGGCGCTCTCGGCAGCCCGCATGACGTCCTTGAGGCGAGGAACGGCGGGGTTGTCGGTTTCCATCCTGGCGAGCACCATGCTGGTGTTGCCCATGACGGTGGTGAGCAGGTTGTTGAAGTCGTGGGCAACTCCGCCCGCCAGCCGGCCGATCGACTCCATTTTTTGGGCGTGGATCAGCTGCGCCTGCAGGCGCTCCTTTTCAAATTCCTGGCGGCGGCGCTCGGCGAGCTCGCTCTGCATGCGTTCCAGCGCCCGCTGGTTGATAACGAAAACGCTGAAGGCGGTCAGGGTGATGAACACCAGGGCGACGGCGTTATCGGCGAGGTATTCGATCCCCGCGTATTTCGTCAGGCCGAAGCGGCTGCGCGCTACCAGCACGAACGCCGTCAGCAGCGCCAGGTTGCCGGCGCCGTAGGCGAGAATGGCCCAGCTGCGCCGGGTCAACGCCAAAGGTGTGAGCGTGACCATCCCGGCCACGAAGACGATGGTGTCCATGCTCGAGAGCACGCCCGAGCGGTCCACGAACATGACGGTCCAGATTGTCAGCATGGCCGTGATCAGGATCAGGTGGCCGCTATGGCGAAGGTGCCCGTGCATGAGGAGGGCCAGCCCCAGCAGGAAAAGCAGGAACGCTATGGCCTCCGGCACGAGCACGACGAAGTTGACGTGATAGCCGAAAGCCGGGTTATGTGCCTGGGTGTAGGCGCTATAGGCGATGAGGATGGGGACGATGGCCAGCATCAGCAGGGTGACCAGCAGGAAAATACGCGCCTTCATGCGCATGGCGGCGTCCGCGTCGTCGTAGCGGCGGATGGCCCGGTCCAGCACCGCCAATGGCTTCATGCCGCTTCCGCTTTGCCGGCCGTGGCGGCGCAGGCGTTTTCTCGGGAGATACACACGCTTTCCTTCTCTGCCTCTCTCTTCTTTTCCGATTGTCTGGCCCTGAGTCTAGCATACCCGGAAAAACATTTGCAAGTGCCAGGCAGCGCCAGGCCATTAAAGTGAATGCATCTCCTGGTCACTCGTCACGTGTCGCAACGCTTTATACTATTCTTTCAGCTGCGGCAGCAAACCCGATTTCATGAAGGCCTGGACGGTGACGACGATGGCCGGACCCAGGATCAGGCCGGCCACGCCCAGGGCTTTCAGGCCGACGAACATGGCGATCAATGCCAGCAGCGGGTGGAGGCCCAGTTGGGTGCCGAGAATCTTGGGCTCCACGATGTAGCGCACGACCATGATCACCAGGTAGAGGGCCAGCAGGGCGACTCCGGTCGTCGTCTTGCCCATGGCCAAACAGATCGCTCCCCAGGGGACGAGGACAGTGCCGGTGCCGAGGACGGGCAGGATGTCGACGACGGCGATAAACAGCGATATGATCAGGGCGTAGGGAATGCCGATGATGCTCAGGCCAAAAAAGCATTCGCTGAAAGTGAGCGTCATCAGCATGAGCTGGGCTTTGAGAAAGCCGGCCAAGGAATGCCCCAGGCTGTCTTTGAGGGAGATGAGCTTGGCGTACGTCGGGGGCGGCATCTGCTGGATGAGGAACTTCTTGAAAACATGGCGGTCGCGGGAGGCGAAGAAGGTCGCAATAATGGTGAACATGGCGAACATCAGCAGCTCCGGCATGGATGTGAGCACGCTGATGACCGAGCCGGCCATGGAGGCCAGGAAGCGGGTGAGATGGCCGGACAGCGACTGGATCGAGTCCTGCAGGGGGCCGACGGCCTCTTTGGGCAGTTGCAGGTACATCTTTTTCCCCCAGGCGGCCAGGCTTTGGAATGCCGCGCTGAAGGTGCGGCTATAGTCGGGAATATTCCGCGAGAGGTCGATGACCTCCGTGACCAGGCGGTTGACCGCGAAAAAACCGGCCGCGAACAGCACGCCGAAATAAACGACCATGGCGATGCCGACGGCGGCGCTGTGCGGCAGCCGGCGCTTCACCAGGAAGCGCACGAAGGGTTCCATGGCCGTGGCCATCAGCAAGGCGATCACGAATGGCAGCATATAGGTGAAGGCCACTTTGAATGCCAGCAGGACCAGCACCAGGGCGGTCAGGGCGTAGAAGGCCTTCATCAGCAAGGGGAACTGCTTTTCCAGATCATCTTTCCGCATGGAGCACCTCATGAGATCGTCGTGCTGTTTGGTGTAGCACACTGAGACCGAATTTCGTCAATTTCCAAGCCTGTACTGAATATCTATGATCTTGTCCCGTAGCACCGCGGCGGCCTTGCCGGGATCGGCGGCGCGCGAAATGGCGCGCGATACGGGGAGCAGCAGCCCCCGGCCGTCCCGGCGCAGCCCCGCCTTGAGCGCGGCTTCCAGGTCGCCGCCCTGGGTGCCGACTCCCGGTGCCAGGAACCACATTTCGGGCGCCGACTGCCGCACCCGGGCCAGGGCGCCGGGATGCGTCGCGCCGACCACCAGGCCGACATTGTTCTTCGTATTCCAGGCCTGGGCCAGGCGGGCGACGGTCAGGTACAAGGGCTCACCTGTTCCATCGACCAGGAGGTCCTGCAGATCGGCGGCTCCGGGGTTGGAGGTTTTGCAGAGGAGGAACGCCCCTTTTTCCGGAACGGCCAGGAATGGCTCGACTGAATCGCGCCCCAGGTAGGGAGAGAGGGTGATGGCGTGCGCGCCCATTGTGGCGAACGCCGACCTGGCATAGGCCTCGGCGGTCGAAGCGATGTCCCCGCGCTTGGCGTCGAGGATGACGGGGATCAGCGAGCCCAGGCGCCGCGATTGCTCCTGGACGGCGGCGATGACGTTTTTAAGAGCCGTCCAGCCGGGAGCGCCGAATTGCTCGAAGAAGGCGGCATTGGGCTTGAATGCCGCGGCATAGCGCGCCGTGCGTTCGACGAGGTCCAGGCAGAAAGCGGAGGCCGCCTCGGCGCTGGGTGAGGGGAGGTCGTCCAGGTGAGGGTCGAGGCCGACGCAAAGCAGTGATGAGCAATCGCTCACGCGCTTTTCCAGGAAGGTGAAGAAACTTTCCATTCGTGCCCGTGCTCCTTTTGATTTTCGCGTTTCAAGGCATTATAGGGGAATCAACCCGGGCAAGTCAACCCGCCTGTCGCTGCAAGGAATGTGGTCTTTTATTTTGAAAAGCGCCTGCTTCCGCCTCCGGCGCAGAACGCCCCGCGATCGATTTGCGCAATCCCGCCTGCCAATGGTTGTATTGGCTTGGTATTCGCGCTATCGAGGTTTTTTTCCGGTTGTTTTCGTTGAAAAGCGCAGAAAAATGCGATTTTCCGCTAGTATTCCGCAAACCCTTTTGCAGCATGACTAATCAGGAAAACATAATTATATAGGTAATCTTCACGTAACATGCGTGTGCAAAAACTGAAGAGCGCCAGCGCACAACAGTCTATCGGTCTTTTTTTCGGGATTTCCACACGCCGATGTTAAAAGCTGTTGGCGTGGGAATGATTTTTCCGAACGCAAGATGGCATTGGTGAGAACTATGGGCTCCAAAATATTCACATTTCCACAAAACTTCATGGCGGCACGGGAGAGAAGCCCCTTCTCCGGTCGCATGCCGGGTCAGCGGCCCTTGAACTCGATCAGCTCGACTGGGGCGCCGTCATGCAGGACCATGGCCGCGCGCACGCCCTGCGAGGGCGTACCCGGCTCGCAAAGAATCTGGAGTCCGCATTCCCGCAACTCGCGGTCCAGGTCGTCGACCTCAAAGGCAAGATGGGGGACGGTCTTGACCAGTTCCGCGAGCGGGCAGTCGTCGTCGAACCTCATCCACTCAATGCCGAAGGGGCTGGTGCTGAACCCGCAAACATGAAACTTCAGCAGTGGCAAGTAGGTTTCTCCCGGCCGGGGCTCCCTTGTCGGGATGCCCAGATGGTGGTATCTCCAGCCCAGTTTCGCAATCACGTGCGGCGGTTCGTGGTCTTTCCGTTCAACAGTCTCCATGCGGGTTGCTCCTTGCGCCGCCGTCAGCTGTTCCTCTACTGGCTTTTGCGCCGCTATCGATCATAAAAGGAATGTTTCGCATTTGCAAGGACAGGATCCGCGTTCCTTGTGCCGGCAGCAAATTTGCGACCCGGCCGGCTTGACTTTTTTGTCGGGCATCCCTAGAATCGATTCGTGCCAAAGCTGGATCGCTCGCGCGCTTTCTGAGAAACCGGCCGCTCGCCCCACGTTGTTCTTCATCAGGACGCAGCATACTTCCAGAGCCTGGCTTGTGACAGATCCCATTACCCCGGCGCGGGCACTGGCATCGGCAAGGAGGCGGCTATGGAAAACTCGGTTCGGAATGCGGCTTTTGGCAGCGCCAGCGTCGTGGCTGCCGGGATTTTAGTCGTCTTCCTTTCGTTGTCTTGCACCCGCGAGGAGAAGAGCAACCCCTATGGGCTTGATTCCAGGCCCGTGAGTCAATGCCCGGTTCCGGAGCGGCCCCTGGGAACTGTCGCTGTCACCTTGGAAAGGGTTTTTAAGGATATTGCCTTTGAGTATCCGCTGGCCATGGTCCAGGAACCGGGGGACAGCGGCGATTGGTACCTGCTGGAACAGCCGGGGCGTGTCCGCATTTTCAGCGCTGCCGGCCTCTCGCCGCGCACCGTCCTGGACTTGAGCAAGAAAGTCGTTTTCCGGGGAGAAGCCGGGTTGCTCGACATGGCTTTTCATCCGGACTTCCTGAATAACCGCCTGCTGTTCCTCTCCTATACCGCTTTGAACTCATCCGGCAGGCTGACCTCCTATATTTCGCGATTTCGCGTGACCGGCGCGCCGGTGCGCATCGACGCCGCTTCAGAAAAAATCATCCTGGAAGTAGTCCAGCCCTTTTACAACCATAATGGCGGGGGGATCGACTTCGGCCCCGACGGTTGCCTCTATATCGGAATGGGTGACGGGGGCTCCGGCGGGGACCCTCTCGATCATGGCCAAAACCTTCAAGTCCTGCTGGGCAAGATCCTGCGCCTCGATGTTGACCGCGGGGATCCCTACGCTATTCCCGCCGGCAATCCTTTTGCCTCCGGAGGCGGCCGCCCCGAAATCTTTGCCTGGGGGTTTCGCAATCCCTGGCGCTGGAGCTTTGACAGCGCCAACGGCGATCTCTGGGTCGGCGATGTAGGCCAGAATCGCTGGGAGGAGATAGACCTGGTACGCTTGGGCGGGAACTACGGCTGGCGCATTCGCGAGGGCGCCCATTGTTTCAAGCCCGACCCCTGCAACGCAAATGGCCTGCTGGACCCGGTGGTCGAGTATTCTCATCAGGAGGGCTGTTCCGTCACGGCCGGTTTCGTGTACCATGGCGCGGCCATTCCTGCCCTGCGCGGAGTGTTCATCTTCGGCGATTATTGCAGCGGAAACATTTGGGGGATCTTTCATGATACCGACGGCAAGCCGCTGCGCCGGCTGCTGGTTTCCAGCGGACTGAACATCGCCTCTTTCGCCCAGGGCAATGCGGGGGAGATTTATGTCCTCGCTTACGATGGATCGATCTCGATGCTAAAGCCGGCCGGGGCGGCTCCGGCTCCGTTTCCGGCCCTGTTGAGCCAGACCGGCCTTGTCGATCCCGGCGCTCCCAAGCGGCCGGCCGCCTGCCTAATTCCTTATGATGTCATCGAACCGTTCTGGTCGGACGGGGCGGACAAGGAACGCTTCTTCGCTCTACCGGCCTCGGCGCAGATCACGATTGACGGCCAGGGCCATTTTGTTTTCCCCGCGGGCAGCGTCTGGGTCAAGAATTTTCTGCTCAACGGCAGCTGGATCGAAACCCGCCTGCTGATACGGCACGAAGACGGGCAGTGGGCGGGCTATTCGTATGAATGGAACGATGCCGAGAGTGATGCCGTGCTCCTGGCCGCGGGCAAGGTTCGCCCGGTCCAGGGGCGGAATTGGGTGTATCCCAGCCGTGCCCAGTGCCTGCAATGCCATACCGCAGCCGCCGGGAGATCCCTGGGAATGGAGATCATGCAGCTCAACCGGCCCTTTTTCTATCCGGTCAGCAGCCGCACGGCCAACCAGTTGCTGACCTATGAGCATATCGGACTCTTTTCGGTGCCACTGCCGGCGGCGGTCGATCAATTGCCGGTTTTACCGCGGTCCACTGATGGCAGCGCCAGCCTTGCCGACAGGGCAAAGACGTACCTGCACGTGAATTGTTCCTACTGCCATCGTCCCGGTGCCAGCGCCCGCGGCGAAATGGACCTGCGCTTCGCGACCGCGCTGTCGGCCATGAATATTTGTGATGCGGCGCCCCTGCTGGGAAACCTGGGAATCCCTGATGCCCGCCTCGTGGCTCCCGGCTCAGCCAGCCGCTCCATCCTGCTGCAGCGCCTGAAAAGGCAGGATGTTCTTCGCATGCCACCCATCGGCGGCAACCTGTTCGACGACGCCGGCATCCTGCTTCTTGAGAACTGGATCCAGGGGCTCGCCGGCTGTCAATAGGCGGTTTGAACATCCAGCCTGAGAAGGCCATTCCCCATGCCGGGATGGTCTCCGGCATGCCTGACGTCCCACTGCCGCCGTGCCCGCTCAACGGCGTCTTTGCGCCTGCTGAAAATCCGCCCAGGAATTTTTCATGCAACTTTCGCTTCGCGATTTGCGTTTATTTATCCTGAGGGGCTGACGGCACTCAGTGGAGGCGAGCATGAAACGGAATGGTTTGCTGAGCATTATCGCGGGAGCATGGATGCTATTTACGCTGACGGCGCTTCTGCCTGGGGCCAGTTCGGACGCTGCGGCATTGCCCGTCCACCGTACCGAGATGCCGCCGGTCATCGACGGCAAGCTGGACGACGCGGTCTGGCAGCAGGCCACGCGTTTCGACAACTTCCTCACCTTCAAGCCCGACTACGGCAAGCCGACATCGGAAAAAACCATCATCCTGATGGCCTACGACCGTACGCACATCTATTTCGCCTTTGACTGCCGGGACAGCGAGCCGGCCCGGATCAAAGCCGCCATGGCCAAGCGCGACGGCATCGATTTGGACGACTGGATCGGGGTGGTGCTGGACACGTTCGGGGACAAGCAGGGAGGCTACCTCTTCGAAGTCAACCCGCTCGGCATCCAGCTGGACGGCATGATCAACGCCGACGGCAACGGCGACGCCAGCTTCGATACGGTCTGGGAAAGCAAGGGCTGCATCCACGGCGCTGGCTACTGCGCCGAAATGGCGGTCCCGTTCAAAAGCCTGCGCTACCCGTTCAAGAAAAAAATGACCATGGGGCTCCTGGTGTCGCGCTTCATCGGCCGCAAGTCGGAACAGACCAGCTTCCCCGGGCTCAGTCCCGAGGGCGGGGGGCTGATGGCGCAGGCCCAGAGGATCGAGCTGAACGACGTCAAGTTCGAGCGCCCGGTGGAATTCATCCCGGCCATGACCTACGATCAGGGCAGCAGCCAGGACGAAGGGCGGATGCGCTCGACCGGCAGGAACACCGATTTCAGCCTCACCGGCAAGCTGGGCCTCACCTCCAACCTGACGCTGGACGCCTCCTACAATCCCGATTTCAGCCAGGTGGAAACCGATGCCGGGCAGATCGACATCAACCTGCGTTCGTCCATCTATTATCAGGAGAAACGCCCCTTTTTCCTCGAGGGCATGGAGAACTTCAATTTTGCCACCGCCATGGAGCAGAACACCCTGGGGGCTATCGTCTATACGCGTTCGATCGTCGACCCGCTGCTGGGGCTCAAGCTGACAGGCAAGATCGGCAGCCGCAATGTTCTTTCCGGCATCTTCGCCCTGGACGAGTATCCCGGCGACCTGGCCACCGAGGCGGGGGACAGCGAACTGGGAGGCCGCCAAGCCGCCTTCTCCATCCTGCGCTACAAGCGGCAGCTGGATCAGGACAGCTACGTCGGCGGCTTTTTCACCGACCGCAGCTTCGCCGGAGAGCACAACCGCGTCGGCGGCATCGACGGCCGTTGGCGGTTGAACAACACCAGCTATATCGAGTACAGCTTTTTCAAGTCGTTCAGCCGCGCCCTGGCCGCCGCTGCCGGTGACCAGGGGCACTCCCTGGGCCTGCGCTACAACTTCAGCAGCCGGCGCTGGAACGTCGACGCGGGCTTCTTCGACCTGAGCAACGATTTCCGCATCGACACCGGCTATGTGACCCGCACCGGCATCACCATGGTTCCGTTCTTTGTCCAGTACTGCATGTACCCCAAATCGAAATTCTTCCAGAGGATCGACACCTTCTGGTGGAGCTACCACTTGCTGGACAAGCACAGCGATCTGTTCGAGACCTACAACCACCTGGTGCTGCGGCTCAACATGCCGCGCCAGACCCAGGTCCGCTTCGATGCCATCCTGGGCAACGAGGTCTTCGCCGACCAGCGGTTCAGTCTCAGCGGCTGGCGCGTCCGCGGCAACACGCAACTGAGCAAACAGCTCTACCTGGAGGGCGGTTACCGCCGCTCGGACCGCATATACTATGACCCGCAGGCGCCGTTCCAGGGCAAGGGCAACACTGCCGACCTGTTCCTGCTTTTCCAGCCCTTCGACCAGTTGAGCACCTCCCTGGGGCTCAGCTATTATGATCTCACCCGCTCGAGCGACAACGAAAAGGTCTACGATTACACCATCTGGCGCAGCCGCACCACGTTCCAGGTGAACCGGTACCTGTTTTTCCGCGGCATCCTCGAGTACAACCGCTACTGGAAGAAGATCAATGCCGATTTCCTGGCCTCCTTCACCTATATCCCGGGTACCGTCATCTACATCGGCTACGGCTCGGCGTATCAGAAATTGAAATGGAGCAATGAAGACCGGGATTATTTCCCCTCCGACGACTATCTCCAGACGCGGAAGAGTTTTTTCTTCAAGGCGTCATACCTTTGGAGGTTTTAACAAGAAAACGACAGGTTCGAAGTTCGAGGTTCGAAGTTTTAAGAAAAGAACGGGGATTATGAGTCCGGTTCTTGGTTTTTAACATCGAACGTCGAACTCCGAACAACGAACCTTCTTTACTATTTGGCTCGATGCTCCTATAATCGCCCCATGGACCTCGAGCATCGCTGCCTGAAGAAAATCGTCCGCCTGGCGCTGG
>Ga0209262_10001091_pt1 | contig 11434 bp, 10 predicted proteins | sample Lowcelwee11metaG_FD_187171 | JGI IMG/M metagenome (GOLD analysis project Ga0209262, IMG submission 187171) | Freshwater pond sediment microbial communities from the University of Edinburgh, under environmental carbon perturbations - Low... | ecosystem: Environmental > Aquatic > Freshwater >...
CAGGTCGGCGAATTCAAAAACAATTTCTTTTTGCCCGCGGCCGTTCAGGCGCACCGTGGTCTCGCCCTGGTACTGAAAAAGGGCCTGGTTGAGGATCTTAGAAAAATCGTCCTTTTCAGAAAAAAAGTAGAAGGGGTAAAAGCTCGATTCCTTGGCGCTGCGCGACACCAGGTCCATGGGCTTTTTGGCGTCATCCTTGTACTTTTTCAGCACGAACGACGTCAGGCCGGCGCCGCGGTTGGTGAACACGGCGGTGAACAAAGCGTTGTCCACGGTGACGGTCTGTTCAGCGGCGGACATCCTGTCCTGCTGCACGGCCGGGAGGATCGCTTCGCTTTTCTGATCGGCCGCAGGTTCGTCTGCTCCCATGATTGCGCCGATGTCGGGAGCCGCCGTCGTTTTGGTCTCAGCTGCCGGTTCGGATTTTCCCGGCTGCGCCGCTCCGGCATTCAGGGGCGCCTGACCCTGGACCGCCGGTTTGGGCATGAAAAAATACTGGTAGACCAGCAAAACCGTCACGGAAAGGACAATGGCCAGGATTAGTTTTTTTGTATCCATCTTGATTTCACCTCGAATATTTCGGGAACCGGGTCATGCCCTCCGGCATGAAAAGGATGACATTTGAGAATTCTCTTGAGACCAAGGACCGCGCCCTTGAGAGCGCCGTGTTTTTCCACCGCCTCATGGGTGTAGGCGGAACAGGTGGGCAAAAAGCGACAATGCCGGCCGAGCATTGGCGAAAGCGTTATTTTGTACGTTTGGATCAGCAGAAGCAGCGCTTTTTTCATTTTAACGGTAGTTGATCTTGACCAGGGCCTCGATGAACAGGCGTTCCACCTGGGCTGCCTGGCAGCGGTCGAATCTGCTTTTCATGGAGACCCACAGGTCGTGAGGATCGGCAAGCAAATGGCTGTTCATCCTGAACCATTCTTTCATTTTTCTCTTGATAAAATTGCGTTGGACCGAATTGCCGATCTTGCGGTTAACCGAAACGGCAAACCTGCTGGTCGGACGGCTGTTTTTCAAAAAGTACAAAAAAAAAATCATTTTTTACTTTTTTGGCATGTCTAAGCAAATGGACGAATTCGCCTTCTTTCTTGATCCGCTGGAATTCTCTGAACGCGAAGGTCATGGATCAAACGGTCAGCTTCTTTCTTCCCTTTCTTCTTCTGCTGTTAAGGACTTCCCGGCCACCCTTGTTCTCCATGCGAGCCCTGAAGCCATGGGTCTTTTTTCTTTTTAAGTTGTTGGGTTGATATGTTCTTTTCACCAATCCACCTCTTTCTAATTTGAAGTTAAGCTATACTATAGTAAATAAAACGCCTGTTGTCAAGGATGGACGCCCCGGGGAAGTCAATTTTGACCGAAATAAGCGCTTGGCGTTTTATTTTCCCTTGCGATGGATTATAATGCCAGTGGAGGTCACCATGAAATATCCTGACATATTGGAGCGCTTTCTAAGTTATGTCAAAATCGATACCCAATCCAGTGACGCAAGCGAAACCTTTCCCTCGACAGCCAAGCAGAAGGACCTGGCCGCCAGGCTCAAACCGGAGCTGGAAGCGCTCGGCCTGCAGGATGTCCAGATCACTCCCTGGGGCTATGTTCTGGCCACCTGGCCGACCAATCAAAAGCACAAAGTTCCGGCCATCGCCCTGATCGCCCACTTGGACACGTCGCCTGACGTTTCCGGGACCGGAGTGGAGCCGAAACTGCATGCAAACTACCAGGGACAGGACCTGGTGCTGTCCGCGAGCGACAACCTGGTCCTGAAAACGGAGGAAAATCCGCTTTTAAGGCAAATGACCGGCAAAACCATTATTACCGCTTCGGGGAACACGCTGCTGGGCGCGGACGACAAGGCCGGCATTGCCGAGATCATGGACGCCCTGACGTATTTGGCCGAGCACCCGGAAACCCCCCGGCCGAACATCAAGGTCGTCTTCACTCCCGACGAGGAAACGGGCCGGGGCGTGGAGCATATCACCGCCTTCGAGATCGGGGCCCAATTCGGGTACACGGTCGACGGCGAGCATCTGGGCGAGATCGAGGACGAAACCTTCTGCGCCGACTCGCTGGAGATCATTATTTCCGGAATCAACGTGCACCCGGGCATGGCCAAGGGCAAAATGGTGAACGCCCTCAAGATCGCCGCCCGCATCATTGAAAAACTCCCTAAAAATACTCTTGCACCCGAGACGACCGAGAAGCGGGAAGGCTATGTGCATCCGCACCAGATCAGCGGCAACGTGGAAACGGCGACGATCAAGTTCCTTATCCGTGATTTCACCGTGAAGGGACTGAAAAAATCCGAGAAGCTGATCCAAAAAATCACCGCCAAGGCGATCGCCCAGTTTCCCGGGGCCAAAAGCGAGATCAAGGTCAGCGAATCCTACCGCAACATGAAGGTGATCCTGGACAAATACCCCGACGTGCTGGCCAAAGCCGAGCAGGCCGTGGCCATGGCCGGGCTGAAAGCCGAACGCGCCAGCATCCGCGGCGGCACCGACGGGGCCAGGCTCTGCTTCATGGGCCTGCCCACGCCCAACCTGTTCACCGGCGGCCATAATTTTCATTCCAAACAGGAGTGGATCGCCCTGGAGGACATGCGCAAGGCATCAGAAGTCCTGGTCAACCTGATGAAGATCTGGGCCGCGGAATAAAAACCTTTCCGAAATTTCGTTGCCGATTCTGATTTTTGGTAAAGAGCAAAAAGATCAGAACAAGCCGCTGATGATGCCGTTGGCGTCAATATCAATCGTTTCGGCTGCGGGGTTCTTGGGCAGGCCCGGCATGAGCATGATCTCGCCGCAGACCGCCACCACAAAACCGGCCCCGGCCGAAAGGAAAACCCGATCCACATCCACGTCGAAATTTTGCGGCCGGCCCAGGGCCTTGGGATCATCCGAAAGCGAATTGGGGGTTTTGGCGATGATCACGTGCAACTGGTCATAGCCCAGTTCGTTCAGCAATTCGATGTCCTTGCGGGCCTGGCGGGTGTAGTTGATGCGGGCGGCGCCGTACATGAGGGTGGAAATGGTTTCGATCTTGCGGGGGATGGTCCACCCCGGCTCATAAATGGGCTGGACCCTGGCTCCGGAACGGGTCGCCGTTTCGACTTCCCTGGCCAGGTCCAGGCAGCCTTCGCTCCCCTTGTTGAAAGGATCGCTGATGAACGCTTTGACTTTGCGGGAAGAAACATGCTTCACGGTGAGGGCCAATTCCTCGGCGTCGTTGTCGGGGAAATAATTAACGGCCACCACCAGGGGCACGCCGAAGGCCTGCATGTTCTCGATATGCTTGTCCAGGTTGTCGAATCCCTTGACCAGGGCCTCCAGGTTCTTTTCGGCGAGACTGTCTTTGCCGGCTCCGCCATGGTACTTCAGCGCCCGCAAGGTGGTGACCAGCACCACCGCGTCCACATTGAATTTTCCCGTACGGCTGACGAAATCCAGGAATTTTTCGCCGCCCAGTTCCGAGGCGAAACCGGCTTCGGTAACGGTGACATGGGAAAGGGCCTGGGCCAGGCGCATGGCCTGGATGGAATTGGTGCCGTGGGCAATGTTGGCAAAAGGACCGCCGTGGATGATGGCCGGAGTGCCTTCGGAGGTCTGCACCAGGTTGGGCTTAATGGCATCCTTCAGCAGCAGGGCCATGGAGCCCACGGCCTTCAGGTCGGCGGCCGTGATGGGATGGCTTTTGGAGGTGTATCCGATGACCATCCTCGCCAAGCGGTCCTTCAGGTCCTGGAAGTCCTCCGCCAAGCATAGCACGGCCATGACCTCTGAGGCCACGGAGATATTGAAGGCGTCTTCGCGGGCAAAACCGTTCTGTCGCCCCCCCAAACCGATGACGATCTCGCGCAGGGCGCGATCGTTCATGTCGATGACCCGGCGCCAGGCGATGCGCCGCGTGTCAATGGCCAGGCGGTTGCCCTGCTGAATGTGGTTGTCGATCATGGCCGCCAGCAGGTTGTTGGCGGTGGTGACGGCGTGAATGTCTCCGGTAAAATGCAAGTCGATCTCGTCCTGGGGCAAAACCTGTGAGGCGCCCCCGCCCGTGGCTCCGCCTTTCATGCCGAAGACCGGTCCGAGGGAGGGCTCGCGCAAGGTAACGATGGATTTGACGCCGATGCGGTTCAGAGCCATGGACAAGCCGATGGCGGTGGTCGTCTTGCCTTCGCCGGCGGGAGTGGGCGTGGTGGCGGTCACTAGCACCTGCCGACCGCAGCGGTCGCACTTGGCCAGGCGCCGGGCCAGCGACGGCTCAAGCTTGGCCTTATACGGGCCGTAATAATAAAGTTCCTCCTCGGCGATGCCGAACCGGGCGGCCACCTCTTTGATCGGCAGCATATTATCGGCCATGGGCAATCTCTCCTTTTTGGGGGTCACATGATGCCAAGTCACGGTGAAGAGAACATGGGAACCAGCACATTTCAAGCCGGCAGTTCAATAATGAACCTGGCCCCCCGCGGCTGGTTGTCGGTGATCGAAATCAGGCCGTTGTGTTCCTCGATGATGTTGTGGGCAATGGCCAGACCCAGGCCGGTGCCGGAACTTTTTTTGGAAAAGTAGGGCAGGAACACTTTCTGCTTGTCCTCATCGCTGATGCCCGGCCCGTTGTCGGCGATCTCGATGGTGATGAACTTGCTTTCCCCGTTGTAGCTGGTGGAAATTTCGATCTCGCCTTCCTTGCCGATGACCTCCAGGGCATTGTCCAGGATATTGACCAACACCCGCTTGATCTGTTCGACATCCAGTTTGACCAACGGCGGCAGCTCCACATCGAGCTTGACCTTGAACTGGACATTCTGGTAAATGGAAGTGTATACGGCCAGGAGTTTTTCCAGTATTTCATTGATATCGCCCTGGCTGAATTTGATCTCGGGCAGGCGGGCGAAATTGGCGAACTCCTCGGCCAGGTTTTTGATCGAATCCAACTCCTGGGAAATGATGTTCAGACTGTCTTCAACGATGGCGCGGAATTTGTCCGGAGGCTGGTCCAGCGAGCGCAAGATCCTTTGCGAGGAGATCTGGATCGGGGTCAGGGGGTTCTTGATCTCATGGGCGATGCGCTTGGCCACTTCGCGCCACACGAGCATGCGCTGGGCCTTGATCAGTTCGGTCAGGTCGGTCAACACCACCAGCAGGCCGGCAAAACGATTGTTGATCGGATTGCGCAGCTGGGTGACCTTGACAGCCAGGTTGATGTACTTGCCCTTCAATTTGACATCGATTTCCTTTTCGATCAGCTTGAAGCGGGTTTCAAAAGCCTTGCGGATCAGCGCATGGATGTCCTGGTAAATGGTCTCCGAAATCACATTGGCGAAATTCTTTCGCGCCACGGCTTCCACCTCCAGGGACAGCATGCGGGCCGCCTCGGGATTGATGGCAATGATCTCGCCGTGAACATTCAGGGCCATGACGCCGGAAGTGATGTTCTTCAAGATGGTTTCCGTAATGCTGCGGCGGTGGCGCAGCTCAATGGTGCGCCGGTTCAGCTTGTCGCGGTTTTCCTTCAGATCAAAGGCCATGCGGTTGAATTCATTGATCAGGGTGTTGAATTCATCCTTGGCCGTGTAATCAACGCGCACGTCCAGGTTGCCCTTGGCGATCTCGGCCGTGGCCGCTATCAGCTTCTCGATCGGCACCGTGATGCCTTTGGCGAGATAAAATCCCAGCCAGGAGGCGGAAAAGATGATCAGGATGGTGATGAACAAAAAGAGCAGGATATACGTGTTTTTGACCGGATCGCGCAGAACGCGCATCTGGCTGTGCTTGCTGACCATGCCCGCCAAGGCGTTCAGGCTGCGGGTGTAGCTTTCCGGAAAATATTTCCCGGTGATGATCAGCATCTTGTCCCCCTGTTCGATGTCAAAGGCGACGCCGTTGCGGATCAGCTCTCCGGTCTTCAACGTGTCGACCGTGGTGAACCCGGCGCCGCCCAGGCCGCGATAGACAATATTCAGGGGCAGGTTCTTGTATTCCTGCATGGGAATGCGCGGGTTGAAAATGGCGAACACCTCGTTCTTGTTTTTGTAGATATTGACCACGTCCAGTTTGTATTCCAGCATTTTTTCTTTGAGTTTGTTCTGCAGGAAACTCTTGTTTTCATCAGTGTACATCCTCTTTTGCTGGATCATGGCGGCGATCAGGCCCGAAAAATGTTCGAGATCCTCGGTGATCTTGCCGTAATAATTGCTTTTGACATCGTCGACGTTCTGCATGATATTCTCAATGGGGGTCTTGAACCACTGCTCGATACTCTGCGAGATGACGTCGGTTGCGAAAAAAAAGAGCAACAGGGTCGGGACAATGGAAAAAGCGATGAAAAAAAAGACCAGCTTGTTCTTGAAGCTGTGCCCGGCGCCGCCCTGGTCTTTTTCAAGGTACATTTTCAGCATGTTGCGGGCCAGAATGAACAGAAAGGTCAGGCCGAAGAGAATGATGATGATCCAAAGACCGAAAATCACGGTGTTGCTTTTCAGGGCCAACGGGGAAAAGTTCTTGCTTTCTTCAAAATAGAGGCGGATGATGACGAAAACGATAAAAAACAGAACGATGGCTGCCACGATCAAACGCACGCCCTTGATATTTTTGTTTTTCATTCTCCAATTCCTCTGCCGCCGCGGCCCCTGGCAGCCGAAAAATCGGCTGGCAACCCCATTACGGTCAGGCAGCGGCTGAACCTGCCTTTCCAATTTAGCATGATTGCCCTCAAAGGTCAATTGACACGGGCGGTGAAAAATGATATGGGTGTATTCTTGCGCCTGTAGCTCAAAGGATAGAGCATGGGATTCCTAATCCCAGGGTTGGATGTTCGAGTCATCTCAGGCGCAAAATTGAGGTTAAAATGAAAAAAAAGGAAAAGGAACATCTGAAGGCCGACCCGTTTGTCCATTTTTTTGAGAAGACGTATGCCTTTTTCAGAAATAACCGCAAGCAGATCCTGGCGGGCGCGGGCATCGCCGCCCTGGCCGTCATCATTCTGCTGGCCGTGTTTTTTTTCAAGAATCTGAGTTCCGCGGGAGAAAACAAAATTTATGCCGCGGCATTCCGCGTCCGCAGCGACGCGAAAATGACCCTGGACCAAAAAATTGCCAAACTCCAGGAAATGAAATTCAAAAATGGGATCTCGGCCGCGGGACGGTTGTTCATCGCCGCCCTGTATTATGAAAAAGGCGACCTGCAAAAGGCCGGCGTTCTCTTGCAAGAGTTCCCCGCCTGCCGCATCGCCATGCTCAACGATCAAAAACAAGCCCTCTCCGCCACCGTGCTGGCAGCCGGAGGAAAAATCCAAGAGGCTGAAAGCTTGCTCAATCGCATGCTGAACGATAAAAAGACCTCCATGGGCAAGGAACTTATCCTCATGCAGCTGGCCAAAATTCAGATCAAGAACCAGCGGAATGAAGAAGCGGCCGCGGGTTTGAAACGGATCGTGTCCGAATATCCCAACACGCCCAGCGCCATGGAAGCACAAAATCTTCTGGCCACGATAGAAGGCGAAAGCCAGGCCGCCCAATAAACGCAGTTTTTTAGTCCCCCCCCGCAAAAACTCCCGGCGCCAGCACTTGTCCCAGCGCGAACTTCCCTATTTACACCCTCGGCAAAGCATGGCATAATGCCTTCATGCTAGACGAACGCGGCCTCATCGAGGAAGCCCGTAGCCTGGATGGAGGCTACTACCAGCTGAAGATTGCCGCCCCACGGATCGCCGCCGCGGCCAAGCCGGGAAATTTCGTCATGGTGCGCGTTTCTCCTTCCCTCGATCCCCTTTTACGGCGTCCATTCGGCATCCTTGAAAGCCGGCCGCCCCATATTTGGCTCTACTACCAGGTGCTGGGACGCGGGACGCGGCTCCTCTCCGCCCTGGGCCACGGCGACAGTCTGGACATCCTCGGCCCCCTGGGCAACTCGTTTGCGGAGATGCCGGGAAAGCGCGTGCTGCTCATCGCCGGCGGCCGCGGCATCGTCCCCCTTTTCCATTACGCCCAGGCCTACGCCGGGAGACAGCCGTTGTTCATGCTCTACGGTGGCCGCGGCCGGGCCGACCTGCCGCTGCTGGACCGCATCAAGGCCCTCCCCCTGCGGGGGCTCTTCATATTCAGCGAAGACGGTTCGATCGGCCAAAAGGGGCTCCTGACCGACGGCCTGGAAAAGATCGTGCGCACGGAACGCCCCGACATTACCCTTTCCTGCGGCCCCGAGGCCATGCTGGCCCGGCTGGCCCGAATGCTCAAGCCAGAAAAAACGGAAAACCACGCTTCTCTGGAAGCCCTGATGGGCTGCGGTTTCGGAGTATGCCACGGCTGCGCGGTCCAAACCGTCGCCGGCTCCTACCGCAAGGTCTGCGACGAGGGGCCCGTATTCCCCCTGGAGGAGATCCGATGGCCGACCTGAGCGCCAATTTGGGCTTCTGCACGCTGAAGAACCCTGTGATCACGGCTTCAGGCACCTTCGGCTACGGCGAGGAATTCCTGCCGTTCTATGACCTCGACATTCTCGGCGCCATCGTGATGAAAGGCATTTTCAAGGAGCCGCGACCGGGCAACCCACCCCCGCGCCTGCACGAAACTCCGGCCGGCCTGCTGAATTCCATCGGTCTGGCCGGCCCCGGCAGCGGCAAGCTCCAGGAGATCATCCGCCGCCTCCGCGCCAAGACAACCGTCCCCGTCATCGTCAACGTCTGCGGCGAGGACGACGGCGAATTCGCCGAGGTGGCCGGGATCTTTTCCGCCATGGACGAAGTGGCCATGCTGGAGCTGAACATATCCTGCCCCAACGTCAAAAAAGGGGGCGCCTGCCCGGCCCAGGACGCGAAGCATACTTTCCGTCTGGTCCGGCGGGTCAAAGAAAGGATCCGCAAGCCTTTGATCGTCAAGCTGTCGCCGAACGCCGCCGACATCGTTGCCGTGGCGCAGGCGGCTGAAGAGGCCGGCGCCGACGCCGTCTCCCTGGTCAACACTTTTCTGGGACTGGCCGTGGATCTTGATAAGCGCCAATCCGTGTTCGCCAACACCCTGGCCGGGCTCTCGGGGCCGGCCATCAAGCCCCTGGCCTTGAAGCTGGTCTGGGAAGTCTGCCGCCAGGTGCGCATCCCGGTCATCGGCATGGGCGGGATCACCAGCGGCCGGGACGTCCTGGACTATATCCTGGTCGGCGCGGCCGCCGTGCAGATCGGCACGGTCAATTTTTACGAGCCGGCCGCGGCCGTTCGCATCATCGGCGAAATCCAGGCAGAGATGGACAAATTGAAAATAAAAGATCTTTCCGAGATCAGGGGCCAACTGCAAGCATGAACAAAAAGGTCATCATCGCCCTGGACTTCGCGCATGGCGCGCAGGCCAGGCAGGCCGTGGCGGGCCTGCCCGCCGCCGTTTTTTTCAAAGTCGGCCTGCAGGGATTCCTGGAGTATGGCGAGGAGATTGTCTCCGCCTTGAAGAAAAAAGAAAAAAAGCTTTTCCTTGATCTGAAATTCCACGACATCCCCAATACGGTTTACGGAGCCGTTAATTCCGCGCTGAAATACGACCCCGATTTCCTGACCATCCACCTGGCGGGCGGCAGGACCATGGCGCAGAAGGCCCTGGAAGCCGCCAGCCGGCGTCCCGGCCTGACCATCCTTGGGGTGACGATCCTGACTTCCCTGGCCGACTCCGACCTGCTCCAGGTGGGAATGGCGCCGCCGGCAGCCGACCGGGTCCTGCAGCTGGTGGAAATGGGTGTGGCGGCGGGGGTTAAGGGTTTTGTCTGTTCCCCCCAGGAGATCGCCCCCCTGCGCCGGCGCTTCGGCAACGAGATCATCCTGGTCACGCCGGGCATCCGGCCGCAGTGGTCGGAAAAAGACGACCAGAAAAGGATTTTCACCCCGCAAATGGCCGTCGAGGCGGGCAGCGACTACCTGGTCATCGGCCGCCCGGTCACCCAGGCCCCCGACCCGGCTGCCGCCTTGGCCCGCATCGTTTCCGAGCTCAGCGCTGCCGGCAAATAAGCCGGGCAAAAACCTTGGACGAAACCTCACACCATCATATCTTTTAATGATATCTCGGGATGGTGGTAGCGTTCGTAGGCCCGCGTTTTTTTACCAAATTGGATCGACTCCTGGGGGCACCACTGGATGCAGGCCAGGCACTGCTCGCACTGATGCCGCCAGACCGGCTTGCCTTCCTTCAATTCTATGTTCCTGGCTGGGCAAACCTGAACGCAGACGTTGCAGGAGTTGCATTGATCGTCGCTCCAGAAATCCTTGTCCATTTTATGGACCTGCTTAAATGTCATTTTATAGATCGCGGTAAAAACGATCCTTTGCCACCATGGGCCCATTTCAATGGGACCGTCCTGGCCGCTGGCGATACAGGCCGCGGCCTCGGCTATTTTGGCGCGGCTGCTGGCGAAGCGGGCGTTCTGACGTGCGGCAGGGCCCGGACCACCCCAGGGGATATAGTTGCTGGGCAGGATGATGCTGAAACCGGCAGACAACTTCAGGCCCCGCCCGGCCAGCACTCCCCGCAGCTGGACCAGGGTGCGCGAAACCTGGCCGGCATTGACAGCCAGGGCAAACAAGTAAACCCGCGGCCGCAAAGACAATTTTTCTATGAACTGCATGACCGGGACCGGGATGCCCCATACGTGGACCGGAAAAACGAAGCCTACCGCCTCGGCGTCGCCGGCCGCCAAAGCGTCCGCATTCTTCATGGGCCGCAGTTTCGCGCCGTCCAACCCTTCAGCCAGCAATTTAGCCGACCAGAGCGAGTTGCCCGTTCCCGTGTAATAGAAAATAACAGTTTTCATTTTTACCCCTGATGGAGATTATTTTAGGAGAAAGCCCCGGCAAATTCAACAAACGGCAGCGCAGCGGATCCGGGGGAACCAGTTGCCGTGAAAATCAGATCTTGTCCAGCTCCGCCAGCCAGGTCTTGGCAAAGGCGCGGGCGGCATCGGTCGCTTCCCTGCCGGCGCGGTAACACAGCTTCCATTCGGACGGTTTCTGCTCGTACGCCCCATTGGCAAAGATCATCTTGTCGCCGCGTGAAACCAATTTTGCCGAATAATCGACGTCAGCGCTTGCCGCCAGGAAGACGTTGATGCGCTTCTTGATCAGCGCCCGGGAATCGGCGGGATATTGCTGCTCCCACTCCTTGAGTTTGTTTTCATGCCGCTTCTTGTCCTCGGCGGCCGACATTTCCGTCATCTGGCGCATGAGATCGCGCTGTCCGGGTTCCGTCATGCGCTCCATCTGGGCGCGCATCTCCGTGATGACCCCCTCCATTGTTTTTTTCGTCTCGGTGTCCATGGCGGCCATGTTCTTGCGCATCTCGGCAATGCTTTTCTCCATGTCGGCCTTCATTTTCTTGATCTCGTCGTCGGCGGAAGGGTGCGGCGCGGGGGGCAGCGGCTTCTCCTTCTCGCGGAACTTTCTGTAGGCGTCGGCGAAT
>Ga0209262_10001092_pt1 | contig 11432 bp, 10 predicted proteins | sample Lowcelwee11metaG_FD_187171 | JGI IMG/M metagenome (GOLD analysis project Ga0209262, IMG submission 187171) | Freshwater pond sediment microbial communities from the University of Edinburgh, under environmental carbon perturbations - Low... | ecosystem: Environmental > Aquatic > Freshwater >...
TGCGCCACTCCTCGACGAGCCGCTTGATGATGAACTGGTAGGCCGTGCCCAGGAAGATGAACCAGACGAAGATCCGCACCGGCGTGACGAAGAACGCGTCGATGAGCCGCGCCTGGTCGGATACGGGAACGATGTCGCCGTAGCCGACCGTCGTGATCGTGATCATCGTGAAATAGAGGACGTCCGCGACCGAGACGTGCCCGTCGAGGTTGTCCGTGAGTCCGTCGCGGTCGAGCAGGAACACGGTGAACACCGCGCCGATCAGCAGCAGCACGGCGCCCGCGCGCAGCAACAGCGCGATCTCTGGCGGCGTGGAAGTCTTGAGGACGAGAATCGGCGCGGTCGCGCTGCCGCGCTCGGATCGCAAACGACGCAGACGGCGGCGCACGCCGCCGAACACCATCGGTTGCACGTGCTCCTTGCCGGCCCGCCCTGGCTTCATGGCGGGACTATATCGCAGCCGGCCGGCTGCTCGCGGCGGGCCTCAGGCGGCGGGCAGGGCGATCGGATCGATTTCGTAGCCGATCACTTCGCGCGTCAGCGGATCGACGATGGGCGTGCCGCAATTGAGGCGACCGGCGAGCCGTGCCTTGCGCAGCAGGGCCTTGTCCGGTCGCAGGTGACGCAACTCCATGAGTCCTTCTGCGTCGCGCAGCAAGGCCGTCACCAGTGGTGTCGTGCCCTCGGCGGGCGAACCCGTTGCGGGAAACAGTAGCGCGATCACTTCGGACTGCATGACGGACCTCGAGGCCTCCTGCGGCGGCTGCCGAGAACCGAAGCAAGCCGCGTGCCAACCGTGATCACTCGTGCATTCAGGGACTTATGACACCCCGCGGGATGCGGCGAAGTGACGATTTCCGTCACCCGTGCGCCGCTCGACGTCGCTTGGCACTCGATTGCACGATCGCCGGACCCGGCGTTAAGTAATATTCGCAGCCGACAGCCAGCGCCGAGGCGACCGATGCATCCGAGTCATGCCCTGCCCGAAATCGTTGCCCATCGCGGCAACGCAGCGGAGTTTCCGGAGAACACGCTGCCGGCGCTCGAGTCTGCGGTGCAACTCGGCATCCGCTACATCGAGTTCGACGTGCAACTGACCAGCGACCACGTGCCCGTTGTGTTCCACGACGCCGACCTCGCGCGCGTCGCCGGGCGGCCGGAGAGCGTCCACGACCTCACCTGGTCGGACCTGTCCGAGATTCCGGTCGGCGAGACGGCCCGGCTCGGCCAAAAGCACGCCTTCACGTGCGCGCCCTCGCTCGCCCAGGTCGCCGATGCGCTCGCAGGCTGGGACGACGTGACCGCGTTCGTCGAGATCAAGCGATCGAGCCTGCGCAAGTTCGGGCGCGAAGCGGTGCTGCGGCGCGTGACCGACGTGCTGCGACCCGTGCTGAACCGTTGCGTGCTGATCTCGTTCGACCTGGCGACGATCAAGATCCTGCGCATGATGACGGGCGCTCGGATCGGCTGGGTCCTGAGCGAATACGACGACGCTGCGTGCGCCGAGGCGGCCGCGCTGGCGCCCGAGTTCCTGTTCGTCAACCTCGAGCGGTTGTCGGACAATGGCGAACCGTTGTGGCCGGGCCCCTGGGCCTGGGCCATCTACGAGGTCCGCGACCTCAAAACCGCGCGGGCGTGCCAGCAGCGAGGCGCGAAGTTCGTCGAGTCGATGACCGTGCGCGGGCTGCTCAGCGCCTATGAGGAGGGGCGCCGGCAGTGGTGAGCGCGCTCCCGTCGCGCGACCCTGCCGACCAATGAGTTTCCATGGTGCGCCGCAGGAGGCTGGCTGCACGCTGGCGCTCGACCAGGGCAGCCACTCGAGTCGCGCGGTGCTGTTCGACGCGCTCGGCGCGCCGCTCGCTTCAGCCCATGTGCCGGTCGGTTCGCATCGCGAGGGGGACGACCGCGTCGAACAGGAACCCTGGGAGCTGCTGCAGTCGCTGCGCACGGCCGCGCTGGACGCGTGCGATTCCGAAGCGGCCCGGGGCCTGCCAATCTGCGGCGTGGGCCTCGCGACGCAACGCTCGACCATCGTCTGCTGGGAACGCAGCAGCGGCCGCGCGCTGACGGAAGCGATTTCCTGGCAGGATCGCCGCAACGCCGTGCTGCTCGAGCGCATGCAGCATCTTGCCGTCCGGGTGCGAGAGATCACAGGCCTGCCCCTGTCGCCGCATTACGGCGCGAGCAAGCTGCGCTGGTGCCTCGACCACGTCAGCGCAGTGCAGCAGGCCGCCACGGCGCATGACCTGGCCCTCGGTCCGTTATCGAGCTATCTCGTGCAAGGGTTGGTGCATGGGCAGTCGGCGGTCGTGGACCCCGCCAATGCTTCGCGGACGTTGTTGTTCGACCCGACGACGCTCGACTGGTCGCCGGAATTGCTGGGCATGTTCGATCTGCCTCGCGAGCAACTACCGCTGTGCGTGTCGACCTGGCATCGCTACGGCCCGCTGGTTCTCGGCGAGCGGCGCCTGCCGCTCGTGGCCTGCACGGGCGACCAATCCGCCGCAGCATTCGCGTTCGGCACGCCCGATCCGTCGATCGCGATGATCAACATCGGTACCGGCGCATTCGTGCAGCGAGTGGCGCCGGCCGATGCGCCACTGCCGGATGGCTTGTTGCGCAGCGTGCTGTGCTCCGATGGCACCAGCGCACTGCGCAGTCACGAGGGCACGGTGAACGGCGCCGGGAGTGCGCTCGAGTGGTTGCGCGGCCGGGTCGGTCTGGACGTCGACCGGGCTCTCGCGATGCCATTGCCGGCGCAGTCGAGTCCCCACGATCCGCCGCTGTTCATGAACGGCGTCGGCGGCCTCGGAGCGCCGTTCTGGCAGCCCGACTTCCCGATCGAGTTCGTCGGCGACGGCGACGACGCCGCGCAACTGGCCGCCGTGCTGGAAAGCGTCGCGTTCCTGCTTTGCGTGAACCTCGAGTCGCTGCGCCGCTCGGCCCCGCTGCAGCGCATCCGGGTTTCCGGCGGACTGTCGCGCAGCGACGTGCTGTGTCGCAGCCTCGCCGACCTGAGCGGCCTGCCCGTCGAGCGCTACGCGGTCGCCGAGGCCACTGCGCGCGGCGTGGCCTTCCTTGCCGCAGGACGACCCGCGTCCTGGCGGCCGTTGCCGATCGAGCGTGTCTTCACCCCATCCGGTGATGGCGCGCTCGCGGCTCGGTTCTCACGCTGGCGCGCAGAGATGGCGCGACGCGGTGCGGTGGCGTAGCAGCTTCCGCCGCACTTCGGCGAGTTCCGGGATTCTTTTCCCGCTCCCGGTCTCCGGCGCTTCGAAAACGCGGAAAACAGGGGACATTCTCCTTTTTCGCCGCGAAGCTCCGAAAAAGGAGAATGTCCCCTGTTTTCCGCGTTTTCGGCGAACCTTGCTCGGGCGGTCCCGAGGCGACATGTGCCAGCAGCCCATGGACGAGCGCGGTCGCCTCGGTCCAGCGCCCTCGCGGCGGCCGTCGACAGGGAGCGGGAAAAGAATCCCGGAACTCGCCGAACTGCGGCTGTTACTGCTGCCGCCTGCTCAGCGTCGCGAGCACCTCGCGCTCGATCCATGTGAGTTCGCCCTGCCCATCGTAGAAGCCACAGTGCCCGCCGAGCGTGGTGCAGGTAATGGAGAGCGCGTGCGGCTGCGCGATTCGTGAAAGATCGGAGGCCGGGATGATCGGATCGTCGGCGGACGAGATGATGCGCGTCGGGTGCACGAGGCTCGCGAGCGCGTCGTCGACGATCGCGTAGCCGTGGAGGTATTCCCCCAGTGACGGGTAGCCGCCGTACTTGCACACCAGGTGATCGGTCATGTCCGTGAGATTGTCGAGCTCGAGCGCCTCGCTCAGGTCGTAGAGCTGCGGCCAGGCCGCCTGCTTGCGCCGCAGCGAGCGCCGCCACTTCCAGACGAAGTACTGCCGGTACAGGGCCCAGCCGCGCTCGAGTCGCACCAGCGTGTGCTCCGGATCGATGACCGGACAGACCGCGACGACCTGCTCGAGCCGCAGTCCCGCCTCCGCAGCCCGCGCGCCGACGCGCAGGCAGAAGTTGCCGCCGAGCGAGAACCCCACCAGGTTCACCGCCTGCGCCGGCTCGAGCTGCTGCAATCGCTGGACGGCGCCGACAACCTCGCGGATCCGGCAAGAGTGGAAGATTTCCGGATTGAGGTGATGGCTGTCGCCGTGGTCGCGCAGGTTGAGGCGCACGACCTCGAAACCCCGCTCCCAAAGTGCCTGCCCGAGCGAAAGGATGTAAAGGGACTCGGAGCTGCCCTCCCACCCGTGCAACAGCACCACCACGCGTGACGCGGCCGGTCGGTTGCGGCTCTGCTGCGTGGCGCGCTTCGCAAGCAGTCGCACGCCCTCGCCGCAGTCGAGGATCTCGTCCCGGGACGCGGCCAGCAAGCTGCGGCAACGCCGCTCCACGCCGGGGCGTCGGAACGGCAAGCTCGGAAAGATCGATTGGACGTGCGGGTTGCCGAGCCACGCCGGCGGCCGGAACTCCGCCGTCAAGGCGCGGGGACCAACCGGAACTCGACGCGGTTGTTCTGCGCCGCGACGGCATTCCACTCGCCGGCCGTGCTGCCCTCCCGCTGCTCCGGATACTCGACCGGGCTGCGCCGTCCGGCACTGACCGCATCGACGACGATCGCGCCGCCGGTGCGCTGGCGCAGCGTCGCGGCGAAGTTCGCGAAATCGACCGACTGGCGCTGCGCCGGCGAGATGGCGTCCTCGAACGGATTGCCCACCAGGTCGCAGTCCTGCGAAGGGAGCGCGGCATCGGCCACCGCGAAGCCCTCTCCAGCGCCGCCCGTCAAGCAAAAGTCCCCGACATAGCTCTCCACGACGATGCTGCCGCGGAACCCCTGGGCCTCGAGCGTCGCCGCGAGGCCTCGCAGGCGATCGAGCCGGGCCTCCGCCAACGGCGTTTCGCCGTAGGGCACGTACTCGACCGCGAGCGGTCCGGAGGGCGGCGACGAGCCAACGGTGCCCGCGTCGCTGCCATCGCCGTCTCCGACCGGCGCCGCCGCGGCAAGCGCGGCAGCTTCGGCGCTCGCGAGCTGCGCCTTGGTCTCCGCCAGGCTGCTGGCCAATGCCGCAGTGGTACCGATCGACTGCCAGTAGAGAAACCCGAGGATGACCGACGGTACGACGGCGAGCAGGGCCGTCAGCGCGACGGGCCACCAGGGAATGCCGGCCGACGGGGGCGGCAACGGTTCGGCCGGCGGCGGGGGCGCCACCCGGGTCATTTCCTTGATCTCGCTGCTCATCCGCCGGGCGAACGCCTCGAAGGTCGCCAGCATGAAACGCCGCTGCTCTGCCAGCTGATCCTTGACGAGTTGCTGGATCGACTGACGCATGCCGCTCTGCAGCTCGGAGAGGACCGCCGGCGGGACGGCCCACGCGCCCGGCGCGCCCAGCGGGCTCGATGCAGTCGCCGCGACCCCAACCTCGCCCGCTCCGGCCGCAACCAGCGACTCACCGTCGCTTGCGAGGTCGGCGGTGACCGTCTGCGTGGTGTCTACGGACTGACCCGTCGCAGCCGCAGCCGCGGCCGCAGCCGCCGCGCGGGCGTCGAACAATGCCGAACGCTGTTGCCGGCGATCGGGCAGCAGGTGCAACTGGTACAGCACACGCGAGACGTCCACGGGGCGCACCGTCTTCGGCAGCACGCCCACGGCGCCGAGCGCCCGGGCCTGGCTGACGTACAGCTCGCCCTCCTGGGAGGTGTACATCATCAGCGGGATCGTCGCGGTCTGGGCGTCGCTCTTGATCAACTGCACGGCCTGCAGGCCGTCCATGCCCGGCATCAGGTGATCCATGAAAATCACGTCGGGCCGGTTCTGCTGCAGGTACTCCAGCGCCTGCTCAGCGGACTCGGCGGTGTCCACCGCCATCCCGTGCTGCTCGAGCATGCGGCTCAGGATCACCCGCGCCGAGCGCGAGTCGTCCACGATCAGGGCTCGCTTGCCCGTCGTCATTCTCGACATCCCCCAAGGAGGGCGACCCAAATGCCGCCACGAGTACCGGCTTTCTACCTTGATCCGGGCCGCAAGCCAATCCCGGCAAACGCCTCTAGCTCCCGAAAGGCGCCGGCGTATGCTTTCATGACGCACTAGAAAGAGAATGGAGGCATCAATGCCCTATACGACGGCGGACATCCGCAACATCGCCCTGGTGGGCCAGGCCGGCGCGGGCAAGACGCTGCTGACCGAAGCCTTGCTCGCGCAGTCCGGGGCCATCCGGTCCAAGGGGTCGCTGGCCCGTGGCACGACGGTCTGCGACTTCGATCCCCAGGAGAAAGACCTGCTCCACTCGCTCGACGCGGCGATCTGCGGCTTCGAGACCCAGGGACGGCGGGTCAACATCATCGACACGCCGGGGTATCCCGACTTCCTCGGCCGCAGTCTCTGCGCGCTCGAGGCGGTCGAAACCGCGGTGATCGTGGTGAGCGCGGTGAACGGCATCGAGCCGATGACCCAGCGCATGATGGAGTTCGCGAAGGCGCGCGGCCTGTGCCGGCTGATCGTCGTCAACAAGATCGACAGCCGCGAAGCGCGCACCGAGCAGGTGCTGGCCGACATCCGCGAGACCTTCGGCAAGGCTTGCCTGCCGCTCAACCTGCCGGCCGACGGCGGCCAGTCGGTCGTCGATTGCTTCTACCAGGCGCGCGGCAAGGCGACGGATTTCTCGTCCGTCGAGTCGGCGCACACCGAGATCATCGACCAGGTGGTCGAGGTCGACGAGAAGCTGATGGCGCTCTACCTCGAGCAGGGCGAGGAGATCTCGCCGGAGCAGCTGCACGACCCGTTCGAGCAGGCGCTGCGCGAGGATCATCTCGTGCCGATCTGCTTCTGCTCCGCCGAGACGGGCGCGGGCATTGCCGAGCTGATCGACATCTTCACGCGGCTGATGCCGAATCCCGCCGAGGGCAATCCGCCGCCGTTCCTCAAGGGCGAAGGCGCCGACGCGGTGCGGGTCGAGGTGTCGCCGGACCCCGCGAAGCACGTGCTCGCGCACGTGTTCAAGGTCACGATCGACCCGTTCGTCGGCAAGATGGGCATCTTCCGCGTGCACCAGGGCACGCTGAAGGCCGGCGCGCAGCTGCTCGTCGGCGACGCGCGCAAGCCGATCAAGATCGCGCACCTCTACCAGCTGCAGGGCAAGGAGCACACCGAGATCGCGCAGGCGATTCCCGGTGACATCTGCGCCGTGCCGAAGATCGACGAGCTGCACTTCGACGCCGTGCTGCACGACTCGCACGACGAGGACCACCACCACCTGAAGTCGGTCGCGTTCCCGCCGCCGATGCTGGGGCTGGCGATCCGCGCCGAGAAGCGCGGCGACGAGCAGAAGCTCTCCGAATCGCTGCACCGCCTCGTCGCCGAGGACCCGTGCGTGCGCGTCGAGCACCACACGGCGCAGAACGAGACCGTGCTCTACGGGCTCGGCGACCTGCACCTGCGCGTGATGCTGCAGCGGATGACCGATCGCTACGGCGTCGCGGTCAAGACCAGTCCGCCGAGCGTGCCGTATCGCGAGACGATCACGCGACCGGCCGAGGGCCATCACCGCCACAAGAAGCAGACGGGCGGCGCCGGGCAGTTTGGCGAGGTTTACCTGCGCGTCGAGCCGCTCGGGCGCGGTGCGGGCTTCGAGTTCGTCGACGACGTCGTCGGCGGGGCGATTCCAGGCCAGTTCATACCGGCCATCGAGAAAGGCGTGCGCCAGGTGTTGACCGAGGGCGCGATCGCCGGATTCGAGCTGCAGGACGTGCGCGTCAGCGTCTACGACGGCAAGCACCACCCGGTCGACTCGAAGGAGGTCGCGTTCGTCTCGGCGGGCCGCAAGGCCTTCATCACGGCGATCCGCGAGGCGGCACCGATCGTGCTCGAGCCGATCGTGCGTGTCGCGATCAACACGCCCGCCGGCGCGATCGGCGACGTGACGAGCGACCTCGCGACCCGTCGCGCGCGCATCAGCGGCCAGGACACGTTGCCCGGCGGCCGTGCGGAGATCCAGGCACTGGTGCCGCTCGCCGAGCTGCAGGACTACCTGTCGCGACTCAAGGCACTCACCGGCGGCGAGGGCACCTACTCGATGGACCTGAGCCACTACGACCCGGTGCCGCCGCGCCGGCAGCAGGAGCTGGTGGCTGCATTCAAGCCGCACGACGAGGCGGAATAGACGCGGGCGCGAGGCGGCGATGTACGCTTTCGTGCATATCGAGAAGACTGCGGGCCGGACGATCAAGGCGATCCTGCAGCGATCGTTCGGCTCGGGTCATTGCGACATTCGCACGCCCTACGCGCGCCGGGCGGGCGACGTGCGCGACCAGCGCGTGCACGTCACGGCCGCCGACCTGCGCCGCGTCCGCCGCGCTTACCGCCACCTGCGCGGCATCGCGGGCCACAACGTCAAGCCGTACTCGGACCTCGCCGATGCGGCACCCGACCTGCGCTACTTCACGTACCTGCGCGATCCCGTGCGACGCTATCTCTCGCACTACCTCAATCGCGCAGGCAGCCACACGCGGGCAGATTTCGAGCAGTGGGCCGCGGCGGGCTGGACGCACGACTGGCAGACCAAGATGCTCGCCGGCGAGGCCAGCGCGCAGAAGGCCATCGACCTGCTCGCGAGCCGCATCGGTTTCGTGGGCCTGACGGAAACCTTCGACGAGTCGCTGCTGATGCTGGCGCAGTGGCTGGGCGAACCCGGCTTCCGCCCCGAGTATCGCCCCGTCAACCGCCTCGCCGACAAGAGCCGCGCCCGCGACGCCGCCCGCGAGCACACGGATCTCGGGTATCTCGAGCTGCCAGAGGTGCGCGAGCGCCTGCGCGAGATCAATGCGCGGGACCAGCAGGTCTACGACTTCGCCGTTCGGGAAGCGTGCGCGCGCCAACGGCAGGCGTATCGCGGCGATCTCACCGCAGACGTCGCCGCGCTGCGCGCGCGCAACCAGCAGGTGACCGACCTCGACGAGCCACTGTCGGGCCGTTTGGTGCGCAACTGGGTCTACAAGCCGCTGCGGGTGCTGCGGCTCGCCTGAATCCGACGCCGTGTCATTCCGGGGCGGATGCCTCGAGCCCGAGCCGCCGGCGCAACTTGCGCCACAGAGGGCGCCAGGGTGCGTCCAGCTTGGTCGGATTGGCGTGCGGCCACGGCTGATCGTCCGGCACAGGCGCGCCGAGAAAGTCGCACAGCCGTCCCCAGCTCGTCTCGCGCGTCGGGTCGAATTCGAGGAACTGTTGCGGGCGACTGGCGAAGTGCGCGCGCACCGCGGCATTGTGCGCGCGATAGGCGTCGAGCCAGGCCTGGCGGCTCGCGGCATCGCGCGCCGGATTCGCGTGCGGGCCGAACATCCAGACCCGCATCGGCCGGATGCGGCGGTGGCGAAAGAACTTCACGCAGCTCGCAATCCAGGCGTCCTCGTCGCGCACCGTCAGGATGTAACGGGCGTCCGGGTAGAGCGCGTAGATCTCGCGCCAGATCCGGAAGTACGGGTTGTCGGTGAACGCGTCGAACAACTCGAACGTGGGCAGCCGGAAGTCACCCGCGTCGATCTGCTGGATCATCCTCGCTCCGTCGTCGGCCCCTGGGTAGCTGCCCGGCTTGTCGCCGTTCACCGTGTGGTAGCCGAGCGTCCGCAACGCGTCGTACAGCGTCGTCGTGCCGGTCTTGTAGAAGCCAATGCCGAAAATCTTGCCGTCGTGCTGCGCCATGCTGCCCCGGCTCCGCTCAACCGCGGCCGCGCCGCAACCCCTGGACTTCGTCGGCCAGCGCAAGCAGCTGGCGTTGCGCCGCGGCGCGCTGCTGCGGCGTCAGCGTGCCGTCGAGCTCGACGACGAGATCGATCAGCGATTCGCGGCGGCGCTCGAGCGCCTGCCGGTAAGCCGGGGTCCACAGATCGTCGGGTCGCGCGATCAGGACGAGCATGCGCGCCTCGAACACGGCACCGGTGTCGCGCTGCGCGAGCGCCGCGGCGAGGGCCTCGCGCCAGACGCGGCGATTGTCGCGCCACTCGGCCATGAAGGGCTGCGAGCTTGCCGCGTGCTCGCGGATCAGCTCGCGCTGCCCCGCGGTGAGCGGCCCGGTGAAACGCTCCAGCGCGCGCCGCACGGATTTCTCACGCCGGGCCTGGCGCTGCTCCGGGTTGCGCCGCGCGAAGTCAGCCCACGCCTCCTCGTCCTCGCGCTCGAGATTCTCGAGCAGCTCCGCGACCTGCGCGTCGGTAAAGGTGGCCGCGAGGGCCGTGTACCCGGGAGCCGCCTGCTCGAAGATCTCCCGCCAGTATTGCTCGGTGCGGCGGCTCGCCCCGAGCCACTCGTCGCGACCGGCGCCGCCCGCGACGGTGTCCGCCATGTCGCGCAGGAACGCGGAGTAGCGCTCGAGCTCGGACTGCCGGTGCCAGTCGAGATTGCTCGCCAGCGTGCGCTTGAGCGCAGCAGACTGCGCCTTGTCGAGGGTCACCAGTCCCTCGACGTAGAAACCGACGACGGAGTCGAGACGCGGGTAGACCAGCCCGAGGCCGCACCCGGCGAGACCGAGGGCCACGGCCGCAATGGCCACCCAGCGCGCCGCGGCGCGCGGGAAACGACTCATCCGGTGGGCAACGGGGCGATGCATGCGGGCGGGACTCTACGGCGCGTCGTCGGCAGTGCCAAGCCATTCGAGCAAATCGGCGCCCTGGTTGCGCGCGTCGTTGACGCGGCGGCTGACGGGCCGGGCCTGCAGCCCGGGCGCCTCGCAGGGTGCCAGCAGGCGCTCGAGGCGGTCCGTCGCAGGATTGTCCGGGTCCAGCCACTCGGCGTAGGCGTCCGGCGGGATGATCACCGGCATGCGGTCGTGGACATGAGCGACCGCCGGCGCGGGTGACGTCGTCACGATGCAGCAGGACTCCAGGGGCTCGCCGCTGCCCGGGTCGCGCCAGCGCTCCCAGAGCCCGGCCATGCCGAACGGCTCGCCGCCCGCGAACGAGATCAAGTACGGCTGCTTGATCGCGCCGGACCGCTGCCATTCGTAGTAGCCATCCGCGAGCAGTAGGCAGCGGCGACGCTTGTAGGCATTGCGGAACGACGGCTTCTCGGCAAGCGTCTCGGACCGGGCGTTGATCATCCGCGCGCCGATCGATTTCTCCTTTGCCCACGACGGCACGAGGCCCCAGTAGAGCATCGCGACCTCGCGCGGACCGCCGGTTTCGCGGACCGCCGCGACGAACTGCGTCGGGGCGATGTTGTAGCGGGGCTCGATTTCCGGCGCACCCGCGACGCCGAAGAGCCGTGCCACGGCCTCGTGGGGGGAGTAGAAGGCGAAGCGGCCGCACATGGGAGGATCCGATGTTGAAGCGGATAGAGGATAGCGGATAGCGGATGGTGCCGGAAAAGACAGCCGGCGCGCCGGCCACTCCTACTATCCGCTATCCGCTATTCGCTTCCGCCCCCCCCCTACTCCCT
>Ga0209262_10001093_pt1 | contig 11424 bp, 5 predicted proteins | sample Lowcelwee11metaG_FD_187171 | JGI IMG/M metagenome (GOLD analysis project Ga0209262, IMG submission 187171) | Freshwater pond sediment microbial communities from the University of Edinburgh, under environmental carbon perturbations - Low... | ecosystem: Environmental > Aquatic > Freshwater > Pond...
GTAAGTCCAAGCATAGTTCCAAGTTCACCTTCAAGAACGATTTCATGCTTGTGGACGGGATCAAACCAGTCACTAAAACCAGTAGTACCGATAATATCATTCCAAAGGTCATAGGCAAGAACACAATACGCGGCAGGAATACCCCATCCTGTTACTTGACTACGAATTTGAGAGAAAATAGCAGGAGTAAAAGTAGTAAAGTAAGTAATAGTATTTTCAATACCCGCTGATGCATCTGCCATAGTTTTCCACAAACGATCTTCGGCAGTCATGATCGCTTCCAAACCTTCCTGATACTTTTCTTCCAGAATGTCACCAGTAGAATGATGAATATCACGTTCTTCAACAATCAACCGGGAAGAAATATAAAATTCAGGAAGAATCTGAATGTTCTCACGAATGAAGATAGGAATAACTTCACTAGCGGAAGCCGCCGCATAAGCAATAACTTCCTTAATACGGAAACGAACACGCGCAAATTCAGCTTGTGAAAGTTCCTTGAAAGCAAGGAAGCGTCTTGCAAAACCTTCACGGCCCGTAGTTTGGAAAATATCTTCGGCCATTACTTCACCGACTGCTTTCCAAGTTTGGGGATCATGAATAGCGGCAAGTGCTACTTCTTTACGCTGATTTGCAATTTCACGTTTTTGAGCAATAACTTCTGAACGAGTAATTTCGCCGGATTGAGCGGCAAGAATTAAACGTCCAATCTGATTCATAAGGTCTTTTTTGCTAGAAGCATTAATGTCACCATTGCTTGCAATAGCTTTACTGGAATGTCCAGAAAACCTAAGATTTTCAGGCAAAGGTTCACCATGCTTAGTAACAAACTTAGGTGAGTAAGGATTACGTTTAGACATTTTATTTTTCTCCTTTCAAAAGAAGTAATTACTTATTAATGGTTAGCGAATTGCACACCAAGATAAGGATTGTCCGCTGTAGGAATGTGAGTTACATGCCCATCAATAGTAACCGCACCACCATCAGAAAGAATACCAGCACCGAGAGTGATAGCAGTAACAACGGACCAATCGATAGCCGCATCGTATTGATCTGTAAAAATTTCACCGATAGTAATAACACCAATACTACGGAGAAATTCAAATGCAGGCTGAATGTTAATGTGCGAATGACGATACAATGCTTTCGCTTCAAGAACAGAAGGCGAATAGCGATAAGTAACCACTAATGTTTTTCCGGCTTCTGCTTCGGCGGGATCAAAAGTAAGTAATCCAGTAGCATCAGTACAAACATACTGACCTGCACCGGGAGGACCGGGGGTAACTTCCGTAAGTTGAACAGCACCATCCATAATACTAATCATATCAGCGACAAGATTAGTTTTGGAGAGATACACTTGTTGTGTTAAACCAGTACCGGGAACTTTAATAGTTTCAACAAACGGAGCAACAGTAGGAACAATGTTATGCATCCAAGAGAAACCAACAAAGATTTCACCACCTGCACCTGTAGAAGGTTTAACATGTTCACTACCATTTTCCAACACTCGAACCAGAGGCACTCCTTCTGATTCAATTGACGCACCCAAAGCAATAGGGCGTTCCTTATGCTCAAGGATTTTGGTGGAATTCAATTTAAGAGTCATTTCTAATCCTCCTTTTAAAAATTGTTTTTACCGTTTTCTAAAAGTAAGCTTATTACGCACATTACCAAATGTACTATTCGGTCTACTAATAGTAACGGGAATTGAATTATTTGCAAGAACTTTAGCTAAAGCATTGGAAGAATCAATTGAGTCTTCGTCAATTCGATTCATATTTGCTTTAGCAACCATAGATACAACTTCCTGACGTACTTCTTCAGGTTTACTCATAAGTTCGATTGTCTTTTCAAAAGCATTATCAAGGAATGATTCAGCACAAGTTTCAAAAACATTTTCAACAACAGGAGTAGGATTTTCCAAACCTGCTTCCGCAAGTGCCGTCCAAACACCTTCCTTCAAGGTATTACGAATATCAGTAAAAATATTCTTGTTAGCACCGGAAAGAACAGTAAGGAAAGTCTCTTTAAACTTACGTTTATACGAATCAAGTTTCTTTTCAACTTTGGCTTTCACAACTTCATTTACTTTAACAGTAGGAGTAGATTTACCTGAATAAATGTACGCATTAACGGAAGATAATACGTCTTTAACTTTACGTGTAAGCATATCTTCTGCAATAGCTTTCACATACATTTCTTCTCCAAAAATGTCTTTCACTTCTGCATTAACCTGTTTGGAAAGTTTAATTCTCGCAACAGGAATACCTGCAATAGTAACATTACGAATTGAATCATTTTCTGTATGCCACAAATCCATTGATACCATTTCAGTATCTTGAACAGGGTTATCCAGAATAGTATTCAATTGATTTTCTGTATCTTCGCTTTCTACTTCCTCATTTTCTTCATTCTCATTTTCTTCATTTTCATCTTCGGCTTCTACTTCTTCATCCATATTAGTCTCATTAATTTCATTCATTTCATTCATTTCATCTTCGGATTCTACTTCTTCATTTTCATCTTCGGATTCTACTTCTTCATTTTCGTCTTCGGATTCTACTTCTTCATTCATAGCATTAAAATCATTAGAATCATCTTCGGCTTCCATATCTTCATATTCATTTTCCATTTCTTCATCTAGTTCTCCTGCATCATATTCCATTTCATCATCTAATTCATCTTCACCAACTACTTTACAAGAAATCATTTCGTTTTCATTTACTATATTTTCATTCTCTTGCGATTCAATATCAACAAGATTATTTACATTTTCATCTGTATCCTCTTGTGGTTCTACTTCTAACCCTTCTTCATCATTTTCATTATAAACCATATAGTCATCTAAAGATTCACCAAAATCTTGACTTTCAATTTCTTCAAGATTATTCAAACCAACATTTTCCATTTCATCATCTTCCATAGGCACATTACTCATGTTATTCATATTACCCATATTATTCATTACTTCGTCATCGACAACTTCAACATCTTCAACATCTTCCATAGGCATATTATTCATATTACCCATATTATTCATTACTTCATCATCTTCCATGACTTCAACATCTTCCATAGGCATGTTATTCATATTGCCCATGTTATTCATATTGCCCATGTTATTCATATTGCCCATGTTATTCATATTGCCCATGTTATTCATATTGCCCATGTTATTCATGTTGTTCATTACTTCATCGTCTTCTACGACTTCGACATCTTCAACATTCATATTATTCATGTCGTTTTCAAATTCATCTTGTGCTTTTACATCAGAACCGCATTCAGGACAGAAAAAACTTTTAACTTTAAGCATATCCTTATTATTAGTATAAAGTTCAGAAGCACAAGTAGGACAAGTAATCAATTTTTTGAATTTCTTATTCATACTGGAAGTTATACCTGTACCAACTGATTTTACAGAACTGGCACAAACCGGGCAAAAAACAATAATACCTTTATTTGATTTAAAAGTACTACTACATTTTTTATTAGTACAACGATACGATGCCATAGTGTACTTCTTTGGGTTCAACCCTACATAAATTCCCTTAATTTTTTTCATGTTCCTTTTCCTCCTTGTTTAAGTTAAGTTAAAACACTACCTATTTCAAAGGTGCAATTCATATTGCATTTCCGACCTTTGCTATTATGCCGCTTTTAATACTTCCAGATAATCAACCTTTCTTTCGAGTATCACAATATATGTAAATGTAGTGACTATTATACATAATAATTTAGTTACCCATTATTATAATGTCTTCACCTGTGGCAGTTACATCGGCGGGGGATTCTACGCTGCTGTTTTCAAAAAAGTCTATTCCTACACATTTTTGGTAAATCAATTTACCATGATCTATATTACCTTTTCCAATTCTTTTAAAATGACTACATGTAGGTATACCTGCATCCATATTACAAACGGAACATAAAAATTGTTCCACCCATGCTCCCATCGAATAAAATCTTCTTTCTTTACTTTCAATTGCTTTTGCAAGTTCTTTGTCTTTAGTACGATCAAATCCACTTAATACTATTATTTTAAAAACATTGTATTCAGGAATATATGCTGTTATCGCATCAAAATTTACACCTTTAGCTTTTTTTATGTCCGAATTATCGTGATCTTGATGGCACGGTTTTCCGGTAAATGTCTTATAGGTTACTCTACCGAATCTTGGTGCAAAAGAAAGTAATTCATTTTTACTCATTGATTGCAAGTTACGATTTGGATAATCGGAAGTAACAATGGGAACACCTACAATTACATAATCATTTATATCGGAGGATATTTCATATTGTTTTGCCGCCAAAGGCAACCAAGAAATATCCAAAGGGGTTTTAGCGATTCTACTCAATTGATTTTTAGGAATATCAGATTCTACTAATGATGATGCAATAACTTCAGAAACGGTTGTTTTTTTATTTTTTCTATATAGGTATGCTGAACCATAACAAGCATAAGTAGAACCTATTACCATTTTTCTTGTTTCCATAGTTACTATATTTCCCCTTTCTAATATAATACATATAGTAAGTAAAATGCAGTAATTTACCTATTTTTAGTAAATAAAAAAGGTTTTAATGCATTTTCAGCACTAAAACCTTAATTTTTTAACTATTTTCTAATACTACTGTTTTTTAACTCAAAACATTATTATACAAATTATAAAGTCTTTTATAAAATTTCTTCTTATATACTGCATTCATATTTTTTATAAAAGATGAATGAAAAAATTTTAAGGCGTATTTATTAAATTCATTAAAAGATAATAATTTTATTTTTTTCTTGTGTTTAAGAAGTTCGGTAGCCCCTTCTTGATAATAAGCATTAAATTCAGCGGGGCTGTTTATATACTTTTCAATACTCCTATTTATTTTACCTTTTCTTAATATTTTATTGTTACTCCTATTAAAATCTAAATAATGTATAAATTCATGTATAAAAGTTTCTTTAGACTGTTTTACTCTTATACCTACATTAGTTAAATCAAAATCTGCATCTAATATAGCTAAAATAATTATTTTTATTTCTTTACCTTTATAATCAAAAGCTGGATCATATTTTCCATCAGTATTAAGTCTTCTAGTTGGTACTATTGCAAAATTTAAGTCTTTATGCTTCCAATTAGATATTGAATCAGCTAATATTAAATATCCGTATAAATCATCATAGCGAATAACTTTTTCCTTGTTTTTAGTAATAAATCTGTAAAAAGTATTAAACGCATTATTAGCTTCTTTCCTAAAATATTCATCTACTTTTTCTGTAGCAGACAATGTTTTTCTTCTATTGAGAATGAATTGTTTCTCTTGTGCTGTTATACTAAACATTATTTTCCTTTTAATTTATTAGCTTTACCCATTAGGGATATGTCAGTATTACCTTTTTTATCATTTATTTTAGTAACTGCTTTTTCAATTGCTTTTGCTAATAAAGCATCCGTTTTACCGATTACTTTTTCTCGTTTTACTAATTTTCTTTTTCTTGGTTTTCTGTCTAATCCAACACCCCATCCGGCTTCCTCTTCACCACCTTCTTCACCACCACCTGTAATTTCTTTTAATTCTTTTTTGTAATCAGCAATACGTTTTTTACTTTCAATATCTTCGGTTAAATTATCAAGTAATTTGTCTAAAGAAAAACCACCGGACGCCGCCCATACTCTTGATGGGATTGGTATTCCTTTTTCTTCCAATGTACTTAAAATTCCCATGTAACTTTCATCATAAGCAGGTTGTAATTGTTTGTGCCATTGTAATTCAGGGATTATTAAATCATGGTACGGTATCATATTACCTACGCCTGTACCTGTAATTCTAATCCTATGATCCAATTCACTTTGTTTACGTTTTACAAAACGATGTACTTGTGAAAGTAAAGGGAAAATTTTAAAGTAGAAAATTTTGTGAGTCATGTAGTCACGGAAGGCTTTTAGCGTTTCAATGAACACGCTAAGTGCGGCTTCCATTGTATTCCTTAAAGAAATACCATTTGCATTGAAAAAATGATGCGTATTATTTAACATGGCTAAGTCATAAACATCTTTTATACCCATGTCTTCCAATTTTGTAATTGGTGTAAATTGTATTTCACTATTAAAAAGAAATACTAATTTATTATATTCTTTTTCAGAAATTTGTTTTACATAATTTAACAACTTATCGTAAGTACCTTTTCTATAATATCTCATTGAAAACATATTACCATATACTACTGGTTTCCTACCTTTAATTTCAATTATATTACCTGAATCATTTTTCCATTTTATAGAACGATTCTTAAAACTATAACCTACATACCTACTTTTAAAAAATTCTTTGGTATAGATATTAGGTATCCCATAATCTTGACTTTCTCCTGTTAAGTTTGCTTTTTTACTAATTAAATACTTATCTATTTCTTTATATAGATTTTGTGCATCTTCACCTGCTATATAAATAGCATGTTGACTCCAATTAAGCTTAGAAATATACCCATGAGAATTTAACATTATTTGCATTTGTTGTAAATTTTTATAGGAATAAGAATGAATTCGTATTTCTCTTTTACTAATGTGACCATCACCTTCAATATATCCAGCAATGTAAGCTAATTGACTTTCTCCATCCGCTTGTAAAATACTCCAAGGTACTTCTTTTTCCAAGGATAAACCATTAACACCAATATTATTAAAGAAATTAATAACACGATTACATGAAAAATATGCGTCATAAAAATTACTATTCCTATACCCTGTTCTATAATTAACTTTTACTTTAGTTCCTTTTATTTTTCTTGTATAAAAAGAAGGTTCTATTCCAAATAATTCTTTAGTAATTTTAGTATAAGTAGTTATTAACGATTTATCTGAATTACCGAACGATACATTGTTATTAGATAGTGAACCCTCTGCCATTAGTAATCCTGAAATATAAGCTAAATCAGGAGTCATATATTTAGGGAGTCTACAAATTCTTCTATGATTAATTTCTTTAAAGGATTTAGAAATATCTAATCTTTTATTTCTAACACATTTCTTTTTACTTATACATAGGTAATCCCCAATTTGTAAATCTTTTGTTTTAATTTCCATTAATTCATTATTGTATAAAACAAGCATTGGATGTTTAGGAGTACACTCTACCTCATTACCTTTCTGTACTGTAATTTTTGTTACAGGGGCTTTACCATTATAAAGCCACTTACCATTTTTTTCGATTCCATAAGGTGTACCAATACTTAATTTAACATCTTGAAGTTTACCTTTTTGCTTATCGCACATTTCATCAATACGTATAATACCTTTTTCGATAGTAGGTATAAGTGTATCCCCTGGGATACAATTATACGTGGCATCACCGCTATTATGTGAAATAAATGCATTTAAGAAGTAAGCATTATACCTATCATTTATACTTAAATCGAACAAATGTTCTTTAGGCATTTTTTTCTTATAACTAAATTTATCAAATTTGTATTTCAATTTAAACAATGTTACTAAATTTTTGTATAATTTTTTACTTATTAATTTTAAATCTTTTAACATATCATCATATTTACCATTTTCATAATTGCAATATAAAAGAAGTTTATTTTCTTGTTTACATTCACCTACAACATTGCCTAAAAATTGATTATATTTTCCAGCCCATTTCTTAATTAGTATTACTTCTCCCTTATCGTTTTTAAATAATTCACCATTATTTTGCAATCTACCAATATGACGATCTTTTATAAATTGTCTAATAGGCTCTATAGGAATACCGAATGTTCTTGGAATAGCTTCTTTTATTGTGTAGCAATTTTTATTTGTGTACATAAGATAAGGAGATACCTTTTCATATAAATAATACCCTTCGCTTCTATTTACACTTAACCTATTTTTGTAATCCTCCATTATAAAAGAAGTAACCCCTAAATCAGCTAATAATACCTGTAATTGCTTTATTACTTTTTCTGATTTTTGATAAAAATTAATTTGCCCATCTTTATAAATACTACCATCCCCATCTATAAATCCTGCAAGAAACGCATACTGACTATCTCTATCCGCTTGCAAAATACACCACGGAAGTTCACTAAATATCCAACGATATTTTACACCATTTCTCTTTTTAAAAGATTTTGGAACTATTGGCTTTACCCCTAATTGTTCCATCATATAGCAAATTTGTTTACTATTAATTTCATAAGTATGTGTATCATCTTTAGAAATACCTTTTATTCCATTTATATTATATTCTTTCCCTGTATTAGCTTGTATTGATTTGCTAATATGTATATCATTACCAAATATTGTATACACTAATTTTTCAAATTTGTTTAATACTTCTAAAGCAACATTAGAAAATCTTATCCTATTGTCATCTATTGATCCGTCTGTAAAAATTAAGCCTATTAGATATGCTAAAGAAGTAGTCATGAAATCAGGAATATTCACTTCTTTAGCATATGCCGGTAAATTTAAATTAACCAAATTTAATTCTAATTTTTTATGACCATGTATATAATTACCGATTGTATCAATAAACAAATAAACATCTTCTTTTAAATCTTTACATTTTACCCATTCCTGTTCCAAGCCATAACCTAACACCATAAATCTATGGTCTTCTGTTACATCTGCATTATAACCTAACTCTGTATTTATAGAATAAGTATGATCATAACCTCTATACCAGAATTTATTGGCTGTAGTTTTTCCTTTAAATCCTTTTACTTTTAAATTAATTTCTTTATATTCATTCTTTTTTAAAGAATTCCATTCAGGATAAATGTTTTCAATTTTCATTAAACCATTTTCAGTAGAAATTAAGGAGCCTTTTTTAGTACATAAAAATGACTCATTAATGCCTAAAGCTCTCATTTTAGCATTAGTTAATGCATCCCATTCATCTGTTACTTTCCAAAAGTCTCCCCCGTTTCTAACATCATTTACATCTACATCCCTTTTTGTTGCTACTACTGCTCCAATTGGATCTTGATCCGCTGATACAAACATTTCTATTAACTGTTCTAATTCTGATTCAGTAGGTTCCCATTCATCCGACCCACAATTATGTACTACTACCCCATTAGCAACAAAAGCAGGTTCATATTTTTCATCAATAGTCAAATCATATACAGATTGCTTATCTTTTAATTTTTTAATAGAAGTGATTGGTTCAAAAATATAACCTATTTCTACTAATTTTTCAATTTTCACATAAAGATTTTCACTTATTTCTTTTATATTACTCATTAAATCTTTATATTTTTTATTACCAAAATTTTGATAAATAAGTTTATTATCTCTATTTCTCAAAATTACATCCGATATCATACCCCAATATTCAGGATATATTTTTTCACCTTTATCATTTATAAAAATATACTGCCTTCTTTCTTTAACTCTACCATAATACCTTTCATTTATGATTTCCTTAATGAATGAAGTAGGTATCCCTCTTGTTTTATCAAAATATAAATCTCCTGTTATTTCAAATTTTTTATTAGGGTGATTAATATATTTTTTAATATTTTCATAGTATACAGTACCATCATATCTTGTAACAAATAATTTTGGGTAACTAATAGTTGAATTTATACCCATATCAAGTAGCATTATTTTAAATTGATTCAATATTTTTTTACTATAAGAACTAATTACAATTTCAACAGAACTATTATGATTAAATATAGAACCATCACCATCAATGTATCCTGCAATAAAAGAATATTTACTTTCCATATCTGCTTGTAAAATACTCCAAGGAATTTCTTTCTTCTTGGATATTTTAATTTTTTTATTACTTATATTTAATGAGGAATTATTTTTTAAACCAATTTGATTTAATATATCTACTATAAATTTACTATTTATTTGTAAAATATATAAATTTTTACGGCAACAAGTTTTTCCAAATATTTTAGTAAATCCTTCTGATTTAAGCTTGCTTATTTTACCATCAGCATTAAAAATATTTTTAAAATACTTTTTAGCTTTTTTTAATAATACTTTTTCTGTATTACTTATAATTATTGAGCCATTGCTTCTTAATGTACCATCACTTAAAATTAATCCTACTAAATAAGCTAATTCTGGTGTCATTATTTCTGGAATATTATATAACTTAGGTGTTTTTTTCCAATGTGTTTTTTGTATATTTAATTTTTTTATTTTATCATTCAATAAATTATTAGAGTCTATACATAAATAATCCCCAATTTGTAAATCTTTTATTTCTTTCCATACTAAATCTGGACCATTTGTTAATACCAAAACTTTATGGTCATTAGTAGCTTTAATATAATTACCAGATTTGGTTTTAACTTTAACTACTTCTTTCTCCCCTCTATACCACCATTTAGTAGCTTTTACAATTTCACCATCTTTACCTTTAGTTTCAAAATTTACTTTTTTAAAAGTATCAGGTTTCATATTTTCTTTAAAACATATTTCATCAATTCTTTTTAACCCACCATTAACCGATACAAGAGTATCCCCCGTTAAACAAGTTATATGCATTATGGCACGTTGCCGTCTTTGCGCCCCTTGAATAGTACCTTCCAAAAGTATTTGTTCCAATATATAATAAGGAATAATTCTTGAAAGGTAGCTAGTACCAGTATCCTTTGGGTGAGTTTTTCTACTTAAATATAAAGTGGAATTTGGATCAAGTTTTACTTTACCACTTAATAATTTTGTTACTAACTCCTCTGATAATGTACTTTTTGCTATTTCATCACGTTCATCTTTTGACATTAAAAATTTTCTAAATTCTTGTGGTATTTTTAAATCTATTTTAGGATCAAAGCCATGCAACGGTATATATTCCATTTCACAATAATCAGGGTCTTGTACTATTAAATCTGTAAATAAACCCTGTTCAGCATTAAATACTAATGTACTTACTAAATAACCAATGGTAAGAAATTCAACTGACATTTGAGGTAATAAATTAAGTATATTTAAGTGTTCTAAACTCTGTTGAAAAACATCTAGTACTGCTAAATCGTCAACCCCTGTTAAAGAATAATCCGAATAAGGTAATTGGGACATTAAATCAATAGTAGAACCGCATACAGAATCATACATATAAATTTTTCTGTATAACTCATTAAGCTTTTTAGGTTCCCTTGGTATTAAATTTTCTACTGCACCATGATAGTCCAAGGGAGTACCTAAACTAAACATATTAGGTTGCCCGTATTGGCTTTGGCCTGTAGCTTTATGTCTTATTTTACTAATACTTTTTTTATTACCCGGTAGTATAAATAATCCCATGGTGATTCCTTTATTTTCTTGGTAATGTTACCCGATCATTAGGACAATAGTAAGCTTTAATTCCATTTTCTATTTCTACTTCTTCCATAACACCACCGCATCTTATACAAACATTAGGGGAAGTATTTGCAGTTACTTTTCTTTTCAAGAATTTCTCTATGTCATCTGCATTATT